>JAEEGL010653394.1_pt1 | contig 39452 bp, 31 predicted proteins | sample 9134231 | NCBI WGS metagenome assembly JAEEGL01 (sample SAMN16246548, study PRJNA631951) | gut metagenome | biome: gut microbiome; feature: rumen; material: fiber-attached | host: Bos | place: Iran: Karaj | collected 2018-10
ACCACATGACGGCCCGCGGGAGCGTTGTAGAACGACACCGTGGCGTAATGGTCCTTGCCATAGTCGAGCCACTTGGTGACCTTGGGCATCGACTCACAGGTGAACTTGTGGCCGTCGAAGTCGCCCACGAAGTACTGGGTTGCCGAGCCGCCAAACGGGCCACCGGGATTGATGTTGCACAGCAGCACCCACTTGTCGCCGATTTTCATCAGGTCGGGGCACTCCCACACGCCGCCGTGGTTGCCGTATTCCTTGCCGAACGAACTCTCATACTTCCACTCCTTCAGGTCGCGCGACGAATAGATGCGCATCTCCTGGCCAGCGGCGAGAATCATGTTCCAGCAGTTGACATCGGCATTCCAGAACGGATTAGGGTCGCGGAAGTCGGGCACGTCGCTCGACAGGACCGGGTTGCCCTCATACTTGTCGAACGTCAGGCCGTTGTCATGCGAGATGGCAATTGACTGCGTCTGGTTCTGACCAGCCGAGGTGTAGATAGCCACCACATCGTCGCCATCGGTCACGCACGACCCCGAGAAGATGGTTCCCAAAGCATCAGGCTCGATGGCGATGGGTTGCGGAGTCCAGTGAATCAGGTCGGTGGAGGTGGAGTGTCCCCAGGTCATGTTCTCCCACTGCGAGCCGTAGGGGTTGAACTGATAGTACAGGTGCCACACACCATCCTTGTAGAACATGCCGTTGGGGTCGTTCATCCAGCCGTAGGCCGGAGTATGGTGATAGGCGGGACGGAAGCGCTCGCGGTTCGTAGCGTCGAAGTTGTCGTCGACGCGCATCTCACGCCAGCACACAAAGTCCTTCACGGCACCCGTTGTGCGGCGGTCGCCGTGGAAGGTGACGTCGAGCAGCACCTTGCTGTTGTCGAAGCGCTGGATGTCGAGGGGCACAAAGTAGTCCACCTTGTCGACAGCGAGGCGCACGTTAAGCGTCTGCACCTGCTCATTGTCGACGATGACACGCAGATAGGCATATTCCTCCTTTTCCTGCACCGGGAGCAGGATGTATTTGCCCGAGGCGTCAACACGCAGCATGGCGTGGTTTTCGCTCAGCATCTGGGGAGCCAGTGCCGTGGCCGATAAGGCCACGAGCACGGCTGCCATCAGAGTTAATAGTCTGTTCATGACTGTAAAGGTAATCATTTTTCAGTTTGCTGGTACACCTTCAGGTCAGAAATGGTGATATTGCCACCATAATTGTTGATGCTCCAACAATTCTTCTGGATGCCATAAATGCGGTTGGTGTAGGCGCAAACATCGTTGATGTACATTACCATCACCGAGTTGTCGGTGTAGATGTCGATGTGGTAAACGTTGTCGCCAGGACGCTGGAACACATAGCCGTCGATACCCTCGACAAAGCCCTTGCCCTTGCTGCCCTCCTGCTCAAAGTTCACCTTGCGGTTAAACTCACCCTCGGGGTTAACCACCATCGTGTAATAGAGTTCGGAGTCGGTGCCGCGCACCATCGACACTCCGAAGCGGTCCCAATTATTGGAAGTGGTCACCGTGAACGAGATGTGGTTGCACGTACCCAGGCGGTTGTACAGCACATAAGCGCCATCACCCGAGAGGGTGCCGTTGACACCGCTCATTTGAGCGCCGCTGCTGGCCATGACAGCCACGTTCTGCTCCTTGTTATACTTAGCCTTGATGGCGGGCACCTCGCCCAGGGTCAGCGTGCCGTCGGCGTGCTGAATGATCTTGTGGCACACCAGAGCGCCCGACCAGTTAGGCTCGCCGCCTGCACCCACATTGATGTTCTTGTCGTGAATAGTGTTGCCGGTGCGGAACGGGCACCAACCCCAGATGTAGCGGTCCTGGCCGTTGCTTGCCGTCTTGCCGGCATAGAAAGCGCGGCTGTCGAGCACACCCTCATGACCGTCTTTCGGCCAGTTGGCGCCCGGATCGTTGAAGCAAGCCTTCAGCGCCTCGAAGGTGGGTGCCATCATGTATTTCACCTTGCGGCTCCACGAAGCGCGGTAACCCTCGCTGTAGACGCAATACCAGTATTTGCCCATCTTTAAGATGTCTGGGCACTCACACATGCGGTCCCAAATCATGGGGAAACTGCCTACGTGTTCCCACGTCTTCAGGTCGCTCGACTTGAACTCAGCAAACTTCAGGTTGCTGGAGATGACCATGTGATACAGTCCGTTGTCGGCAACAAAAATCTGCGGGTCGCGGAAGTCGTTGTCGGAGTAGCCAAATGCCGAGCCTTTGAGCATCCACAGGGCGTCTTTCGACCAATTCTTGAAATCGGCGGAGGTAGCCCTCATCACAGCCTCACGGCCATAACGGTCGTGGCCGGTGTAGTAGATGTAATACACGCCGTCTTTCTCGACACAGCAGCCGGTACCCAGCGCAGCGTCCTGCTCGTCGGCAGAAGTGCCGGTAGGCAGCACCTCGCCAAGCGACTGATAGTTGGCGCCATCGACTGTCGACACGCCCCAGAAGGGGTGGTAGTTGAAAGCCGCATTGTTGTCGAACTCCTGCAGATAGAGCACCTTGAAATGGCCAGCCTTGCTGTCGTAGAACGGCATCGGGTCACCACAGCGGCCTATTGCCGGATTGTAATAGGTCTGGAAACCCGACTCGTCAACCGAGTTAAAGAATGCGGTCGTGTTGTCCCAATCCTTTGAGGGGTCGGGGCCATAGTTATCTTCGCTGCATGCCGACGAAGCGAGCACAAAGCAACCCAGCAGCAATGCGCTGAAAATATTCTTATACTGTTTCATGAGTCAATTACCTGGTTAAATAGTTGATAGCGTTCTTGGTCATAATCTCAATATTCTTGTGGTACCTCTCGGTGTAGCCAGCCTCGAGAGTATAAGAATACCAGTCGAAGCAGCCCGAACCGATGCAGATGATGCCACCCTTACCCTCGTGAGCGGGATACTCCCAGAGCACGATAGCGCCATCGCCACCAACACCCAGCACCTTACCGCCGGTGCGGCTGGTCCAAGCGTCGTAATTGTCGTAACCACCCCAGTCGGTACCAATGTGGTACTGAGCGGTAGAGTTGGTGATGTGATATCCGGCGTCGGTGCAATAGACAGCGTTGGGATCATCACCGGTCACAAGACCTTGATAAATGGCGTGTCCGGACTGGCCTGCAAAGATGTTGAAAGTCCACGGGCCGCCGCACAACTCGGCATTGGCCTCATCCTGGCCCCAGCAGTTGTTGGGCGTGGTCCACTCGTCGTCGCCGGTAGTGCCGATGAACGAGGGCAGGTTAACGGCATAGCGAGTGAGCAGCAGGGCACCGCCGTTCTCGTAGAACTGACGCAACTCATTCAGCGTGTTCATGGCATCGGTAGCCTTGGCGACAAACGCGTCGTGGCCGTCAACACCGCCATCCACGTGCCAGTGCCACCAGATGAGTTTGCACTCCGAGAGGTCGAGCGTGCCGGCGCGCAGGTCGGCAAACGAAGCGTACAGCGAACTCTCGACATTGCCAAGCATCCACTGGCAAGCAGTCTGAGCCTCGGGATCGAGTTCATTCATCGTGGGAGCCGAACCCAAGAACAGTGCCTTGGGCTTGCTGATAGCAATCACCTTGACGGTGTAGACACTTTCAGCCGAGTTGTTCTTCACCGTGTAAGTGACGGGCTGAGAGAAGTCCTGAGCGACACCCGACGACGGGGTAATCGTTGCATTCTGGCTATAAGTGATTGTGGGCACCAGGTTAGTGATGTCGAGCGTAGCGGGCACATACACGACAATCGACTTCGTTGCCTGGTCGATGCTGCCGGTGTAGATGTCGTTAATCACAAACTCGGTGATTCGTGCCTCATCGTGCAGGACCGACAAAGTCCAGTCCATGTACACGTCGCCATTCTTCACGTGCAACACCTTGGCAGCGTCCATGTTGATGGTTTCGCCCTGGCTAATGTTACACACAGCACCGTCCGACATCTTCAGTGATGTTACCGTCATGGCCGATGTTTCGTACACCTCGGGCAGACGCACGAGGATGGTGCGTGACGGCAGGTCGATGATACCCTCAAAATTGTCGAGGGTGAGTTGTTCGATCATGCAGTTGCCTTTCAACTCCAGGTCGCTGAGGTTGTCGTCGGAGCATGAACTGAGCATTGTGGCGAGTCCGCAGCATGCAAAACACGCACATAATATATATAATATCTTAACTTTCATATTCATTGATATTTTATTCATCTGAATTAAACAATGTTGCGGTGATTACCAGTTGCCAATGTTCTGTTTGTAGTGGCCGTTAGATGCCGAAATCTGGCTGAACGGGATGGGCAGGTACTCATCCTTGTTGGCCGTGAAATGAGCGACACTGTAAATCGAGCAGTGGCCGATTTCCTCGGCAAAGTACTTGTTGAGCACCGTGGCGGCATCGCCCCAGCGCACGAGGTCGAAGAAGCGCTCGCTCTCCATAGCCAATTCCAGACGGCGCTCCATCTTCACAATCTTAATGGTCTCATCCTTAGAATGGCCAGTGTTGTAGTTGCTGACGTACATCTTCACGCCGAAAGCACTGGGATAACTTGAAATCATCTGGGTGCTGGTGGCTGCACGCGAGCGCAGTTGGTTCACCAGATTGATGGCCTGGTCCGATTGTCCCAATTGGGCATAAGCCTCGGCACGCATCAGCAGCACGTCGGCATAGCGGAAGACGATACGGTTCATCGGGCTGGCCCAATAAGAGCCCTTAATCAAGTAACTGCCAATGAGGGCGGGGTCGACATTCTGCTTGAGCGACACATAGTAGCCATACAGGCCATTGCTGCGGCTCCAGATGCTGGTCTCCTCCATCATATAGCGGCGGTTGAACATGTAAGGCAAGCCGGGCATGCCCACGGTGAGGAACAGACGCGGGTCGGCATTGTCGGCGGTCATGTCATAATCCTTGTTGTTGAAATTATCGAGTAGGGGCAGGCCATCGGCGCCGGTGCGGAAGGCATTCACGAGGTTCTGCGACGGCTTGTAGAAGTCGCAACCACCATCGGTAGCGCCGGGAATGTTGGGCGGAATCAAACCGTAACTCCAGTTCAGGTTGCCATAGGTGGAACCGTCGTTGCGCGAGTACTGGATAGCCCAGAGGCTCTCCTTGCCGTTTTCGTACTCTTCCTCGGGACGGAAGTTGTTGTGGATGTCGGCCTCCAGACCGTAGTTGGTGTACAGGGTAGGATTGGTGAACTCAATTACCTTCTCCAGGTCGCCCTGATTGATGCTCGTCACCTGGTTGCTGTTTTCGTCGTCCTGACGATAAGCCTTGTAGAGGTAAACCTTGGCCAGGAAAGCGGCGGCGGCAGCGCGCGTGGGACGGCCCTTGTCGTCCTGCACAGCGGGCAGCGTGTTGTAAGCCTCCATCAAGTCGTCGATGATGAGTTGCCAGCCCTCGTCGTTGGAGTACTGAGTGTTAGACAACTCGTTATACTCGTCGTAGGTCAAGTTCTCGTTGACAACAAACGGGATGTTTTTGTACAAGCGCTTGAGCAGGAAGTGGCCATAGGCACGCAAGAACTTCATCTCGGCCAGGCGCTGATTCTTCATGGCATAACTGTCGGAAGTCTCCTTAAGCAGCGCGATGGCGCTGTTGACGCGCGACAGACTGTTGTACAATCTCACCCACATGTCGTTAATGTTCCAGTTGGTGGTGAGCACACCTTGCTGAACCTCAAGTTGATGGAACACGTCACCGTCGCTGGTGCCGTTACCACCCTTATAGGCGTCGTCGCTGCGAACGTCGAAGTTCCACATCGAGAACGACGAGTTGATGTCCTCGGCAGTGGTAAAGATGGCGTAGGCCGAGATTGCCATAGCCTCAGCGTTTTCGGGTGTCTTCACTTGATCGTCACTGAGTGTGGCTTGGGGCTTGTGCTCATCGAGAAAATCATCACAAGACGTGAACAATGTGGTGGCACAGAATACCAGACCGACGCACAATATATTGAATATCTTTTTCATAGTGATTGCGAATTTTTAGAATGAAACATTAAGACCGAAAGTGACATTGAGTGGAATAGGATAGCCGAAGTTGGGATTCTCGGGATCCACTCCAGTGAACGACTTGCTCTTGATCGTCAGCAGGTTTTGTGCCGACAAATACATGCGCAGGCGGGCGATGTGCATCGCGTCGCACACGTTGCTGCCAAAGTTGTAACCCACCTGGATGTTGCGCATCTTAGCATACGAGCCATCCTCCACAAAGTAACTGCTCACACGCTTCTCGTTGTTGTTGTCCATCGTGCTCACAGCGGGGATGTTGGAGTCGGGGTTCGAGGGTGTCCATGCGTCGAGCAAGCGGCGGCCCTTGTTCAGGTTAGAGATATTCAGTCCGCTCCACAAGTCGGTCTCGCGCTTCAGGTCGCTAATTACGTCGGCACCCTGTGCGCCCTGCCAGAACATTGTGAAGTCCCAATTCTTGTACTCGAGATAGATGTTAAGACCCCAAGTGAAGTCGGGCACCGGCGAGAAAATCCACTTTTGGTCTTTCTCGTTGATGACGCCGTCCTCGTTCAGGTCTTTCCAGCGGATGCGGCCCAGGCCGGCACCATTCTGTGCGGCATGGTTGTCGATTTCGTCCTGGCTCTTGAAGATGCCGTCGTAGACGTAGCCCACTTGCGCGCCCATGGGATGTCCCACCACGCTCTCGACGCCGTTACCACCAAAGGTGCCGTTGGCAGCCAGAGTCTCGGGAAGTTTGGTCACCTTATTACGATAGGTGCCGATGTTGCCCGAGAAGTCATAATGGAAATCACCGGCCGAGCCACGGTAGCCCACGTTCAACTCGATACCGCGGTTGGTCATCTCACCAGCGTTGATCCACTGGCTGCTGCCCTCGCCCATCACACCGATGCCGGGCATGTTAACCAAGATGTCGGTAGTCTTCTTGTAGTACCACTCAAACGAGCCGTACAGTGCGTTGCGAAGCAGACCGAAGTCGAAACCTAAGTTGGTTTGAGTAGTGGTCTCCCACTTGAGGTCGTCGTTACCCAGTTGGTTGCGCTTAAAGCCACTGGCCAGGGTCTGGCCGCCGTTGGTGCCGGCAATGTCGTAACTGGTACCGTAACTCTGGCCGCCAAAGCCGGCCTCGCCATAGTTGCTCTCAAAGATGGTGTAGCGGGCAATGTTGGAGATTTCCTGGTTACCAGTCTGTCCCCACGATGCACGCAGTTTCAAGTTGTCGAGCCAGTCGAAGCCCTTCAGGAACGACTCCTCGCTGATACGCCAACCGACACTCACCGAGGGGAAGGTACCATAACGGTTGTTGCGACCGAAGCGGCTCGAACCGTCGTGACGGATGGTCAAACTGGCCAGATAGCGGTCGTTATAGGTGTAATTCACCTTGCCAAAGAACGACACCAGCGAGTAACCCTCGCCAGCGCCATAAGCCTCGGCATTGCCAACGGCCGAGTTGGGCCACATGTAATCAGGATTCAGGACGGCGAAGTCATAAGCCTTGCCGCTGAGCCACGAGTCGTCCTCGCGGTTAAGTTCGATACCAACCAGCACGTCGCCGCGATGCAGGTCGCGCTCCAGGTTGTAAGTTGCAATGGCGTTCCACATCCACTTGGTCCAGTGTTCCTGCTTAGCCTCGACGGCGTTAGTAGGATTGGCCACCGTACCCTCGGTGACGGGATAGGTGAAAATGCGTTGCTGCTTCTGTGCATAGTCAAGACCGAAGGTCGACTTGATGTTGAAATTGGCAAAGGGGTTGATGTTGATGAACGCGTCGCCAAACATGCGCCAATAGGTGTAGCGGTTGTCGCTGTTGCGGTCAAGACGAGCCACGGGGTTCTCACGGTCGGGATAGCCGCCCACAGGACCGGCATATTGGCCAGTGGTGGTGTAAACCGGCAACGAGGGGTTAAACTGCAGCACATTCTCCAGGAATCCGCCAGGAGCCTGGAGTTCGTTGGTGCGGTTTACCGTGAAGTGCTCACCCACAGTGATGATTTTGCGCTCACCTATGTTGAGCAACTTGTAAGAAGTGTTCATACGGGCCGAGAAGCGCTCGAAGTCCGACTGCTTGATGATACCCTTGTTCTTATAGTAACCTACCGAGAAGAACGAAGTACCGTTCTCGGTGCCTTGACTCAGCGATAAGTTATATTGCTGAACCAAGCCAGTGCGCGTTGTCTCGTCGAACCAGTCGGTATCGGCAGCGGGTGTCGTGCCGGCAAGGTCCAAATACTTGCTCATGGTGATGCCATTAAGCACAGGCACGCCCGAAGCGTTGTAACTCCAATCATAATGATATCCCAAGCCGTTCAAGTTGGGATTCAGGCCATCATTCACATAACCTTGCCACATCATCTGGCCAAACTCCTTGGCGTTCAACACTTTCATCTTGTGAGCATAAGTCTGCACCGAGAGGCTGGCATCGAAGTCGATTTTCACCTTGCCTTCCTTGCCACCCTTGGTGGTGATGATAATCACACCGTTTGCAGCGCGGCTACCGTAGATAGAAGCCGAAGCGGCGTCCTTAAGCACCTGGATGCTCTCGATGTCGTTGCCATTGAGTTCGTGCATACCGGCTTTGGTGGGAACACCGTCGATGATGTAAAGCGGGTCGTTGTTGTTGAGTGTACCAGTACCACGAATACGCACCGTAGCGGCGCCCGAGGGATTACCGTCGGCCGCGATGTTCATTCCCGGCACGCGACCCTGCATCGCCTTCATGGGGTTGTTTTCGTTCTGCTTTACCAGATCACTCACACTAACCACCGACACTGCGCCGGTCAAGTCGGCCTTGCGCTGGGTGGTGTAGCCCGTCACGACAATCTCGTTAAGGGAAATAGCATCCTCCTTCATGGTAACCACCATGCCGTTACTTGCAGGCAGTTCCATATTCAGGTAGCCCACATAGGTGAAAACGAGAGTTGCTCCGGGATTTACTTTGATGGAAAAGTTGCCGTCAAAGTCGGTCACTGTACCGTTGCTGGTACCTTTCTCGATCACTGATGCACCGATGATGGTTTCACCCGTCTCATCGATTACTGTGCCAGTGATCTCGCTTTGCGCATACATTATTAAACTGCAGGCAAACACGAGAGTTAAACTCAACAGAAATCTTTTAGGTTTTCTCATTCTTGCTTGGTTTTGATTAGTACGTTAATTATATAAGTATTTTGTTGGCAAAGATAAATGATTGAATTGCAGCAAAATATAAGAAATAGTTCTTAAGGTATTAAAATTGTTTCAGTGTAACATATTTGATAGCCAATGAACTAATTTTGCTCTTTTTCTTCGGGATATCTCCTTACCTTTGTGATACAAAAATAAAAGGTGTGGACTCAAGACACTTCACTTTCGAACCAGGTCTGCGACAACCGTGAGAATAGATGAAATGTCGGTCCACACCATTATTATGATAATATGGTGGTACCCTGAACTCTCTATTCTCATCTAACCAAGGTCGCAGTTTGGTTCTGAAAAGAGTCAGCAACTCATTTTGCCAATATGTTAGCGCCCACTCTTGAGCGTGTGTGCAAATTTAATAATTTTTCTTTAATTACAAAAATATTACAACGAAAAACTATACTTTTTGTCTAAATCAAAATAAAAACAGCGAAAAAATTAACAAAATTGCTCATTTTGGCTTGTTCCGAATCACTTCTTGCGGCTCTCGCCGGGCACTTTGCCATACTCATCCTTGTAGCACTTGGTGAAATAAGACGGCGAGGCGAAGCCTACCTTATATGCAATCTCACTGACGGTCATATCGGTGCTGGTGAGCAACTGATGGGCGGCCTGCAGGCGTGCCTTGCGCAGCAGGTCGACGGGGCTGCTGCCGGTGATGGCTTTCACCTTGCGATACATCTGCACTCGGCTCAGTCCCATCTCGCGGCTCAGGTCCTCGACGCTCAACTCGCTGTTGCCCATCTGGCCCTCGACGATGGTTTTGAAGCGCTCGATGAAGGGGTCGGCGACATAGTCGGGGGCGGCCGGCGACGGCTCCTCGGCGACTTCAGTGGCCGGTTTGGTGCTCCACAGGTCCTTCAACTGATGACGGCTCTGGAGCAGGTTGGCAATGCGCGCGAGCAGCAAATCGCTCGAGAATGGCTTCGTGATATAGGCGTCGGCGCCACTCTCGTAGCCTTCGATCTGGTGCTTGTTCAAAGCCCGCGCAGTGAGCAGAATCACCGGGATGTGGCAAGTGATGATATTGGTCTTCACACGCTGGCAAAACTCCAGGCCGTTGGTGTTTGGCATCATCACGTCCGACACGATGATGTCGGGCACCTGCTCCTGCGCAACAATCTCGCCGTGCTGCCCGTCGCACGCCTCAAGCACCTTGTATTTTCCCTTGAGAATGGAGGTGAGATAGGCGCGAATGTCGGCATTGTCGTCAACAATCAGCACGGTTGACGCATTCTCGTCAAGGTCGTCGACGCTGGGAACGGTGTCAACCGGACGGTTCACCGTCAAGGCGTCGATTTCGTCGCCGTCGGTCGCACTGGTAGCCCCCACTTGCGCGTCGAGCAACTTGGAGATGAGTTTGGTTAGATGCCGTGTGTTGCGCCGCACAATGGCGAAGATGCCATTCGTCTCGTCGCTGGCATTCTGAATCTCGGGCGTGGCGGCAAGTTGCTCAAGCGGACCCTCGATGAGGGTTAGCGGGGTGCGCAGTTCGTGGCTCACTTGCGTGTAGAAATCCAGTTGCTCGCGCTCCATCTGCCGGCGCTCATCATGCAGTCGTGCCCGCTGCAGGAAATACATGTAAATGGCAAGCAGCGAAGTGAGCAACAAGGCGATCACCACCATGGCAAGCCAGGAGATGGTGCGCTGGTCGCTAAGTTCACGCATATATCCGCTGGCCTTCTCGTGCAGGCGCTCGATGTTTTGCGACTGCCTGATCACCTCGTCGCTTTCGAGCATGAGCACGCGGGCATTGTCGTGGGTCACCAGTGCCGACATCAGTTTTGTCTCTTTCTTGTAGGGCTTGCCCTCCAAGATGTCGACCGCGAGTTGAAGCAGTTGGTCGCCATGCGTGGGGTAAATGTATGAGGCCTCGAGCAGCGAGTCGCGCACGAGCCTGATGCCGCCGTCTTCGCCGGGCAGGCCGTCGATGCCACAGAACAGTGGCAGCGCCTTGCCTTTCTCGCTGAACGCCTTGCGGGCGCCCATTGCCGAGCGGTCGTTCATGCCGAACACCAAATCCACGTCGGCTCCGTCGTTGGCATCGAGCCATTGCTTCACTATTGAGTAGGCCGTGGGCTCGGTCCAGTCGCCCTGAAGGGTCGACACCACCTCGATGCCCGGATGCTGCGCTATGGCACTCACAAAGCCGTCGTGGCGCTCAATGGCCGGTGACGAGCCTTTAAGCCCCATCACCTCCATTATCTTTCCGCGCCCTTTGAGCCTCGAGGCAATGTACTCGCCCATCAAGCGGCCCATCTCGTAGTTGTCGGCTCCCATGTAGGCCGTATATTTCTTGGAACTCGTCTTCCTCTCGAACACAATGACGGGGATGCCCTTGTCGTAGGCACGGTCGATGGCCGACGAGATTGTCGACACCTGGTTGGGCGCAACAATCAGCAAGTCGATGCCCTGGTCAATGAGGCTGTCGATTTGCTGAATTTGACGCTCATCGCTATCGTAGGCCGCCACAAAACACAGGTCGACATTGTCGTGGAAATAGGCGCCAATCATCAATTCGGAATTTTGCTTGTTGCGCCATATGTCCTCGGAGCATTGTGAAACACCAATCTTGTACTTCTTTTCATTATGAGAGCAAGAAGCCAAAATTGATAGCATTAAAACAAGAATAATCCAATAAATATATCTCATGTTAATAATCAAACATAAACTTTATACAACTTTTGGAGTGCAAATTTCTCAAAAATTCCATAATAATCCAAATATATCAAATAAAAAACACCATTTTCCAAACTCAACAGCATTTACGGCGCCCAGCGAATAACACCATCAAAAATGGGGAGACCGGCAAAACGAAAAATCGCAAGCAGCCGTAACTACTTGCGATATTCGTATTTTGGTATTACCAAAGATTATGCTTTGAGCATAAGATTATTCTTTTGAGTGGAAGGTGACCAGGCCGGGCATGGAGTTGCGCACGATTTTCTGCACCGTGACGGCATGGCGCGTGGCCACGTTGAGCAGAATCTCGCTGTAGGCCGTGGCAATGGCGCCGACGAAACTCACCGGCATATCGTGGCAATTCTCATACTGCAGCACGTTGCGCACAAAGAAGCGGTTGAGTTCGTTGTAGATCAGCGTCTTCACATAGTCGCTGTCGAGGTTGTACGAGAGGAAGAACGAGTAGGTGCGCAGGTTGCGGTTGGCGTTGGCGTTGTTGTAGACAGCATCCATGATATCGTCGGCCGTGACGCGGAACTCCTCGTAGAACTTGTCGGCAAGTTCCTTAGGCGCGATACCCTTCATCACGTCGCCCAAGAACAGGCGGCCCAGCGCGGCACCACTGCCCTCGTCACCCAGGATGTAACCCAGCGAACGCACATTTTTCTGGATGTCGTTGCCGTCGTAGTAGCAGGAGTTGCTACCGGTGCCCAGGATGCACGCCAGACCCGGCTCGTGGATGAGCAGGCCGCGTGCCGCACCCAGCAAGTCGCTCATCACGGTCACAGGCGTTTTAAACTGGGCCACGAGCGACGACTCCACGACTTTGGTTTTCTCGGCGTTAGAACATCCGGCACCATAGAAGTAGACGTGTCCCCAACGGCGCTTGAAGAATATTTCGGGCAACTCGAGGCGTATGATATGACTAATCTCCCTCCTGGAGAGGAAGTATGGATTCAAACCTGTGGTGATGGCGTTCTCTATGATCACGCCATTCTCCACAAGAGCCCATTCGGTTCGCATCGAACTGCTCTCAGCAATGAGGATTGTTTGTTGACCGCCAGCCATAGTATGCAGTTAATTTTTGTATCTTGATATTAACAAGGTTGCTTAAAGTGTTAAAATCACTTGATTTCTTATGCAAAATTAATGCTAAAAGCAAAAAGGTACACCTCCATTATATAACAAAATGCGAAAAATATAGATAATTTAACCATCAAGCAGATATTTTAACAATGATTGCGCACAACCAGCCGTGAAACGGTTTCAAAAGCCACAATAATAACAACTATTGTCACTATAGAAACTATAGCCACTATAGATAGTTATAGTGGCTATAGAAACTATTGCTATGGTGGTGGCATCAATGCACCACTACCACCTTGTGCGTGCTTACCAGGCCGTTGACGTAGACCTTGAAGACGTAGGTGCCGGCGGCTATGCCGGTGACATTGATGTAGTTCGCGCCGTTGCGGGCCACGAGTTGGCCATTCATGCCGTAAAGTTCAACACCACGGATGTAACCGGCGGCGCTGGCCACGATATAGTCGCTCGAGGGATTGGGCTGAACGGTGACTCCGGCCAACGTGGTCTCGCTGACTCCCGACTCGAAGATTTCGCCCTCGCTCCACAGCACATCGTCGAGGATGAGTTTGCCTGTCAAGCCCATATTCTTGGCATAGCCCTGAGTGTGATGCTTCACAGCGAAGCCCTTCAGGCGGAAGGTGCCACGGTTCTCAACCGGGCATTTCACGAAGCGCCAGCCGTGGTAGTCGATGTCGCCCAGCGAGAGGTCGAAGTCGTCGCCGTCGCCATCCACAGCCTCGAAGCAGGCCAGCAACTCATTGCAACTCATGTCGCCGTCGATGTGCAGCATGATGGTGTCGCCTGCCGTGAACTGTTGCTCCAGGGGTTCGGCAAACGAGGCCGTTGCCACAGGCTCATCGTCCTCGGCATCAAATTCATATGCCAACTGCATGGCCTTGCTGCCAAACAGATGGGTCGTCACAGCCGTGACTTTGGCGTTGACATTGCTGCCGCCGGTGGTGATGCCGTCGACCTGCTCGCCGTCGTAAATCACCTGCTCAGCCTTGGCCTCGCCGGCATCCACAGCGACAAACTCGTGGTCGATTTCTTCGGCCAGGTGAATACCGTCCATGTCCTGCACCCAGCGCTCTACGTAGAGGCGATATTTCTCACCCACATTGAAGTCGTTGGCCATCGGCAAGCGCACAAAACCGTAGGGCGAGGTAGAATTGCCACACTTGAGTTGGCGGCGGTTATAGCCCAGTTCGTTGCCGTTCTTGTCGTAGACGTGGAAGTTGTCGTAAACGTTGAGGCCATTGACTTGCGCATCGGTGCGTAACTCGATGATGGGCGACTTATAGTGCACCGCCACATCCTCGCGCGGGAAGAGCGCGGTAACGGCCATGTGATTGCGTTCTTGAGTGGTGAATCCCATGGTGAAATCATGCTCCATGGCTGTGCCTCCGGCATGCTCGGCACTGGCGCGCACCGTGACGGTGTAGTGCGTATTCACGTCGTAAGCGTCGGTGGGCGTGAAGACGAGGCGATAGTTAGTGTCTTCCCAGGTAAACGAGCCCTCGACGGCAGGCGAAATCTCAAATGCCGCCTCGGTGCTGGGAATGTCCATGTCCCAGTTGAAGTTGATAACCACGGGCGTGTTGCACAGCACCGGGTCGTCGCCGTCGTTCCACACGGGCGAGTAACTGACCACCTCGGGCGGCGTGTTGCGCACCTTCTTCAGGTCGAAGTTGCAGTAGGTCACAGCGTTGGCGGTCACCTCCACGATTTTGGTCTGTGTGAAGTGCTCAGGCTCTGAGACTTCGACTTTGTACTGTCCCGGATCCAAATACTTGAAGAGGTAGATGCCGTTTTGCAGTTGGTCGGTCGTGGTGGTTGCCAACTCGTTGTCGTCGAGGTCAAGCAATCGCACCGTGGCACCGTTGATAGGCTGACGCGCGTCGGCCCCGTGCATGACGTAGGTTGCCGTGCGCATCACGCGCTCGTCGCGCAGGTTGCCGGTGATGATGCCTTGAGGCAGAGTCTCGCTGTAGCCGAAGAAGTTGTCGGCGCCTATCGAGAAGTTGAAGCCCTCCACCCAGTCGTAGTCGTGGTTAATCAGGCGATAGGTCTCGGGGATATAGTCGTGGAACGAGCCCTCGTCGAGCATCGAGATGGCATTGTTGCCACGCAGCACGCCCAGTCCCTGGTTGTTCCACTGCGGGTAGAACGACCAGTCGCCACGCGTGGCGTAGTTGCTGGTCCACACGGTGCTCTGGTTCTGGTAGAGCACCTTCACCAACTCCAGCGCGAGGCGGTCGCTCTCGGGCACGATGGGCTGGTTGTCGGGGCCGCGATACAGACCCAGCGGGAAGTTGATGCGGTAGTTTTCGCCGGCACCAGTGGCGTTGCTGTGAATCGAGTAGAACACATCGGCACCACTCTGGTTACACAGGGCAACGATGGTCGACAGCGCCAGGTCGTTCGACGTTTGGTTAGCCAGGCGCGAGATGCTCGTGGTGTAGCCTTTCTTGCGAAGTACCTCCTGCAAGGCGAAGCCTTTCCACAGGTTGGAGTTCGACTCCCAGAAGCCCGCCGTGTCGCCCGAGGCAAAGGGCGGCACCACCACGTTGCGGTCGTCGCTGTCGTGGCCGCCGTGGCCGGGGTTGATGTAGATGTGCGGCATGTCCTGCGCTGCCGCCTTGACGCCCATTCCCATCACGAGCGCCATCAGTAACAAACTAAAGAAGTAGAAACGTTTCATAGTGTCGTGTGGGTGTTTTATTGTTGAATGTTGATTTTCATTAATGTCAGGTTGCCATCGATAGTGGTGTAGACAATCTTGCCACCGCCCGCTGTGGGCTGCATGGTCATGGAAGTGGGGCGCGTAAGTTCGTGCTTGTAGGTGCCGTCGGCCTTAAGCAGCAAGATTTGCGACGAAGTGAACTGCCGGCCGTCGTCGGTGGTGTTTTGTGCCACCAGATAGTTGTCGTCGTACCAGCACGGCATCTCATAGTTGCCCAGTCGAGCAAGCACATTGCCGTTGAGGTCGATGATTATGATGCCTTGCTCGGCGGCAAAGAAAGCCACTCGCTGTCCGTCGGGCGACAGCGAAGCCCACAGGTAACCGGCCCATGACTCGACGGGCGAGAAGCGGCGCTCACGGCCGGCGATGTCGATAATCACCTCGCTGCCCTGGGTGTACACCGCGGTGCCCACCGCCTTTGCGCTGCTGTAGTTGCGGGCACGGCTCTTCATCGCCCCGCCGCGCGTTGCCGCCACAGGCTGCATGGGGCCATGCTGCGCCTCCAGAACCACCGCACTGCGGCCTGTAGCCTGGTCGTAGCGGTGACCGGTGCGGTAAATCAGTTTGTTCTCGCGACGCTCCTGCGACACGTAGTAGATGCTGCCGTCGCCGCCAAACACGGCGCCGTAGCCCGCACCAGGCTCGTCGCTCACGCGCGTCACGGCACGTGTGCCGAAATCGTAGAGGTTCAGCCCCTGCGTACTCTCGCTGGTGAACAGCAGTTGCTCACCGTCGTGGCTGAGGACAGGATAGTAGGCCGGCCCCTCGACCGGCAACAGGCGCGACTGCTCAGTGACAGTCACGCGCTGGGCAACAGCCACCAGTGCCCAGCCTACCATCAATGCAAAGAAGATGCGTTTCATAGTCTATATCGTTAAATAGTTGAATTGTCCCTTGTTGTGGCGCAAATTTACAACAAAAAAAGCAAAACGCCCAATAAAATGAACGTTTTGCTTTATTATCATTAAATTTTCTGGATTTTCGCCCGTTGCCTTCCGAGGAAATCATTTTCCACCAGCGGGGACAAAATCGAGGTCGTCGTCGATTTGGTAGCCGTCGGCAGGTTGTCCGCCAGCATCGATGACGATGGGCTCGGGCGCAGGCGGCGTCCAGTGGAAGTTGGCGTAGACTGTGGCATTAGCCTTCACGGTAATGTCCTGCGACAGCGGGTTGCCCTCGATGTTGGTGCTTACGCGATAACGGCCGGGCTTGAGGTTCTTGAACACGTATACGCCGTTGTCGCGACGGTCGGTGTAGAGCGATGCCACATGGCGGCCCTGCGCGTCGGCAAGCACGACGTTGGCACCGTTGACCGGGCGGCGGCGCTCGTAGCCGTCGTAGAGGTCGGGAGCGTCGACATAAACAATGCCCGCCAGCGTGCCGCGGTTGTAGTGCGAGGAGCGCTTGAAATAGTCGTCGATGCCCAGGCTCTGGTTCCATCCCTCGAGCCAGCAATAGTCGGCATTGAGATAGCGCAGACGCTCGGTCTTGAAGTCGTGAAACGCGCCCTCGCTGAGCATACCGGGCAACTTATTGAATGTGAGCACGCCCAGGCCAACCTTGTAGCCCCAGTTGTAGAACGACCAGTCGCCGGCAATCTTTGGCGACTCGCGGTTCCACCACGACACCTTGTTGGCATAGAGATGGCGCATCACATACTCGGCAATCTCGTCGCTGCCGTCGACAGCCGGGTCGCGCGTGAAACCACGGTAGAGCGCGAGCGGCCAGTTTTGCGATGGCTTGCTGCCGGTGTCGTTGCTGTGCACGGCGAAGAAGAGGTCGGCGCCGCTGGCATTTGCCATGGCGACGATTTCATAGAGGTCGAGGTCGTCGGCAGTGTGATTGTCTTTGCGAGTGAGAATCACGTCGTAGCCCTTGGCCTTGAGGCACTCGGCCAGCGCCAGGCCCGTCGAGAGGTTCGACTCGCTCTCGTAGTAGTCGAGGCGGCGGCCCTCGCCCTTGACGTAGATGGGCTCGTAACGATCGTCCTTGTCGTGGCCTCCATGACCCGGGTTAACGAATACACGCGGACGATCCTGCGCCTCGGCCACGGTGGTGGCCAGCGAGAGCGTCATGGCGGCGACGATGCTATATAATGCTATGCGATAGTTCATTGCTGTGCGGGTATGTTAAGTGTTATAACGCGAATCTTTCCCTTATTGGTGGTGTACACCACCTTGTTGCCCGACACCGAGGGCTGGATGGCACGGTCGCCGTCGGTGATGGCGCGCACGCTCGAGCCGTCGGCCTTGATAAGGTAGATATTATAACTGCGGTAGTCGGGGTTGTTGCTGCTGCGCATGGCCACCAGGTAGTCGTCGTTAATCCAGCATGGCATGAGGAACTTGCCCAGGCGGGCGAGCACCTTGCCGCTGAGGTCGGTCACGTAGAGGCCCTTGCCCACAGCCTCAAAGACCACCTTGCGGCCGCTGGGCGACACGCTGGGCCACAAATACATGGGGCACTCGCCGGCGGGCGAGGTCATGCGCTCACGGCCGTCGGGCATGACGACGTAGAGGCGCGGCCCGCGGGCATAGGCGAAGGGCTTATTCACGCGGCCAATCACCTTGCGGTCGCGCTCGCCGAGCATCACCAGGCCGTCGCCGGCCGGGATGGCCTGCACGGCACCGTGTTGCGCGGGCAGCACAGTGGTGGTTTGCCCAGTGGCGGGGTCGTAGCAGTGCCCGGTGCGGTGAATGAGGTTGCCACGCACGCGCTCCTGGGTCACATAGTAGACCTTGCCGTCGGGGCCAAAACGGGCATCGAAACCGGGATAGCCTTTGCTGGCTATGGTCGTGGTGCGGTTGCCGGTGGAGTCCATCTCCAGGATTTTCAGGTTTACGGCATCGGTGGGCGCGTACACCAACTTGGTGCCGTCGGGGCTCAACTGCGGAAAATATCCTCCGGCATCGACCAGCGTAACGGTCGACTGAACGTATACCGACTGGCCCATGGCGGCAAGCGCCACCACAGCAGTCAGGGTGATGAATATGTGTCGCAGAGTAGTCATAATTGTCGTGTGTAATGAAAAATGCGGCTGCAAAGTTACGGATTTTACGCCGATTGGCTATGCTCATGCAACGAGAATTGTCATTTTTTAAGTTTGGTTATAATATTGACACACAGCGTGCGGCACAAAAAACTGAGGTGCCGCACGCTGTGTGTGAATAGCCGTAAAAAAGTTACCGGCCCAGTATCAGGTTTATCATTATGTTGATGTCGTTGCCATCGACCACACCGTCGCGATTGATGTCGGCTGGGTCGTCGGGCTGCGTCTCAATCTGTCCGAGCACAGTGGAGATGATGATGTTGAGGTCGGCGCCATCGATGTAGCCGTCGGCATTAACATCCTCGGGCTCAGGATACTCTGGCAGGGGCCACACAGGAATGGTGCGCTCATAAGGATGCGCCATGGCATCGAGGGCGCAAATCTTGCCCCACTTTCGCGAGCGCTCCCCCACCCCATACACCACACCACGTGGGTCGGGACGACGAATCGTCAAGAGCCAGTGGTTGGTCACATCAAAGTTTTCGCTCCACAGGTCGTACTCAATGCCCAAGTCGTCGAGGATGGTCATTGCGGCAATCCAGTTCTCAATAAGACAAGGCAAGCCCTCCTGCAGGTGCATGCCGTCCTTGCTCAAGTGGCCGTAGTCGCCCATGGCGTCGAGATCCGAAGCACGCGCGTTCTGGATGCCCGTGCCACACGGCATGATGATGTCGATGGGTGTCTCGTCGATCACGCGCCTGGAGCACGCCGCCACGTCGTAGAACATGTTCAGGCTGGAGCCGTCGGGCAGGCGGTGGTAGCCGTCGGCATACGATGGCGTGAGCATCCATATGTACTTCTTCTGTGGATTGGTAGCCAATGAGTCGATCCAGTGCATAAGCAAGTCGAGGTAAGGCTGATACAGGTCGTAGTCGCGGCTTTGTGAACTCACCTGCTGCAAGATGATGTAGTCCCACGGCTCGTTGCGCACGGCATATTTGATGCCCACGGCGTACTCTGGGTACTCCTGGAACCATCGCTCGCGGTTCACGGTCTTGTAATAATGTCGGTAAGGCCTTCCGACCTGCACTGCCGTCTCCCAATGCCACTGCAGGCCTGAGCCGCTGCCGCACAGCACGCCCAGTGTCATGTCGACATCGGGTGCCAGGCTGTTGATAATCCAGGGCAAGTAGCCGAAAGCGTCGGTCGAGAAACTGTTGCCTATCGACAGCACACGCACCTCGCGGCCATGCATCGGCAAGGCTGCCACAGCGATAAGCAGCAGTGCAGCAAGCGATTTGAGAATGTGATTAAAGTACGACATCATTATTAAAAATTATGGTGCCTCGCGACAGCATAGTCAGGAGGCACCACATTGTTATTCAGTTATTAGCCAATGGCGGGAAAGAAACTCGCCATACTGGCCGTAGTCTGGTTGAGGAAGGCATAGATGCCACTTGCCAGACCCACAGCGATGATACCCATCACGCAGATGGTGAGGCCCAGTTCCTCGGTCCAGTGACTGTCGATGTAAGGCACTGCGCAGTCGTCCTGACGGATGAACATTGCCTTGACCACCAGCAGATAGTAGTAGAGCGAGATGATGGTGTTGACCAATGCGATGAACACCAGCACATAGATTGCCACCGTGCCCTGGTTAGCAGCCCCCATGAAGATGAAGAACTTGCTGAAGAAGCCGGCGAACGGCGGAATGCCACCCAACGAGAACATGGCGAGCATCATGGTGAAAGCCAGCCAGGGGTTGGTGCGGAACAGGCCGTTGTAATCGTCCATCGTCACCTTGCCGGTAGCGCGCTCGATTACGGCAATCACGCCGAAGGCGGCGAGGTTGCTGAAGATGTACACCAGCACATAGTACATCATCGACGCCATACCCACCGTGCTGTAGGCAATCACGCCAAGCATGATGTAACCGGCCTGCGAAATCGACGAGTAAGCGAGGAATCGCTTGAGGTTGCGCTGACGCATGGCAAACAGGTTACCGATGGTGATGGTGAGCACGATGATGGCATAGAGCATCCACTCCCACACTTGCGAGTAAATCGAGCCGAACACCTGCACCAGGATAACCAGGAAGGCAAATGCCGCGGCACCCTTGCTGATAACCGACAGGTAACTGGTAACAGCCGTCGGAGCACCCTGATAGACGTCGGCAGTCCACTGGTGGAAGGGCACAAGCGAGAGTTTGTAACCCACACCGGCGATGACAAACGCCACAGCGACAATCAGCAGCGGGTTGGCCGTGGTGACGGCCGTTGCGATATCGTTGAAATAGAGCGTGCCGGCCAAGCCGTAAACAAACGAGATGCCGAGCATAAAGATGGCGCTCGAGAATATCGCTGTGAACACGTATTTTGCTGCCGCCTCACGGCTCTCGTAGTAGCGCTTCTCGAAGGCCGCCAGTGCCGCGATGGGCAGCGAAGCGGTCTCCAGGCCGATGACGAAGAGCAGGAAGTGGCGCGACGAAATCATCAGGAACATGCCGAACAGAGTGAGCAGGATGAGTTCATAGAACTCGCCGCGACGCACACTCACGAAGTCGTCGTTGGTCCACTTCACAGCCTGCAGTAGCACGATAAACACACCCACGTTGAGCACATTCTTCATTACCCACGTGGCCGGGGTGCTCTCGAACATTGCGCCGAAAGCCTCGCCAAAGCCCATGGGAATGAATGCCAGAACGGTGTAGATGGCAAACAGTATCGTGGTGAACAACGGCAGCATGCGCTGCGACCGTTGCGGCATAAAAGTGTCGTAAAGAAACACGAGCAGGAACACAAGCAGTAACCCTATTTCCTGCGGCATCATTAAAAATTGCGAATAATCCATATCTTATTATACGATTTTCTAATTCAACACTTTCATTATCACATCACTACAGGGAAAAACGCCTTCAACGCATTCACCACAGGCACAAAACTGTCGCTGATGATGTTAACGAAGAAGTTGGGGAAGCAACCAATTGCTGCCACAGCCAGGATAAGCGTGGCTGTCGACAAGCGCTCGTCCCACGAGGCATCGGTGAGTTCACGGTGATGCTCGTTCTGCACGGCGCCAAAGAGCAGTTTGGCCACCACTCGCAGGATGTAGACCGCGGTGATGACAATCGAACTGGCACCGATAATGGTGAGGGTGCGGCGGAACACGTCGGCATTCTCATACGAGCCGATGAAGATTGTCATCTCGGCCACGAAGCCACTCAGGCCCGGCAAGCCGAGCGAGGCAAGTCCGGCAAGCACATACCCCACACCCAGATAAGGCATGATGTGCATCATGCCACCCATCTCGCGGATGTCGCGGGTGTGCGTGCGTCCGTAAATCATACCGATGAGGGCAAAGAAGAGTGCCGTCATCAGACCGTGCGAGAGCATTTGCAGCACGGCACCGGTCATTGCCGTCTGGTTGAACATCAGGATGGCGAAGAGCACCATGCCACAGTGGCTCACACTACTGTAAGCATTGATGTACTTGAGGTCGGTCTGCACACATGCGCTGAATGCACCGTAGACAATGCTAATGCCGGTGAGCGTGAGGAAAATCCATCCCAACTGCGCTGCGGCAAAGGGCATCAGGTAGATAGCCACGCGGAAGCAGCCATAGCCTCCCAACTTCATCAGCACGCCGGCGTGAAGCATCGACACTGCTGTGGGCGCGCTGGCATGACCATCGGGCGACCAAGTGTGGAACGGGAACATTGCGCCAAGCACGCCGAATCCCACAAAGGTGAGCGGGAAGAGCCACATCTGCCAGTTGTGCGGAATGGCATCGTAGCGCACGATGTCCAGGATGTTCATGGTGTGAGGAATACCCTCAGGGGTGCTGTGGAAATAGATGCCGATGATGCCGAGCATCAGGAATGCCGAGCCGCCCATAAGCATGAGCGTAAGTTTCATGGCACTATAGTTCTTGTTGCCCGAGCCCCACACGCCAATGAGCAGGTACATGGGAATCAGAGCCACCTCGTAGAACATGAACATGGTGAACAGGTCGATCGAGATGAAGAAGCCGAACACGCCCGTGCTGAGCAAGAAGAACCACATGAAGAACTGCTTGGGCAGCGGGTTCATCTTCCACGAGGCAAACACGCCGGCAAAGACGATAAATGCCGAGAGCAAAATCATCACCACCGACACGCCGTCGACGCCAAGAGCAAGTTTGATATTAAATGGTGCATACCACATCACCGACGTCTGCAGAATCATCTCGGCCTGGTTGCCCATGCCGCGCTCATGCAGGAAGATGTAGACCAGATAAGCGGCGAGAGCCACAAGCACGGTGGCGCCCACTGTGGCAACGGTCCGGATAGCAGCCATGCCCCTATTATTGCACACTGCCAAACCCAGCAGGGTCACCAGTGGCACAATCACGAAATAAATAAGTATGTTACTGAATATTTCCATATCGTTATTATCGAATTGTTAGGACCGTTATCATTTAAAATACCAATACGCATATCAGCGTAATCACTGCCAGCAGCAGCGCGCCGAGGAAGTAAACCACCACATAGCCCTGGATGCTGCCCGATTGCAGGCGACGCACACCGTAAGCGGCATGCTGTGTGCCCACAGCGAGCATATTCATGAAGCCGTCGATAATAGCACGGTCGAACCATGCGATGGGCTTGCAGATGCCCTGGAAAATCACCTTGTGAGTGATAAACTGGTAGAGTTCGTCCATGTAGAAGCGCTTGTAAGCGGCCGTCCACAAGCCACGGCACGACGATGCCATGCGCTCGGGCAGCGGGTTCTCCTTGTAGTACATCTTGAACGCGAGGCCGATGCCCACCAGGGCCACCAGCACGCTGGTGCCGGCCACCGTCCAATCGAGTTGGGTGTGCAGGTGACCGCCGTCCCACGTGACCATGTTGTGAGCCGGGACAAAGCCGGCGACAATCGAAATCACGGCCAGGATAATCAGCGGCAGCGTCATGGTCCAAGGCTGGTCCTTGGGCTCATGCTCGGTGTGCACTTCGTGTTTCTTCCAGAAGAAGATCAGGAAGTAGATGCGGAACATATAGAAGGCGGTGAGGCCGGCGACCATAGTCATCCAGATGCCCCAACCCAGGCCCTTGTTGTAGCAAGCCACGAGAATCTCGTCCTTGCTCCAGAATCCGGCGAACGGCGGGATGCCCGCGATGGCCAGACAGCCAATCAGGAAGGCGATGCTGGTGATGGGCATGTACTTGTGCAGGCCATGCATGTCGCTGTTCTCGTTGCTGTGCACGGCATGGATGATTGCGCCGGCGCACAGGAAGAGCAACGCCTTGAACATTGCGTGTGTGAACAAGTGGAACATCGAAGCCATGTAGCCCAGGCCGTAGCCCTCGTGAATCTCGATGAGCGCGCCGTCGGCACTGCTCACGGCCAGCGACGTCATCATGAAAGCGATTTGCGAGATGGTGGAGAACGCCAGGGCGCGCTTGATGTCGCTCTGCACGCAGGCGATTGCCGCGGCATAGAATGCGGTGAATGCACCCACGACAAGGATCACGTCCATAGCGGCCTGGCACACCACGTAGAGCGGGAACAGGCGAGCCACCAGGAACACACCGGCAACCACCATGGTGGCGGCATGAATCAGCGCCGACACAGGCGTCGGGCCCTCCATAGCGTCGGGCAGCCAGATGTGCAGCGGGTACATGGCACTCTTGCCGGCGCCACCAATGAAGATAAAGGTCAGCGCCCACGTCATTGCCGAGCAACCCATGAATGTTGCCACTCCGGGATTGCCGATAATCGACTGTGCCACCTCGAGCGAATTGGCATGATTCGAGCCGAACACGAGCGTGTCGAAGTCGAAACTGCCCGAGTAGTAACTCAGAATCATGATACCCACCAGGAAGAAGAAGTCGGCCAAGCGGGTGACGATGAACGCTTTCTTGCTGGCATGGTTGGCAGCGGGCGAAGTGTAATAGAATCCGATGAGAAGATAAGACGATACGCCCACCATCTCAAAGAAGATGAAGATTTGGAACAGGTTGGTGGCAACAACCAGGCCAAGCATCGAGAAGGTGAACAATGCCAGGAAGGCATAGTAGCGCTGGAAGCCCTTCTCGGCGTTGCCGTGGTGGTCGCTCATGTAGCCCAAACTGTAGAGGTGGACCATGAACGACACCGTGGTGATTACCACAAGCATCATGGCGGCGATGGGGTCGAGCATGATGCCCATGCGCACCACCAGCGTCTTGGTGAACGAGAGCCAGTCGGGGTTCCACACCGTGATTGCCTGGCGAACGCCGTCGACCACCTGTCCCTGGCCTGTGCCAAAGAAATAGGTCAACGCCACGCCATAAGCCAGCACGGTTGTCACCAGCATGCCCAGCACGCCCAGTACACCAGTGAGTTTTCTACTCATTTTCACCCCGGCGAGTCCTAAGAACAGGAACATAAACAGGGGGATGGCAATAACTGCGATGGTATAATTGAATGGCATATCGTTAGAATTTCAGTTTATTGATTTGGTTGATATCCACATTCTTGATTGCCCTGAACACATTGATGATGATTGCCAGAGCGAGCGCCGTTTCGGCGGCGGCTATAGCGATGGCAAACAGCGTGAAGAACATGCCCTCAAACTGACCGGGGAACAAGAAGCGGTTGAACACTACAAAGTTGATGTCGACCGAGTTGAGCATCAACTCGAGCGAAATCATGATGGCAATCATATTTTTCCGGGTAAGGAACCCGTACACTCCGCACCCAAACATTATTATGCTTGGAATGAGATACATAAGTAAGGTAAGATTCATAACTGGTCTCCTTTCTTGTTAACGACGGCGTGCGATTACCACTCCACCAATTATACATGCGAGCAAAAGCACACTCACTGCCTCGAAGGGAAGCAGATATCCAAACTTGTCGGTGCTGAGCAGCATTTGTCCGAGGCGGTCGATTGACAGGCCCTCGTCGCCAATAAGTTGCTTTCCGCAGAATCCGCCATAACTGAACAGCGCATATCCGCACACCAGGGCACCGATCAGCGCCACGGCCACGCCGAGCCACTTACGGTGCGAGGTGATGGCTTGTGTGTCGGCACCCGGCTTGTGAGTGAGCAGGATGGCAAAGACAAATAGTACTACGATACCGCCAGCGTACACAGCGATTTGCACGGCCCCCAGAAAATGGTAATCCATCTGGAAATACAGCGCCGCTGTGGCAAAGAGCACAAAGAGCAAGTAAGTTGCCGAGCGCAGGATTTTCCGGGTGGTGACGGTCAGTACCGAAAATGCGATAATTGCGATTGCAATTATGAAATACATGATGATATTTCCTACTGATTCCATATTATTGATTTTCTTGATTTTCGTTGGCTGGTTTCGCAGCGTCGTCGGCCTTTACGGCGACCTTCACGGCAGGCTTTTCGACGGTTTTCTCGTCGGTGGCCTTATCGGGGGCCTCGGCGGGTGCTGCAGGAGCAGGCGCAGGAGCCGGCTCATCCTTCTCGGGCAAGTAGTTGAGTTGCTTCACCAGCGCCTCACGACGGAACACGGCCTGCTCGAAATCGTTGCTGAACTCGATGGCGTTGGTAGGACACGACTGCACGCACAGCGAGCAGAAGGTGCAACTACCCAGGTCGTAGATGTACTTGTCGAGTTTTTGTTTTTTCTTGCCGTTTGGCAGGTCGACCATGCGAGTGTCGATGTGGATGGTGCCATTGGGGCAGGCGCGCTCACAACTGCGGCACGCGATGCACTTGTGGTTACCCTCCTCGTCGTAGATAAACTGCAGGGTGGCCCTGAAACGGTCGGGAATCTTCAACGTAGCCCGGTTTTCGGGGTACTGTTCGGTAACCTTGGGGGTGACAAGCTCCTTGCCCGTTACCTCCATACCCTTTATCAGGCTGTGGATGCCCTTAAAGAGAGAGACGAAATACTCCTGAATGTTCATATAACTCTAATGTAGTGTATCAATATAATATTCAATATGTTATACCGCGTGGCGCAAAATGTCGCCGCGGTAGCCTGTTAGCGTTGCACTTGTCCGCCCAGAATGTCGAGCAGTTCGGTGGTGATGCTCTGCTGGCGCAACTTGTTGTACTCCAGGTTGAGTTCGTCGAGCAACTCCTTGGCGTTGTCGCTCGCCGTCTGCATTGCCATCACGCGTGCGGCCTGCTCGCTGGCCATGCTCTCGGTGAACACCTCCTGCATCATGGCCTGCATGTGCAGTGGCAACACGCTGTTGAAGATAGCGTTGGCGTCGGGCTCGAAGAGGCAAGGCTCGGTGGCCATGCGGGCGTCGGCCTGGCTGGCCAGCGCCTCGTAGCGCACCGGCAGGAACTGCTCGCGGGTGAACCGCTGGCGGCTCGTGCTCACAAAGTGCATGTACAGCAGGTCGACGCGGTCGTAGTGATGGTCGAGGAATTGCTGCCTGATCACCTCGGTGAAGTCGTGCACCTGCTGACCGTCGCTGCGCGTGTTGAGCGGGCATTTTTCCACCTCAACATTTTCGATGCGCAACTTGCTGGCGGCCTTTGTGAGTTTGCGGCCCACAGGCAAGATGGTGATTTTCACATCCTTGCCCCACGTCTTGCGAGCGTCGTCGATGGCCACAAGAAGTTGCTTGAAAATGTTGATATTGAATGCGCCGCACAGGCCGTCGTCGCTACCGAACACCATCATCGCCACGTGGTTAACGTCGCGTGCGGTGGTCAGTGGCGAGTCAAACTCCTGGTCGGTGACGAGCAGGTGGCTGAGCACCTGCTGCACCATCAACCGGTAGGGCGACAGTTGCTGCAGGCCGGCGGTAGCCTTACGCATCTTAGCCGATGAAATCATCTTCATCGCGCTGGTGGTTTTTTGCGTCGAGGCTACCGAGCCGATGCGGCTTTTCAGTTCACGTAGAGTTGACATATCGTTATCTTATCGTGACTAATGCAATTGTGGTCAGGCGGTGTACTGGGCGGTGATGTCGCTGGCGGCGACGCGGAGTTTCTCCATCACGTCGTCGTCGATCTTGCCGTTGCGCAGCACGTCCAGCACGTCGTGCTGGTGCTTGGCCTGAAGATACTGTATGAATAGTTTCTCAAACTCGGGCACTTTCTCCAGCGGCACGCGCTGCAGCAGGCCGTTCACACCGCAGAAGATGATAGCCACTTGCTCCTCGACCTTCATGGGTGAGTACTGCGGCTGCACGAGCAGGCGCTCGTTTTTGCGGCCGGTGTCGATGGTGCGTGCGGTCACCGGGTCGATGTCGCCACCGAACTTGGTGAACGCCTCGAGTTCGCGATACTGTGCCTGAGCGATTTTCAGCGTACCGGCGACCTTCTTCATGCACTTGATTTGCGCGTTACCACCCACACGGCTCACCGAGATACCTACGTTCACGGCCGGGCGAATACCGGCGTTGAACAGTGCGGTCTCCAGGTAAATCTGTCCGTCGGTGATTGAAATCACGTTGGTGGGGATGTATGCGCTCACGTCGCCAGCCTGCGTCTCGATGATGGGCAGTGCCGTCAGCGAACCGCCGCCTTTCACGCGGTCTTTCAGTGCGTCGGGCAGGTCGTTCATCACGGCAGCCACGTCCTGGTTGTCGTTGATTTTTGCGGCGCGCTCGAGCAGTCGGCTGTGCAGATAGAAGATATCGCCAGGATAAGCCTCGCGTCCCGAGGGGCGCTTCAAAATCAGCGACAACTCGCGGTAAGCCACTGCGTGCTTCGACAGGTCGTCGTAAATCACCAGTGCGTCGCGGCCGGTGTCGCGGAAATACTCGCCGATTGCCGCTCCGGCAAACGGGGCATAGTAGCGCATCGAGGCCGAGTCGGCCGCCGTGGCAGCCACCACGATGGTGTAAGGCATGGCGCCCTGCTCCTCGAGTTTATTGACCAGTGCGGCCACTGTCGAAGCCTTCTGTCCGATAGCCACATAGATGCAGTACACGGGCTTGCCGGCCTCGTAGTTCGCGCGCTGGTTGATGATGGTGTCGATGGCGATTGCCGTCTTGCCAATCTGTCGGTCGCCGATGATAAGTTCGCGCTGTCCGCGTCCGATGGGGATCATCGAGTCGATGGCCTTGAGGCCGGTTTGCAGCGGCTGGTTCACGGGCTGTCGGAAAATCACGCCGGGAGCCTTGCGCTCCAGTGGCAGGCGCAGACGGTCGCCGTCGATAGTGCCGCGGCCGTCGATGGGCTCGGCGAGCACGTTGATCACGCGTCCCAGCAGGCCTTCGCCCACCTGAATCGACGCAATCTGCCCGGTGCGGCGCACCTTCATATTCTCAGATATCGAGTCGACCTCGTTGAGCAAAATCACGCCCACGTCGCTCTCCTCGAGGTTCATAGCCACGCCAGTGACACCGTTCTCGAACTCCACGAGTTCGTTGGCCTCGACATTTTGCAGGCCGTAGACGTGTGCCACGCCGTCACCGACTTCGAGCACTGTTCCAACCTCCTCAAAACTGACATTCTGCTGAATGTCGCTGAGTTGTTGTTTCAGTATGTCGGATATTTCGCTTGGGTTGATCATTCTGTAAAAATTAACGTGTTAACGTAGTAGATTTAAACGCATTTTATTCAATTCATTCTTTACCGACGCGTCGAGCAGCGTGTCGCCCACCTTGACGGTGAATCCGCCTATCAGTTGCGGGTCGATTAACTGGTTAACCTCCAGGGTGATGTCGCCCAGGCGGTCGCGTATCAGTTGCACGATATTGTCGATTTGCTCTTGTGGCAACTGGGTGGCAGTGGTCACGTCGACCTGTGCTATGCCGTGTTGCTCACGGTAGAGACTCACATAGGACAGCGCTATTTTGCGCAGATACTGAGCACGGTTGTTCCGAATCACCAACAATAAGAATTTCTCCAGCGAACTTCCTGGCTTGGCTCCCGTCATCTCCACCATGACGCGTCCCTTGTCCTGCTCATCGATGTAGGGGTTGAGCAGCACACGCTTGACGTCGTCCAGACCGGTGATGCTACCTCGCCCGATGGGCTTAAGTTGCTCATAGATTTCCTGAGCGTCGCCTTTCTCGATAGCCAATTTATACAGTGCTTTGGCGTATCGGCTTGGTATCAGTCCGTCGTTCATAATTCAGTTAGTTTTTTGTCTCAACCTCATTGAGATATTTTTCTACCAGTTCCCGCTGCGCCTGATCGTTGTCGACGTGTTTGCGAATCACTTTTTCGGCGATTTGCAGGGCGATTTCGCTCATCTCTGCTCGCAACTGTTTCTCGCTTTCTTTGCGCGCTTGATCAATCGACAGCAGTGCAGCATCGGAAACCTTCTTTGCCTCAACGGCCGCCTCGCCACGCGCATCCTCGATGATTTGGGTGCGCATTTTGTTGGCGTCGCGAATTATCTCGGCTTGTTGCTGGCGTGCTTCGCCCAACAGTTTGTCGGCCTCAGCGCGAGCGTTGTCGAGGTGAGTCTTGGCTTGCTGGGCATAGACCACTCCCTTGTCGATTAAGTCGGCCCGTTCCTCCATGCTCTTGATGATGAAGGGCCAGGCGTACTTAGCCAGCACGAAGTACAGTGCCAGAAAAGCGATGAACATCCAGAACACCAAGCCGAATTGCGGTGTGAAAAGTTCCATGCGTGAATGGAGTTATCGGTGATTAAGAGATGAAAATTGCGAGGAAACAAACGATCAGCGCCACGAATGCAACGCCCTCGATAAGTGCCGCAATCACAATCATGTTGCTGCGGATGTCGCCGGTCGATTCGGGCTGGCGTGCAATGGCTTCCATTGCCGAGCCGCCAATCTTACCAATACCAATACCAGCTGCGATAGCAGCGATTCCTGCTCCCAGAGCAGCGCCAAAGTTGGCCATTGCTTCTGCTAAAATCATTCCTAACATAGTCGTAAAGTGTTTTAAGTGTTATTGTTTTTGTTTTTTATTCTTTTGTTTGTTCGGCTGCGTGGCCGTGAGGCTCAACGTGTGCCATCGATATGAAGATGGCGCTCAAGATTGTGAACACGTAGGCCTGGATGAAACTCACCAGCGTGTCGAGCGCAAGCATGAACAGCGCGAAGGCCAGCGAGAACACTGTGGTCACGCCACCCACCACGGCGCCAAACATCGAGGTGAAGATGAAGATGAGCAACATCAGCACCAGCACCACCATGTGGCCACCCATCATGTTGGCGAAGAGACGGATCATCAGCGCGATGGGCTTGGTGAACACGCCCAGCACCTCGATTAGCGGCATCATGGGCACGGGGCACTTGAGTGCCATGGGCACGTCGGGCCAGAAGATTTCCTTCCAGTACTCGCGTGTGCCGGTGAAGTTGATAATGAAGAATGTGATCAGTGCCAGGGTCATGGTCACGGCCAGGTTTCCCGTGAGGTTTGCGCCACCGGGGAAGATGACCACCAGTCCCAGCAAGTTCATCGTGAGGATGAAGAAGAACACGGTGAGCAGGTAAGGCGCGTATTTCGGCGCTTCCTTGCCCATGATGGGGCGTATGGTGTCGGTGTACACGTAGTCGACGATGAGTTCGAGCAGCGCGGTGCCCTTGCGCGGCACCGTCATGCCGTGGCGCTTGTACCAGTTGCGCACGTGCATTACCATCAGCACCACGAGCAGCGCGGCCACGAAGATTGCGGCCACGTTCTTGGTCACCGACAGGTCGAGCGGGCGGTACTGCGAGCCGTCGGGCTGCAGTTGCACCAACTTGCCGTTGTAGTCGCCGCCCTCGGCAATGGTGAAGCCGGCGTACGTGCCGCCGTCGGTCACGCGGCTGCTGCTGAAGCAGTGCCAGCCGTCGGTGCCCTTGACGATGATGGGCAGCGGGATGCGCACATCGTGGCAGAACGGCAACTCCCAGCCGTAGGCGTCGCCCAGGTGCTCATAGATGATTTCCTTGGGGTTCACCTCGCCGTCGCCGTGGTGATGGCCCGCGCGAATGAAGCCCAGTGCCATAAACCCCACGATTACCAGGGTGATGATTGCGATTATTGCCTTTTTCATAGTCGATCAGTAAAGACACACACTCACCACATCGTTTTTCACGTCGGCCACTCCGCCGGCAATGTCGCGCGTGAGCGTCTCGCCACCCTCGGTGACGAAACTCACGGTGCCAGCCTTGAGCGCGGCGATGAGCGCGGCATGGCCGCGAAGCACCTGGAACATGCCCAGGGCACCCGGCAGCGTGACGCTGGTCACCTCGCCCTCATAGTCGATTTGTTGAGCCGATATTATCTTGAGTGTCATGTTATTTTCGTACTGTAATGAACGTTATTGTGTGCTATCGCGTTACGCTTGTGCCTCGGCGAGCAGTTTCTCGCCCTTGGCGATGGCCTCGTCGATGGTGCCCACGCTCAGGAAGGCCTGCTCGGGCAGGTGGTCCACCTCGCCGTCGAGAATCATCTTGAAGCCGCGTATGGTCTCGGCCAGCGGCACCATAACACCGGGAAGGCCGGTGAACTGCTCGGCCACGAAGAAGGGCTGCGAGAGGAAGCGCTGGGCGCGGCGTGCGCGCGACACCACGAGTTTGTCCTCGTCGCTGAGTTCGTCCACACCGAGGATGGCGATGATGTCCTGCAACTCGTTGTACTTCTGCAGCAGGTGTATCACGCGCTGAGCAACGTCGTAGTGTTCTTGGCCGATGATGTTCGGGTCCATGATACGCGACGTACTTGCTAGCGGGTCGACGGCCGGATAGATACCCAACTCGGCGATTTTACGGCTAAGCACGCAGGTGGCGTCCAGGAAGTTGAACGTGGTGGCCGGTGCCGGGTCGGTAAGGTCGTCGGCCGGCACATACACGGCCTGCACCGAGGTGATCGAGCCAGCCTTGGTACTGGTGATGCGCTCCTGCAACTTACCCATCTCGCTGGCCAGCGTGGGCTGGTAACCCACGGCGCTGGGCATGCGGCCTAACAGTGCCGACACCTCGCTACCGGCTTGCGTGAAGCGGAAGATGTTGTCCATAAACAGCAGGATGTCCTTGCCACCGCCGCCTTGGTCGCGGAACTGCTCGGCTACGGTAAGGCCCGACAGAGCCACGCGCAGACGTGCGCCGGGAGGCTCGTTCATCTGGCCGAACACCAGGGTGGCCTGCGACTGTGCCACGGCGTCCATGTCGACGTCGTTGAGGTTCCACTCGCCGTTGGCCATGCCCTCGCGGAACTTGTCGCCATACTTGATCACACCGCTCTCAATCATCTCGCGCAGCAGGTCGTTACCCTCGCGGGTACGCTCGCCGACACCGGTGAACACCGAGAAGCCGTTGTGACCGTGAGCAATATTGTGGATAAGTTCCATAATCAGCACCGTCTTACCCACACCGGCGCCACCGAACAGACCGATCTTACCACCCTTCGAGAATGGCTCAATCAGGTCGATGACCTTGATACCGGTGAACAGGATTTCCTGCGAAATCGACAGGTCGGAGAATGCCGGTGCCGGCTGGTGAATGGCGCGTCGCTCGGTTTCCTGGAGGGGCTCCAGGTGGTCGATGGGCTGCCCAATCACGTTCAGCAGGCGTCCCTTCACCTGGTCGCCGGTGGGCACCGAGATGGGACGGCCCAGGTTTTCAACCTTGGTGCCGCGTTGCAGACCGTCGGTACTGTCCATTGCCACGCAGCGCACCGTGTTCTCGCCGATGTGCTGCTCCACCTCGAGGATCAGCGGATTGCCGCTCGGGCGTTGCACGCGCAGCGCAGTGTAGATGGCTGGGCGGCTCACACCCTCGCCCTCAAAGGCGATGTCGACCACCGGGCCAATCACCTGCGTAATTTTTCCATAATTATCAGCCATGATATTTTATGTGATATTGTGTATTTAAAATATGTGTATGTGTTTACGTTAATTGTCGCCTTGTTTAGAAGTGCCAGCCCTGTGTCACCACGATGGCCATCACCACCAGGTTCACCAGGCCCATGGGCATGAGGTAACGCCACTCCAGCGCCAGCATCTGGTCGATGCGCACGCGCGGGAACGACCAGCGAATCCACATGAAGATGAACGTCATGAAGAACGCCTTGCCCAGGAACCACACTGTGCCGGGAATCCAGTCCATCACAGCGTTGAAGCCGTCCCAGCCGCTCACGTGCAGCGGCATCCAGCCACCCAGGAACAGCAGTGCGGCGATGCCACTGACCACAAACAGGTTGAGGTACTCAGCCAGGTAGAACAGGCCGTAGTGGATACCGGAGTACTCGGTGTGGTAACCGGCCGTGAGTTCGTGCTCGGCCTCAGGAAGGTCAAACGGGCCACGGTTGTTCTCGGCGTTGGCGGCGATGATGTAGATGATAAACGCCACGATGGCGGGCAGGTTGCCCTTGAACAGGAACCAGCAGTCTTGCTGAGCCTCGACGATGCCGGTGATGCTCATTGTGCCGGCCAGGCACACCATTGTGAGCACCGACAGGCCCACCGACAACTCGTAACTGATCATCTGGGCACCCGAGCGCATTGCGCCCACAAGGGTGTATTTGCTGTTGCTCGACCAGCCGGCCAGCAGAATGCCCAGCACACCAATCGACGACACGGCGATGATGAAGAACACGCCGATGTTGAAGTCGATAAGTTGCAAGCCCTTGCCCCACGGCAGGCAGGCAAACGTGAGCACGCTCGCCATCACCACCAGGAACGGGGCGAGGAAGAACAGGAACTTATCGGTGTGCCACAGCGTGATAATCTCCTTGGTGAGGATCTTGAACACGTCGGCAAAGATTTGCAGCGAGCCGCCAGGACCCACGCGGATGGGGCCACGACGACATTGTATCCAGCCGCACACCCAGCGCTCATACATGATGTAAATCATTGCCAGCACCGAGTAGGCAAGCAGGATGAACACCGCCACCAGCACACACTCGATGGTGGTGGCCAGCCATTGCGGCATCACGCCGAGGAGCAGGTCGTTGAACCAGGTTGCTATATTTGAAAAATCGTACATATCAGTTATCTCGTTTTACGTTGATTGTATTTTTTGTTTCAAAAACTCGTGGTGAAGCCGATTAACGGTCGATGTCGGGGATCACATAGTCGATCGACGCTGTGATGGTGATCAGGTCGGCAATCATGTTGTCGCGGCAGGTGAGGTCCACGACGCCGATGAGGTTGAAGCACGGCGTCTGGAAGTGCATGCGATAGGGCTTCTGGAAGGGCTTGGGGTCGCCGTCGCTCTCGATGTACACACCGAAGGCACCGCGGCTGGCCTCCACTTGCTGGTACCAGTGTCCGGCGGGCAACTTGATGAGTTTGGGCACCTTGGCGATGTATTCCTCGCCCGGCTCGGCCTCCAGTTTGTCGCAGGCCTGGCGCAGTATCTTGATGCTCTGCACAATCTCGTCCATACGCACCATGTAGCGAGCCATCGAGTCGCCCTCGGGGCGCGTCACCTCGTCGAACTCAAACTCGTCGTAGAGCGAGTAGGGATTGGTCTTGCGCACGTCGCAGTGCACGCCACTGGCGCGGCCGCTGGGGCCCGTGATGGCGTAGTCGATGGCCTGCTCCTTGGTCAGCAAGCCCACGCCGGTCATGCGGTTCACGGCAATCACGTTGCCGGTGAACAATTTGTGATACTCCTTCAGCGCTTTCTCAATAACGTCGCACGCGTTGCGCACGTCGCTGATGAAGTCGGGGTGCACGTCGGCAACCACGCCGCCAATGGTCAGGTAACTCATCGACATGCGCGCGCCGCAGGTCTTGTCGAAGATGTCGTAGATAAGTTCGCGCTCGCGGAAACCATAGAAGAATGCCGTGGTGGCACCCTGGTCCATCGTCAAGCAGCCGTAACTCAGCAGGTGCGAACTGATACGCATCAACTCGTCCATCATCAGGCGAATCAGTTCGGCGCGGCGAGGAACCTCCAGGCCCATGGCCTTCTCGATGCACAGGCACAGAGCGTGGCGGTTGATGTGCGCTGCCATGTAGTCCATACGCTCGGGATAGAGCAGCGTCTGCGGATAGGTGAGGCTCTCGCACATCTTCTCGATGCCGCGGTGTATGTAACCGCTCACCACGTCCACCTTTTTCACCATCTCGCCGTCGAGGCTCACGCGGTAACGCATCACACCGTGCGTCGACGGGTGCTGCGGGCCGAAGTTGATGACGTACTCATCGTCGTCGAACACCTGGCCCTCGACCTTGGTGACGTTGCCGTTCTCGTCCTCCACCCACTTGCAGGTGTAGTCCTCGTTGGTCTCGTCCTCGAGGCGGATGGGGTTCAGTTCGGGCGACGCGTCATAGTCCTTGCGCAACGGGTGTCCCACCCAGTCGTTGCGCAGGAAGAAGCGGCGCATGTCGGGGTGGTTGATAAACACGATGCCGAAGAAGTCGTACACCTCGCGCTCCTGGTAGTTGGCCACGCTCCACAGGTCGCTCACGCTGTGCAGGCGAGGATTCTCGCGGTCGGTGGTGGCGACCTTCACGTGGATTATCTCGTGAGTGTCGGTATTTGTTAGGTAATAAATGCAGCCAAGGGAGTCCTTCCAGTCCATGCCCACCACAGCGGTGAGATAGTCGAAATGAAGTTGTTGCTTAAGCGCCGCGGCAAAGTCGTGCCACTGAGCGTCGTCGACGGTGACCAGCAGAAACTCGCCCGTGTCGTCAATCACGGCCTGCTGACACAGTTTACCGATTTGTTCTTTCAAATCTGCCATATATAAGTAATGTGTAAAGAGTGTTTGACAAAAAACTAAATGTTACGCAGTCACTTCTCGTCGGGGACGTATTTCATGCGCTTCTCCTTGCGGTTGGCACCGCCCAGGAATTTCGACACCTTGATCTTGCGTTGCAACTGCATCAGGGCGTAGAACATCGACTCAGGACGCGGTGGGCAGCCGGGCAGGTACACATCGACGGGGATAATCTCGTCGATGCCTTTCACCACGCAATAACTGTTCTTGAAAGGTCCGCCGCTCACGGTGCAGGCACCGCAGGCAATCACGTACTTCGGCTCGGCCATCTGCTCATACAGGCGCTTCAGCACCGGTGCCATGCGGTAGGTGATGGTGCCCTGGCACATGATATAGTCGGCCTGGCGAGGGCTGTTGCGAGCCACCTCGGCGCCAAAGCGCGCCATGTCGTAGCGGGCGGCACCCAGGCACATAAACTCGATGGCGCAGCAACTCGTGCCGAAGCAGAACGGCCACAGCGAGTTCGAGCGGCTCCAGTTCAGCAACTGGTCAAGTTTGCCCACAACCACGTTAACACCCGAGGCATTCAACTGGTCAACGAGGCTGTCGATATACTCGTTGTCCTTGAAGTCCTCATACTTCATGCTTTTAATCTTCGGTTTTTTCACTTCCATCGCAACGCTCCTTTCTTCCATGCATAAGCCAATCCTAAAGCCAGAATCACCAAGAAGGTGCCCACTGCAAGCAGCGCACCGGATCCCAGGCTGCGGCAAATCGCAGCCCACGGGAAGAGAAACACAGTTTCCACGTCGAACATGAGAAACAGGATGGCGAACAGGTAGTAGCCCACATGAAACTGGGCCATCGAGTCGCCACGGGTCGGTATACCACACTCGTAAGGCTCACCTTTCATCTTGGTGTAACTGTGTGGACCCACCAGGGCCGCGATAATCAAAGCGCCAGCCACCAGCGCCACGGCAGTCAATGCCGCAGTCACCGCCATCGTGGTGCTCGAAATACCGAATATTGCTTGTTCCATAAGTTGAAATATAAATTATTTTGTTAATTTCACGTCAAATGCCAACTGCCACCCCGCAATGGGGTGGAGCCGGAACAATAGTGTAACCATCTCACTTGCAACCAGTCATAACAACACGCCATGCCCAGTAGCCAAGCAGGCACCGGTTTTCACGTTGCAAAGATACAAAATTAATACTCTACCACCAATTTTTAAACAAAATAATTCACCCCGCCACCAAAAATCACTAAAACACACGCCCGTCAAAAACCCCATCAAAAACGTCGCTCGACCAAACCCAAAATGTCCTCAAAGGGACGGCTTTTGAGGACACTTTTTGAGGACACTTTTTGAGGACACATGTATAATATCAGAAAATATTAACTCGATTATTTGGAGGCGGGGGTGAAAATGCATATCTTTGCGCGCAGTAAAAAACCATAAAACAGAATTATCATGACACTCAAGAGTATTTTTCCGAAAGGCCTGCTGATGAGCCTCATAGCGCTGCTTGTCACTATCTATTCCACACCCGTCCACGCGCAGGACTATGACGACCTCGACGACGACCTCGTCTACTCGATTGCGGCCTGCGGCAAAGTGAGTATCCATCAGAGCCCGTCGGCCGACTCACCCGTGGTGGGCGAGTTGCTCACCGGCGGCGCTGGCGCGACGCTCGACGACTTCGACAGCAACGGCATCTGGTACGAAGTGACTTACGGCGATATCACGGGCTACGTCAACGCCCTGTGCGTGTCGGGCGACCGCAACGACGAACGCGTGCCCAACGACAATGCCAATCGCACCACCTACTATGTGGTGGTTAATTCGTACGACAGCCTCGAGGCCCTGAAAGCCGACCGTGGCAACAAGCCCGACGGCATCGACTGTTCGCCGGCATTCAAGGGCGAGAAGGACGGCAAGACGGTATACAACCTGTGTGTCGGCATCTACTACAACTGCAAAGAGGCGGTCAAGGGGGCAAAAGAGTTGAAGGAATTCTTCGATTTCGACACTTGGGTTTGGGAAAGCAAGGGTCAGGCCGAATGCGTGGAGCGCCCCATAGGCTACAACGGCAAGCCGGTGCGCATCACGCCAGCCAAGTAAGCGCCTTTTTCCAATCAATTACAAGATTGTTCGAGCGTTTGAGCGTTCGAAAGATTGACACGCGCGGCTACCTCACACTTGGGGAGAGGTGGAGGCGGCCGCCAATTGTGAGCATACTCAGCGGTGTGGCGGCGGCGATTGCTGCCTCGCCTTCCTCGGGTCGCACGATTTTATAGACTTTGGCGGTGAGGCTGTTACGGTAACGGTTGAAATAAGGATCGGAAGAGAAATACCACTTAATCTCCTTGATTTGCGGCATGAACTTCAGCGCGCGGTAAATGTCGAAGATACGCGTTTTGGCGCACACCGTGATGCCGTGGGTGCCGTCGTCAAACTGTGAGATGGCAAAATAGTGCGGGCGAAGGGCCGTGCTGCGTGGCGACTCATCGAAGGTGGTGCGCCGTGAGATGGTAATGTGCCGTCCAAAACGCTCGTTGATACTCGCCATCAGTTGCCTGAATATCTTGCCGTGAGCGCTGGTGTCGACCCAGCGATGGTGGGCGATGGTGTAGTGAATCATCTCGTGGATAATGGTATCCTCGAGTTCGGCCTGCGGCAAATCGAATGACACGCTGAAATCCAGGCTCAGCGGGGTGATCACCATCTTTCCGGCGACCATCTCGCGCAAATATCTGAATTTCCCCACATCGGTGCGCGAGTTCACCAACCGCAGCGGCAACTGCGGCAACTCGTCACGAAAAATGGTCGTATTGTACTCGTTGAACTTAGCCTCAATGAAATCCTGTGTAAACCTCACTGCGCTGTGTTATATAATTGGTTAACAACAATCTGCGCCACCTGCTCAAGGGCCTTACGGTCGACATCGTCGAAGGCATTGAGGTCGCGGCTGTCGATGTCGAGCACGGCACGCACCGTGCCCTCGGCGTCGATGAGGGGCACCACGATCTCACTGCGCGACAGCGAACTGCATGCTATGTGTCCGGGGAAGGCATCCACATCGGGCACCACAATTGAGCGTCGTTGGTCCCATGCCGTGCCACACACGCCACGGCCGCGCTTGATGCGGTAGCAGGCCACCGAGCCCTGGAACGGGCCAAGCAGCAGCGCGTCGCCCTCGACAAGGTAAAATCCGGTCCAGAAAAACCGCTCGCCCATAACCTCGTGAAGCAGGGCCGTGGTGTTGGCCAGCACACTCAC
>JAEEGL012689157.1_pt1 | contig 39443 bp, 72 predicted proteins | sample 9134231 | NCBI WGS metagenome assembly JAEEGL01 (sample SAMN16246548, study PRJNA631951) | gut metagenome | biome: gut microbiome; feature: rumen; material: fiber-attached | host: Bos | place: Iran: Karaj | collected 2018-10
ATCCAGTATCTGTGGGTACGTCAACAGAACGCTAATTCAAATAACAAGATTATTTACATCCCAACTGAAGCTGGTCTCCCTGTTCTTGAAGCTGGACGAATGCGTAATGAATAACTAAATATCAAATACATGAACACTATCGATATCAAAAATATCAAGAAAGAGATTGAAAAACGTAAAGCCGTGGAGTATATCTTTGAAACTGGTGGTGAACTTTCAAAGGATGAAATCGTCAATACCGACACCGAAACTCTAAACAAGATGATTAAAGATTTCTCTAACATCAAAAAAGAGACTGCAAATGAAAAAATCAAAGCAATTGTTGATGAGATTTTTGAAAAATATGCAGAAGGAAATGACAACTGTATTATCCTTGGTGCATGCTGTTATTACGATGATTCTCGTAGTATATATGAAAGTGAAAATCCACTTGTAGCCATCGATTTTGATGGTTTTGGTCATAGATATAATGATAAAATCTATCCAATTGGTAGAGATTGGGATATGGAAAGATATAGCTATGAACAACATAAGACTGTTGATGGTGAAGATGACGAAAAATATGAAGATCTTCATTCTAAATGTGAACAAATCAATGAGTTGTTTAGAGATATTGATATCAAGACAAATTCTGAATATTATGAGGAAGACAATGATGGAATCAATGAAATGTGGTATGGTGTTCATGCTATTACAAAAGACTATAAGATTGTCACCTTTGTGATCAGAAATGATGGTATGCTTTGCAATGGTGTTGTAGACACTTTGTATCAAATCAAATAAAGAACTTAATAAATTCTAATAAAATCCTGCATAGGAATATGTGGGATTTTTTGTTTTTATTTTGAATTTTTTTGAATTTATTTCTATATGATATTGTAAACATCAAAATCTAAAAACAATGACTACAAAAATACAACCTAAATTCCATATCGGAGACTATATTCGATGGAATAACTCATCTAAGATGGATAAATTTCATGGCGAAATTTATGCTATTAAGGAATATTCAGACAATGGATCTTGTTATCTGATTCAAACACTGTATGGTCCAATTCCTGTACAATTTACTATGCAAGATGAGTGGGAAAAGGTTTTATTTTACATTGAAAATTCTGTAGATGAATATCATAGCAAAATCAAAGGATATTTCAACACTTTGAATGATGCTAAGGAAGGACTTAAGGAATGTTCTGATTGGTATCGTCCAAACGGCACCGGCACCATTTATATGAAGGGTTTCGGCCTCAATTCAAAATGTCAAGAAGTGTATCACAATTATTGATTAGCCATGTACATTCCAGATTTTATCAAAGCAGTATCGCAACCTTGGTACATTGAAAGATGTTCAACCAATTATCCAGTCTTTAAGACCAATCCTATTTGTTGGATTTTTGCTAAGTTGTTCTATGAAAGATGGATCAATAAAACAACAAAGCAAATGTTGGCACAACAAGCATGGATTAACTCAATGACAAATCAATATATTGGGCATCTTAAGGCTACTGAAGCAAATGGAACAACTCCTCAAAACCTTGATGACTTTGTTCTTGAACATGGTTATTCACAAGAAGACCAAATGCGTATTAAAGCTCTTAGAATAAAATATTCACTTAACTAAATTTGATTAACTATGGATTATTACACAAAACAACGTTTAGAAGAACTCAAAGGAGAGTCTTAGTACATTAAATGGTGTTTTGGAATTCCTAATCCAAATTTCAATCTTATTTGCTATCTTTTGTACAAAGTTTTCTACTATCCTAAAATGATTAAGAGACTTGAAGAAGAACAAGCAGCTATGCTTGAAATGACCAAAAGATATGGTGAACGTTACAAGGCTGCAAAGAATGAAGGACTAAAACCTGATTTGATTGCAGCAGACTTTGAGCAATTCATCAAAAACAATAACTATTCTGAAGAATACAGAGCTAGAATCATTATTCTTAAGGGTAGTTACAATTATTACGAATATTTTCAATAAATAAACAATGATTTTTGAATTTTCTAAAAATTGTTTCTATATATATTTGAACAATAAAATCTAAAAGCAATGACAATCTGCCACGTTTATTCAGAATCTGCTAACTACGACGAAGAGTTTTATTCAGTAGCAGCTGCAAAGAAAGAAATGAAACGTCTTATTAAAGAAGGTTATACAGATGTCCACGGAAACAAAACTAAGGTTTATGCCAATGGTGAATGGGAAAACTGTGGAGAAATAACTCTCACTGGAAGCAATGCAACCTTCATTGCAAACTCACCAAGAAATATGAAGAATTCAAATTATTAACAATCAAAATAACAATAAAATGAAGAAGATTTTTCTGACATTTGCGCTTGTGTTCGCATCAATTAGCACAATGTTTTCTCAGACGGTTCTTGACACTACTAAGACCATCACATTGGATGAGGTTTCAGTTACCTCTTTTTATCAGACTCAGAATGTTGAGTCAGCAAATGAACTTGAGGCAAAGACCTTAGTTCAGTTAGATAATGGACAGGAACCTTCATTCTTGTTCCGCAAGTTCCCTTCAATCATTGCATTCTCCGACAACGGCACTGAGTTCGGCTACGGTTATTTCAGAATTCGTGGTTTGGACCAGACTCGTATCAATGCTACATTGGATGGAATGCCTTGGAATGAAGCTGAGGACTTCGGTATTTATTTTGCTAATTCACCCGACCTGATGTCTTCAATGCATTCTATCAAGGTTGAACGTGGTTCTATCTCCTCTAACAACGGTATTGCTGGTTATGCAGGCGGTGTCGCTCTTGAGTCAAGTAATCTGCTAAGAGATACTGTATCATATGGTTACATGGGATATGGTTCATTTGACACTTGGCGAACTTCAGTAATCTATAATAGTGGCAAGGTTGGTAAGAATGCTATCCATTTGAAAGCAACTAATTCCCAGACAAATGGTTATAAAGACAATGCTTGGAATAGGTCACAGGCATTCACTCTAAAGGCTGGACATTATTTCAATGATCGTCATAGCTTGGAGTTCTTGAGTATGAATGGCCAGCATCGTAATAATCAAGGCTGGATTGGCTGTGACTCATTGGAGTTGGCTCTTAATCCTCGCGCAAATGGTAACACTGACAAGGAAACTGACCATTGGATTCAGTCAGTCAATAAGTTAACTTACAAGGGATGGTTCAGTGATAATGTGGTATTCACTTCTTCTGCATACTTGCAGTTCCAGACTGGTGAATACCGATTCGATCTTGACAACTATATGCACCGCATGGTTGATCCTTCTTGGGAATATGGAACTACTGATGCTATCTACGACTACGGTCTAACTCATTATATGTACGGCAATATGTCAGCTGTGAAATGGTATCTTGGAGACTTTGAATTGACTGGAGGCTACAATGTATATCGTTATCAGCGCCGTCACTATATGGACAATACATTGAATATCGTTAATGTAGGTGAAGATGAATATTATGATAACACAGGTTATAAGAATGACGCTTCTGCTTTTGTTTCAGCAAACTATTCGGTTGGCCGATTTGATTTCAATGGAAACGTCCAGTATCGTTACGTTGACTTTAGTTATTCCGACAATAAGAACCCATTATGGTCTTTTGGAACACATAAACATGGAACTATATGGAATTTCATCAATGGTGGAGCAGGAATCGATTACAACATCAACAATGCAAATAAGATCTACGGACGCTGGACATTGACACATCGCGAGCCTACTCGTACGGACATGTTTGGTGGTAATGAATGGTACCCTGGAGAAATCACTACAAATGTTCCTGAACGTGTGAATGACTTTGAAATTGGTTATGACGTGAACACTGACAGGTTCGATGCTAACTTGAATTTCTACCACATGAAGTTCAACAATGAACGCGTTCTTAATGGTGAATTTGGTCTGAATGGTCTGCCTTGCCATGAGACTGCAGAACGCTCATTCCGTGCTGGTATTGAATATAATATGGATTGGAACATCACTAAGAGACTTCTGTGGTCATTTAATGGTTCATACAGTTACAACCAAATGAAGACGGAGACTTATGGAGTCACCAACCATATTCTTACTCCTGCTTGGACTATCAATAACGACTTATCTTACAACTTTGGAAAGCTTAGACTTGGTGTCAGTGAATACTTCCGCTCTAAGATGTATGTCAACATGACAAACACTTTAGAAGTGCCTGATTACTTCTCATTAAATGTATATAGTAACTATCGTATTAAGAATGTTGAATTAGGTGTACATCTCAATAACATTACTAACAGAACAAATTACCAATATGGTGCTGAAGGTCCTTCAGGTGAACTTCTTTACTTTCAAGAATCAAAGTTTAATGCTTTTGGAGATGTGAAAGTATTCTTCTAAAATAAAAAAATATATATAAATTATAAAAAAGAAGAATGAGATCATTCTCATTCTTCTTTATTTTTTTCTTCTTCTTCCCAACTATTTTTATTTTGTTTTTGTAATAAAATTGGTATATATTCTAAAAATTCATTAGATATATCATTTAAATCTTTTAATAAACCAATAAATAGTTTAGATGAATAAAATTTTATTAAAATTGTCGATATATCTTTAACTTGATCTTCTGAATATATATTATAATTATTTTTTATAATATATCCATTATTATAATTATTTTGTTTATTTCCTGAAATAATTGGTTCATAATAGAACAATAATTTGCTATATGTAAATATATAATAGTTAGAATTTGGAATTTTAAAATACCAAAAAATATCTTTATATTTTTCATCGTTTAATTTAATATAAAATCCTTTTATATTTTCAAGAAATTTGCCTTCAAAATTTTTATAAGATAAATCAGATAAAATGAAATGTTTATTAAAATATATATAATTAAAAATTAAAAATTTTAAGTAATTATTATCATTTGATAATAACAAATTATCTATATAAATGGTTTTTCAAAATATAAAAACTGTTCTTTATCTTTATATTTTTCATAAATATTATCATTAAAGAATGATTCTATTTTTATATCTTCAAATTTATTTTTATAAACATTTGAAATACTTGACATTACTGAAGAATCATATATAGTTTTATTATCTTCAACAGTATATTTATTTAAATATTCTTTTGCTATTGAATATATTTCATTACAATTTTTTTTATAAAATGAATAATAAAATTCTGCAAAATTACAGTTAAATGTAGACATAATTGAATTATTATAAATTTATTTCTATATAATAATACTTAAAAAATAAGAATATAAATGGATTTTAAAGATCAATATCAAAAACTATATAAAGCTGATCAAGCTTTGAATATGGGTAATGAATTTGATGCTTTGATGATAATTAATGATTGTTTTGGTAATGACACTAATAAAATCTATGCTTTTGTTCTTACTGAATCAAATCCTGATTATGCTTTACATTCAAAGAAGTTAGTAAGATTAGTTGAAAAGTATTTGATTAAAGTATTAATGGAAAATATATTTGGAAAAGATAATAAACATAACTAATATGAATCAAGAAGATCTTTATAGAATTTTAATAGCTCAGTTATCAGCTGGAATGATTGCATCTGGAAGAAAAGATGACAATGAAATACTTGAAGAAGCAAAAAGCTGGGCTAAAGTTATCATTAAAGAAGAATACTATGATAATAAGTTTGAAAGACTTTATACAGGATTCAATGATGCCAAAGGCAGACAAATTCTTGATGGTGATATTTTCATCTATGATGAATGGAAATTTAAAGAGACAGGTATTCCTGATGACTTGATTTCAAATTTTGAAAAATACAAAGATTTTGTTTGCTTGCATCCAGTATTCTGGGATAAAGATAAAAATATCTGGTGTAGTGATGTATATAGGGATGCTGATAATATGAGAATATATAATTTTGATAGACTTTATGTTGTATCAAATAAAATTGAACATCCTGAATTATATAATCACTAAATTTTGAATATTTAATAAATCATTACTATATAATATTGAAAATACAACAATTATGGTACATAAATATTCAATCTTACAATTAGTCGAAACAGGTAGTCCAATCACAAGAGACAAAATGTTTATGCCTTGGGATTTTGTAAAAAACAAATTTGATATTAATGAATATCAAAAAGTCTATGAAGGAGAAATTGAAGGTGGTAATAGTGAATATTTTATTCTTGAAGATTTGTTTAGCATTTTCAATGTAAACCACCCTGAAGACTTCAAAGGACATAGTCTTTCTGTAAGTGATGTTGTTGAGCTTGATGGTAAGCTTTGGTATTGTGATTCATATTGTTGGCATAAGATTGAATAAGAAAAGTAATGGACTACAAAAATTTTTATAAAAATGAATTGTTTCCTGAGAATGAAGTATTAATAACTGATACTTTGTTAAAGAAAAACAAATGGCTTAAAGTTATTGATCCATTCAATCCAAAAACAAAATTCTATTATTTTGACAATGGCCTTATTGGTAGAATTCATGTAATAAAGAATTATTTTGGAAAAGGAAAAAATTCATATACTTTGTGTCTTAATTATAAGAATGATGATTGTAGAAACATAAGAAAAATATCTGACATTAAAGCTGCAATCTATTCTTATATTTGTGGTCAAACTGGAACTAAGTATGGGCCTAATAAGAATGGATTATATAGTTATCAATCCTTAGAGACTGAAGAAGAGATGCAAGAATGGAGATATAATGAATATTGCAAAATGGTAAAAGCTATCGAAAAAATATAATAATATGGACGATGTAAGAAAATATAAGATTGGATTGAAGTCTAAAGATGAAGAATATACAGTATGCAGAGTTGCAGAATTAAAAGCAGTATATTTTGAAAAAGATGTTCAAACTACAAATACAAGATATAATGGTGCTGTAGGTCTTATCAGGAATTCAGAATACAAAGGATATTGTAATCTGTGCATGGTGTATCATTCTCTTGGATGCGATAATTTTAAAAATGGTTATACAGTCAACTTTGCTCCTCTTTATAATGAGTTTGGGCAAATGATCTTGATTGAATATGACAGAGATGACATTTATTGTGCAATTGATTGCCGTCAAGAAGATTATGTTAAAAACCAAATTTTGGATTGTGAGATTACTTTCTGGAATTATGGTACATTCAAAGAATTTGCAATGGTATAAATATTGAAATCTATGAATAAGCATATTATATGGGTTGCCGTTGATTCAAATGGTGATGAAAGAATGACATCAAATCCAGGAGGATTTCAAAGATTCTCACCTAAATGGTTTAAAGCTGGTGACAGAGACGAACATAAGAAAGTTATTGCATATGATGACACCATACAAGATCATGATATTTGGATTGAATACCATGATCCAAAATGTAAAGAAAAATATTTCTTTCCTCATTGGTGTTATTTACCAAAAGGATCTATCAAAAAACTTATTGGAAAAGAACTTACTTGGGATGATGAACCAGTAAAGATTGAAAAATAAAATATTAAAATTATGTTATATAGAGGAGAATATATTGAAGATAATGCTGAAGTGATGGTTGAAGACCATTACAAAGACATGGGTTCTAATGAGTTTGAACTTTCAAAAGAAGACTTAGAAGACCTTATTAAAGCTTATAAAGATAAACAGAATGAGTTAGCTAAAGCTGGTCTTGATCCTGAAAAACTTAAGATGAACTTCTATGCTAATGAGTCATATGATGGCGACTATTACCAATGTGATGCTGAATGTGAGATCTCATTCCATTATTATAGACCAGAAACTAAAGAAGAAAAAGAAGAGAGAATAAAGAAAGCAAAAAAACGTATTGATGAAAAAATTGCTGATGCAGAACGTAAGGCAGAAATTTCAAGAAAAAACAAAGAAAGAGAACTTCAACAAGCAATGGAAATCCTTAAAAAGAATGGATTTAATGTAGTATCTGATAAATAAAATATGGAAGATCAGCCTATTTTTATTACAGAAGAATGGATTAGAAATAATAATTTCATTTCATTCAATGAAGATGGACAACTTATATATTGGTATAAATATGAAGAAGATTTTCATATTTATTTGCATCTTTTGACAAATCCTTATGATAAAGACAAACCATATTATAAGATTGAAGTAAAAGCTCCAAGAGAAGGATATTATGGTTTTTATTCAACTATTGAAGAATACAATAGAGTTGTAGAATTTTTTTATTATCATTAATATTTGAATTTTTTAATGTTTGTTTCTATATATAATTGAACATTAAAACAACAAACAATGAATAATCCTAAAAACATTCACCAAATTTTCTACGCAAAGAATTTCTATCAACATTCAGGTGACATTATTGCTGATATGCGGAAAGTTTGTCAGCTTGATGAGCCTAATTGGGATTTTTCAAGTCCTAATCAAATCTTGAAGTTCATGAGAAACCAATTCAAGATTTGGCTTGACAACAATCCACAAATCAATAAAGAATTTGGCAGCAAAGTTGCTTGGGATTCTAACCCAATCAGAGCTGAAATTTGGTCAATCCTCATTTCATATTCGGTTTTTATCCCGATGGTTTCAAAGTATATCAATGGTCTACCAAGATATGATGTCATTAAACCTCAATATTCTGCTACTTTGAGTTATAATGACTCAACAGCAGTATTTACAAAAAAGATGAGTGTAAAAGAATGCACAGAAGTTGTAAAGAATATCCTTGGAAGAACTAATCTTGAAATCCTTGACATTATTGCTGATGATACTGCAAGAAGATTCAATTACAAAAAAGCAGCAAAGCTATTGAAAGAGTTTGGTGAAGATGTCACAGCTAAAGAGCTTGATGATGAGCTTTGGGATGGATATTCTCAATTCATTGAGGAACATCTTGATGAGAATGGAAATTTGCCTGAAAGAGACTATCTAATGGTGACAAAGCACTTTACAGTTACCATGTGTCCTGTTTTCAGACCTAATACTTCATTCAATTTTGATATTCAATTGAATCCTATCAGAACTGAATATATTTCAGAAGATGTTGTCACTCTTGAAAATATCAAAGAATTGGCAATGAAGTGCAGAAATACTTGTGTTGATAAATTGAGAGAAAATGGATCAATTGACAAGATTTCAAAAGTAGCTAATGATTTATTCAGCACTGATCAAACTATTTGGGAGGAAATTCCAGAACATCTTACAAGATTTGACCTTGAAGCTCATATTAGAAATTACATTGATACTGATTTGAGCTATTTGGAAAGATTTGGATATAATGACCAAAACTATTTTGAGAGATTTTCAAAATGGGTTGATGGTGATTATGGTGTAAGTGGTGGAGGATGTTTCACTATATATACTTTCAATGAAAATGGACATATGAAGACTATGTTGGTTTTTGATACACTTTTTGAGTGTGGAGCCGATGACAAGTCTTTATGGAATGGAAGAATGATTGATGAACCTAAATATTAAAAAGATATGAGTTGTAAAAATTGCATGGGTTCTTGTATTCATAGCAAGATTGAAGATATTTATGAGATTATTGATGATGGTTTCATAAGAATGAAAGAATTTAAAGGATATAAGCATTATTGTGACAAAGATCAAGAAGCTTATGAAGCTTGGCATAAAAGAAATGAAAACAACACTTATGACCAATACAAAAATGATGAAATGCCATGTTATGAGCCAACAGAACTCACAAAGTCACTTGACAACATGATTGATTTGGCACAAAAAATTGTTGATCAATTAGAAAAACAGAAAGAAAATGAAAACAACTAATATAGGAATTTGTTTCGGTGGATATTGCCCATTGCATCAAGGGCATATGGATGTCATTATGAGAGCAAAGAAAGAGAATGACATTTGTTATGTTATTGTATGTGGATATGACAATGAGCCAAGAGGTTGGGAAATTAACCTTAACCTTGACCAACGTTTTGAAATCATCTCTAAGTTCTTTGAAGATGATGAACAAATCAGAGTTGTCAAAATCAATGACACCAAGCTTGGGCTTGATGAATCAATGAGTGACAATAACTGGACTATTTGGCAAAAAGAAGTAAAACATCTTCTTGGAAATGACTGGATTTATCCTGGTGAAGCTCATCCTTATGAGATAACTTGGTATGTTGCTGAGCCATTCTATAAGCTCTCAATTGAAAAGAATAATGTTCTTTCAGCTAAGGTTGTTTTAATGGATAAAGTGAATCCGGTTTCCGGTACCCAAATTCGTAAGAATCCTATAAAATATTGGAATAAGATTACTGAGCCTTTCAAACCTTATCTTTGCAAGAATATCTTAGTAATTGGTACAGCGAGTGAAGGCAAATCAACTTTAGTGAAAGATATCTCAAGATACTTTGATATTCCTTATGCTGAAGAATATGGGCGTATATATATGGCTGCAAACAAATTAAGAGATCAAGATTTGACAGTCAATGATTTTGAAGCATTTCTTAAAGGACAATGTGAATTATCATTAGAAAAAATCAATGAATCAAAGAATGGTTTATTCATTTCAGATACAGATGCAGCTGTTACACTTATGTATGCTTTAGCATATGTTGAGGATGATGATATCAATATATCAAATAATGATTATGATAAGATTTTGTTGCCATTAGCAGAAAAGATTTTTTCAAAAATCAAATGGGATCATATATTTATCTTTCCACCTTCAAAAGAATTTGTCAATGATGGCAGTAGATATATGAAGCAGGCTTCAATGGATGAAAGGACAAAGAATTTCATCAAACTACAAAAACTTGTAAACAAATATTATCTAGAAGAGTCAAAGACATATCTGATTGGATCATTCTATGAGAATTTCATAACTGTGAAAGATTATATCAACTCAATATCGGAATAAAATGAAATTTTTAGAGAAATACAATATTTCAAATAAAGACACACTATTTATGATCATACTCATCTTAGCTCAAGCGGCTACAGCTGTTTGGGCTAAAGATGATATTGTTAGTTTCATTTCTGGTATAGCAGGAATCATCTCTGTTGTACTTTGTTCTCAAAAGAAGCTTACATTTTATCTATTTGGTTTCATTCAATTAGGAACATATCTTATTATCTGTTTCAGACAACAACTTTGGGGTGAAGTAGCAGAAAATATATTCTATGCTGTTACTATGATTGTTGGTATATATCTTTGGATTAAGAATTATAATAAAGAGAAATATGAAGTTACTCCAAAGGTATTATCAGAAGATTGGAAACTTACTTGTTTTTTGTTATTCTTTATAGGAACAGTATTTGTGTGGGCTATTTTAGCTTGGTTTACTAATGACTCACATCCATTTTGGGATGCTATAAGCACAGTACCGGCATTCATTGCACAAATTCTTATGATTTGTGGATATAAAGAACAATGGAAATATTGGTTGGTTGTTGATATTACTTCTATTGTAATGTGGACTATAATTGGTAATCCTTTTATGATTGTCCAATTCTCACTTTGGACTATTAATTGCATATATGGAATGTTTAAATGGAATAATAAATAATAAATAATTGAATTATGGATATTAAACTTGACGAAGATCTTATTAGCAGAATTATCAATTTAAATGAAAACTTTGATGAATCTGAATTTGGCTGTTTTGAAGATGCAGCAAATCTTCTTTATGAAGTATATGAGAAAATAATTGAACAAAAAGAATAAAAATGATGAAGATGTTCACTAAAGAAGAAAGAAGTACATTTCCTTATTGGTTTGCACATTGGTGTGCATTCCAAATGGTAGCTTTGAATTGCAGAGCTTGGAAATTAAAGTATTTGTTTCATGATGCTGAAAAGCCTTGGTTAAAACTTATTATTCCATATAAGAAACTACAAAGATTCCATAGAATCCATAATAGGCATCATCCAGAATGGTTAGAACATAAATTAAAGTCTTATAATGAAAATGACTTGTTTTATGATTATAGCATTATTTCAAGATTATTGAGAAAATTTGATTTTGATGGAGCTATAATTGATTGGGAATGCTGTCATTTTACTAAAGTTGAATGTCCTCTTGATGCAAAAGGTGAAACCGATAGAATTCTAAATGACAATTTTGAAGAAAAATATCCTTTGATATATAAATATTGTTATGATGAATTTTCAAATGGATTGTATGAATCAATAAATAAATTTAGCCTTTAATCTATAAATTTAGGCCAATATCGTAACATTGATGCTATAGGGCAATTATCAAATAATTCTTTTCTTTTTACACTTCCATCTATTTGCCATTTTGACAAATCTTTATTAAAAGATGTACAATATCTAAACATAGCTTCCATATTTTCAATACTATCTAGTTTCCAATTTGATAAATCTTGATTAAAAGCATAACATCTTTCAAACATACCAGTAGTTTCTTTAGCTTTAGACATATCCCAACCTGATATATCACAATTAAATTTTTCACATTGATAAAAAGTGCTATTGAATTGCTTTATATTAGAAGTATTCCATAATGATATGTCTCCATTGAATTCTTTGAATTGAATAAAAACATCATCTAATGATGTCAAGTTTTTTACATCAATATGATTAAGATCTGCATTGTTTCCTAATCTTTTTATTTCTGCTCTTACAATTTTATAAGCATCATTATCAGTGACTTTGATAGTATATCTTTTAGATGATTTAGATATTATATATTCTAGTATTGGTTTCATATTAATAATTAAAATTAGGTTTATATTCTTCTTTTATATTACATTCATCAAATATATCTGTATATTTTTCAACTTTATTTACATCCCATTTAGATATATCTTGATTGAATTTTATGCATTTTTTAAACATAGAATGCATATCTGTTACACCTGAAACATCCCATTTAGAGATATCACAATTAAAATAAAAGCATCTAAAAAACATATATGACATATCATATACATTTCTGACATCCCATTTAGATATATCACAATTGAATTTTTCACAATGACTAAACATCCAACTCATATCTGTAACCTTTGAAACATTCCATTTAGATATATCTGGATTAATATCAGAATATTCTATTCCTAAATCTTGTAAATCACAAGAAAATAAGTTAAACATATCTGTTACTTCAGTTGTATCGATATGATTTAAATTAGCATCATGTCCTAATCTGTCAAGCTCTTTTTTAATAACATTTTTTATATTAAAATTATTAGCTTTGATAACATATCTTTTAGATGACTTTGATATTATGTACTCTAATATTGGTTTCATTATCTTGATCTTTTGGGCATATATTCTGGTTTAATAGCTGAACCTTTAAACATAGATAATTTTGTTGAATCATAATTTACATTCCAATTTCTTAAATCTTGATTGAATGATTTAGCATCTTCAAACATACTTGTAAAATTGTTGACATTATCAACTTTCCATTTATATAATGGCTGATTGAATTTTTCACAATCACAAAACATACGAAACATATTATTTATATTACTTACATCCCAATCATTTAAAGGTTGATTAAATTCTTTACAATTTTCAAACAAACTTATAGTATCTTTCAATTTAGGGAATTTCCATTGTGATATGTTTTCATTAAATTTTGAACAAGAAAACATTCTTGTTATAGTTTCAAGATTTAATAATTTCCAATTTCCTAAACCTTTTCCTTCGAAACTTTCACAATAATAAAACATTTCTGTTGCATCTTCTAAGTTTTGAACATCCCAATTTCCTAAATTTTGATTGAATTTTTCACAAAAATAAAACATATTGTTTGCTTTTTTTATTTTTTTTGTGTTCCAATTATCCAAAGGAGAATTGAATTTATAACAATGTGCAAAAGTAAATACTGTATTTTCTAATGAAGATGTGTCCCAAGAATTAAGATCACAATCCCAATCAATAAGCCATGCAAAAGCTCTTCGCATATTTTTTACATTATGTACATCCCAAGATGATATATCTGGATTTATTGATCTTACATATGTACTTCCTTGTTTTTTTACAAAGCTAAAAATATCATATAAAGATGTTACTTTACTAACATCAATATGTGAAAGATCAGCATTATCACCTAATCTATTTACTTCGTTTTTTACTATTGTTTTTATATTGTCATCAGATGCTTTTATAACATATCTTTTAGAAGATTGGCTTATAAGAAATTCATAAATTGTTTTCATAAAATAATATAAAATATATATTAATAATAAATTTTTAGTATACCTTATTTCTATATTATTACAAAAGATAAATGTTTTATGACAGAAAAAGAATTATTTACACCATTTGAACTATTTGGGTATGAATGTGGACCAGGTTGGCTTCCTTTGATTGAAGAAGCTAAAAAACTTGTTGATGAATGGAATGAAAAGCATCAAAATGGTGAAGATAGTTGGGGTGGTTGGAAACTTGAGTTTTCTCAAGTAAAAGAAAAATGGGGTGCTTTATGTCTATATCTTAATTTTTATCCAGATGAATTATTTGACAAAATGAGAGATTTAGAAGAAAGAAGTAGACATATATGTGAACATTGTGGAGCAGAAGAAAATGTTACATTAGAAAAGACACATGGCTGGTATATGACATTATGTCCAGAATGTCGAAAAAAAGAATTAGAAAGATATAATAATATATATAAGAAAAATGAATGATTTTTTGACAAATATGACAAAAAGAACAGGTAATGTTCTAGAAAAAATACGTAGAAATAATAAGCTTATTGAATCTCAAAGAAAACAATATAATCCTACTTTTGTAGAGATTATGGAAGAGCTTCAAAAAGATGACAAGACATTATATGCAATGTTAATGTTTTGGTATATGCAAAAACATTCTATGAATGATAAAGAATTTAATAAGATTATTGAACAGATTGAAAAAGAAATGCGTAACTCTTATATAATTCCAACAGCAGATTATATTGGAGGATCATGTGGAACTGTTGTTAGTGGTAGTTGTGGTTGGGAAGATGATTCAAGTTGTTAAAGTATGATTAAGTATAATGTGAATGTATGTGATAGGATATATAATGAAATGATGATTCATTTCACAAAGATATGTCCTAATGATTGCTCGTTTTGTGTAGACAAGAAAAACAAAGGAGTAAATGACAAAGCTCCTGATTTAGAAAAAATAGAGAAATCTATAAATATTTATAAAGATGATATAAATGCTATAACTATATCAGGAGGAGAACCATTTATATTCATAAATGAACTTTATGAACTTGTAAAATGGATTAAAGATAATACTTCACTTAAAATATATATTGTCACATCATTGCCTAAAATATGTTATGACAATAAAGATTTGTTCTATAAAATTTGTGAATTATGCGATAATATACAAGTTTCTGCAGCGCATTATAATGATCGCAAAGCTGCGAAGATATTCAATTCTGAAGAAGTCATTAAATATCCTAGACAAATCTTATTATCTACTTTCCCATATAAAGATAAAGTCACAATAAGTCTTAATGCTGTCAAGGGATATCTTGACACTAAAGAAGATATTATTGAAGCAATTAAACATTATAATTGGATGGGATATAAAGATATAAAGATTTGTGAAATGTTTGATGCTGACAAGTATTATGTTGACATTCCTAAGACTTTAGGAATCAAAATGAAATCTCCATTTGCACATGGTTGCAAGACAGAATATGACACTTCTGAACTTATTCCTGAATTTGATGGTAAACTCACTGTAAAAAGAACATGCTTCTTGAGAACTAAATGTCAGAAAGCATGTTTAAGTGATTGTATTAAAATGTTGACCAAATACATAAAAAAGAAAGAATACTTCTTTGGTGTTATCCATGAAGATGGAACCATAGCTCCATATTGGATTTAATTATTAGGAACAATATACCAGATAGCACTAATTTAAAAAATATGGAAAGAGTAAAATATGTTATGGAATGGAAATCGGTAGCACATGATGGAACACCAACTCACGACAATTTTGTACTAGCATATGCAAGTGAATACGAATATTTCTTTGAAGCAAGATACAAAAATGGCAAATGGTACATGAGGAATTCTGGTGCTACTATCAAAAGAGACGAACAACATAAGTGCGATACTATTTGGGCAAAACGTAATGTTGAATATTGGTGTGAGCTTCCTATGTTTGATAAAGAAAAACAGCCATATATAAACCAAGAGTTGAACAAAATATACAATTTATAATTGTGTTAACAAGTATATAATTATTTTTCTTTATCCAAATTCTTTTTTTCTATATTTTCTATTTCTTCTGAATCAATTTCTTCTAATTTATCTGAAACAGCTTTAAATTCATCTTTTCCCATATTTCTATAGAAATAAAACATTAAGTTTGTTGCAGATATAGCATTTAGATTTACACCTTGACTTCCAACTTTATACATAAGTTTTTTGAAGTCATTTATTGATATTCCTTCATCTATTGATTGATCTTTTTTTTCATTGATTAAATCAGTTATACTTTTCATAATATAAATGAATTTATTTATTAATAATAAATTATAAAATTTCATATCTTAAATTCTTCATATTTGAACCAATTGATATTTTCTTTCCATTAGTATTTAAGAACTCAAATATGATTTCTAAATGATCTCCATATTTCATCCCAATAACTTTACCTTTAACATCAAAATTTGGAAATAATTCACAATTACTTTTAAAATGAATTTTCTTTCCAAGTAATTCATTTTGAAGTTGTTGATAAGATTTTGATTTTATAGATATCATTAAATTTATTAAAAAATATTTCTATTATATTAAAAATAAATATGATTATAGTATGGAAGAGAAATATCCAATAAATTTAAAAGAATATCAAGAACATCCATATTTTGAAGTATATTATCCAGATGGAAAATTGATATATTCTGGAAATGATATATTAAAATTCCATTGGATTAGAACACAAATAAAGAAATATGGTATTTATAGATGTTATGTTAAATACAATGATGATATAATATCTATTGATAAATATGGCAATTTAGATCATTATCCTGATGGATTTGATGATTTGATCACAGATATATTTATGGAATTTGTATAAATATAAAATAATTTTGAATTTTTAATAATTGTTTCTATATAGTATTGTAAATAAATTTATATAATGGCACAACAAAATAAACAATTCCAACGTACTGAAGATGGACATTTGATTTTAATGAGTCCAGAAGATAGAACTCTATTGATTTTTGATTTAATACCAAGAATTCAACATGGTGTAATCTGCATGATAGAACGTGTAGATGATTTTGGTCCAAGATTCAGAAATGAAAAACTTACTGGATTTGGTTATGAAGAAGATGGTAATTTCTATTTTGATTTCTATGGATTGACTGTTAATTTTGCCGAAAAGGTTAAGCCATATCTTAGGTCTTTGTCAACTATGACAGAAGAAGAGAAAAAAGAACTTAGCAAAAGATATGTGTTTACAGTTATTGGTGATGAAATTCAAATTCGTTATCATAGTGAAGGACTTTGGGATGATGATACAGAATGTTCATCAAATGAATATATATGGCTTATTAATTGGCTGAATAAGCATCATTTTGACTATAACGGTCTTATTAGAGCTGGATTGGCTTTTGAAGCCAAAGAAGGTATGTATGATATTAAGTAATAATTTCAATAATTTTGAATTAATTAGTATTTATTTCTATAACTTTATAAACACAATAAATACAATAGCAATATGTATATCGACGTTAAAGAAGCTAACAAAGAAGAATTGATGAGTTATATTGAAAATTCTCTTCTTCAAGACAATTTCAAAATCAATCCTGATCAAATCGGTAAGTTCATTGTCATGAGAATTCAGACTTGCGAAAAGACTTTAGTACCTATTATGGGTATTATGCTTACAAGTCAAAGCTCTTCAAATAAAGAAGCTTGGGGTGTTTTCAAGATTGACTGGTACAATAGAGAGCTTTTCAAAGATAATGAATATAAGACTAAGCTTGTCCCAATTGGTAAATGGTGGTCTTGTATGGTTGAACGCGCTTGGTATAATGATTTTCCAGAAGATTTGATAAATAGGCATGATGCTATTTTATTTGATGATCCTATTATGGCTATGGAAATTGCTGATAAGCTTAATGAATTTAATATTACTAATGAAAAATAAAAATGGCTGCATTTGACAAATATCTTTTGAAATCTGAAATAAGAGAATCAAGTAACAAGAAAATCACAAGATTAATTCTTCTTGATCTTGATTTTGAAGAAGTATTAGAAAATAGATGGCTTTGGTTAGCTAATCCGCAAGTAAGGACTGATGGTGAAATTTATGTCACCTTTATAAAGGATCCTGAAACAGGAAATGAAGAATGTTATATCGAAGGAAACGCAATGAGTGGAAGTGCAAGATACGGAAACCATTTTGTTGGAATTGATGGAGACCTTGAAAAACTTTTAATGATTGTTGAACTATTAAATCTATAAAGTATGAAAATTGTATTACTTATTATCTGTATCATTATAATGATTAACAGATGTTTAAATGCTCATATTTATAAAACATCTCATTTTGAGCATACAAAAAAAGAACCATATTATACTGCTATGAATAGAAGCAGATTTGGATGGTTTATTGGATCTTTGATTTCATTTGCTATTGGAGCTGTAGCTTGCTGGTATGTAATTGACTATTTTGTAAAACTTTAAAACAATATAAATATGACTATTGAAGAAATTGCCGTAAGATTCATGGGTAACATGCTTGCTAACCCATTGATTGACCAAGTTGAAATTCCTGATGGAGAAGGTTTGTATGAAGTACTTGCACACAAGGCTATCAAAGCAGCTCATGTCTTGAAGCAAGAGTTGAAAGCAGATTTCATAGATGCTGAAGATGCAATGATTGTCGAGTGATGAGCAAATTCATAAAATACAAAGAATTCATTATCAACATTGACAATATAAACTATATTGACTTAGAATCAGATAGTTATGGGCATATTGATATAAAGTTTGGTGAAGGAAGGTTTGTACAATTTACCAAAACAGATGAACTAGTTGAATTATTAAATTCTCTTTTAGAAGATCAATCAATTAAAAACATAGAAAAATGAGACAGATTATTAATAGTCTTTTAGACAATGACCTTTACACATTTAGTGTGTGTTATGCTTATCTTCAGAAGTTTCCACGTGCTGTTGGTAAGTACAAATTTGTAGACCGTAACCATACAATTTATCCTGCAGGATTTGCTGATGAGTTAAGGAAGCAAATGGATTTTCTTGAGTTCTTACGTCTATCTGATGATGATGTCAAGTTCTTGGAGAACAAATGCCAGTACTTCCCAAAGTGGTTCTTCACATTCCTCAAAGGTTTCCAAATGGATCCAAGAGAGTTAACAATCTCGCAAGATGAAGAAGGACATTTAGAAGTTACTGTTGAAGGTCCACTTTGGAGAACAGTATTCTGGGAGATGCCTATCCTTTCCACTGTCTCCGAAATGTATCACATCTGGATGAATCATTTTGAAAACTACAATTACAACAAAGAATATCAGAAAGCCTATAAGAAGGCTATGGAGCTAATTAAACATGGTGTAAAGTTCAGTGATTTTGGAACACGTCGTAGGTTCTCTTTCAATCACCAAGAGATGGTCATCAAGGCTACTATCAATGCCGCAGAACATTGCAATCATAAAGGATTTGTTGGAACTTCAAATGTCTTCTTTGCTAAGAAGTACAATCTGACTCCTATTGGAACTATGAGCCATCAGTTTGTTGAGACATGTTCATTATATGGTTACAATGAAGCTAATTATGTGGCAATGGACTATTGGCAGGATTGCTTTAAGGGTGACCTTGGTACATTCCTATATGATACTTATACTCGTAAGGTGTTCTTTGACAACTTCACTGAACTACATGCAAAGCTATTTGATGGTTTACGGGTTGATAGTGGTGACAATATCGAAGCTTTAGAGGAAATCATCAATAAGTATAAGGAACTTGGAGTTGATCCTAAGGAGAAGATTATTGTCTTCAGTAATGCATTAAAGTGGAATGATGCAATTGAATTGCACAATAAGGTCAATGGCCGTATGAAGGACTCCTATGGTATTGGAACAAATCTCACATGCGATGTTGATGGAGTGAAGCCTATGAATATTGTAGTAAAACTTGTTGATGCAGCTATTACAGAGAAACGTAAGATGAAGAATGTAGTCAAGCTTTCAGATGACTATGGTAAGTATACAGGTGATCCTATTGAGATTGAGATTGCTAAACATACATTAGGACTTGAATAATGAATAGACAACAAATATTAGATAAGATTCTTAAAGTAAAAGCATTAGCAGATAGAGGCTCTGAAGGAGAGAAAGCTAATGCTGAAAGAATGCTTAAAGAATTGATGGAAAAATACCATATAACTGATGAAGACATTCAATCAGATAAGGTAGAATTATTCTTGATAGATACTGAAAATGATTTATATATTCAACTATTAGTTCAAATCTGCAATTCAATAGCAGGACATGATTTGAAAATCCAAAACATAAAAAAGACAAGAGAAGCAAAAAAAGCTGTAAAAGAATTGTCGCAAATTGGATATGGTGATGCAACTGCTAATATTGCTGTTGAATGTACAAAAGCTCAATTTGTTGAAATAAAAATCAAGTTTGATATATATAAAGAAGACATGAAAAGACAATTAGATATTTTCATGTATGCTTATTTCAGCAAAAATAATCTATTAGGTAAACCAAAAGAAGGAGAAGAAAATAAAAATCTTACTAAAGAAGAAATTGATAAAGTCATTAAAGCAACTATGATGGCTCATGGTATTGACAAAAAAGAGATATATAAAATGATTGAGAATAAAAAAGAATAAAAGAGAATAAAAAAGAATAAAAATGGAAGATCAAATTAAAACTACCAAAATTGATAATATGAAATGGATTAGCTGTTTTGAACAAATGCCAGAACTAGATCCAAATGGTATTTCAAAACCAGTTATTGTATATTCATTATCAAAGGGTGTTAAATATGGTTGTTTTGATGATCCAATTTGGAGAGAAGTAACTATAGAAGGACATAGAGACAAGACTATTGAAAATGTAGTATTTTGGTGTGAAATTCCAGAATTGCCAAAATACAAAATTAAATAAAGTTCATTTTGTTTGTTGTTTACAAGAAAGGGTGCTGATTTAATTCAACACCCTTTCATTTATTATATATTAATCATCTTCTATTTCATACATTTTTTTATTTATCTTAGCGGCATTTTTATATAAATCTTCAAATGATATAAATACACCATTAAATTTTTCATCATCTTTAATTTGTTCTTTAAAACTGAAATACTTTGAATCTAAATTTTCAGAATATATTTTAACAAAACCTATATCTAATGAATCGAAAAAATTTATCTCTTCTGGATCTAAATTGAAAATACATAGTATATAGTCTTTTTGAATATCACTTCCGTCAAACATATGTATAGCATATCTATTCCACCATTCATTATCATCTCTCATAAGATCATCATTTTCTTTAAATAAATCCCATAAAATAAATGAATAATTATAAGGTTGAGAATTATACATTGAAGGTCTTTGCTTTAAGTTTTCGTTTGGTTTTATTTTATAAAAATTTAATCTTTCATCTGAAGTTCCATAATAACGTTTTTCATGATTTTTACTTAATATGCAAATCTTAAATCCATCACAATCAGATAATTTAAAGAAAAAATTTTTGAATTGTTCAAAATCTCCATTATTATTCAAACGATTCATTTTTCTTTTTGTTGCCCAACTTTGTTTTTTAATATCTAAATATTCTTTTATATTAATCATTATTGTCTAAATATTTTTTATTTTATTCTTTATTTTTTGCTATCATTTATATGTTTCATTACCAACCAAAATAATTTGTCACATATTTCTTAAAGTCTTCAAAATTATCATAATCATAAATTGCTATGTCTTTATAGTCACAAACTTCATAATTAATTCCTTTTTCAATTTCTGGTATTCTACAAAAAAATATTTCATTTTTTCCACCTTTTCCAAATCTTACTAACCATTCATTATAATTTTTATCTTTATCTATATAAAACAGCGGTGTTTTAGATTTTTCAAATTTATCAAGCATTTTACTGTAATCAGAGAATTCATTTTTTTCAAATCCTTTGTTTTCAAAAAAATCACATACTTCTTCTTTGGTTTCAAATTGTTTAAAATCTGAATTTTTTACTACTTTAGTGTTTTTATTTATAATATATTCATATATATTAATCATTTTTATGTTCAAAAATTAATTTGTATTCTCTCTTCACATTCTCTAAAGAATCTGATGAATGCATACCATTTTTCATGTCATCTATTCCCCAAGCTTTACGTACCATATCTTTTATAGTTTTCATATCTTTTATTGGATTATCACAATCTTTATAACACATATAGCAAATAGAATCACTGCTTGACATATAATCACAAAGATCTTTATAGAATTTCTTTTGTTTATGCATCTTATAAAGTTCTTGTGCTTCTTCATGAGTAAGTGTTCTTCTTACTGTTTGAATTATTCTCCAACCATTATTTGTAAGCATATTCTTAAAATCATCTTCATGTTCTAAGAATTCTGGTTTAAGAATACAAAATCCATTTACTTGATCTTGTTCAACTGACTTATCTCCTACTTTTATAATATCACTAATATTAGATTCAATTATATAGTTATATATATGTTTCATTTGATTTTAATTATTTATTTATCCAATTAATTATTTCTTCAAAATTATATTTATTATAATCCTAATCTTTTATTTAGAGTTTCTTTGAATCTTTCAATATCAGGTTTTACATCTGTACTATAATCTATTTCCCATTTTAATCCACCACCATTGATACTATCTATAAATATATCAAAGCTATTTTTACCATAAATCCCTGAATGATATATAGTTACTTCTACTTCTGTTTCTGATATTTTTATTCTATATATCATCAATCTACTCATGTCAACAAAATTTATATATAATTCATCATATCTATCATTAATAGATATTGTTTTTGTATTTTCCCAATATGTTTCTTTTGTTCCATCAGAGTGTTTATAATATGAATCAATATCATTATTATAATCTAATATATAACCTTCTTCAATAGCTTTGTCAATTGCTTTTAATATATATAATATATGTTCTTTAAGCATATCATTTTCTAATCTTGTAAACTTAGTAAAATCATCAAGAGCAACATTCATATTTGGTGTTAATTTATCTAATCTATTATGAGATAATTTCTTAAATAAATTATATATTGTTTCACCATTTGCTTCGATTTTATGCAATCTAGTAGATTTATTTATTATATATTCTAATATTGTTTTCATAATTAATAATAAAAATCATTATTATTATATATTTTAGATTAAAAATTTAAGATAAAATTTCTATTTTAAGTTAATTCTGTATTTAATAAACTAATATAATAATTTAATTATGATAGGTACTGTAGACTTCAAGAAGTGCACAGGAGAGCGTATTGAGGATATAACTCAGTATATAAAGAGTTACCTAAATGATTTTCCTGAGGTTCAGATTATGATTGGAACAGACTCCCAAAACCGTTCTGGCCGTACTGTATATTCTACAGTTATTGCACTTTACAACCCTGGTAAGGGAGCACATTGTATTTTCAAACGTTGGAGAACACCAAGAGAGAAAATACGTTCAACAAGACTTTTGAATGAGGTTCAAGCTTCAATTGAAACAGCTGATGCTTTAGTAGCAGCTGGTATCAAAAAGCCTGAATATATTGATATTGATATCAATCCAAATCCTCGTTACAAGTCAAATGAAGTGTTTACTGCAGCAAAAGGTTGGGTTGAAGGAAGTGGATATGAAGTACGTTTCAAGACTTTTGGCCCACTTGTAACTACATTTGCCGATTTCTTGGTAAAACAGTAATTATATGATATTAATGATTGATAGCCGTACTGATATCCCTCAGTATTATAGTGAATGGCTTGAAAACAGGTTTAATGCAGGATTTCTATATACAAGGAATCCTGCATATCCTTTAAAAGTACAAAAGATAATTCTTGATCATGAACATATTGATGCTATATTGTTTACAAGCAAGAATTATGAACCATGCCTTAAACTTATTGAAACACTTAATAAAGAATATCCTTGTATTTTCCATTATACAATAACAGGATATGAAAATGACATTGAACCTAATGTTCCATATCTTAATAAAAGTTGTTCAACTTTAATACAACTTTCAAAATTAGTAGGTAAAGAGAAAGTGTTTTGGCGTTATGATCCAATATTATTGACTGACAAATATTCTATAAGATGGCATGAATTGAATTTCCAATTACTTTGTTCTAAATTATATGGTCATGTAAATAGATGTATTTATTCTTATGTTAATCTTTATGAAAAAGTAAAAAGGCATATGCCTGAACTTCAAGATTGGACAGATGGATTAAAATATAAAGTAGCTAAGTCTTTAGGAAAAATAGCTTATGAAAACAATATAATTTTGCAGACTTGTAATTGTAACCTTGATTTGACAGAATATGGTATTGGTAAATCAGGTTGTGTAACCAAAGAATTATTGCAATCAATATTAGGATTAAATCTTAAAGACTTAAAACCAAATGGATCTTTAGGTTGTGGTTTTTGTTATCCAGTAACAAATATAGGAGAATATAATACTTGTATGAATAAATGTAAATATTGTTATGCAAGTTCTGATTTTAATTTATGTGAAAAAAATTATTCTAAACATGATCCTAAATCACCATATCTTATTGGAAATGGTACACAATATGATGAAATTATAGAAATGAAACCAAAGTCTGTGAAAACAAATGTTTTGACATTATTTTAATAATTAATTTTATATTATATTTCTATATTAATTAAACTTTTAATTTTATTTAATTTATGGCACGTAAAAAGAAAGAAAAGACACAAATTCCATATGTGGATAATGTTATTGCTGAAGGTGTAAAAATGTTTGAAGATTCAAAGCTTCGCAAAAGCATGATTAAGACAGCTATTAAAGATGCTTCAGAAGTTACAGGTATAAAACCAATGTATTTCAATAAAATGAAAGATTATATCTTGACTCATGGAAATGGTTGGGGTAATGATGCTATTGACAAATATGAACCTGACCGTGAAGCTGGAGAAATTCCTGAAAAACACCCTGATAAAGTATCAGCTGCTTTTAGACGTTTATGTGAGATCATTGATGTAATGTATACTTGTGGACATAAAGATGATCTTAAAGTATATTTGAAAGCTGCAGCTGATAGAGGAATAAACATTGATATTGATGACTCTAAATATGCTGAACCTGGTCCTGGAGAACAGATTGTCATTAATACTGCTTTTGAGACTATTAAGCCTTTGCAAGAGAAACTTTATGCTAATGATGATATTGTAAATGAATCTTTAGCTGCAGCTGCTGAAAATCAAAATGTTACACCTAAGTCAAAATATAAGAAACTTGTAAGAATGACTTATAAGCAAAATGAAGGTAAAGATATTAATGATGAAATTCAAGATGAATTGCTTTATAATATAATGTATGGTGATTCTCTTGAAAGGCTTAAAGGTGGAAATGAAGAAAGTGTAGATAATGTAGAAAACAAATAATATATTTTATTTGGAGTGCTATTTAAATAGCACTCCTAAAATTTTTTTGATATGAATAAAAACGTTTGCTCATTTTGTGGAAAAGAATCTGATAATCTAATTTATGGAGATTTTGGGTGTGTTTGTAAAGAATGCGTTTCTTTGATTAATAAAGTAGTTGAAGAAACAGATATAAAAACTTCTAATGTAAAAGAATTAGAAGAAATTCCAAAACCAAAAGAAATGAAAGAATTTCTTGATCAATATGTTATTGGACAAGATGCTGCAAAAGAAAAGATTTGTGTAGCAGTATATAATCACTATAAACGTCTTTATTCTAAACAAATTATAGATGATGTTGATATTGAAAAATCAAACATTATTATGGTTGGTCCTACTGGAACAGGAAAATGTGTAGTTGGAGATACTGTTGTTACAATAAGAAATAAAAAAACAGGAAATATTGAAAATATAAAAATTGATGAATTTATAAAAAAATATTTAAACTGATTTTTTTTATCTTTATTTTATTATTTTTAATAAAATAGACAAAAAAATTACTGTTTTTATAATAATGATAAAATTATCTGAATATGCTGTAAATAAAGAAGACACAGGCAAAAGTAGTATTTTAGAATACAGAACACCTGGATCTAAAAACAAAAAATCATCAAAGAGTGATGGAGATAATGAAGATCATGGTTTTCATGATCGTTTTGATGATCCTTCTGAAGTTTCTGATGAATATGTTGTAGTTGGTGGTAAAAAGGTAAAAAAAGATTCTCCTGAATATGCTGCTGCATTAAAGAAACAAGATGAAGGTGATGCTCTTGACAAAAAAGTAAAAGATGATGACTTTATTTCATCTTTAGATCCTAAAAAATTGAGCATAAATGAAAGAGAAGTTTCTAAGAAAATTACTAGAAATGAACCTTTCTTTATTATAGGTCATGCTGGTTGGGCTAAAACTTCTATAGTAAGAAGATTTGCTAAGAAATTTGGTTTTGACGAAGTTCTTGAAGTTCACTTACATCAAGTAGCTAGAGAAGATGTCAATGGTATTCCATTGCCTGAAAAGGATGAAAAGAGTGGAGAAATAATGCAAAGATTAGCTTTACCTTGGTGGGCAACAGAAATTATTCAAAACCAAGACAAAGATTATTTGTTATTCTTTGATGAAATTAACCAGGCACCTCCACAAGTTATGAACACTTTGATGCCTATTGTTCTTGACAATAAGCTTGGAAAACAAGTTTATGATAATTTTATTTGTGGTTCTGCTGGTAACTATAAATCAGAAAATGATTCTATTGAAGATATACCTGGACCATTGATGTCACGTTTTGGACATCCTATTATTTGGAATGATAATACTGAAGAAGCTTGGTCAGAACAATTAGATTTCTGGAAATCATCTTATACTAAACCTGGTGGACTTTTCAAAGAAGCATATAAGCTTAATGATGTAAGAAGAACAGCTAGAAGAAATGGATATGATGAAGAAAAATTCAAAAAATTCTGCGAAGATATTCTTCCTGATGTAAAAAGTTTATTAGAAGCTTTTACAGTTCCTTGTCAACTTTTCTATAATCCTCGTGATCTTACTAATTTCGTATTTTTCTCAGCTATTAAGCAACGTATGATTGTAAGTGCACATCCTAATATGATGGATTTAAGTACTCCAAAAGAAATATTCCATGATATTTGGGGAGGTTCTGGTACTTATGGAGATCCTGATAAAGATGAAATCCATGATTCTCTTATTAGAAAACAATTCAGAAATAGTAAAGATTCTTCAGTAGTTAAAAAGGCAAAAGATGCTATTTCTAAATTAGCTGAAGATATTTCTAAATTTGTAGCTGGTGGAATTCAATCATCTGAAACACAGAAATCAACTACAGGTGGTAGATCAGCTAATAAAAAGAAAGATATTAAGTCAATGATTTCACAAGATACTTATGAAACAATTGAACAAGGTATGACAAATGGTGTCGTTTCTATTGAAAATGAAGATGGAACAATAGTACAATATGCTGTATCAAAAGAATCAATATACCATGCATTTGCAAATCCTGAAGTAATTAATGCTGAAATGCTACATCAATTGATTAGACAAATGAAAGCTGAAGGAAAACAATTCAAGTATAATACAGATGATGAATGTATAAAAGCTCATCCAAACTATAAGAGAGTTCCAAGAGAAGAAGAAATAACTAAACTTGAACAAGCTGGTGAACTTGATTAAAAAAATCTTTAATATAAATCATGAAAAAAGTAGAAAAGGCTAATACTATATATTTTGACAATGATAATGAATATATGCAATATTGTGTAGATACAGATATGAAAATTAAAAAAAATAAAGATATGTCTTTTTATGATTGGGAATTTTCAAGTATGTATAAAAATGATTTAGCAAAAGATACTTTTCATGTCATTAAAGATCCTAAATCAAGAATATTTGCTACACAAACTATAGATTTTGGAGGAATCTGTAAACCTGTAAATGTATGCACTTTTGATAAAACAGATCAAATGTTATTAGATGAACTAAAAGATGATGGATATAGCTGTACAGCTCCTATTAGTTCAGAAATATAAAATAACCTATAATTGAAATGAAATTAGACGAATACGTTATAAATGATCCTGATTTTTGGCATGTAAAAAAATCAATAATGCAATGTCCAGATAAGGAAAATATAAGGTGGAAATATGAGTTAATTGAGTTACTCAATGACTCATATTCCACTAAAGAAATGGATTATTTCTATAATATGATGGTGCTTATCAATTTCATGTTTATTCCTGATCCTAGACAAATAGCTTTTACAACAGAAGATTGTGAAATTTATATGAATGCTCCACATCCTTTAAAAGTTCCTGGATTTGGAAAAAATGATGAGTTTAACTGGAAATTCACATTTATGCATGAATGCTTACACCAATTTTGGGAGACTTTTGAAGTAGCTAAAGAAATTCAAAAAGATGGATTACCATATAATCATGAATTATTGAATATTGCTTCTGACTGTGTTATCAATGAATTTTTAAATAGTAAATTCAAATTAAAAATTCCACAAGGATTAATTACAGCAGAAACTATTGAAAATGATTTTGATGTAGTATATAATCCAAAAGAAGATACACAATATAGTCTTTATAAAAAGATTATAGATAAGTTAGGAAATAAAGCTAAAAACTGGAAGAAGGGTCCTGATGGTCCTCCACCACCTCCTGGCGGAGATCCACCTCCAATGTCTGATGATTATATAGCTGGATGGAATAAAGCCATTGAAGATTTTAAAAATGGAAAAATAAAACTATAAAGAATAAGCATGAATATAAATAATTATATAAATGAAAATAATTCATCAGAATTTGATAGAGGATATGCTGATGCTATAGCTGAAATTCAAAAGCAATTACATGGTCCTACAACAGGTGGAACACCTCCTCCACCACCTCCATCTGGTCCTATAGATCCAAGATTGATTATTCCTGTAAATCCAAATAATCCTAAGCAAAATCCTCCTACTAAAAATCCAAAGCAGAATAATCCAACAGTTAATGTAACTGATCCAAATAATGAAAATCAGAAAAAACAATTAGCTGATGCTGCTCAAGAAGCTGCAAATGAAGCTAAAGCCGCAGCTGATGCTGCTCAAGAAGCTGCTGATAAAGCTAAATCTAATGGTGATTCAGATGCTTCTGATAAACAAAAAGCTGCTGATGAAGCTAAACAAGCTGCTAATGAAGCACAAAAGGCAGCAGATAATGCAAAAGCTAGTTCTTTAAGTAAATCTAGTTCTTCAAGCTCATCTAGCTCATCTTCTTCTAATTCTTCAGATTCTTCTAGCTCATCTAGCTCATCTAGCTCATCTAGCTCATCTAGCTCATCTAGCTCATCTAGCTCATCTAGCTCATCTAGCTCAAGTGGAGATTCTGGAGATGATGATACTGATGATGCACCAAATCCTTCAAATAAAGGTAATGATAGTGATGATACAGGAAATAAAGGAAATAAAGGTGATAAAGGAAATAATAAAAATGGAAGCGATGATGACGGTCTTGATAAAGATGAAAATTCTTTAAAAGATGTTGAAGATTTTACAAAACAAGCAAAAGATGCAGCTAAAAAGGCAAAAGATGCAGCTAAAAAGGCTGGAGCTTCTGATGAAGATATTAAAAAACATACTCCTAAGAAAAATCCTAAAGATAATGGAGATAATGGTAATGACGGATTTCAAAAGGCAAAACCTACAGATGATCCAACTAATGTTGATAGTAATGAACCAGAATGGAAACCAAAAGAAATAGCAAGAGAAGCTATAAATAAAGCAAAAAATGAAACATTAACTGGTCCATTATCAGATTTCTTAGATACATGTAAAGGTTCTTTTGAAGATATGAAAAAAGATAAAAGACAAAGATCTGGTCTTACAATGTTTTCTTCAAAGGGAAAAGAAGGATGGTACCCAACTTTTAAAAGACAAGTCAATAAGTATTTTAAAAACATAGTTCATAAATTCAAATATGATTATGAACAAACTTATGAAAGACCTCATAGAGGTTCTGGAGCATTTGTACCAGGTCAATTTATAAAGAAGGGTGAAAAACTTAAAGAAAACAAAATTAGTCTTACAATGTCAATATATGTTGATACTTCTGGTTCAATGGGTTCTTTAAGCAGTAAAGATTCAAGAGTAACTCATGCTTGGGATTGTGCATTTGAAATTGGAGAAATGATTGAAAAACAATATAGAACTGAAAGAGTTGTTGATAAAACTGAATGCGATTATTATTCAATTTCTTCACATGTCAAAAAAATCGAAGGTAGAAAACCTTGGTCAGAAGGTATGAATACATTAGATTTAGAAGAATATGTAAGATATATACATGAACATAGTTTAGCAGATTTCTTGAATGTAATTATTACTGATGGTGAATTTGGAACTATTGGTGTAAATGAAATAATAAAGATATTAGATGAGGCTAATGGATTATTTATATTAATTTCAAATAACGGTAGAGATGAACACAGTTATAATGAAATTGAAAAAAGAGTAAAGAAAAAGAACTTTTTATTCATTAAAGCTGATCCTAATTTCTCTTTAGATGAATAATACTCAAAACAATTATAAATAATAAAAGAGAGCTTTTTAATAAAGCTCTTCTTTTTTTTAAATAAATCATTATTTTTTCTATATTAATTTAAAGTGTAAAAAAAGATAATAATGGAAAAATTTATAAATACTTGGGATATTTCTGATTTTGAAATTTTGACAGATAATGGTTTTGTTGAAATAGAAGCACTTCATAAAACTATAAAATATGATGTAATTGAAATATGGACAAATAATGGATATAGATTATGTTGTGCAGATAATCATATAGTTTTTAAAAATGGATATAAAGAAACTTTTGTAAAAGATATTTGTGAAGGTGATATGATAATTACTGATAAAGGATTATCAGAAGTTATTGTAAAACATTATCATGATTCAGATGAAAATATGTATGATTTTCAATTATCTGAAAATTCTAATCATAGATATTATACTAATGGTATTCTTTCTCATAATACTTATATTGCAAGAACTATTGCTAAACTTTTAGATGTTCCATTCTGTATAGTTGATTCAACAGTACTTACAGAATCTGGTTATGTCGGTGAAGATGTTGAGTCTATTCTTACACGTCTTTTGCAAGTCGCTGACTATGATGTAGAAAAAGCAGAGCATGGAATTGTCTTTATTGATGAGATTGATAAGATTGCTCGTAAAGGAGACAACCCATCTATCACAAGAGATGTTTCAGGTGAAGGTGTCCAACAAGGTTTGCTTAAGCTGTTAGAAGGCAGTGTAGTGTTAGTTCCACCTAATGGAGGTAGAAAACATCCTGATCAAAAGATGATTCCTGTTAATACAAAAGATATTTTGTTTATTTGCGGTGGAGCATTTGATGGCATTGAGAAGAAGATTGAAGGAAGATTGAATATACATGCATTAGGTTTCAATAATGAAAATAGAGACAATCCTGACTACAATCAAGATAATCCATTAGAGAATATATCTCCACTTGATTTAAAAGCTTTTGGGATGATTCCAGAGATTATAGGAAGACTTCCTGTGATTACTTATATGGATCATCTTGATAAGAAAGCATTAAAAAGAATATTAGTTGAACCAAAAAATTCTTTAGTTAAACAATACCAGAAACTTATGATGCTTGATGGTATTAATCTTACTTTTGATGAAAAAGTATATGATTATATTGTTGAAAGAACTATTGAAAATAAAATAGGTGCTCGTGGATTAAGAGGAATAATGGAAGATTTGATGACTAAAATAATGTTTGATTCTCCAAGTGGAGATAAAAAAGACATAAAAGTCACATTAGCATATGCAAAGAAAATATTAGATAAGAAATACCTTAAGAAAAAATGATTACACAAACTTCAGAAAAAAGAAAGTATAGAATGATTAGCTTTTTAGAAACTACTTCTATTTCACATGATTATTTATTTGAAAACTTTGGTTATCATAGTGAATTTATTAAACCTGAAAAATCTATGGATATTGGTTTTTCAAAAGAAAAAATTCAAAATCTAATTGAAGACATTATTAACAATTCTGAATTTGATTTATTGTGTGTAAGTGAAGATGAAAAATCATTTAGATATCATTTTATAACAAGATAAATTATGATTAAGATAAAAAATGATGAAATACATTCTATTGAAAGAATAACATTTTCTTCTTATGGTACGCATTATCCATCAAATATATTAAAACCATTTGGTATATCTGAAAAAAGTTGGGAAGATTTTTATAAAATTCATCAAGGATATTTTGGAACAGATTGGAATGGAAATATCACAAAAGATAAATATGAAGCTAAATTTAATGATTGGAATAGAGTAAAAGCTTTATTAGATTTTATATTAAATAATTCAGATTATAAAATATTAAATATTGCAGAACATGATAATTATCTTAATGTATATTTCATAAAATAATTATTATTTAAAAAAATGGACAATATTATGAAACACATAAAATCATTAATTGCTGCATTGGTAATGTTGTTCATGTTCACATCATGTGCAACATATGAAGAAGTGTCTTATATAGAAAGACCACACATGACAGTCACTTATATTGACTATTATCCTGAATGGTATGTTGGATTTAATTATCAATATACTTATGTTATAGGTGATGTTATAATTTATTCATATCCATATATTTATCCTCATTATTGGTATTATAATAATTATTATTGGAATTGGAGACCTTATTATAGATATCATTGGTATGGTTATCATCATAATTGGCATCACCATTGGAATCATCCACATCACAAACCATTTCATCATAATCCACATCATAACTTCGGAAATTCATATTGGGCTTATAACAATAGCTTAAATAATCATAATTATAATGCTCCTAAAGCTACAGTAAGACAAAGACCTAGTAACACAGCTGGTTCAATGTCTGGTAGAATAAATAGTGGAGGATCAAACAATGGAAATGGTTCTATGTCAAGACCATCAAATTCTAATAGACAATCATCTACTGTTTCAAGACCTTCTAATAATTCACGTACAAATAATAATTATGATAGAAGATCTAATACAAACTATAATATTCCTAGAAATTCACAATCACCAGTAAGAAATAATCCTTCTTATAATAGATCTTCATCTCCAAGAAATTCTTCTACAAATTCAAGTAGAAATAGTAATATAAATAGAGGAAGATCTAATGGTTCATCAAATAGAGGAAGAAGATAATTTTTATTTTTTTTTATAATATATATTTTTAGAAAAGACTTCATTAGAAGTCTTTTTTTATTTTGAATTTATTGCTTTTTGTTTCTATATATAATTGTAAAATATTTATAATATGGAAATTAAATTCAATACCAAAAGACAGAAAAAAGTTTTTGATTTTATTTCACAAAATCATCCTGAATTGTTAGACTTGAATAATTATGTCACTTTAGATGATTTCTATTATGAAATGATTAATCAATATGAGACTTTTTATAATACTGCAAATAAAGATGAATATACAGCAGGTGGTATGAATTTTGCAGGGATTATGTTAGATCATATCCATAAACAAGAAGAAAAAGATTTTGACAAAATGTTTTCAATAAATTATGCAATAAAATATTATAGAAAACATGCAAAATCACATAAACATGAAATAGAAAGCATTGGATATCTAAAAATTGCAAATTGGTTACAAGAACTTAAAGATTTGAAGAAACAAATTAAAAAATATGGCAACGAATTTTGATGAAACTATAAATGAGACAAAAAGAATTCTTGAAAAAATGCAAACTTATGAAAAGACTATTTTTAAGTTTGACCATGCAGAAAATGATTTCAAGCCTGGAAAAATAACTCCAAAGGAAGATGGGTGGTACTTGACAATTCGTTGTGGATTCCCAGGTATTTATACAGTGCTTAATGAATGGAAAGATGGTCGCTGGCAGATGGAATGCGCTGATGGTTCTTACACTATAGCTTATTCAAGAGAAAAGTTTGATATTTCAAAAATTTTAGAATAAATGATTATAATTCATATTGATAACGGTTCACAGGATGCTGCAAGTCTTTCGAGGATTTATGAAGGACTTAATGGAATTACTGTATCTTATAATAGAGGCAAGAGTAATATCAAGAGGCTTTTACGTATAACAGGAAATGAGCCTGTTATGCTGCTTGGTCATGGTACTCCAAGAGGATTGCTTAATGTAAGTCAAACTGGTTTTGCTGTTGGTAGTGAACATGTTGAATGGTTAAGGAATCGACCTGTAATTGGTATATTTTGTTATGCATCAGAGTTTGCAGATAGGTATGGATTACAAGGTTTCTTTACTTCAATGTTTATTTCGAACATGAGAGAAGCGATAATGGAACAACGTGAACAAGGAGCTACAGATGAATTAATTGCATCTCAACAAGAATTGTTTTGTGATAGGATTAGAACTCTTATTGAAAACAATACTCCTTTAGATCAATGGTCTGAGATTTTACAATCACAAGCTGATTGGTCAATTCCATTTGTGCGTTTTAACTATGAGGCATTAAGTTATTTTGAATAAAAATTAAATATGGTGAGTTATCATTTTGAAAAATCAGAATTTGCTATGGCAACTTGGCTTGATGGTCATAAAAAAGATATTGATATTATTGGGATGTGTGCTACAAAGGATAATGACAAAGAATATTTTTATGTTTTTTATGAAAATAAATCTCTTATAAAATCTGAACCAAAAAAAGAAAAAGGAAATATAAAATGAGTTTTTTTCTTAAAGATCTTAATGGAACAAATAATAGGCTTTATATTAATACTGGTTGGGATGGCGACATTTCATTAAGTATGATTGGTGGAAAAGTTTTTGAACATAATTTTAATGATATTAGGATTGGAATGGGTCCAAATTCTGGAGATCCAAATAGTGATGTAAAAGATATTCAATACATAAAAAGAGCTTTGAGAGCTCTTGCTATGGAATTTCAATATCAAAATGGTGAAATAACAGAAGAACAAATAAAAAAATTTAGAAAAGAAACATATAAAAATTAATAAACATGGGACTAGATATTAGTGTTTGCAAAATAGTAAAACCAAAAAAAGAAGAAGATCTATATTATTTTTCTCTTATTGATGATGAAGGAAATTATAGAAATAGATTTCCAGAATGGACTAAACAATTTGAATCTACTGTTACTGAAAAATGGTATGATTGGAAAAAATTCAAAGAAGATACCGGTATAGATATAAATAATTGTAGATGGCTTGGAGAGTCTTATAATGAAAATGGAAGTTTCATGGAGGTTTGGCCACTTGAATATGGTGAATATCCTGTTATAGAGAATTTTAAAATTGGAGAAGATGAAAATGGTCCAAAATATGATTGGGACAAATATGATGAAGTACGTAAAGAACATACTATAAAGATTGATCTTGAAAAAGTGCCTGTATATGACAAAGAAATAAAAGTTCTATATTATACTGAAGTTGGATATCAACGTAAAGGACTTAATGAAAAATTCTATGAAGACTATGAAAATGGAAAAATAGGATATTTCGTTTGGGATAAGAAAGAGCTTCAAAGATATAAAAAAGAATATTGTAATAGGGCATATGAATATGTTTATCCTAATGGTGAAAAATCTGGAAAAATGATTTATCCTAAACTTAACTTCCAAAGAAGTATCATAGATAATTTTGAACAAGATAAATGTGTTGTAACTTTTGACTGGTAATGACTACATTAGAAGAAAAAATAATAGCAAATTCATTTTATGAGTTATATATGAAACCTTCTAATGTTTTTTATTTATTTGATAAGAAACAAGCTGAAGAAATAATTAGAACAGGAAAAGAATTGTTAAATAGATTAAGAAAAATCAAAATAGATGTATAATCATGGAAATAAAGACTGAAACACAAATAAAAGAAGTTTATATAGCCAAAGATGGAACTAAATTTTATGATTATAATGCTTGTAAAAAGTATGAAGAAGAACTTCAAATGTTCGAAGATGGAAGACGTAAAATTTGTCCTGCTTGCAATGGTAAAAAATATTTTCGAGGAAAATGGATAGAACCATTTGATAATTATGACATTGGACATGTTGATGGCCATTATGAATATGAAACATGTAAGACATGTAAAGGTAAAGGTTATTTAGAAAAGAAAGAAATTTGGGAATGAATAAAGAAGCAATTAAAAATTTTTTAGTAGACAGTGATAAGACTGGAAGATTTATTGTTACAAGTCTTAAAACTGGTCGAAAGTATTATGTAGAGCCATTAGATAATGGGACACATACTGAATGGGGAGACATTAATCCTGCTACTAAAAAGCTCGAGGGTGACTACGGTGACAAATATAAAGGGTCTGTCAAAGAGTCAGAATCGCTAATCACTGAAGAGAATGGATTTGAGAACATTGTCACATTAGAACCAGGCCATTCTCCATTAGACTATATTGAAAGAATTGACAAACAATATCAAAAGCAATAATTATGGGATTAGATATAACAGTATGCAAAATAGTCAAAGAAAAGAAAAAAGACTATTTCCGTCTTATTGATGATGACGGAAACTACAAGAACAACTTCCCAGCATGGACTAAAAAGTTTGAAGATGAAGTTGTTGAAGATTGGTATGATTGGGACAAATACAAAAATGAAACTGGCATAGACATAAATGAATGCCAATGGGAAGGTGAGTCTTATGGTAAAGAAGGCAGTTTCATGGACTTATGGCCAAATTCTGCTGGAGAATACCCTAAAGTAGAAGACTTCAAAATCGGTAAAGATGAAAATGGCGACATATATGATTGGGACAAATATGATGCCGTTATTGCAGAGCATCTTATAAAAATTGATCTTAATAAAGTCCCTCTTTACAAGAAAAAGATAAAAGTCCTTTATTATGAGGAAGTTGGCTATCAAAGAAAGGGGCTTAACAGTAAGTTCTATAAAGACTATGATGAAGGAAAGATTGGGTATTTTGTTTGGACTAAAGCAGAACTTCTAAGATATAAAAGAGACTACTGCAACAACAAATATGAATACATCTATCCAAGTGGAAAACGTTCTGGGGAGTATGTATATGAGAAACGTAGTTTCCAAAGAAACATCATTGACAATTTTGGAAAGCATTGTTGTGTAACATTTGATTGGTAAAATTTGAAAAAAATATTTGTATAATGGAATACGATGAATATTTGTTGAAGTGCAGTGCACTTGAAGACGCTAGAAAACAACTTAAGTTGGGAAAGATTTCTCCTGAAGAATTTAGTAAAAAATATGTTGGAGTCCCTTCAGAGCCATTGCCTGACAACTTCAATGATTTAGCATTCAATGAGTGTGACTATTATAGAGAACAGTTTGGATTGACTGGAGATGGCAAACTTTATGAAATTGAATGGACTGTCTTTCCAGATGATCCTGATCACGTCTATTTTGTTTATGACACTATATTTCGTGGTGAACGTGATGATGACTACAAAGTAGCAGTTTTCCCAGTCCACGCATTCAATGATGAGAAAGCCATGGATGAGTATGTAGAAAGCCTTAAAGCTGCATATGAAGAAAAACAGAAGATTGAGCAAAGGAAAAGAGTCAAAGAAATCCAAAAGTCAAATTTCCAGAAAGACTTTGGCACTCAATTGTGTGATGAACGAAACCTTAGGATTGAACAGTCAGATTGGAAAAGGTTGAGAAAAAAGTATCTTCCTGAAGAGTTTGAATGGATTGTTGACTCATTCATCAAAAGAGGACTTATTGAAAAAGAACATAAACAAGACTATATTAATTATCTGAAAATTGACTTACTGTAATGTGTTAAACTATGTATTACATTATCAACATAACAAAAGACAATAATGACATTTACAAAGGTGAGACTTTCATGTTTCCTATCCTTTGCAGAGTAGATGACATTGTGTCAGGACATTTGACATTAGATGACAAATGTGCACAGAATCTGTCCAAAAAGTATGACATTTTGTTTGAGATTGTAGAGTCCGAAAAGATCTCAGAAGTCATCAAAGAATGTGCAAAGAACATCCACGAGGCTCATAATCGTTATTTTATGAAACCTGTCATTGGTATATTCAATAATGGGAAGTATGACAAAAGACTTACCTTGTCATTTGAAGACCTTGATATAAATAATGTTGAGCCATTATTAGAAGAATGCAAAATATGATTTTTGAATTTGATAATGAGGCTTTGAAACATTTGGATCCAATAACAAGAGATGTAATGTTAGAGGATTATGCAGATGAACTTCGCGAAGAAGGATATTCTGAATATGCAATAAACCAAATGATTCATGCAATTGAGTTTGACAATTAAGAATTGCAAAATTAATGTCGGTTAGAGTCATATATAGAGAAAATGGCCATTTCCATTGCTTGATTGGTGAAATAAACAATGAGACACCACAATCATATGTAATTGAATATGTTGACCACGAAAGCATCACTGGAAAGACAAACCTAAAAATTGTAAAGAAGTCTGACATTGTTGACATTGTTCATAGATAAACTTAAATTTTCTGTTCTATTTATTTGAATTTTATGAAATAAAATTCTATTTCAAATTGAATTTGAAACAGAATGTTTCTATATAGTATTGTAACATCAAAACAATACAAAATGGTAACATTTAAGCCAATTGAAACATATAATGCCATCGAGGAGATTTTCAGACATAAAAAGAATTGGGACTTGCTTCATGAATGTATTGAAAACTCCAAAGAGGTTATTGAAAAGAACGGTGAAATCTATTTTGACACTGACTATAATGAACTATATTACATTAATGACAAGGATTACCTTTGGATTGCAGGATATGAGGATGGCAAACTTTGTTTCCTCCAATTAGTGCACAAACCCGTAAGAAACCATCTTGAACTTGTAGTTGCTGAGAAGAATTCAACAGTGACGACTAAAAATTGGTTCAAAATGCTAGTTGATTATGTTGAGACTTTGTACCCAAAAGTAAAGAGCATCACTACTTTGCCTTTGAATGACAAACTAAGAGACTACTATAAAACATTTGGTTTTGTTGACTACAAACATGGTGAAATAAAACTTTCAATCAAACATTGAATTTTTGAAAAAAGAATACTATAATAATATTGTATAGCACTTTAAGAGAATTTGTTCTGTCACTGAACTAAGGAAGCAACAATTAAGTAACAAACAAATTTAAAAAATTAAAGCAATGAGTACTGGAAAAATTAAAAGATCACCAAACACTTATCAGAAAATCAACACCATTTTTATGCGTGATGCTAAGAACGTCATTATGCCTTATGATGGTTTCACTGAACCAGAATTTGAATATCTTCGCGGTTTGAAGTGGAGAG
>JAEEGL010772623.1_pt1 | contig 39442 bp, 33 predicted proteins | sample 9134231 | NCBI WGS metagenome assembly JAEEGL01 (sample SAMN16246548, study PRJNA631951) | gut metagenome | biome: gut microbiome; feature: rumen; material: fiber-attached | host: Bos | place: Iran: Karaj | collected 2018-10
CATTATTTCCGCGGTTTTTTAACACTTTTTTCGGCTTTTGTTCAAGGTCGTTCAGCGGGTGTCTCTGGCACCCCGAAACGGGCTATTGTTGTTGTAATGAGTTGAAAATTATACAGTTTTTAAGTTTTTAACGATATATTGAGAATAAAGACAGAATGGGTAAGATAATAGCCATAGCGAACCAGAAGGGCGGAGTCGGCAAGACCACCACCGCGATCAACCTTGCGGCCTGCCTTGCAGTACTTGAGAAGAAGGTCCTCGTCATCGACGCAGATCCGCAGGCGAACACCACGTCAGGACTGAACTTTTCGCCCGAAAACGGGGAGAAGCGCACCCTTTACGAAGTGCTGATCGGCCAGATAGGAATAGAGGACGCCCTGATCCAGACGGAGATAGCAAACCTGCACCTGATCCCCTCGCACATCAATCTCGTGGGGGTAGAGTTCGAGCTCGTCGACGTTGAAGGACGCGACACGGTGCTCCGCGAGGCCCTCGCTCCGATAAGGGACAACTACGACTATATTATCCTGGACTGCTCCCCTTCCCTCGGTCTCGTGACGGTCAACTCCCTTGCGGCCGCGGATTCTGTGATGATTCCGGTACAGCCTGAATTCTTCGCCCTTGAAGGGCTGGGCAAGCTCCTGCAGACCATACGCCTCGTCGAGGACGGGGTCAACCCTGACCTTACCATAGAAGGTTTTGTGATCACCATGTTCGACGGGCGCACGAAAGTCCACTCCCAGGTGGCCGGTGAACTCAGGGATCATTTCAAGGAAATGGTTTTCCGCACCGTGATCCAGCGCAACATACGCCTGAGCGAAGCCCCGTCGCACGGCAAGCCCATCATCCTATACGACATCATGAGCACCGGCTCGTCCAACTATCTCAACCTCGCCAAGGAGGTGCTCGAACGCAACGGAGACCTCTCGGCCTCGCAGAAACAAGCCCGATGAACAAAGACCAGAGCAGATTAGGCAAGGGCCTCGGAGCCCTTCTCGGAGACACCGCCGCAGTGGACACCCTCCGCAAGCCCGTAGGATACGTCAACAAGGAAATAGCGGGGACAAAGCCCCGGCAGGACACCTCCGACATCCTCCGCATACCTGTGGACATGGTGGAAGCCAACCCTTTCCAGCCCCGCATGTCGATAGACCCCGAAGCGCTCGAGGAGCTGGCGACCTCCATCCGGAACCTGGGCCTCATCCAGCCCATCTCCGTCAGGAAGATATCCGACAAACGCTACCAGATCATCAGCGGTGAACGCCGCTTCAAAGCCTGCCAGATGGCCGGAATGACGATGATCCCGGCCTATGTCCGCGACGCCGACGACAAGGGAATGCTCGAAATGGCCATCGTGGAAAACATCCAGAGGGAGAATCTCGACCCCATCGAGCTCGCAATGAGCTACCAGCGCCTGATAGACGAATGCAACCTCACGCAGGAAGCCATGGCCGACAGGGTGGGCAAGAAAAGGGCCTCCGTCACCAACTGCATCAGGCTGCTGAAACTTCCCGCAAAGGTCCAGCACGACCTGAAGGTAGGACTGCTTTCCGTCGGCCACGCGAAGGTCATCCTCGGAGTGGAAGACCCGGCCGTCCAGGAATCTCTCTGCGACCTCGTGATCAAGGAGGGACTCTCCGTCAGGCAGCTGGAAGACGAAGTACGGAAGATACTCAAGGGCTCCGGCCGCCGCCCGAAGCCTAAGGACAAGGAACAGGTGCTTCCTGACGACTACTACCAGGTCCTCGGCCATATAGGCAAATTCTTCTCCAACGACATATCCCTCAAGCGCAGCGCCTCCGGCAAAGGTTCGATGACGATCAGGTTCAACTCCGACGACGAGGTACGCGCCTTCCTCAAAGCGCTCGACGAATCCGGTATCTGAGATGATGCGCAGAGGCCTGCCGTTCATAATAGCCGCCGTCTTCCTCCTTATGGCCACGGGACTTCCGTCCAGGGCCCAGTTCAAGGAGGATGCCTTCACGCAGAGCTACAACGACGACCCCGCGGACAAGGATTCCATCGACGTCCTGTTCTCCTTCAAGGAATTTTTCGGCGGGCTGGCGCACAAGAACGAACTGAAGATAGGGACCATGTTCGCGGGCTCCACCCTTTTTGTCGGCAGTTCCCAGATCTACAACAAGCAATACTGGAAGCTTCCCATAATCTACGGCGGCCTGGCGGCCGGGGTCGGCACCGGTATCTGGTCCCTGTCCAGATATAACTCCGGAGGGGACTCCAGGTACAAGACCATGAGCAACCTGTGCTTCGCGGGGGCCGGACTTGTCTGGTGGGCGTCCCTGATGGACGGAGTGGCAAGCTACAAGCCGAACGTGTTCCCACAGCCCGGAAGGGCCACCCTCTATGCCCTCCTCGTCCCCGGTCTCGGTCAGGTGTACAACAAGGAATACTGGAAGATACCCATCTACTGGGGAGGGATGATCGGGGCCATACATTTCTGGAACCTCAACTCGGTGAACTACCAGCGCTTCCGCCGCATCTACAGGGAAGCGACGGACACGGAGACCACATACACCGGCCCCATTTCAGCCGAAACGGCGCTCTACTACAGGGATGTCTACCGCAGATACAGGGATTATTCCATAGTCACCCTGCTGGGCGTCTATCTTCTCCAGGCCATAGACGCCAACGTCTTCGCCTACATGCATGATTTTGAAGTGACGGACGACATCACCATGTCCCTGGGACCCGCCGTCCTTGCACCCGAAAACCAATATGCCTTCAATCCATCCATGGGCCTGAGGCTCGGAATCAGATTTTAATGCAACAATCGATGATAAACATGAAACACTTGACAAGCACGATCGCCATCCTGACTGCTTCAGTGGCACTCTCAAGTTCCTGCACGGAGAAATTCTCCGACCTTTCCGACCGCGTCTTCGACGTGGCGAAGAAACAGTGCGTCCTCATGGACTCGCGCCTGCCTGACGACATGATGCCCCGCAACTTCCAGGACGGGGAGAACGTCGACGCCCCCCTGCGCTGGTGGTGCAGCGGATTCTTCCCCGGGACCCTCTGGGAAATTTACATGGCCACAGGTGACGGGGAGGTCCTCGGACTTGCGAAGAAACAGACCCTCAAGCTCTCCGGCATATGCGAGCTTGACACCCACCACGACATAGGTTTCCAGGTCAACAGCAGTTTCGGCAACGCCTTCCGCGCGACCGGGGACAGCACCTGGCTTCCCGTGATCCAGGCCGCAGCCACCAAGCTGGCGGGCCGCTTCAACCCTGTCGCCGGGGTAACCCAGAGCTGGAAGTCGTCCAAGAAATGGGCATGCCCGGTCATCATAGACAACATGATGAACCTCGAACTCCTCGAATACGCCTCGAAACTTTTCGGGAACGAGGAGTTCGACATGATAGCCCGCACCCATGCCAATACCACGATGCGCAACCACTTCCGCGAGGATTACACGACCTGGCACGTCGTAGCCTATGATCCCGAAACCGGAGAAGTCGTCAAGAAACAAACCCATCAGGGATACAGCGACGACTCCGCATGGAGCCGCGGACAGGCCTGGGCACTTTACGGATACACGATGATGTACCGCGAGACCTCGGACGAGGCATACCTCGAGCAGGCCGAGAATGTGGCGGCAATGCTTATGCGCCGCCTTCCGGGCGACAGCATCCCCTACTGGGACTTCGACGCCCCCGACATCCCCGGCGCCCTTCGCGACGCATCCGCAGGAGCGATCATGGCATCAGCATTCGTGGAGCTGAGCACCCTCACGAAGGACGCTGCCCGGGCCGCAGCATACAAGAAACTGGCTGAAAAGCAGATACGCGCCCTGGCAAGCAAGAAATATCTTGCCCGTCCCGGCGAGAACGGATTCTTCCTGCTCAAGCACAGCGTAGGGTCGCTGCCCGGCAAATCAGAGGTGGACGTTCCCCTCAGCTATGCGGATTACTATTTCCTCGAAGCCATCAACCGCTTCAACGCCCTTGAAAAATAAAAGATGAAACGGATCCTGACAATCGGCCTTGTTTTCGCCTTTGCACTTTCCCTCGGCGCCCAGCCGCGCTTCCTGCGCCGGAACAAGAAGGATGACGACAGAACCAGGCAGCTTCAGATGCGCCTTGATTCCCTCAAGGCGGTTGTCGATTCGTTGGAAAGCAGGCTGGCCTCCCTTGACAGCCTGCAGGAGGACTTCGCAGCATTCGAAGCTCCGGAAGGCGTACAGGAGACACTTGCCGAGATGCCGGGCAGCGATTCGGTCCGCCAGGAAATCCCGGCCAACACGGACAGCCTGCTTCACCTGTGGTACAAGCAGCGGCGCATCAGCGATTATGACAGTCCGGACTATGACATGGATTCCGTACGTTTCACTTCCGACGTCAGCGACGAAGTGATGATAGAAAGGCTGAGGAAAATGAATTCCTTCATCACCCTCCCCTTCAACTCCACGGTCAAGAACTACATGGTCCTCTATTCTGAAAAGATGCCTTCCCGCATGGGACAGGTTCTCGGCCTGAGCGCCTATTACATGCCCATCTTCGAAGAGATCTTCGACCGCTACCACCTTCCCGTGGAACTCAAATACATGGCCGTGATCGAGTCCATGCTCAATCCGGTCGCGGAATCGAGGGCCGGAGCCCGGGGGATGTGGCAGTTCATGTACAGGACAGGCCGCACCTACGGATTGAAGATCAATTCCTTCGTGGACGAAAGGCTGGATGTCGAAAAAGCAGCCGACGCCGCAGCCCGCTACCTCGCGGACGCTTACTCGACCTTCGGGGACTGGAGCCTGGCGATTTCCTCATACAACTGCGGACCTGGCAACGTCAACAAAGCGATACGGAGGGCCGGGGGAAGCCGCGATTTCTGGGACATCTACCCCTTCCTGCCCCGTGAGACCAGAGGATACGTACCTGCCTTTGTCGGAGCCATGTACGCGATGACCTACTACAAGGAGTACGGACTCGTCCCGGCCCCGACGACCCTTCCCGCGGGAACGGACACCATGGAAATCCACCGCAACCTGCACTTCCGACAGATCAACGAGGTGGTCGGAATACCGATGGAGGACCTGAAGAACCTCAACCCCCAGTACACCCACGAAATCATTCCGGGCAACGAAGGCACCTGCCTGCTCAAGATTCCTTTCAGCTGGACTGCGGCCTTCATGGATGCGGACAAGGACTCCCTATATCTCCATAAATCGGCCCAGCTGCTGAATCCGCAGATCCTGAAGAACATCAAGGACAGCGGGTCCGAAGTCCGCACTTCATACAAGGTGCGGAACGGAGATTATCTCGGAAGGATAGCCTCCCGGTACCACGTCAGCGTGAACCAGCTGATGAAATGGAACCACCTGCGGTCCACAAGCATACGCCCGGGGCAAGTGCTATACATCTACCACCGCGGGGCCGGACCGTCCGATGTTTCTTCCGCACCTGCTAAAAACCAGACGCCAACGCCCGCCCCATCCAAACCGCAGCAGCCCAGAACGGCTCAGGCAAAACCTGCATCCCAGACATCCTCCTCCGCTTCCGCCGGCTATACGGTCTATGTCGTCAAGAGCGGAGACTCCCTGTACACGATAGCAAAGAAATATCCCGGCGTGAGCGCCAAGAACATCATGGATTACAACCATATAGGCAGCTCCATTCGTCCGGGCATGAAACTCAAGATCCCAAAACTCTGACCCATGCTCCGATTCAGACATCTGGAAGCGGATGAAATCCGCATCCTTGAAAGCCACGCATGCCAGGCCACGGACTGGAACGGCATCCTGGTGGACCCGGCCTTCAAGCCTGACCACATATTCTCCACCCGATTCTCCGGCGAAATACGCCTCGGACGCTTCGAAAAGGAAATCGTCCTCCCCGGCGGAATGCGCAAGCACACGGGACTGTATCACACCACGCTCCACAATGTCAGCATCGGTGACGACTGCTGCATAGAGAATGTCAAGAACTACATCGCCAACTACGACATAGCGCACGACTGCTTCATCGAGAACGTGGACATAATCCTGACGGACGGCGTCTCGTCCTTCGGCAACGGGGTCCAGGTCGCGGTGATGAACGAGACCGGCGGCCGCGAGGTCGCGATATACGACAGGCTCTCCGCCCAGCAGGCCTATGTCATGGCCCTTTACAGGCATCGCACCGGAGCCGTGAACGCCATCCAGGATATGATACGCGACTATGCCGATTCGATTTCGTCGGACAGGGGCACGATCGGCGCCGGGACTTTCATAGTCGATACGGGCTATATCAAGAACGTACGCATAGGTCAGCGCTGCAAGATCGAGGGCGCCAGCCGCCTGAGGAACGGATCCATATGCAGCAACGAAACTGCCCCCGTGCACATCGGAGTCGGTGTCATAGCCGACGACTTCATCATCGCGAGCGGGTCCTCTGTCGAGGACGGAGTCACGCTTGAGCGCTGCTTCGTCGGACAGAGCTGCAAGCTCGGGCACACTTACTCGGCCTCGGACTCCCTCTTTTTCAGCAACTGCCAGGGAGAGAACGGAGAAGCCTGCGCCATCTTCGCCGGTCCTTTCACGGTGACCCACCACAAGAGCACGCTGCTTATCGCCGGAATGTTCTCCTTCATGAACGCAGGCTCCGGCTCCAACCAGTCCAACCACATGTACAAGCTGGGGCCCATCCACCAGGGGATCATGGAGCGCGGCGCGAAGACCTCGTCCGACTCGTACATACTCTGGCCCGCAAAGGTCGGCGCCTTCTCCCTCGTGATGGGAAGGCACGATGCGCACCAGGACACTTCAGACCTTCCCTTCTCCTACCTCATCGAGCAGCAGAACACGACGTTCATCATGCCCGGAGCGAACCTGCGCAGTGTCGGCACGATACGCGACGCAAAGAAATGGCCGAAACGTGATTCCAGGAAGGATCCCGACAAGCTGGACTGCATAAACTACAATCTTCTCAGCCCCTACACCATCCAGAAGATGCTCAACGCTACCGCTCTCCTGAAGAGGCTGCAGAAAGTCTCGGGAGAGAACTCCGAGACCTACTCCTTCCAGAGCGGCAAGATCAAGCGCACTTCGCTGAAAAAGGGCCTCAGGTTCTATGGCCTCGCCATAGACAAATTCCTCGGCAACTCGTTGATTTCCCGGATCAAAGCTTCGAAATTCAGCACGCTGGAAGAGCTCCGGGCCGCACTCGTGCCGTCCGTTCCTACCGGCTCCGGAGACTGGGTCGACATGGCCGGGCTCATCGCGCCGAAAACCGAGGTGGCGCGTCTATTGGACGACCTCGAGAACGGCCGCGTAAAAGACGTGAAAACTATCGAAGGACGTTTCGCCGATATGCACGCCAACTATTACGAATACGAATGGACCTGGGCATACGATGTCTTCAAGAGCTACTACGGCATAGATCTGTCCGAAGCCGGCCGCGAGACCCTCATCGGCCTCATCCACAAATGGAAAGACTCCGTCGTGGAGCTCGACGGCATGCTGCTGGAAGACGCGAGGAAGGAGTTCTCCCTCAGCGCGATGACCAGTTTCGGAGCCGACGGCTCCGCTTCGGACCGTGAAGAAGACTTCCAGCAGGTACGCGGAGCCACTTTCGAGAAAGATCCCTTCGTATGTTCGATCAGGGAGCATATAACCGTAAAATCCGAACTCGCCGGCAGCGTGTTCGAATTGCTGGACAACATAAACTGAATGGAAAACCACGTAATAATAATGGCCGGAGGAGTAGGAAGCAGACTCTACCCTCTCAGCACGCCTGAACATCCCAAGCAGTTCCTGGACATCCTGGAATGCGGGAAAACTATGATCCAGCTCACCTACGAGCGCTTTCTCGTCACCGACCCCGGCGCCCGCTTCTGGATACTCACTTCCGAGGAATACGTCCACTTCATCCACGAGCAGCTTCCGATGATACCGGATGAACAGATACTCGCCGAACCCGTCTCGAGGAACACCGCTCCCTGCATCGCCTATGCATGCTGGAAGATACGGATGCGATACCCTGCCGCCAACATAGTCGTGACTCCGGCCGACGCCTATATTCCGGACAGCGAGGCCTTCTCGCGCACGATAAGGCTTGCGCTCGGATTCTCCGACAGCCACAATGCCATAGTCTGCATCGGCATACATCCGGACTCACCACATACCGGTTACGGCTATATCCACTGCCCGGACGCCTCCGACGGCCAGGTCTGCAAGGTCGAGTCCTTCAGGGAAAAGCCGGATGCCGGAACGGCACAGAGGTATCTCGACGAAGGCGGTTACTGGTGGAACGCCGGAATCTTCGTATGGAACGTGGATACGATAGAAAGCGAAATCCGCACCCATGTCCCGCAGATCGCCGTCGTCATGGACCAGATATCCGCCGCTTTTTACACTCCTGCCGAGAAGCAGACCCTTGCCACCCTCTTCCCCACCTGCGAGAAGATATCCATAGACTTCGCCGTCATGGAGAAGTCCGAAAACATATACTCCACCCCCGGTTTCTGGGAGTGGAGCGATTTGGGTTCCTTCGAAGCTATCGAAAAGGTAAAGGGGCGTCTATAAGTCCTGAGGGTCCGGCGTGAAGTGCGGAATCCTCAGGATTTCCGTCTTGAAGAGGTTGCGGCGGTGCATGGAGTCGATCTTCGCCCTGACGGCCTCATCCTCGCAGATGCCTTCACGGATATAACTGTCAAGAACTGCATAGCTGAAGCCGAATTTCTCCTCGTCCGGGCAGGAGTTCGGAAGACCGTCGTCGGGAATCTTTTCCACCCACTGCGCGGGAAGCCCCAGCGCGTGCCCGACTGCATGGACCTCCCTCACGCAGAGACCTCCGAGCGGAGAGAAGGACCCGGCGGCGTCTCCGAAGATGGTCGCGTATCCTATATAATCTTCGCTGAGATTGCAGGTATTGGCCACCATGCCGTTGCAGGACTGGGCGACCGCATACAGCAGGGTCATCCTGATACGGGGAGGGATATTCTGCACAGTCTGTACGGAAAAGCCGCCTTCGAGGTTGACCGACAGGGCATTCATCTCGTCCTCGACATCCCCTATCGGAAGAATCAGAAAGCGTATCCCGAGCCGGGAGGCAATCTCGTCCGCCCCGTTGAGCCCCTGCCCGTGGGAAGGCATCGCCACTCCCACGACACGGCCGGGTCCCAGCGCCTCGGCACAAAGGGCTGCAGCCACCGTGCTGTCCTTTCCCCCGCTGAGCCCGAGGACGGCAGTGCATGAAGGACCGTTCCTATCGAACCAGTCCCTTATCCACAAGACACATTTATCCTTGAGAGCTATGCCGTCCATAGTCTATCTGCGCTTTGAATGACGGCGTTTCTTGGCTGTCGCATTGATGATCGCCACGACAGCGACCACAGCCAGGGCAAGCACGATGACGATATAGGTCATCGACGAGGCGTTGTCACCTTTCACGCGGGACCACATCGCAAGAAGTTTGTCCGTGTCCTGCCCCCAGTCGTGCTCGAGGGCGCAGCGGTCGATGACAGCCTTATCCGGATACAGGACGGGATCCACGCGCACGGAAGAAGCCCGTTCGCCAAAGAAATAGCTGACGTCGATGGGATCGAGGTCCTCGTCAATCTGGGACTCGAGTACCTCGAACGCTCCGTTGGCGGACACGTAGCCGGTCTCCTCCATGTTGCGTATGGCGATGTCCGGGCGGCACATGAAATCGATGAACCACGTGGCGGCCTTGACATTGCGGGCATATTTCGGGATCACCCAGCCGTCGAACCACACGGTGCTCCCCTCTTCCGGGACGATGTAGTCGAGCTTGACCCCGACCTCTTCAGCCTCGTCGATGGCCCAGACGGCATCCCCGCTCCAGTTGAGCGAGACGACACCGCGGCCCTTGGTCATCTGGTCCTTGCCGAAATCGGCCTCCCATCCGAGCACTCCGTCCTTGACCTGCCTGAGGTACTCCTCGACGGCCGCGATGGACTCGTCGGAAGAATCGTGCATCAGATCCTGCAGGGTGACGGTCCCTTCACCAAGTTCCTTCTGCTTCAGGTAAATCAGCACGGGACCGTAGACATCGCGGGGGGCATCCTTGATAAGGATCTGCCCGGAGAACTTGGGATTGCGGATCACGTTCCAGGTGCCGGCTTCCTCGGCCGTAACCTTCTCGGTGTTATAGAGAATTCCGGTGGTGCCCCACATGTAGGCGACGGAATAATCGTTGGCATCGATAGAAGGGTTGATGTCCTTGAACACCCCCTGGATGTACGGGGACTTGTTCAGGGATATGTAATTGATCGAATCCGGGATGGATGCGAAATCGAGAGGCTGAAGGAGGGAATTGTTCAGCATCCTTTCGATGATGTAATCGGACGGGCAGACGACATCGTAGTCCTCATGGCCCTTCTCGATCTTCGAGAGCATGGTCTCGTTCACGTCGAAGGTCTGATAGACGACCTTGATATCCTCTCCGGTCTTTTCCTTGTACCACTGTTCGAATTCGCCGAGGACGCTCTCGTCGATATAGTCCGACCAGTTGTAAACCTTAAGGATCTCTTCACGGTTGCCGCCGCAGGACAGCAGCAGGGCGGAAAGGGCCGCCAGCACAAGGAGTTTCTTCATTTCTTTATTTATCAGTTGTTTGTTTGGATTGACGGATGTTGATCACCAGCAGCACGATGAGTATGATGAGGAAAATAATGCTCATCAGAGGCTTCAGTTCAGGGGTCAGGCCTCCCTTGCGCGCGTCGGCATAGATATAGGTGGAAAGGGTGTCAAGCCCGATGGTCCCGCGGGTGAAGAAGGTCACGGCGAAATCATCCAGGCTCATCGTGAAGGACAGGATGAACCCTGATATCATCCCGGGCCTCAAGGCCGGAACCAGGACCTTGCGCAGGGCCTGGGCGGGGGTGGCGCCGAGATCCAGGGCGGCTTCATAGATGTTCGGATTCATCTGTCGGAGCTTCGGCAACACGTTCAGCACAACGTACGGCGTGCAGAAGGTTATGTGCGCGAGGATCACGGTGACATAGCCCTGGCTTATCCCGAGGAAGACGAACAGCAGGAACAGCGACACGCCGGTGATGATGTCCGGGTTGATCATAGGGATGTTGTTCAGGAAGTTCATCGTCTGCTTCTTGCGGCCGTGCATATTGAAAATGCCTATAGCCGCCACGGTCCCGAGGATAGTCGCTATCACGGAAGCGACGAGGGCTATCAGGAGCGTGTTTTCAACGGCGGCAAGAAGCCCGGAGGAATTCTGCATGCTTCCGGTGAAAAGACTGCGGTAGAGCTGCGTGGAAAAGCCGGTCCAGTTGCCGAGGGACTTCGCCTCGGTGAACGAGAACACGACTATGAAGGCAATCGGGGCGTACAGGACGACGAGGAGCAGCCAGATGTATGCGCGGGCGATAAGTTTCTTCATCTCAGATCACCCCTCCCGCGGCATCCTCCTGCTTGTCCGAGCCTTGCAGAAGGGTGGTTATTCCGATGATGACCAGCATGACGAGCGAAAGGGCCGCGCCATAGTTCCACATCGAATTGTTGATGTTTTCCTGTATGATGGTACCGAACAGCTTTATCTTGTTGTTCGTGAGGAATTCAGATATCGCGAAGGTGCTGACCGTCGGCATGAAGACCATCATGACCCCGCTCCACACCCCGGGCATGGAAAGCGGCAGCGTGACCTTGCGGAATACCTCCCCGGGGGTCGCGCCAAGATCCATGGCAGCCTCGGCGTAGGACTTGTCCATCTTCTTCAGCACGTTGTAGATGGGGTATATCATGAAGGGAAGGTAGTCGTAGCACATGCCGAAAAGCAGAGTCCCCTTGCCCAGGCCTATTCCGGCCATGGTGAAGAGCTCCGCCGTCGCGAGCGTGCGCATCAGGGCGTTTATCCACATCGGGAGGATGAACAGCACGACCGTCACCGCGCTGCGGTTCAGCCTGTTGTCAGCTAGGATGTATGCCGCCGGATAGCCGATCAGCACGCACAGGAGAGTGTTTTCTATTGCAACTTCGATGGAAAGGGCGAAAGTGCTCAGCGCATCCTTGTCGGAGAAAAACTTGGTGACGTTGTACAGGGTGAAATGACCCGAAGCGTCCTGCAGCGCATAAAGCACGATCAGGAGCAATGGCAGCACCACGAAAAGCATCAGGAAGATGAAATACGGCAGTGCCCAGCTCGACCTCTTATTCATCTCCAGGGTCCTCCTTCTTCACGAGACGGATGTCTGCGGGAAGTATCTTGATGCCGACGAAGTCGTTCTTGTCCCAGATGTCGTTGGTGTCCACCCACACGTTCTCCCCTGCATCGGTCTTGACGGTCAGGTGGTAATGGTCGCCCATATAGAGGATAAAGGCCACGTTGCCCGTAAGGTCCGCGTCTTCCTCATGGTCCAGAAGGTCCACCTTCTCGAAGGCGATCTCGGCGACGGCCTCCTGACCGGGCTCGAAACCTGTCGTATCGCATTCGAAACGGGTCCCGAGGAACTCAGCGACGCCGTCCTCGACGACCTTGGCGTTCAGACGGTTGCGGGTGCGTTCCTTGTGCATCACCTGGATGTCGTCAGGATCGATATAAAGCATGACCTCGCTGCCGACCGGATACGGGTCGTAGTCCTGGATCATCAGCTCGTAACCGGTGTCCGTGTCGACCCACATCTCATAGTGGACCCCCTTGAAGGTGCAGGAGTTGACCTTCGCGCGGAACTGGCACTTCGCCGGATCGGTCGTGAAATAAATGTCCTCGGGACGCACCACGACGTCCACGGGCACATCCTCTCCGAATCCCTCGTCAACGCAGTCGAATTCATGCTTTATGAACGCGACGCGGCGGTCACGCAACATACGGCCCTCGAGGATGTTGCTCTCTCCGATGAAGTCGGCGACAAAGCAGTTCACGGGCTCGTTGTATATGTCCTTCGGAGTGCCTATCTGCTGGATCTTTCCCTCGTTCATCACGACTATCGTATCCGAAAGCGTAAGGGCCTCCTCCTGATCATGGGTTACATATATAAAGGTAATGCCCAGCTTGCGGTGCATTTCCTTCAGCTCTATCTGCATGTCCTTGCGCATCTTCAGGTCGAGCGCGCTCAGGGGCTCGTCGAGAAGAAGCACGCTAGGCTGGTTCACGAGGGCCCTCGCAATGGCGACCCTCTGCTGCTGACCGCCGGACAGGGACTCGACGTCGCGGTCCTCGTAGTCGGACATGCTGACCAGTTTAAGGACTTTCTTGACCCTCTTTTCAATCTGGTCCTGGGGGACCTTCTTGAGTTTCAGGCCGAAGGCTATGTTGTCATATACGTCCAGATGGGGAAACAGGGCGTAACGCTGGAAAACGGTATTGAGCGGGCGCTCGTAGGGCGGCATGCCGACGATATCCTTTCCATTAAGCTCAACGGTCCCGGAATCGGGATTGACGAAGCCTGCGATGATGCGCAGAAGAGTTGTCTTTCCGCATCCAGAGGGGCCCAGGAATGTCAAAAATTCCCCCTTGCGGACATACAGATTGATGTCATCAAGGACTTTCGTATCTCCGAAAGATTTGGAGATATGCTTGAGGTCGATTATAACATTACCCATTTCGGGCACAAAAGTATATAATTTTCGGGGAGTTTTCGCAGAAAGCGCTGGAATTTTCACAAAAAATTCCGATACTTGTGCTCCGGTGTATAAACTTTCAAGCAATGACTGAACTCAAGAAAGTCCTTGTCCTGGGCTCAGGGGCCCTCAAGATCGGACAAGCCGGAGAATTCGACTACAGCGGAGCGCAGGCTCTCAAAGCCCTCAGGCAGGAAGGGATTTCCTCCGTCCTCATCAACCCCAACATCGCCACTATCCAGACTTCAAAAGGAATAGCCGACAAGATCTATTTCCTTCCGGTCACCGTGGAATTCGTGGAAAAGGTTATAGAGAAGGAAAAGCCTGACGGCATACTCCTTGCTTTCGGCGGCCAGACCGCGCTTAACTGCGGAGTCGAACTGTATCGCAGCGGCTTTCTCGAAAAGCACGGCGTGAAGGTTCTCGGAACGCCCGTCAAGACCATAATCGACACCGAAGACCGCGAGCTCTTCGTCGAGAGGCTGGACGAAATCGGAATCAAGACCATCAAGTCCCATGCGGCCGAGACACTGCAGGACGCAAGGAAGGCCGCGGAAGAAGTCGGCTACCCTGTAATCCTTCGCGCAGCGTTCGCCCTCGGCGGACTCGGTTCCGGTTTCTGCGACAACGATGCAGAACTCGTCGAGAATGCGGAGAAAGCCTTCACCTTCTCGCCCCAGCTGCTCGTGGAAAAGTCCCTCAAGGGTTGGAAGGAAATAGAATTCGAAGTCGTCCGCGACGCTTCCGACAAGTGCCTTGTCATCTGCGACATGGAGAACTTCGACCCCCTGGGCATCCACACCGGGGAAAGCATAGTGGTCGCTCCGACACAGAGCCTTTCGCAGGCCGACCTTGACTATCTGCACGAGCTGTCCCTGAAGATTGTACGCCATCTCGGAATAGTAGGCGAGTGCAACATACAGTTCGCCTACGCCCCGGACGGAAGCATGGACTACCGCGTGATCGAAGTGAACGCCCGCCTCAGCCGCTCCTCCGCCCTCGCCTCGAAGGCCACCGGATATCCCCTCGCCTTCGTGGCGGCCAAGATAGGCCTCGGATACGACCTCGCGCAGATCGGCAACGCTGCCGAGCCGCCGAAAGTGGATTATGTCGTCGCGAAGCTCCCCCGCTGGGACCTCGCAAAGTTCCACGGCGTCTCCCGCGAGATAGGCACCACTATGAAGAGCGTCGGCGAAGTAATGGCCATAGGCCGCAACTTCGAAGAGACCATACAGAAAGGCCTCCGCATGATAGGCCAGGGCGCGAACGGATTCGTCTGCAACAAGCCCTTCAAGGAGAAGGACCTGGACTACGCCCTCTCCCACCCTACCGACACCCGCATGTTCGCCATAGCAGCCGCTCTTGAGGCCGGCTACAGCGAGGAAAAGATAGCCGCCCTGACAAGCATCGACCCCTGGTTCATAGGCAAGCTCGCCAACATCGAGAGCATGTACCGCAGGCTCGAGGCATGCGGCTCCCTCGATAAACTGGACCAGGCCCTTCTCGCCGAAGCGAAGAGGCTGGGATTCTCCGACATCCAGATCGCAAGGGTCTTCGGCTGCAAGGAAAGCGAAGTCCGCGACCTGCGTCTCAAGGCCGGCCTGAGGCCCGCCGTAAAGCGCATCGAGACGATGCAGACCGGAGACGGCAAGGAGAGCAACTACCTCTACATGACATACGAGGACACGAAGGACGACGTTTCCTTCAATGACGGAAAGTCAACAGTCATAGTCCTCGGATCCGGAGCATACCGGATCGGAAGCAGCGTCGAGTTCGACTGGTGCAGCGTCAACGCACTCAACACCCTGCGCGCAAAGGGCCTCAAGGCCATAATGATAAACTACAACCCCGAGACCGTCTCGACCGACTACGACGTCTGCGACAAGCTCTACTTCGACGAGCTTTCGTTCGAAAGGGTATGCGACATCTGCCGCCTCGAGAACCCCTACGGAGTCATAGTCAGCGTGGGCGGCCAGATTCCGAACAACCTTGCCCTGCCCCTCGCCAAGGAAGGCATACACATACTCGGGACCACCGCGGAATCCATAGACAGCGCCGAGGACCGCAACAAGTTCTCTTCCATCGTGGACAAGCTGGGCATAGACCAGCCACGCTGGAGCGAACTCACGACGAAGGCCGAAGTCGAGCGTTTCATCTCCGAGGTCGGCTTCCCCGTGCTCGTGCGTCCCTCGTACGTGCTTTCCGGCGCCGCTATGAACGTCTGCTACAACGAAGACCACCTCTGGAGGTTCCTCGAAATGGCGGCAGACGTGTCCGCCGAGCACCCTGTGGTGATCAGCTCCTTCATGCAGCGCTGCAAGGAGATTGAGTTCGATGCCGTGGCGGACGGAGGCAAGGTCCTCGCGCACGCCATATCCGAGCATGTCGAATTCGCCGGAGTCCATTCCGGAGACGCAACCATCCAGTTCCCGCCGCAGAAGCTTTACGGGGTGGTCGCCGCCCGCATACGCAAGATCGCAGGCAAGATAGCGCAGGCCCTCGACATCACCGGCCCCTTCAACATCCAGTTCCTCGTCTCCAGCGATTATATCAAGGTGATCGAGTGCAACCTGAGGGCCTCCAGGAGCTTCCCCTTCGTTTCGAAGATCCTGAAGGTGAACCTTATCGAGCTGGCCACCCGCTGCATGCTCGGAGAGCACCCCGCCAAGGTGGAAACGGACGAGTTCGATCTCGAATATGTCGGAGTCAAGGCTTCCCAGTTCTCATTCTCCCGCCTCGGCCACGCAGATCCCGTGCTTGGCGTCGACATGGCGTCGACCGGTGAAGTCGGCTGCCTCGGCAGGACCTTCGACGAGGCCCTTCTCAAGGCCATGATTTCGGTCGGGCACAAGGTGCCGCAGAAGAGCGTTCTGATCTCCTCAGGCAACGCCAAACAGAAAGCCGACATGCTCCATGCCTGCCAGAGGCTCGTGGACAAGGGCCTTGTCATATATGCGACCGCAGGCACCTTCAAATACCTGCAGGAGAACGGTATTCCGGCCCTCAGGGCCCTCTGGCCGAGCGAAGTGGAAAGCGGAGCCTTCGAGGGCGAATCCATCCCGGCCGCCGTCGACCTCATCAGCGAGCACAAGGTGGACCTCGTCATCAACATTCCGAAGAACTTCTCCACCGGAGAGCTCACAAACGGATACAAGATGCGCCGCGCCGCCATAGATTTCAACATTCCCCTGATAACGAACAGCCGCCTCGCCACGGCCTTCATAGCCGCCTTCAGCAAGGTCGGTCCCGAAGACCTGGAGATCAAGGCCTGGGACGAGTATTGATAAACGCATGAAACACACTTTCAAGGAATGGGTGGCAGTCACCCGCTACTGGTCTTTTCCGGTATCTTCGATGCCGGTCGTCGCAACTTTCGCATGGCTTTTCAGCAAGGGTCTCGTACCCTCCGGGGCGACGCCATGGATAGTCCTGGCAATGTGCCTGGTCGGCGTAGTCACGCTGCACTCGGCGGGCAACGTGCTCAGTGACTGGTTCGACCACCGCAGCGGCGTGGACAATGAAAAAGCGTATGCCGTGCCCAACCTCGTGTTCGGGCATTTCCAGCCGAAGGAGTATCTGGTTTTCAGTGCCATACTCTTCATAGTGGGAATAGCTCTCGGGCTCGGCATAACCGCCATCTGCGGCGCCGGACTGCTGGTCATAGGCGGAATCGGCGTGCTGCTGACCGCCGCTTATTCATTTCTGAAGTACCACGCCCTCGGCGACCTCGACATATTCCTTATTTTCGGAGTGCTGACCGTGCTGGGCACCGCCTATGCGATTACGGGCACATTCATGCCTGAGGCCCTGGTGGTCTCGGTCCCGACCGGCGTCATCACCGTCTCCGTGCTCCACGCCAACAACACCTCGGACAGCGTGTCAGACCGCGAAGCGGGCATCAGGACCTTCGGGATGCTGATAGGCCCGAAGGCGGCTGCCATGCTGTACTGCATCTACATGGTGGTTCCCTTCCTGTGGGTGGCCGTGGCCGCAGTCGCCGGATGGATGCATCCCCTCGCCCTTCTATGCCTTCCCGCCGCCGTCCAGGCATACAGGAACTTCCGTCAGGGTGCAAATGCATATAAAGAAGGAATTAGCGCGATGGAGGGACTCGACCTGGCTTCCGCCAAGCTTCAGCTCATGTTCTCCGTCCTCCTCTCCGCCGGCCTCTTCATCGCCGGCCTCCTATGAGCAACGACGCCAAAAGGCTGCTGATGGCGGTCAGTACCGCCGCGATCCTGTGGTTCATGATGTTCAATCCATGGACAGCGGGAAAGATAAATTTTTGGGTCGCGATGACCTTCTCCGGCCTCGGACTGGCTTCGTGCGCCCTGCTCTTCACCCCTGACCGGAAAGAACTTCTGCGGATCGAAAAGCCCCTGCTTCAGTGCATAGGCGGCATAGTCCTCGCCTTCGTCCTGTGGGGCGTGTTCTGGGCCGGAGACAAAATTTCCACCATGCTCTTCGACTTCGCAAAATCCGGAGTCGCATCGGTCTATGCGATGAAGCAGGGCCTTCCCGTCCCCGTGATCGGCGCCCTTCTGCTGCTTGTCATCGGCCCTGCCGAAGAACTGTTCTGGAGAGGATATGTCCAGAGGACGCTGTCCCGCCTGCTGGGAGGGAAACATGCCGCAGACCTCGCGCTCCTCATAACCACGGCCATCTACACGCTTGTCCATATCTGGAGCTTCAATTTCATGCTGATCATGGCCGCGCTCGTGGCCGGGGCGTTCTGGGGGCTGTGCTACAGGCTTCGTCCCGGGATGCTCCCCGCCCTTGTAGTGAGCCACGCCGTCTGGGACTTCCTGGTATTCATCGCAATTCCCATACAATAATATTGCATATTTGCATATTTATTCATATCTTTGCATAAAACATATGCACGATATGAAGAAGAATGACCGTAAAAGTGTCATAGCCAAGATAATAGGGGGCTCGCGCATCCATACGCAGGAAGAGCTCATCTCCGAACTTGGCAAGAAAGGCATAAGCGCCACCCAGGCCACGCTCTCGCGCGACATAAAGGAAATCGGTGCCGTCAAGGTATCCTCCGGCGACGGCGAGCAGTACTACATCATCCCGTCTGAAAGCACAAAGAGCAGAAACAGCTTCAATATCAACAAGATCGAAGTCTCGGGGCAACTATGCGTGCTGCATTCCCTTCCCGGATTCGCTCCCGCTATCGCCGCCCGTCTGGATGCGGCCGCCGTACACGGCGTCATGGGGACCATAGCCGGCGACGACACGGTCCTGGCCATGCTGAAAAAAGACAGCGACCCCGTCGAGATAGAAAATTCCATACGCGAGCTCTTCAACATCGCAAGGATAACCGTCCGGATCGCGGAAGAGGCCGACGTGCGCTACGCCCGCGACATCTGCGAGGAAATCTACATCTCCTCGCAGGAAAGACGCACCGGAATAGCCAACCGCACCCCCGAGTACATCAGTTCGAAGATCCTTGCCGGGAAAGCCGTGATAGCCCTGGACTCCGAAGGCGAATTCGCCGGCTTCTCCTATATCGAATCCTGGGGCGGAAAGAGCTTCGTAGCCACTTCGGGCCTTATCGTCGCGCACCGCTACCGCGGCATGGGCATAGCCAAACGAATCAAGGAACAGACCTTCCTGCTGGCCCGCCGCCTCTTCCCCGAGGCGAAGATATTCTCGATAACGACCGGAGCGGCCGTGATGAAGATGAATTACGAGCTCGGCTTCCGTCCAGTCCCCTACTCCGAACTCACCAGCGATCCCGAGTTCTGGAAAGGCTGTGAAGGATGCCGCCACTTCGACATCCTGAAGAGCCACGATTACAAGATGTGCATATGCACCGGGCTCCTGTACGACCCGAAGGAACACCTTTCAATTCATTTCTTAGACGAATAAAACATGGCAAAGAAAAAAGTTGTCGTCGCGTTCAGCGGCGGTCTCGACACCTCATATACAGTAATGTATCTCGCGCGCGAGATGGGCTATGAAGTCCATGCCGCATGCGCAAATACGGGCGGCTTCAGCCCCGAACAGCTGAAAACCAACGAAGAGAACGCCTACAAACTGGGTGCGGCGAAGTACGTCACCCTTGACGTGACGCAAGAGTACTACGAGAAGAGCCTGAAATACATGATATACGGGAATGTACTCCGCAACGGGACCTACCCGATATCGGTATCTTCAGAGCGCATATTCCAGGGCATTGCGATAGCGCGCTACGCCAAGGAAATCGGCGCTTCCGCAATCGCGCACGGCTCCACCGGGGCCGGCAACGACCAGGTACGTTTCGACATGACCTTCCTCGTAATGTGCCCTGAGATGGAGATCATCACCCTGACCCGCGACCGCAACCTTTCCCGCAAGGAAGAGGTGGACTACCTCAACGCGCACGGCTTCAATGCCGATTTCGCGAAGCTCAAGTACTCCTACAATGTCGGAATCTGGGGCACGTCCATCTGCGGGGGCGAGATACTCGACTCGAAGCAGGGACTGCCCGAGAGCGCATATCTCAAGCAGGTCAGCAAGACCGGCAGCGAGATCCTCTCCATCGGTTTCGACAAGGGCGCAATCTGCTCCGTGAACGGCAAGTCATATAAAGACAAGATCGAGGCCATCAAGGCCGTGGAAGAGATAGGCGCAGCATACGGCATAGGACGCGACATGCACGTCGGTGACACCATAGTCGGCATCAAGGGCCGCGTCGGTTTCGAGGCGGCCGCCCCCATGCTCATAATCGGAGCGCACAAGTTCCTCGAAAAATTCACCCTCTCGAAGTGGCAGCAGTACTGGAAGGACCAGGTCGCGAACTGGTACGGCATGTTCCTGCACGAGAGCCAGTACCTCGAGCCTGTCATGCGGGACATCGAGGCCATGCTCGAGAGCAGCCAGCGCAACGTCACCGGTACGGTCACCCTCGAACTGAGGCCCTACGGCTTCTCCACAGTGGGAGTAGACTCCCCTGACGACCTCGTAAAGAACAAGCTCGGGGAATACGGCGAAGGCGCGAAAGGCTGGACTTCCGACGAGGCAAAGGGCTTCATCAAGCTCCTCTCGACGCCCCTTCGGGCCTACTACCTCAACCACCCTGACGAAATGGACATATGATAAAGGTCGGAATCATAGGAGGAGCGGGGTACACCGCCGGCGAACTCATACGGCTTCTGCTGAACCACCCTTCGGCGGAAATCGGTTTCGTACACTCTGAAAGCAGCGCAGGAAAACCTCTGTACGAGGTCCACGAGGGGCTGCTGGGTGATACGGAAATGCGCTTCAGCGACAGCTTCGACCTTTCGTCAGTGGATGTGCTGTTCCTCTGCGGAGCGCACGGGAAGAGCGCTGCTTTCTGGGAAGAGAATCCTATGCCCGCCGGACTGAAGGTCATCGACCTGGCGCAGGACTACCGCGATGAAAGCGAAGGCTATGTCTATGGTCTTCCGGAATGGCAGCGGGAGAAAATCTGCGGGGCCTCGAAAATCGCCAACCCCGGATGCTTCGCCACCGCCATCCAGTTGTCGCTGCTGCCCCTCGCCGCGGCGGGGCTGCTTAAGGGCGAGATAAACGTCACGGCCATAACCGGTTCGACCGGCGCGGGCGTAAAACCCGGCGCGACCACGCATTTCAGCTGGCGCAGCGGCAACATCTCCGCATACAAGGTGTTCGAACATCAGCATCTGAAGGAAATCTGCCGCAACCTAGCCTTGCTGCAGGGCAGCGGGCTGCCGCAAGTCAACTTCGTGCCCATACGCGGAGATTTCCCCCGCGGGATATTCGCCGCGGTCCATACTGACTGCGGACTCGACGAGGACGCCATTGCTCAACTTTACAAAGACTACTACTCCTATGCGGCCTTCACCTTCGTCAGCGACTCACCCGTCGACCTCAAGCAGGCCGTGAACACCAACAAATGCGTACTGCATGTCGAAAAGCACGCCGGCAAGGCCATAATAACCACGGTCATAGACAACCTTCTCAAAGGCGCCAGCGGACAGGCGGTGCAGAACATGAACCTCATTTCCGGACTCCCCGAGACCGAAGGACTCAAACTGAAAGCATCGGCATTCTGATATGGAACTATTCGACGTATATTCACTCTTCGACGTAACCCCCGTCAGGGCCCTCGGCTGCAAGGTCTGGGACGACAAGGGGCAGGAGTATCTCGACCTTTACGGCGGCCATGCGGTCATCTCCGTAGGTCACAGCCATCCACGCTACGTGCAGGCCCTCAGGGACCAGCTGGACAAGATAGGATTCTATTCAAACAGCGTCCGCAACCCGCTGCAGGAAGAGCTTGCGCACAAGCTGGGCCGCGCTTCCGGCTACGAAGACTACAGCCTCTTTCTCGACAACTCCGGGGCGGAGTCGAACGAGAACGCCATGAAGCTGGCCTCCTTCCACACCGGCAAGGATCGCGTCATCGCGTTCCGCAAGAGTTTCCACGGCCGCACATCGGGAGCGGTGGCAGTGACGGACAACCCCGCGATAGTCTCCCCTTTCAACGCGAACCATAAAGTAAGCTTCTGCGACCTGAACGATGCCGGGGCTGTCGAGGCCGAACTGCGCAAGGGCGGCGTCGCCGGCGTAATAGTCGAAGGCATCCAGGGTTGCGGCGGCATAAACATGCCCACGGCCGGGTTCATGCAGGATCTTGAACGCCTGTGCCGTCAGTACGGCGCGATCCTGATCCTGGACGAGGTCCAGAGCGGATACGGTCGCAGCGGAAAGTTTTTCGCGCACCAGTGGTACGGAATCCGCCCCGGCATCATCACCATGGGCAAGGGCATAGCCAACGGCTTCCCCTGCGGAGGCATCCTGATTTCCCCCGAGTTCAAGGCCGTCAAGGGCATGCTCGGCACCACTTTCGGCGGAAACTACCTGGCCATGGCCGCGGCAAATGCGGTCCTGGATATAATCGAAGACGAGAAACTGGTGGAGAACGCGTTCAAGGTCGGGGAATACCTCAAGGACGCCATCCCCGCTTCGCCCCGCATCAAGGATGTTCGCGGACGCGGTCTCATGATAGGGATAGAATTCAACGAAGAAGTCGCCCCCCTGCGCAAGCAGCTTCTCTTCGAAAAGCACATCTTCACCGGCGTAGCCGGCAAGAACATGGTCCGCCTTCTCGCCCCGCTATGCCTGAAGAAGGAAGAGGCCGGCGTCTTCGTCAAAGCATTGGAGGAACTGCTATGAAGTCATTTTTCCACGCAAAGGACATAGGCGACCTTAAGGCCGCGCTCAAGGAAGCCATGGAAGTCAAGCGGACCCCGTTCGCCTGGCAGGAACTGGGACGCAACAAGACCATCATGCTGGTCTTTTTCAACAGCAGCCTCCGTACGCGACTGAGCAGCCAGAAAGCGGCCCTCAACCTCGGGATGAACCCCATCGTCCTGAACGTAGGGGCCGACAGCTGGAAGCTCGAGACCGAACTCGGAGTCGTCATGGACGGCGACAAAAGCGAGCACCTGCGCGAGGCCATACCGGTGATGGGCAGTTACTGCGACATCATAGGCGTCCGCTCGTTCGCAGGGTTGACGGACCGGGAGTACGACTACGCCGAAACAGTCCTGAAGCAGTTCGTCGAATATAGCGGCAGGCCTGTCATAAGCCTTGAATCGGCCACCGTGCACCCTTGCCAGGCATTCGCCGACCTCATCACGATCGAGGAGCACAAAAGAAAGCCCCGTCCCAAAGTCGTACTGAGCTGGGCACCGCATCCCAGGAGCCTTCCGCAAGCCGTTCCCAATTCCTTTGCGGAATGGACGGTCGCAGCCGGGTACGACGTCGTGATTACGCACCCGGAGGGGTATGAGCTCGATCCCGCCTTCACCGCCGGAGCTAAGATCGAATACGACCAGATGAAGGCCCTCGAAGGCGCCGACTTCGTCTATGCGAAGAACTGGAGCTGCCCCGGAGTGACCAATCCGGCCGACTACGGCAAGATCCTGAGCAAGGACATGGGATGGACCATAGACGCCGCCCACATGGCCGTGACGGACAACGCTTTCTTCATGCACTGCCTGCCGGTCAGGCGCAACATGATAGTGTCGGACGAAGTTATCGACTCTCCGGCCAGCCTTGTGATTCCGGAGGCGGCAAACCGCGTCTTCTCCGTCCAGACGGTAATGAAACGCATGCTGGAAAGCCTATGATAAAGGTCATAAAGATAGGTGGCAACGTTCTCGACGACGAAGCGGTCCTGAAAGGGTTCTGCCGGGATTTCGCGTCGCTGACCGGGCCGAAGGTGCTGGTCCACGGCGGCGGGAAGCTGGCGAGCCAGCTTCAGTCTGCCCTCGGGCAGACGCCCCTCAAGATTGAGGGCCGCCGCGTCACTGACGCCGATACGCTCAAGGTCGTTACGATGACCTACGCCGGATGGTGCAACAAGCAGATAGTCGCCCTCCTGCAGGCAGAAGGCTGCAATGCCATCGGCCTTGCCGGCTGCGACGCAAGCGTCGTGACTGCCGAAAAAAGGCCGCCCAGGACACTGTCGGACGGCGTGACCAAGGTAGATTACGGATTCGTCGGGGATGTCACGCCGGACAGCGTCAACGTCCCATTCCTTGAGATGCTGCTCGAAAACGGCATCACTCCGGTTCTCTGCGCAATCAATCACGACGGCCGCGGCCAGCTCCTGAACACCAACGCGGACACGGTGGCCGCAAGCGTCGCCGCAGCCCTGAAAGCTTATCTTGTATGCTGCTTCGAGCTGGACGGCGTACTGATGGACAAGGACGACCCTTCGAGCATCATCCCTTCGATGGACTCCCGGATGTTCGCCACCCTGAAGGCGGAAGGCCGCGTGGACGGGGGCATGCTTCCGAAACTCGACAACTGTTTCCTGGCACTCCGGCAGGGAGCCTCCGGAGCGATGATAAAAAACGTTTCCCGTCTTAAGGACGGCCTTGGAACCGGCATAATCTTATGACTTATCTAGACGAAGCCATAGAACTGCTGCGGCAGATGGTGCGCACCCCTTCCCCCACCTTTGAAGAGGGAAAGGTGACCGGACTCATCAGCAGCACCCTCGACAGCTGGGGCGTCAGTCACGACGTCCTGAACGGCAACATCATAGCCCTCTGCGAAGGCTTCGACGACGGCAAACCGACCCTCGCCCTCGACGCCCATATCGACACGGTCCCCCCTTGCGGAGGCTACACCTTCGACCCTTTCGACCCGGGCGACGACCCTTCGATAGTACGCGGGCTCGGATCGAATGACGACGGCGGATCGGTGGTATCGATGACAGCAGCATTCAGGGCACTGCGCACGGAAAGGCTCCCCTTCAACCTGGCCTTGTGCCTTAGCCGCGAAGAGGAAAGGGCCGGTTCGAACGGAGCCGCATGGATTTACGGCCCTGACGGCCCCTTCGCCGGAAAGGACCTCCGCTGGGTGATAATCGGCGAGCCCACCGGGATGCGCGCAGCCACAAGCGAAAGGGGCCTGCTGGTCCTGGACGCAGAAGCCGCCGGAGTCAGCGGGCACGCCGCCCGTAACGAAGGTGTAAATGCCCTCTACATAGCCCTGGACGATATCGAGGCCCTGCGGCAGCACAGATTCGGCCGGGTTTCCCCTACCATGGGGGAAGTCCGCCTTAACGTCACGCAGATCGAGGCGGGAAGCGCCCACAACGTGATTCCGGACCGCTGCCGCTTCGTAGTGGACATACGCCCTACGGACGTTTACGCCAACGAGGAAATCCTCTCCGAACTGCAGGCGCTCTGCCGCAGCACGCTGAAACCAAGGAGCCTGCACAACAGGGCTTCCGCGACGCCCGCAGGCTCGCCCCTTCTTGCCGCCGCGGCTGCACTGGGCGTCGGGACCTTCTCCTCCCCCACGACCAGCAACTGGATACGGACCGGACGCGACTCCATAAAGATGGGCCCGGGCGATTCCGCCCGCTCGCACCATGCTGACGAATACATACTGACAAGCGAAATAGCCGGCGCGATCGAAGGATACAAGGCCTTCATCACGAAGCTGGCAGAACTCGTATAAACTATGGCAACTCTCTGGAATAAAGGCAAAAGCGCAACTGAAAAGGTAGAAGCATTCACGGTCGGAAACGACCGCGTACTCGACATGGCCCTAGCCCGCTACGACGTGCTGGGATCGATGGCCCACGTACGGATGCTGGGATCGATCGGCCTTCTCGAAAAGGAAGAAGTTGAAATCCTGATCCCTGCCCTGGAAGAAATCGGCAAGGAGATAGAAGAAGGCTCCTTCCGCCTCGAAGACGATGTCGAGGACATCCACTCACAGGTGGAACTGCTCCTGACCCGGCGCCTTGGCGACGTCGGAAAGAAAATACACTCCGGGCGCTCGCGCAACGACCAGGTGCTGGTGGACATCAAACTGTTCCTGAAGGACCAGATCCTGAAGGTCCGCGACGAAGTACTGGAGCTTTTCTCGCTCCTGCAGGAGCTGAGCGAGAAGCACAAGGATGTGCTGCTCCCGGGCTATACGCATGCCCAGATCGCGATGCCGTCGTCATTCGGGCTCTGGTTCGGAGCCTACGCTGAGGCCCTCGTCAGCGACATGCACATGCTGCACGCAGCCTTCAAGGTCGCCGACTCGAACCCGCTGGGATCCGCCGCAGGATACGGGAATTCCTTCCCCCTGGACAGGGAGATGACCACCCGCCTGCTGGGCTTCTCCTGCCCGGACTGGAACAGCGTCGCCGCCCAGCTCAGCCGCGGCAAAGCCGAAAGGTGCACTGCCTCCGCGATAGGTTCCGTAGCGCTGACACTCAACAAGTTCGCATCCGACTGCTGTATGTACATGTGCCCGAACTTCGGATTCATACATTTCCCCGACGAGCTCACGACGGGCTCGAGCATAATGCCGCACAAGAAGAACCCGGACGTCTGGGAGATGGTGCGCGGAAAGTGCAACCGCATCCTGTCCGTCGAAAACGAGATCTCGCTGCTTTGCAGCAACATGCCGCACGGCTACCACAGGGACTACCAACTGCTGAAGGACATACTCTTCCCCGCCCTTGAACTGATGCACGACTGCATCTCGATGACCGCCTACATGCTGGAAAACATCGAGGTGAACGAAAGGATACTCGAAGACCCGCGCTACAAATACATGTTCACGGTCGAGGAGGTGAACCGCAGGACCCTCGCCGGAACCCCTTTCCGCGACGCTTACAAACAGGTCGGCATCGAAGTGAACGAAGGACGCTTCAGTTACGACGGCAAGGATCCGGCCACGCTGAAGCCCTCCGATCTCGGCCATACGCATGCCGGAAGCCTCGGCAAGCTTTGCACGGACAAGATCGCCGAAAAAATGAAAGAAGCTTCCCGCTGGTAAACAGCGGGATTTTTCTTATATTTGGAGGATGAAACATCTGGATCCACACTGCGAAAGCATACTTGAAGAATACCGGGAGAATCTGCCCCGGTTCCGCGAAGTCGAAGCCGAGGTGCTCGGCAAGCTCAAGAAGACCTTTTCCGAGATAGGTCTTCTCGTGGCAGGCATCGAATCCCGCGTCAAGGCGGAAGACTCGCTTGCCGGGAAACTCGAACTCAAAGGCGCCAAATACAAGACCCTGGCGGACATCACCGACATAATCGGCATGCGGGTCATCACCTTCTACATCGACGACGTGGACAAGGTGGCCTCCGCAGTCGAAAGACTCTTCGAAGTGGACTGGGAGAATTCCGTGGACAAGAGGAAGATTCACGAAATAGACAGCTTCGGCTACCTCTCCCTGCACTACATCTGCTCCGTCCCTGGTTTCCCATACCGCTTCGAGATGCAGATGCGGACGGTCCTTCAGCACGCATGGGCAAACCTGAACCACGACACCGGGTACAAATCCGGAGTCGAAGTGCCGAGGGATTATCTCCGCAACCTCAGCCGCCTGGCCGGCATGCTGGAACTCGCAGACGAGCAGTTCAGCCGCATCCGCACCGAACTTACAGACTACAGGAGGCGCGTGCGTTCACTGGTCGCATCAGGCAACCTGGACGAGGTTCCCCTGGACGGGGACACCTTCCGCAGTTTCCTTGACATGGATCCCTTCGGCCATCTGAACAAGCGCATCGCCGCCGTCAACCAGGCCGAAATCCAGGACGTTCCGCTGATGCCGTTCCTGCCCGTATTCAAGGCCCTCGGGTGCAAGACCCTGGGGGATGTATCAGGCTTGATCCGCGAGTTCGCGGAGGGGGCCTACCAGATAGCCTGCTACCAGATAGGCCTGACGGATCTGGACATAATAGCTTCATCGATCGCGCCGCAGGACATCTGCATTGCCTGCATCCTCAAAAGGGGCGGCGGCAAGGCAGGCATACGCATGCTCTTCGACGAACTCAACGGCCCGTCCGAGAGCAATGAAATGATGGCCGAATTCCTTGTAGAACAGGCAAAAGACCTGCCTTTCATGAACCAGTGACATGGCTAACAAACCACTTGACACAGAGCTCCTTGACCGCGCGATAATCTTTGCGGTGAAAGCCCATGCGGGCACGGAGCGCCGCGGGAAGGGCTTTCCTTATATCGTACATCCGATGGAAGCGATGGAGATCGTCGCAACCATGACTCCGGATCAGGAACTGCTTGCCGCTGCGGCGCTGCACGACACCGTGGAGGACACTGACGTGACCGTGGAGCAGATACGCTCCGAATTCGGAGACAGGATAGCCTCCCTCGTGGCAGACGAGTCCGACACCTTCGAGGAAGGAGTAAGCGAAGAAGACAGCTGGCACTCGCGCAAAAGGGCCGCCATCGACAGGCTCGCCAGGGCCTCCCACGACGCAAAGATAGTCGCCCTCGGGGACAAGCTTTCGAACATGAGGGCCATCGCCCGCGACTATGAGGTCCTTGGGGACAAACTCTGGGACATATTCCACGCGAAGGATCCCAAGGACCATGAGTGGCACTACCGCGGCCTTGCGGACTCGCTCCGCGAACTCGAGGGGACTTCCGCATTCCGGGAGTTCGAACAATTGATCAATCAGGTATTCAGCAAAGCAGATGGACGCAATTAAGATTTCCATGGACGACTACGTCCTCTCCGGCGGAGGATTCAACGGAGAAAGCTACGACCACAAGACAGACCCGTCGGTCATGCTCAAACTCTACTTCCCCGGGAAGATCCGGCAGCCGCTGGACGAAATGAAGCTTGCCCGGAAGGTATATGACCTCGGGATACCGACTCCCGAACCCGGAGAATACGTGGTCACCGAAGACGGGCGCTACGGGATACGGTTCCGCCGCATACTCGGAAAGAAATCCTATTCAAGGGCCACAGGTGACGATCCTGCGAACGTGCGCAGATACGCAGAGGAGTTCGCCGGGATGTGCCGCGACCTGCACGCGGTCCATGTCGACACGTCCCAGTTCGAGAGCATCAAGGACAGATACCTGCGCATCCTGGCGGAGAACCCTTTCTTCACGTCTTCCGAAAAGGACAAGCTCGGCAAATTCATAGCGGACTCTCCCGATGCGGACACGGCCATCCACGGAGACCTGCAGTTCAGCAACGCGATTTTCAGCGGAGACAAGCGCTATTTCATCGATCTCGGCGATTTCTGCTACGGCTACAATCTTTTCGATGTCGGGATGGTCTATCTGTGCTGCATTCTTGACGGGGAAGATTTCCTCCGCGAGACGTTCCACATGGAGAAAGACACGGCCGAACAATTCTGGAAGTATTTTGCCCCGGCTTATTTCGGGAATGACCGCCCGCTCAAGGAAATAGACGAGCAGATTCGTCCCTACGCCGGGCTCAAGACCCTGATTGTCGAGCGCGACGCCAAATGCCCCATGCCTGAATTCAGGGCCGCCCTGGCTGCAATCCTTAAATGACGATGAAATTGAGTGAAAATCCGATAAAGAAGCTGGTAACCAGGTCCCGGTGGACAGGGTTGATGCTTGTGATAGTAGCGGCTGCCACCCTCGAGGCCACGGCCCTCATCCAGTACTATTTTTCCAGCCAGGGCATACGCGAAGAAGCCACGAAGAGGGCTGAAGGCCAGCTGGAATCGACGCAAAACAAGATCCTGGACGTCATCAACCAGACGGAAGCCGCGGTGGCCAACAACATCTGGGTGGCCAGCCTGTGCCTGGACCTCCCCGACAGCCTGTCGCGCGTAGCCGAACTGCTCGTAAGGAACAATCCTGTCGTGATAGGGTCCACGGTAGCCCTAGTCCCCGGATACAACCGAAGGCTTCCCCTCTATTCCCCTTATGCGCTGCGCGATCCGGAAACCGGCAACGTAATCATCAAGTCCCTTGCTACCGCGGAATACGATTATCCTGCCCAGGAATGGTTTACTAAGCCTATCGAGAACGGAGCCGGCTACTGGTCCGAGCCATACATCGATGAAGGCGGCGGAGAAGTCCTGATGACGACTTACTCCGTCCCGCTCATAGACAGGAACGGGAAAGTAGCGGCCGTCCTCACTGCCGACATCTCCCTGGACTGGCTTACCGACATGGTCGGGAGCATAAAGGTCTATCCCAACGCCTTCAGCATGGTGGTCAGCCGCAAGGGACAGATAATGGTCTGCCCGGCGGAAAGCCTGGTGATGAAGAAAACCTTCAATGAGGCGACTGCAGGAATGGAAGACTCTACTACCCTCAAGGAACTCAACCACGCCATGCTTTCCGGTCAATCCGGCAACATGGCCATCCATGAAAAGGGCATCTCCAGCCAGATCTTCTTCTCCCCCGTCCAGAAAACCGGATGGTCCCTGTCCATTGTGATACCCGACAAGGAGATTTACGGGGGAATAAAACGTATCGGACTACTGGTGATGATACTTCAGTTGCTGGGGATCGCCATGCTTGTCCTGATCCTCAGGTCCGCTGCACGGGACCAGAATAAGCTCAGGCAGATAAACGAGAAGAAGGACAGGATGGAAAACGAACTCCGCATCGGACATGACATCCAGATGTCGATGATCCCGAAGATATTCCCGCCCTTCCCTGAACGCAAGGACATAGACATGTCCGCCTCCATCGTCACGGCGAAAGAGGTCGGCGGAGACCTCTACGACTACTTCATCAAGGACGAAAAACTGATATTCTGCATCGGTGACGTCTCCGGCAAGGGCGTGCCTGCTTCGCTGGTCATGGCCGTCACCAGGAGTCTTTTCCGCACCGTCTCCTGCCATGAGGACAGTCCGGCCAGAATCGTCACATTGATGAACGACAGCATGTCGGACATGAACGACAGCAACATGTTCGTGACCCTGTTCTGCGGCATACTCGACCTGCAGAACGGCCATTTGAGCTACTGCAACGCCGGCCACAACGCGCCGTTCATCCTTTCCGACGCGATCGCTACCCTGGATGTCGTTCCCAACCTGCCTCTCGGAGTCATGCAGGGCATGGTCTACCGGGAGCAGGAGACCGACCTCGCATACGACGACGCAATCTTCCTCTACACGGACGGACTTACGGAAGCGGAGAACGCGAACCACGATCTCTTCGGAGAAGCCCGTGTAGAAACGGCCCTGCATGGGAGAAAGTCCGCCCATGAGCATCTGGAAGCCATCCAGAAGGCAGTTGGAGCATTCGTTGGTGACGCTCCGCAGAGCGACGACCTCACGATGCTCTTCATACATTATCTCAACGGCTCGCCCCAGGACGAGAAGGACCGCAAGATCGTTCTCAGCAATGACATCAGCGAGATCTCAAAACTCGAAGGCTTCGTCGGGGCAGCGGCTGAAACTGCAGGCCTGGATGCCGCCACGGCGATGAGCCTCAACCTTGCGATCGAGGAAGCCGTGACAAACGTTATCCTGTATGCCTACCCCAAGGAGCAGAAAGGAGAAATCAATCTGGAATCCATAGTCCGCGAGCACGCCCTCGTGTTCATACTCAGCGACTCCGGCACGGAATTCGACCCTACGAAAGCGCCTGACGCGGACACCGCCCTCGGAGTTGAAGACAGGCCCATAGGCGGTCTGGGCATACATCTTGTGCGTAATATCATGGATGCCGTGAGCTATTCCCGCACCGGCAGCCGCAACATCCTCACGATGACCAAAAAGTTTTAAATATGGAAGTAACAGTCAACAAAAAAGAAAACATTTCCGAAGTATCCCTTGCAGGACGCCTCGATACGCCCGCCTCTATAGAAGCAGCCCCGGTATTCGCCAAGGTAGAGGAAGAAGACACGGCGGGAACGGTAGTGCTGAACTGCCGCGAAATGACCTACATCTCAAGTTCCGGCCTAAGGTTGTTCCTCTCCCTGCGCAAGGCAGCGGCCGCAAAAGGCGGCAAGATCATCGTCAAAGGCATCAACAGCGACATTCGCAATGTCTTTATGATGACCGGTTTCCTCAATCTCTTCGAAATACAGGACTAAAACCGAACAACATGGAAAAAGGAATTCTCCGGCTCGGCGCGGGACTCTTGCTTGCCCTCGCCGCAGCCTGCACGGCTCCGGCGCCCAAGACTGCCGGCATCAATTATGACTACATGGACACAAGCGTCCGCCCGGGCGACGATTTCGCACAGTACGCTACGGGGCATTGGGGCGACTTCAACCCCCAGCCGCCCGAGTATCCCCTGTGGGGCACGGTCAACAAAGTCGCTGACGACAACGTAAAAGTACTTGCGGAACTGATCAAGGGAATCGCAGCGCAGAAAAACCGCAAGGGAAGCATCGAACAGAAAATAGGCGACCTCTACAACCTCGCCATGGATTCGGTACGTCTCAACGAGGACGGTGCCGCCCCGCTGAAAGCCCACCTCGCCGAACTGGCTTCCGTAACTACGCGGGAAGCGCTTCTCGAAAGGTGCGCCAGGGAGCATGACAACCTGCTTTTCTCCATGGGCATCGGACCGGACGAAAAGGATGTGGACAACAACATTGTCGGCATAGGCCAAGGCGGCCTCTCGCTCGGGAACAGGGACTATTACCTCTCGGACGACCCGCAGAACGCGATGGTGCGCGAGTTCATGAGGGACCACATGCGCAAGCTTTTCGTGCTCTCAGGATATGGCGAAGAGGAAGCCGCCTCGAAGGTGGAAACGATATGGAGCATAGAGACACGCATCGCGGAGCCCTATTACTCGAAGGAGAAGTCCCGCGACTCCGAGGCCAACTACCACAAGATGAGCGTGGATTCGCTTTGCGCAGTATGCGACGGTTTCGATTGGAAGAAATATCTCGCGGATTACCGCTACGACAAGACGCAGGAAGTGGACCTGGGGCAGCCCGAACCGGTTGCCGAGGCCTGCCGCATCCTCATGAGCGCCCCGCTCGAGGACCTTATCGCGGTTTACGAGTGGAGGATAATAGCGGGAGCTTCCTCGCTGCTTTCCGACGATTTCACTGCCGAGAATTTTGATTTCAACCGCAAGATTACCGGGGCACAGCAGCAGACGCCCCGATGGAAACGAGCCGAGAGCCTTGTGGACGGCCTGATGTCCGATGCAATAGGACAGATGTACGTCAAGAAGTACTTCCCGAAGGCCGCCAAGAAAGAGATGCTGGAACTTATCGGGAACCTGCAGGCCAGCCTTGCCGAGCGTATAAGGCAGCAGGAATGGATGTGTCCTGAGACGAAGGCTACGGCACTCGAAAAGCTTGCCGCATACAAGGTCAAGGTAGGATATCCCGACAAATGGGATGACCTCCGCGGCCTTTCGATAGATCCGTCCAAATCCCTTTATGAGAATGTGCGAGAGGCCAGTGAATTCTTCTGGGAGCTCAACTACAAGAAGAAATACAACAAGCCTGTCGACAAGGAAGAATGGCAGATGCCGGCCCAGATGGTCAACGCATACTACAATCCGACAACCAACGAGATTTGCTTCCCCGCCGGATTCTTGCAGCCGCCCCTTTTCGACATGAATGCCGACGCTGCAGCCAACTATGGGTCCATCGGAGTCGTCATCGGCCACGAGATGACACATGGATTCGACGACCAGGGAAGGATGTACAACAAGGAAGGAAACCTCGGCGACTGGTGGACGCCGGCCGACGCGGAAGGTTTCCAGGTGCCCTGCCAACGCATGGTCGAGTACTTCAATTCCCTGTGGGTGATTCCCGGCGAGCTTCATGCGAACGGAGCCCTATGCCTTGGCGAAAACATAGCCGACCACGGCGGACTCAACATCTCGTATGACGCCTTCCAGATGTGGCAGAAGAAACACGGCACCCTTCCTGAAGACAACGGATTCACACCGGAGCAGCGTTTCTTCCTTTCATACGCCAACCTGTGGGCCGGCACGGCATCGGACGAAATCTTGCGCTACCTAACGATGATGGATGTGCACTCCCCTGCACGGCTCCGCATCAACGGGGCTCTGGCGCAGTGCGACTACTGGTATGAGGCTTTCGGAATCGGAGAGAACGACGCGCTTTGGGTCGCGCCTGAGGAGAGGGTCAAGGTGTGGTAACAAAAAAAACAACGGGCGCGACTCACGTCGCACCCGGAAGTTTTTCATAGGTTACTAACTCTTTCCGAGTTTTGTCCGATTCTTGTCCGGGCACCAGAACGGTACCCGAGTACAAAGGTAAAAAAATAATCCCGTCCCCCAAAGGGGCGGGATTTCATTTGACAAAAAAAATATTTCAAATCGTAAAAATCAGTGTGCACTGCGTTTTATCCAAGCCGAAGGAGACATGCCGACAAACTTCGTGAACGACCGGTAAAAGGATGGAAATGAGGCGAAACCGGAATCCGAGGCGACGCCGGCAATGGATTTCTCATCATCTTCTCCGGAATTTTCAAGAAGTTTCTTCGCATACCCGATCCTGCGGGAGTTGACATAATCCGAAAAAGACATTCCCGCGACGTTGTTGATCGCCTTGGAGACATAGGTCCTGTTGGATCCGACGGCTTCGGCCACGTCTGAAATCTTAAGGCCCGGGACGAGATATAGCTTTCCGCTTTCCATCACGGACGAAATACGGGCCTCGAGCGCAGCATCTTCCTGCTCGGCAAGTACCGATGAAGAATCCGAGGACAGATCATCCTCAAAATCCTTTGCGTAGTACTTGATATTATAACCCGTATAAAATATTCCGAACAGCAAGGATGAAAGCACGACGGAAGGAACGCACATAATCAGGGAGGCTCGGAAGAAATTGCGGGCCGTCAGCGTGGACAGCAGGGACAGGGCTGCAATGACGGCTATGCAGACAAGCAGGACGGAAGCGCTCTTCAGAGTCTTGCCCTCAGTGTCCGCATAGAAATTCTTCACCTTGTTGTCAAAACCGCGGATATCCCTTATTCCGACAATGGCTACCTGCACTATTTCAGCGGCAAAGACGATCTTGCATATAAGGAAGGCAATCCTGCTCCAGTCGGTGGCATAAACCACACAAGAAAGGACCGATGCAGGAATAAGGGCGAACAGCACCCTCTGCCATGTAAGTCTGGCCCTGGTCAGCAGATATGTATAACAGTAAAACAAAGGGTATGCTGCCAATGCACTGAAAAGCAAGACGGCGTCCGCCCAAGACGGGATCTGCCCACCGGAGACAATGAACCATCCGCTGAAGAAAAACAGTATGACGCACGTCACGATGAACACGACCAAAAAACGTTGCGGTGCCTTCAGGGACTTGAACACCACGACATACAAGGCCAGGGAGACGAGGCTGACCATGAACGGGAGAAGCGCAAAGATGGTATAAACGTATTCAGCCATTCCCCTCAGAAATATTTTCAGCAGGATAAACCGGTCCGAGGGCTGGCAGCGCATTCTTCCCTGAAGGAGCCGGAACCCCGTGGTCAATGGCCCTGCGAGCTGCCTTGACTATGCTCTGCCGGCCGTCGACAAGACGCTGGCTGTTATCCCGGAAATCCTTGAGGACACGCTCCAGGTCGGCTTCAACCTCCGCATTGCAACGGCAGAACAAACCGACACGCTCGACCATGTCGCGCGCCGCTTCGATGATTTCCCCTATATTCTCCATCTGCTCCTTCTGCACCCACGCAGTACGGATGAGGCGCAGGAACGGTATCAGCGTTTCTTCCGTCGTGATCAGCACGTTCTGCCTGAATGCCTCTGCAAAGATGTCCTTGTCCTCCATCTTCGCCAGCTGATACGCCCCGTAATTGGGTATGAACATGATGACGTAGTCGAGGGTCTTGCGTCCGACGACGTATTTCTGATATTCCTTTCCGGTGAGTTCCCTTATGTGGCTGCGGACTGATTCAAGATTGCGGGCGGAAGCAGCAGCCCGTTCTTCCTCGTTTTCAGCGGCGAAATAATCGGCAAGTGCCGTAAGGGAGACCTTTGAATCGATGAGGATATCGGTGTCGTCCGGGAAATGGAGCGCGAAGTCCGGGCGCATTGTTTTCCCGGTATCTTCGTTCTGGATACGGTTTCCCTTCTTGTCACGGAGCCAGAACTCGGCGTCATAGTCATGCCCTTCGCGCAGCCCCTCCCCTTTCAGGATATTCTCAAGGATGGTCTCTCCGAAAATTCCCTGGACCTTGCTCTGCCCTTTCAGGGCCTTTGCAAGATCCTCAGCCGTATTCCCTATGGATTCAGTCTGCTCCTTAAGATGCCTGACCGTTTCGGCAAATTGCGTCTTTATCGACGAACTTTCTTCGGCCTGGGTCTTTTTCTGCGCATCGAAAGCCTCCTTCATGTCCCGGATATCCTTGTTGAGGGATCCGGTTACCATCCGCATCGTTTCGGCCGCTTCTTTCTTCAGCGCCTCTTCCCTGGCCTTCAGGATTTTTTCGTTCTCGAGGGCAAGTGCCATCTTCGCGGCTTCGATGGACTTCTCCTGCGCCGACTTTATTTCTTCCAGTGCCCTTGAATGCTGCTCCTTCTCGTTCGAGAGCAGCTGCGCGGCAGCCCTGGCTTCGGCCTCCATGCGAATGATCTCCGCATCCTTCGACCGGATCTTTTCACGCAGCCTGCCGTTGGAAACCAGCCACAAAATGATGACGACCAGAATGACCGCCAGGGAGACTGCAATTATTATAACGCTCGTAATATCCATCGATCAAAGATTATAAGTCAGGCCGACTGTAAGGCGTTTGCTCTGGGCTTTGAGAGGGGTATGAGTGTAGGGAATGGTGCCGCCGAATCCGCTCTGGAGGCCTGCGTTGATGTGGAACTTGAGAACCGCTGCGCTGAGGGCGACACCCCATACGGGGCCATAGTCGCCGAAACCTGCATTGGCGGTCACCCCGATCCTCGCGGAAGGATTCCACGCCAAGCAGAAACGGCATTCCTTGTATGACATGCCCTGCCACCCAGTCAGGGTACCGGTCACGCCGGCGGAGAGAGGCTTGTACATGGGCAGGCTGTACCTGGCCGCAGCATTGAGGGTGAATGGAGTGGCTTCGGGTTTGATCTTTTTCTTCGCTTCCTTGATCTTGAGGGATTTCATGAATTCATTGCCGACTTCATTCAGACGGACCATGAGCTGGCCGTTCTGCAGTTCGTCGTAGGTGAGGGTCTCCAGCCCGGTGAACTCGGTGGTGCCGGAGGAATAGCCAGCATTGCCATAGTACCAGAGGAGGCCGCCGAGGTCGAGGACGGAAGCGGAAACGGTTAGCCCTTCAACGGGAGTGACCAGGATCCCGAGGTCCAGGGCGAGGCCAGCTCCGGATGGCAGTTTCCACTTATCTTTGGCACTGATGTCAAGGAAGTTGATGTATCCTTCATCATTGACCTTCATTTTCCCGATACGGCTTGTAAGGTCGACTTCGGCTTCAACATCGGCGACGTATTTCTCTTCGGAGAAACTCAGGTCGAAACGGGTGACATTGTAACGGACGGATTCAACTCCGGCAAGAAGTTTGGCTCGCGCTCCGACGGAGATCATGTCGGAAAGCTTCCACGAACAGCCCCAGGCCATTTCAAGGTAAGCTTTGCCGCCGATCCGAAGGTCGCCGAGATCATAGGTGCCCTTTCCTGTACCATTCTTCAGTATCTCGAAGACTTCGCGTGGCACGGAGACGTCGTATTGGGAGCGGATGTTAGCTTCCAGTGTCTGGTATGTGCCGTTTCCGCGCCAGCCGTATGAGAAAAGGTTGAAGTTGATATTGCCGTTGAAATAGTTGTCTTCCTTGAGACTGCCTAGGAATGTGCCTGCCGGGACGCTGCTGTGGAGTGCCGTTACGACGCCGTCATCAGCAGGATAGAGGAAGGCCGCGGCGCCGACATTATTGCGCTGGTGGTTCTCCCACTGGCCTACACTGAGGAATCCGCTTTCATTTGATATGGCAGGATTGTAGCGATAGGACAGGGTGTAGCCGTCGAGGAACAAGGCTTCCTGAAAGGTCTGCGCAGATACCGGGATTGCAGCAAGCATGAGCGCAATTACAGATATTGAAGTCTTTTTCATGGCACTTTATTTTTCGGGGATGGTTATCCCGCCGCTGATTTTTGCGGAGGAAGACTGAATGGTAAGGCCCTGCTTTGTGGAGATGGCTACTCCGCCGCATCCGCTCTGGGCGTTGATCTTGAATGCGATATACAGCCTGTTGATGTCAGGTATGGTCCCTTCGCGGGCCTCGACTACGAGTTTGACCGGAGTGAGACCGGGATTCTCAATGGAGCCGCCCTGTATGGTGATATCCTGGGTGATGGAGACATCCTCGACCTCTTCAGCGCCCTCTGTCGCGGCAGGCTTGATTATAGCCAGGCTGTCGATTGTCACGGAAAGAGGGAGAGTGTTCTCCAGGGTGAAGGAGATTTCGCATTTATGAAGATTGAACTGACCGATGGGCAAGGCAAGGTCCTCGAGTATTGTGGACTGCTCGAGGGCGAAGCTTTCCATTATGCCGATCTTGCATTGATAGAGACTGCTGAAGGTGAATACGTCACTCACCGTGTCATCAGTCAGCTTATCCGACGGATTGGCAGGCATTTCCATGGTCAGGTCATCAAGTGAGATGAACGAGACAGGGTCTGTCGCGGTTGACGGAAGGTCGAGGGAGTAAATGATGTAGGGTTCGGGCTGCCGCCTATTGATATTGAAGTCAAGCGGGACGGAGGAATCATATGTAGACGTATATGTGTCGTCGTAGCAGGTGACCGAAGCGTCGGCCTTGAAGGCGACCGCCTGGCTCAGGGGATTTGTCGCCTGTATGTCGACATGTTGTTCCAGAGCCTGCAAACCTACCCAGGACATCAGGGAGACGATGCCCCCCGCATCCGAAGACTGGTCGCCCGGGCTCCACGTGAAAGGCACACTAGGATCCGGGACACTGCTTTCCATACTGTAGACGTTCACGGAATAAAGGTCCGACTTGCCTTTCATCAACAGCGAGCCGTCCGTGGGATCTTCCTCTATATAGTCGGCGAAGATCGCCCCTATGGAGGAGTTCATAAGGGTGGACATCACGGTGATGGGGCCTATGCTGCCAAGAGGGATGCTGATTTCATCCTCGAACAGCGTAATTTCCTTTTTAAGGCGTCCTTCGGAGATATCGTAGTCTCTGTTCGAACATCCGGAGAGCACGGCCAATGCCGTCAGGACAGGCACAAAAAAAGTGTTTTTCATTTCGGTTATAGTATAGTATCCTGCAAAGATACTTCAAATGGCGTCCGAATGCAAGTCTATTTGCAAGGTTAAAAAGATTGTTTCATTTTGCAAAATGCGAAACAATATGGGAAGTCTGAGGGTAATAAATAGACAGAAAAAGCCAAGGCAAAAACCTCGGCCAATCTTCGCAACTATTTAATTATCAAATCAATATTCTTCCTCGTTAAACATATGGTGTAATTGTTCTATGCTACTTATTATCAGCCAGTTACACTTGTATTCAAAAACTTGGATAGCCACAGGGGAAGCCTGAGGCAGGCTGATAGTCTCTAATTGACATGATACTACCTGTTTTTACTGTCCCTGATAGATATCTATGCCATTCTTTTTGATTACTGATGCAGAATGAGTATTTTTGCTATGCCATGTTTAGAAGATTTATTATCCTACTGTTAACAGTCCTTCTCTCCTATGCTTGTTCTTGTGGGCCCAAGAAGCAG
>JAEEGL012014961.1_pt1 | contig 39438 bp, 42 predicted proteins | sample 9134231 | NCBI WGS metagenome assembly JAEEGL01 (sample SAMN16246548, study PRJNA631951) | gut metagenome | biome: gut microbiome; feature: rumen; material: fiber-attached | host: Bos | place: Iran: Karaj | collected 2018-10
GCATTGTACCACTTGTTGAGGAGCTTGACAGCATCCTTTGTGGAAGCCTCTGTAACCATTCTGTCATCAAATCCGTTGATGTAGTACTCTTTATCTGTGATCTTGGGATCCATGAAAGATGTGATGATGTTAGCAGCTCTCCAGCCCACATCATAGCTTACTGAGAAAGGAACCATCTTGGAAGCGTCGCCGCCAAGAAGTGTATCAGCGTTGTCTCTGAAAGCGATGAGCATATCCTCGAACTCCTGAGTTGTTGTAGGAGCCTTGAGACCAAGCTTGTCAAGCCAGTCCTGACGAACAAAAGTAACTATTCTCTGCTGCTCAGCTCTCTTACCTTCGATAGCCCATACAGATCCTGTCTTGGGGTCCTTATCCCAGAGCATGTTTGTCTCTCCGAGCCAGTTCCAGAGATTTGGTGTGTCAGCCTTGTACTGCTCGATCATCTCTGCAAGATCGATAACACCGCCCATCTGAGCGTATGTAAGAACTGTGGGATAGCTGTAAGTTACGCAGATGTCAGGAGCCTCACCTGCTGCGAGGAGGTTGTTGATGTCCTCTGTCTCTGTCCATCTGGGAACCTTCTTGAAAGTAACTTCTACGTTGTGCTCCTCAAGCATTCCCTTCTTGATGTATTCTGTGTACATGTTGTTCTCAGGATCTGAACCGCCGTCATTTCCTCTGTCGTAGATCTCTACAGTGATCTTTCTTGTGTCCGCAAACTTGCCATCTGTAAGCTCTGATGTTGCAGCCGGTTCAGCAGCAGGCTCAGTTGCCTGTGCGCTCTCCTGTGTTGCAGCCGGTGTCTCTGTAGTTGTACTCTGGCTGTCTGTTGTTGCTGTGCTTCCACCGTCTGATGATCCGCAGGCTACAATTGAAAGAGCCATGATGGAAGCCAGGAACATTGATAATACCTTTTTCTTCATAACATTACCTCCGTAGTTTTATATGAAAATTTAATTGCTCACTCTTTTACCGCACCGAGAGTAACTCCACTGATGAAGTACTTCTGAAGGAACGGGTATATGCACAGGATCGGGATTGTTGAGAACATTACGATCGCTGCCTTTAAGGATTCCGCAAGTCCGGGTGACGAGAAGCCCTCCTGGGTTGCTACTTCAACTGAATTGATATTGTTTATGATGTTGTACAAAAGAAGCTGCAAAGGATATAACTTTTCGTTTCTCATGTACATAAGAGCATCCGAGTAACCATTCCATCTGCCTACCGCATAGAACAGTGCCAACGTCGCGAGCACAGGCTTTGAGAGAGGAATGTAGATCATCCAGAGGATCTCAAAGAAGGTGGCTCCGTCGATCTCAGCCGACTCACGAAGGCTATCGGGAATTCCGTAAAAGAAACTCCTCATGATGATCATGTTGTAAACACTCATAACACCGGGAACTATCAGAACCAGCGGATTGCTTAAAAGGTGCAGGCTCTGCATCAGCAGGTAGTTTGGAATTGTTCCCGCATTGAAGAACATTGTTATTGTGATAAATATATTTATGAACTTTCTGCCACGAAGGTTCTCAAAGATCAGCGGAAAAGCACAAAGCGTCGTCATTGCCAGGGACAGGAGTGTACATACAACCGTAAGGAATACTGTCCATCCAAAAGCCCTGAGGTACTTGGGATCTTTAAGAACCGTAGCGTATGCATCAAAATTGAGTCCTTTCGGCAAAAGATATACTTCATTTCTTACAAGGAAGTCCGTACCGCTCAGGGACTTGGCAAGAAGATTAAGCATTGGGATGATGCATATCGCGCTGATCAAAAGGCAAAGGATCACAAACACCATATCCCAGATCCTGTCAGTAGTTGATTTAACTTTCATTTCTCATTTCCTCCTCAAATAATATGTCTTTACCATATTCCTCTTTCACCAAGTTTCCTTGAGATGAAATTGGCCATCAGAAGGAAGAATACTCCGACTACCGACTGGAACAGTCCCACAGCTGTTGTAAGCGAGAACTGCAGTCCCTTGATACCTACTCTGTAAACATAAGTCGCAATAACATCAGCGACACGCATTACCAGGTTGTTCTGGAAAGCGAAAGGTCTGTCAAAGCCGCCGCCGAGGATATTACCGAGGTTCATGATAAGAAGTACAACGATGGTAGGTCTTATTCCCGGAAGAGTGATATGCCACATTTTCCTGAATCTTCCCGCGCCGTCAACTGAAGCAGCCTCGTAGAGTTCGGGGTTTATGCCGGCAATTGCAGCAAGGTATACGATAGAGCCCCATCCGAAGTTCTGCCAGATACCAAATCCTATATAGGAACCGATCCAGTGTGCTTCATCATTGAGGAAGGGGATCGCTGTCCCGCCCAGTTTCTGTATTACCATATTTATAAGACCTGCATTTGGTGCAAGGAGCTGAAGTGCCAGACTGTAGATGATGACCCATGAAAGGAAGTGGGGCATGTAAGCAACCGTCTGTACCACTTTCTTATAGCGCTTAAAACACAGCTCATTAAGTATAAGTGCAAATAAGATAGGTGCCGGGAATCCAAAGATAAGATCCAGTATGTTAAGCGTAAGTGTATTCCTTAGAGCATAGCGGAAATCGTTATTCCCAAATGCTTTGATAAAATATTCAAAACCATGATTGCCTGCCAGCGGCATCTCCCATACACTCTGTACGATGCTGTACTTCTTGAATGCGATCTGTACATAGATCATAGGCGCGTATTTAAATACCAACAGATACAGAAGCGGAAGGGCAAGCATTGCATATAGCTGCCAGTACTTCTTCATGTAGACGCTGAACTTGACCTTTGATCTCTTTTCAGCTTTCGTGTTCATTTTTCTCCTCCTCATTTCCACTGAAAGTTTCTCCCTCCAGCCTTATGTAACTCTCCCCCGGACCAAGATATGATTCCGGTATTGCAATCCCCTTTCTCACAAGCAGGATTCTCTCAAGGACGATTCCCGGACTTACGCCGTAGAAGATAAGTCTGTTTTCTCCCCTCAGGCATAAAACGGTATCCGTAACCTTTTTGACGCTGTTTACAGCTTCTTCTCTCCACTGCCTGCTGAAGAAAAACTGCTCATCAGGATTTTTCACTGTGTTTATGATCTTCATCTTTGAGCCGTTTATGGAGTATCCCAGGTACTGTCCCCCTTTGAATGTGACCGGCGTCGTCGGCGCCAGATCAAAGGTGATGTCATATTCGTCTTCACTTTCCGCAAAGAATCTGTACTCCACGCCCGGAAGTTTCTTCTTTCCATAGAAGTCCGCAGTCACCGGAAATACCTTGATGGCACTTCCGCTTCTTCCGTAGGGAGACAGTATTCTGAAATCTCCCCCGGGAACCGCCATTTCCTTCTTAAAATGCTCTGCTTCCATGCAGATGTATCCGTCGCTCTCAATAAATACCCCATAAGGAGCGCTGTCAGGTGCAGCCTCAACAGTGATATGAGCAGTTCCTACGCCGATTCCCTCGACTTCAAAAGTTCCGGTGACTCTTTCATCCAAAAGAGCCTTATTAACCCTTAGGGCTATCCGCTCTCTCTTTGCAACATTGCCCTCAGTCCGGGAAAACTCAAGCCAGCTGCATCCTGTTTTTATCCTGTACGAAAAGGGCTTGTCGCTTCCGCTTATTATGTCGAACTCTACGCTGTCCACATCAGGTCTTAGCATATCTCTCCAGGTCTGCGGCCTGTCACACCACTCGAGTCCTGTCATGTAATGCTCATCATCTTTTCTTGAAACAAGCATCCTTGGTGAGCCGGCACCGTAGACGAGATGCCTTATCGGCAACCTGTTGTCCTCTTCATTCCAGTTTATAAAGCCTATGTGCTCAGATTTTCCCAAGCCCTTGTAGTAGCCTTCGTCAACCGCCTCATACTCTTCTATGAGTTCGGCATCCCGCCTGACACATTCATCAACTTCCATTGCCAGGTCATTGGCCTCTATCCGGTTCTGAAATGCGAAGAGCCTGTTTCTTCCGGCAAGGATCCACATCTTCATGAGATTGGCGGTCCCGCAGGCCGGATAATACAAAAGAGAGATGAATGCCGACATGTCAGGCTCTTTTATTCTCTTTTTAAGCGACATCGATTCCTTCAGGATACACTCACTTGCTTCAAGGATTCTCTGTGCTTCGCCAAAATGAAGCGGGTGGTAAACATCGGCGTTCATGATCTCGTGGCGCCTCTTCTCAAGAAGATCTGTGTAGTCCCACAAAATCTTTTTTGCCCTGTTTCTTGCTGAGAGAGGGAGCATACCACCAAACTGCCTCTCTGCCCACTCATTTACATACCTCTGTGTCACGGCAGCATCCGTGCCGCCCCACTTATCTATGTCATAAGCAAGGTCAAGAAAAAAAGAAAGACCAAGCTCCTGAGTGCCTATATCTCCGACATTTGTGACCCATATCTGCCTTACGCCAAACTCGTAGGCTGTGGTCATCTCTTCCCAAACTCTCGGAAGATAGGTTGATCCGATCCATTTAAAGGAGTAGGGTCCGCCGTGCATATCCATGTGATAGTACATTCCATAGCCGCCGGGGTGATCTCTTGTCTCTTTTGTGGGCAGTGTTCTTGTATAGCCGCAGTTATTGTCCGAGAGGATCAGTGTAACTCCCTTAAGCTGCTCATCATTGATGAGACCCTCTGTCTCCTCATTGCCATAGAAGAACTCCTCAACCTCAGAAAACAAAACCATCTGTCTTGGAACCTTGTCCGGATCCTCATCAATTGTCTCCCGTATGAGATCGTTCTGGGTCTTTAGTACATCCCGCAAAAGATCTATGTTATCCTTAAGAGTTGCCTCTTCTCCAAGGATCTTCGAGTCTCTCTCGCCTCGCATTCCAAGGGTTATGACATTTTCAAAGGATCTGTTTCGCAAAAGCCCATCTCTCCAGAACCTTGTTATCCCCTCTCTGTTTTTTAAGAAATCCCAGGCATCGCCATACAGTGAGTTCTCACCACGCAGAAGTCCGTATTCCTCGCCGCTTCTCATGCAGGGCTCGTGGTGCGATGTGCTCATCACAACCCCGTATTCATCTGCAAGTCTCGCACTTTCAAGCCCCGGTCCGTCCATGCTGAAGTTGGATCGCCACATTGCGGGCCAAAGATAGTTTCCTTTTAATCTGAGAAGCAGTTCAAAAATTCTCTCATAACACTTTGCGTTTACACCACCGAAGTGCTCAGTTGCCCAGTTTCCGAATGCAGGCCATTCATCGTTTATGAAAAAGCCCCGGTATCTGACTGACGGTTCTCTCGTGACTATATCTGATGCATCTGTCAGAAAAACATTTTTCTTTTTCCTAGGTATTACATGATTCCAGTTCACAAGGGGTGAAACCCCAAGAAGCTCTGAAAGGTGGAACAGTCCATAGATGGTGCCTCTCTTATCACTGCCTGCAATCACAAGAGCGTGATCAACTCCGTCCATGGGACTATCCAGCACAGTAAAGCTGTAGACTTCCCACTTTCCCCTTACTTCCTCCAAATCGATAAGCCCATTTCCCTCCAGCTCCCTAAGGTAATCGCTTCTGCCAATGGTCCCGTAGATGATAAGGTTTTTGCACCTGCACCCTCTTGTGTACTCATCCGCGTAAAATCCCGTCACCTTGCGGATATCTTCCCTGACCAGATTCGCCACCTTATTCACTCCCGGAAAAGACTTAGACTCGTAAGTGAACATTAACCTGTTATCAAAACTTATCCTTGACACTTTTACCCCCGTCAGGTTTATATTCCACTTTTCCTTGTTGATGTTTTATGGCTTCGATGTTATAAATAGATGATAAGACAAAGGATATTGAAACAAATACACAAAACACAGTATTTTTTTTGCATTTTCCGATATAAAATGCACAACAGGAAATCTGTGTCCGGGAGAGAGTCATGAAAAAGATCCTAAATTGCCCTTACAGCATGATCGACAGCGAGATCATCTGCGAACACAAGACAGCTCGCGTGGATACCAGCGACGTAAACACCGTCCACAACCACGACGGCTATGAAGTTGTTCTGTTTCTCAAAGGGGATGTACATATAATGGTAGAGCCTGAGCTCTTCAAGATGAAAGAGGGTGACATTTTCTTTATCAGCCCTTTAGTTTTCCACGGAATAGATCTCGTGGATATCAGCGGATATGAGAGGATAGTGATCAATATCCAGTATGAATATCTCAAGAATTTAGGGGATGGCGACACCGATTTCAGCACGCTTTTCAGAAGTAAGGCTTCCTCCAACATGAACCATCTTAGGATTCCAAAGGAGTCTCTTCCCAGATTTATCACGATCGCGAACAATCTCGAGGAAGCTCTCCACAGCGAAAGCTACGGTCACAGCATCCTGGCAAAGGCATATCTAGCCGAGTTCCTGCTTCTGACCTGCAAGTACTCCGAGAACGTTCCGCCGCAGAAAAAAGGAAGCTCCATGCCCGTTGTGGTGTCGAGGATTCTCGAATATATTGAGAACCACATTGCTGATGACATCACCATCGGCACCATGTCAGATGAGCTTCACTACTCCAGTGATCACCTAAGCCGCGCCTTCAGCGAAGCCACAGGAGACTCTTTAAAACACTATGTAAATGCAAAAAAAATTGCTCTCGCACAAAAATTATTGCTTAAAGGGACATCACCTTACGATGTCTGCTTCATGGTCGGATATAACAATTACTCCAGTTTCTCCAGACGCTTTTCCAAGCAGATAGGCATGTCCCCCAAGCAGTACCAGCTCTCCCACAGAGCCATGTAATATAAATGTACTCAATATATGGTTCGGCCTTTTTCGTCGGCAATGCCGCTCTTTCTAAAGAAGTAGGAGTTAAACTGATCTCTCCACTCCCTGGCATTGTCAATCTGAAGGCTGAACCGTTCTTTTACTCTCTCGTAAGCCTCTTTCGGAATAAACTCCTCAAGGCTCTCCCAGTCCCTTGCAAGACCTTCTGCCTCTTCCTCACCCTCAAAGTGACTGTCATAAAAATGCTGTATAAGGGTCTTGCCGCTCTTTAACCTGAAGGTATAAGGAATGTGATGGAAGAAAAGAAGCAGCTCTTCCGGGCATGATTCCGGATCATTGTACATCGCTGCGTTTTCCTCGTAGTACTGCTGAGCATACCCAGTTCCCTTATCCGTCCTGTCAACTCCAATTCCAAGGTGATCTGCCCTGTGGTAGGTTCCCCATCTCGAATACTCGTATCCGTCTATGCTTGGTCCGTAGTGCCCGTTTGGTGTCACCATCCAGCCGATTCCGAGCGGACTTGTATATTTCTCGTAAACACCGCGTGACCTCAGGAGCATTTTGCAAAGAACCTCCTCTTCATTTCTCGGAAGCGCAAAGGTCATTCTGATCCACTCTATAGCTATCTCTTTTGCGGTGAGAGTCGTATCAAAAGCAAGTCTTCCAAAGCCGTAGAGGTTAGCTGCAGCCAGATCGTTGCCTGTCCAGTTCATATCATCGCCGGTGTTGATAACTGCTGCCATTCCGGCAAGCCTATTCCCCATCATGCGGCCGCTTACGACATCAGCCACCGTATCATTATCCGCGCAGCAGTGGGTGCGGAAATCAAGAACCTCCTTGTAGAGCGGGATCAGGTAGCAAAGGTCGATCTGATGCCCCGTGTACTCCTGTGCTATCTGTACCTCCAGCATCTGATTGGTGTGCTTAAGACCTCCAAGAAGAGGCGAAACAGGTTCCCGTATCTGAAAATCCATTGGTCCGTTCTTTATCTGAAGGATCACATTGTCGTGGTAAGAACCGTCCAGCTCCTTGAAATAATCATAACCGGCTCTTGCCCTGTCGGTCTTCTTATCGCGCCAGTCCTGAGTACAGTTGTAAACAAAGCATCTCCAGATTATTATCCCGCCGTAAGGCTTTATCACATCCGCGAGCATGTTGGCTCCATCAGCCTGAGTCCTGCCGTAAGTAAACGGTCCCGGCCGCCCCTCAGAATCAGCCTTTACAAGGAATCCCCCAAGCTTCGGAAGCCTTTTGTAGACCTCATCCGTCTTTTTCTCCCACCAGGAGATCACGCCCTTATCAAGAGGATCGCAGGTATCCATACCTCCTATCTCTATGGGAGAGGCGAAGTTGAGCGAGAGAAACAGCCTGATGCCATAATCTTCAAATATCCCGGACAGCTCACTGAGCCTGTCAAAATATCTGTCAGTTATCAGATATGAGGCAGCTCCCTTCACATTTACGTTGTTGATGACTATGCCGTTGATGCCTATGCTGGCCATGAACCTTGCGTAGTCACGCGTTCTGTCATTTATAACGATCTCATCGTCTTCGAAAAAGAATGAGTTCCCTGAATATCCGCGTTCAATGCTGCCATCCATGTTGTCCCAGTGATTCATCATTCGAAGCGGATTGGACGGAGCCAGAGTCTCGTGGAGTTCTTCAGGTCTTTTACCACATGCAATTGCGCGAAGTATCGCAAAGACTCCGTAGAGGACACCGTTGGCGTCGGACGCTTCAAGAAGGATTCCCTCGCTGCTCCCCTTTATGGAATATCCCTGTGTGGGGACGGAATCTGTCATCACTATCTTAAGGATGCTTGCGCCCCCGGCATCATCCATATCTGATGAGAGCAAAACATCATCAGAAATAAGTGCGCTCATTCCCGTTTTGAATTCACTCAGAGCATTGGCAATGACTCTGTCTTTTTCAGAAAAACCAAGAAGCTGGATCTTATAACTTTTGTTTTCCTCGTATACTTTATGATAATCCAGCCACAGCCGGCTCCATGTTTGTGTTTTCATTACAACCTCCGTTTTATACGGCTTTCAGCCTTCATTTTTCCACTTCCAGCTCAAATGGTCCCATAGGCAGATTTGCTCTGTTATAAACCATCGCGCCGCTGTAGGTATAGGACACAAGGTATTTGACCTTCTTTATCCTGTCTGCCCTGACGCTCGTCCTGAGGAGTATCTTATTCTGCCCGATCTCAGCCTCAGCCTCGTGGCAGGCTCCCTTATCATCTATAACCACAAAGTCCCGCAGTTCTTCCCCTTTGCCGATATCGCGGGCAACCAGCCCATCAGCGTGGTCTAAAGTTATTTCAACTCTGCCTTCCCGCTTGAAGCCTGATCCCTGTGCTCTGGCACAAACCGGCACAGGTCCTGTGTATTCACGCGAATAGCCGTATTTGATATGGGCTGCCCAGAGCGCAAGGCGCTTGCCTATTCGCCTCTTGCCTGTCGGATGAAGGTCGTTGTCCTCACCCAGATCCATGCTAACAGCCATGCCGACCATCGGGTCATCAAGGAGTCTTCTCTGAGTCAGCCTGAACTGCGGCCACGGGTCATCAACAGGTTCAATGTCTATCACAAAATTGGGAAGCTGCACGAAAATATACGGGAGGTTCTCCTCTCCCCACTTATCGCGGTAGCCCCTGATCATGCGCCTTGAGAGATCCTCATAATCCCATGGCTCGAAGGTATCGGACTCCCCCTGATACCATATGATCCCATCAATCGGATAGTTGTGGCAAGGCGCGGTCATCGCATTATAAAGGCCTGTCGGATGCCAGTTAATAAAGTCGGTCGCGGGAACATTGGCACACCTTGCAGCCACCTTGTAATACCAGGTTCCATCGAGGCGAACCTGTGCCCCATCATTGAAGATTTTGTACTCCTTATCCGGAGTTATTCTCCCAAGTCCGTTCTCAACACATAGCCTTATGACTATCGTATTGTCCTTTTCCTTCGTCAGTCCCTTCGGAATTTCATACTTTCTCGGAGGATACTGATACTCTGTTCCCCCGACCCTGACGCCGTTTACAAAGACCTCATCCCTGTCAACCATTGTTCCGAGGAAAAGCCTTGCTCTCTCCCCCGCAAGCTCCACGGGCAGATCAAAATTCCTTCTAAACCAGACAGATCCGCACATGCCGGTAAGCTCTGTATCTTTGAACATAACCGGGATGTCCATCTCCTTCCAGCTCCTGATATCTATAGATGGCTCCATCCACTTCTCCGAAAGCCCCCTGTCAATGCGGTCGAGCTTCTCCCGCCAGAGAGTACCGTTTATGACATTTTTGTCAGCCTGACTCTTTCTGAAGTCGTCATCAGCATACCTCGATGCCTCCGCAAGCAGTTCATCATAGTCTTCAAGCATTTCCCTCGAAAGCCACGATGAGATCTTCGAGCCACCGAGCGATGCATTGATTATTCCAACTGTCTGCCCCGTTATCATCTGAAGGTACGCGGCAAAGAAGTACCCCGTGGCAGAAAAATCCATTATGGTGGACTTCTCCACATGTTTCCAGCTTCCGCTCCTATGCTCTTCCAGTGGTCCATGGAAATCGGTATCTTCAGTGATCTTGAACGTTCTGATCCCTTTATTTTCTTCTATGTCCGCCAGAGCAGGATATCTGTCTTTTACTCTTGCAATCGGAAGCTCCATATTGGACTGGCCTGTCGCCAGCCACACGATACCGATCATCACGTCCTTTACCGCAATTTCCTCATCGGCGTCATCTGAGACAAGAAGCTCGTATGGTCCACCGCTCTCTTTCGCCGTGAGATAAATATCGAACCTTCCGTCTTTATCCGCAGTACCTCTGGCCCAGAGATTGTCCAGCCTGACATCTATCTTTGAACCCGGTTCATCCCATCCCCAAATATGTATTCTCTTTCTACGCTGAAGCACCATCCCATCGGAGATAAGCTTCGGCAGGGTCAATTTTGAGCTCATACCCACTCCTTACAAATTTTAGTTATGACCAATTATACAGACCTTTAAAAGACAATTCTCATCATTTTCTTGCATTTTACTATGCATTTTTCGCTATTTTTATCTCATAAAGAGTAAAGAGACGTCTCAATGGCATTGTATATTTGTGATATTGGAATATCGAGCGGTCAAATCTTTGCATCAAAAAAGAGCGATCTTCGCATCTTCATAAAACGCAAAAATAGCTCTTTAAATAGTGAATATTATTATGTTCTTCCACGGTATGTCTTCAACATTCAAAAAGATGTATCTGACATCTCATTTATATACTGCTCCAGAATTTCGGCTGCATCTCCGATTATCTCAGGGCATGGTCGTTTCCTGTAATACTCTGCAGTTCTCTTTTCAGGTACAGGAACATCTTTATGAACGCTCAGACCAAGCAGTTCACGGCATACTATTGATCCATGCTTTTCTTCAAATCTGCGGGCGAGCTCCTGTATCCTTGCATAGTGGTCTGCTTTTGGCTGTCCTGTTTCCGGGCCGTCATAGCCATACAGCAATCCGGCAACCATGAACATCCCGCTCACGGAGCCGCAAACCTCACGCAGTCTTCCCATTCCCGCGCCGAACGACGAAGAAAGCCTTGCAAGATCAGCCTCATCAATAGGGAGCATATCCGAAAAAGCCAGAACAATCGACTGCGAACAATTATAACCTTTCATAAAATTGGCCATAGCCGCTTCCCTGCGCGTCATATACAATCCTCCAATAATTGGTCCTTAAATCTCTTTATCTTCTGCGGTCCTCATGCGTCTGGTAGAAAGCCCTCTTATCCGTGTACATAGCATTGTCCGCTCTGTGTAAAACATCCGAATAATTCCTGTCCGTATCAGGATCATAGGCTGCATACCCCGCAGAGACAGCAATCTCCAGACCAAAGTCTTTGCAGATAGGTTTCTCTTTGCTCCTTAGGGCTATCCTGTCTTTTAACTCCGCGATCTTCGCCGAGGGATCAGGCTCATCAAGGATAGTCACAAATTCATCACCGCCCACCCTATAGATCCTGTTGCCGCCAAAGACGTTTCGGATCTCATTTGAGATCGCAATTATAAGCTTGTCACCCATATCATGGCCATAGTCGTCATTGATCATCTTAAGCTGATTGATATCAAATACAACAACCGAGAAGACCATATCCGGATTCTTTTTAAGCCTGTCCTCAAGAATATCCAGATATTCCATATATGAGTTTCTGTTATTGATTCCCGTGAGAGCATCTATATAGGCATGGGATCTGATGATCTCGATCTGTTTTGTCAGCCTCATCTGCATAATAATGATCTTTTCTTCAAGAACCTTGACGGCATCCCGCATGCCTGCATAAGCTTCATTAGACGAAAAGTCACCGTCGGCTTCACCCATCGGATCAACCTCGTTGATCAGAGTCTGGATCCCGTTAGAGAGATCATTCATCTTCCGTATAAGTGTGGAAAAGAATTTTTCGTACTGTGACGCGATGGAGATTGCAAGGAAAATGCTGCAGACAAGACCAAAGGAAATAAAGGTGACAATTATGAAATATAACTGTCTGATCTTATTCTGATACCACTCAGCGCTGAAATCAACTGCCACGATACCTGCCACGTCGCCGTTTGAGGCAAATACCGGAGAATAGGAGCTGTAGAACACTCCCCAGTCATCCGTGTATGGAACCTGGTCGACGCTCGCCGTACCTTTACTGGCGCTATACAGAGCGTCGGTATATACGATTGGGGATCCGAATTCCCCTGGATCCTCAATGGTAGGATCCACGCCAAAGACAAACTCTTTTTCACTTACCTGTATTATGCAGTATATATATTCAAGTTCAATATTGTCCTGAAAGTACGTAAGAGTTTTCATGACTCTCTCGTATTCCACAGACCCGTAGTCATCCGAAGTTATCCTGATCAGGTCATCACCGCTAAGCATCGCTGCGGCAGTATTGGAAATATCCAGCATACGCTCATTGATCTGAGTACGCATGGCTTTAATTGCCACCGCACTAAGCACATATCCAAAGACAATATTGAAGATGATAAGTCCGATACAGATAATTATTGTATATTGGGTTACGCGATCAAATTTCTTCATATCAAAAATTACACCTATAGCCGTTCTTAGTTCATAAGAGTAATTTTAACACGAAATCATGATCCGTAACATATATCTGTACACGTTCTTCTCTTGTTGTATCATGGATTGCTCATAAATAAAGTCATCCCCATTAATACTTAATTACAGGTTCTATTCTCCTCGAAACCACTACAGCAAGCGCAATCTTAAGAAGGTCCGGAATGATAAATGGGAATACGCACCATCCCAGCACTGTAAGAAGTCCCACTTCCGAGCTGCTTTTCATATAAACATGCATGAACCACGCCGTACCGAACGCATAGCATACAACAAGCCCGATAACAAGCGCTGCGACCTTCATCACAATACTCTTTTTGAAAAACTTCGAGAACAGCATGTATATGAGACCTATAAATAAGAAACCGATGATATATCCTCCCGTATTGCCAAAAAGGATTCCGATACCTCCGTTAAATCCCGCAAAAACCGGGACTCCGATTGCCCCAAGGAGCACATATACAAGCGTTGCAATGGTTCCTCTCTCCCCTCCAAGAAGCAGCAATACAAAAAACACCGCAAATGTCTGAAGTGTGAATGGGACCGCTGTTGGTATACTGATCCAGGAGCAGATAGCAATAAGTGCCGCTCCAATCGCTATATATACCAGATTCAGTACCTTTGAATCAGTTCCTGTCCTGACTGCGTCTGCACTACTCATGATGTCTTAAACCTCCAACATATTTTCTCAAAATGCTTATACGAAGGTAACACATCAAAAAAAGATTGTCAACCTAACAAGCCACTATGGTTGACAATCCAGTATTCTCTCAATTATTTTCGCTGTAAGCACATTTTTGGTAATTGTGGCTTTTCCGCGATCGAACAGACTTGACGCTCTTTCTTTTACATCCTCGGGAAACTGATCGATATCCGAATCAAAGTTTATCCCTATCCCCGCCACTATCCATTGCAGCGTGTTACTGTCAAATTCGCTTCCGGACTCCAGAAGGATACCGCATATCTTTTTGCCATCGACATACAGATCGTTGATCCCGCCAATATAGGCTTGTATCCCTGACAGCTCCTCAATCGCGGTGATCACTGATCTTCCGACAAAAGAGGTAAACTCTCTGCTGTCTGTGCTGAACATAAGATCAGGCTTTAAGACAATGCTCATATACAACCCGCCTTCAGGAGAAAAGAACGAGTGATCTTTCCTTCCTCTTCCTCCGGTCTGCGTTGCCGCGGCGATGACAGTACCGTGGGATGCGCCATTAACAGCAAGTTCCTTGGCCTTATCACTTGTAGATCTCAGGCTGTCATATACAAATATGTCCACCGCTTTAAGATCTGCAGGCAGCTCTGCTCTTATCCCTTCAGCTGACAAAATATCATTATTATCGGAAAGCCTGTACCCCTTGTTGCTGATCGCCTCTATACAATAGCCCTTATCCCTGAGGTCTTTGATGGCTTTCCAGATAGCATTTCTGGAGATGCCGCACTGCCTTGCCATCTCCTCCCCGGAAGTGTAGCTATCTTTATTGGATTCAAGTAAAAACAGCACCTTTTCAGATGTACTCATGGTATCTTCACTCCGTTTTATTCAGCCTCGCATACAGGCTGACACGTGCTTTCCTTCTCAGTAGATCTTTTCTATTGTACCCTCAATTCCATACATCTGCATGAACTTATCCAAATCATCGCTGTTCTTAATGAGCATGACTTCCTCAAACGCTCCTGTATGGATATTGCGGAATCCGGCAACCTGCTCCCCATTGCATATGCTGGCTTTTATAACCGGCTTCAGACTCTCTTTGTCATAGGTTTTCTTTACACTCTTTTTCCTGAAAAACATATTTATATCCTCTTCTATGTGTTTATAGGGGCTTTAAAGTTTATGAGTCAATATCTGACTTCGAACGAGCGCTCATAGGGTTCAATATCCATTGCTGTCCTGTCTATCTTTGATATGTCTATGAATCTGCCGCTGCGAACAGCAGAAACAAACCTGTCAATCGCGTCCTCATCGCCCTGGACTTCACATGTCACCGAGCCGTCATATTCATTTTTGACATATCCGGTGAGTCTGTACATATTTGCCGCATGCATGGCAGTATATCTAAATCCCACTCCCTGTACCATTCCATAAAAATGAAGTCTGTATCTCTTTTCCATAATTCCGTAAAACCCTGCAGTCGCACATACCGGCTGCCCCTCTATAATACCATCAGCTATCTGTAAGCATTTTTTCGCGAGTCACTTTTTTGGCAAATTAATAGACTGAAGAAATTCGATCAGCTCCTGAGAGCAGTTTGCCTTGATTATGTTAAGTGCCTGATCCTTAGCCAGAAACAGATAAAAATTGGTCTTGGTCTCAAGGATCCTGTACAGTTCGTCAATAGTCCATTTTGACTGTGTTTCGTACGGCATAAAAATCTCCTGTCTGTAAAAATATAACCGCGACTCTGTTAAGAATCGCGGCCATATTCAGTCTTATTTCTTAAACAATCCGCCTGCAAGGTCCTTGATGTCTCCAAGATCGAGCTTGCCGTCTGATACTGCTGCCTGAACCTTCTTGATATCGGCCTCATCGACATCGATGTTCGCCTTCTTAAGAAGGTCTCTGGCCTGCGTAGGGTCAGCCTTGGCAATCTGCGCCATAAGTTCCTTGTTCTCACTTACTTTTTTGATGATCTCTGCAATATCTGCCATATTAATCCCTCCAACAATAGTATTCACGTTTCTTTAGAGACCATTATACCACACAAACTCACATCTTCTGCTCTTATTCTGTTCTCATCCCTTAAAAAATATCTACTCCTTCCCGACTCCGAGCACTACATGGTGATGATCGCTTTCCCGCGTTCTGATAGTCTGAAGCGTATAAGATACAGCCAGTCCTTCCATCATCCTGCCAAATGACAGATTAAGGGTATCGTCCTGCTCTGCAAGGCGGATCAGGTTTGCCTTGCTGATCGCATCTGACACCTTCTGAGCATCAGCGTCGCATACATCCTCCAGGAGCTTACGAGCTGCGTCTTCAAAGAAATCTGTACCCGCAGGCCTTATTTCAAGATTGCCATCCCCGCTCATGAAAAATTCAAGATAAAATGCCGTGACAACATCCACATAGTAAATGCTCTCAAAATTGCTTGTCAGTGCCCTTGATATGCTCATATAGGTCTTTTTGACCTTCGGGGTAACTTCAGTTTTAGTTTCCATGCGCTCAACTATAAAGTGCTCAAAATCTTCATGCGGCACCGGCTTCGAGAAGTAAAAGCCCTGAACATAGTCGCAGCCCATGGCCTTGAGAACCATGTACTGTTCTTCTGTCTCGACGCCCTCAACCACAACCGGCACATGAAGATAATCCGCGATATCGATGATCAGCTCTATCATGCGCACATCCGTTTTTTCTCCAAAAGCACTCTGTATAAAACTCATATCCAGCTTGAGCGCATCTATAGGAAGGTGTGCAAGCATGCCCAGCGACGAATACCCTGTTCCAAAATCGTCCATCTCTATCCTGAAGCCCATGCCCATACCTCTGAGTTCCTTGACAGTTGAGATCACCTGATCCAAATCACCGGTATAAGCAGACTCGGTTATCTCAAGCATCAGGTCATCCGACTCAAGATTGTAGGTATCAAGGATTTCAATAAAGATGCTCTTCAGATTCGAAGTCAGCATATCAACGCGAGACACATTCACTGATACCGGTATCGCCATACCAAATTTTTCTTTCCAGTCGCGGATCCTGGCCGCAGCCTCGCGCCATACAAACAGGTCAAGATCAAGTATCAGTCCGTTGTCCTCAAGCAGCGGAATGAACACCTCAGGGCTTATATTGCCAAGTTCCGGATGATCCCACCTCGCCAGAGCTTCTGCGCTGGCAAGAACAGGATTCTCAGGGCGGATATCAAATTTTGGCTGGAAGTAAACCGTAAACCGCCCACTTTCCAAAGACGGTCTGAAATCCTCCAAAAGGCGTTCCCTGAGCAGTTCCGCCTCGTGCATTTTAGTATCATAAATGCCAATAGCCTTAAGGCAGCCGCTCCTTACCGTATCAGCAGCAATTTTAGCATAGTCAAAACGGCGTTCTATCTGGATCGACTTATCCACCTCTGCGTACACTCCCATGCGAAGACGCACGCGGTTCTTGGACACGTCCTCATCCACAAGACCTTCGGATGCCCTTTCCAGGATACTCTCATAGTCCTGCCTGTGCGGACAGTATATGTAAAAAACATCCACTCCGCGGCGGCAGCACACACCGCCTGTCTCGCGGGAAATCTGGCGGACGCGCAGACCAATACGGGCAAGAACACTGTCGCCGTACTGCTTGCCATAGCGCTCATTCAGCAGATGGAAATGATTGACATCAAGAACAATGGCATCCATAGGCATATCAGTGTAATGCTGATCATACATCCTGACATAACGAAGGAAGTAGTCGGGGTTTAGCAGATTCGTCAGACTGTCACGTTCGGTGGACTGAATGATATTGCGCTTCTCCGAGAGCTCAATACACCGGTTGACACGTGCCATTACGATCTCAGCCGTAGGATATGGTTTGGGAATAAAGTCAATGGCTCCGATCTTAAGACAGTCAACCTCAGCGCTCTGATCCGCAGTCATAACAATAACCGGTATCTCACAAAGTTCCTGCTCCTGTTTCATCACCTTAAGCACATCCATGCCACCAAGTCTCGGCATCATCAGATCAAGCAGCACAATAGCCAGCTCATCCTTATTCTTCTTGATCTGTTCCAGCGCCTCTACTCCGTCAGAGGCATATAATATCTCGTAAGTATTCTCGAGCATTCTCCCCAGTATCTTCTGATTGACTATCTCATCCTCTACGATAAGTATATGGCGCTTAAGGTTCATGATCTCCGCATCTTCATCCATTGGGAAAAGTGGCTTTGCTGCCGCTTCGGCATCCTCCCTGGAAATAGCCCCCATGCCCTTGAGCAGTTTCTTTTCTTCATACATCCGGGCATCCGCCCGCTCAAAAGCCTCATGAAACCCTGAGTCCTCACCGGGTTTATAATCCGAGTATCCACCGGCTACGACAACCTCCTGCGTACTTATATGTTCAACAGATCGGTCATGCAGCGCCAGAACCAGCTCTTTTCTTATCAGATAATCGCGATTCTGAAGGACAGCAACGAACTCATCCCCACCTGTACGGTAAACCGGGCTGTGTTGGAAGATATCGCATATCATCCTGCTTGCGCTGATAATATATTCATCTCCCGCTTTGTGCCCATAGGTATCGTTTATGACCTTCAGTCCGTTTACATCGCAGACAACAACCGCAAACGCTTCCTGTGTCCCGGCATCAATCGCCTCATTGATCTCCTTCTGATGCAAAAGAAATGCATTCTTACTCCTTACTCCGGTCAGAGGATCCTTAAGAGCGATGTTACGGGCTTCATCTCTCTCCTCTTTAGCCTTCCTCTCCCATCTTTGCAGGAAAAGATAATTATTGAGCATAACAACCAGCGACAGCCCGAACAGTGTCACAATCACAAAAGCACTGGTATTGTCCACATCATGAAGACGCTGCAGCTGCTGCGCAAGAAACTCGTCTTTGTCCTGCTCTGGTATCCCGGTATCATCTATACCGTCAAAATAGGAGGAAATGTCTTCCATGATGCTGTTTGTTCTGACCTCGTTCAGCCTCTCAGCCCAGGTCATCGCCATCAGAACGATAAATGCCATTAGCGCAAGCCAGACAACGATTGCCTTTCCAAATCTCCTGTCATTGTCCTTATGGATAACCCTGTTAAAATACAAAAGCCCTAGCAGCGACCAGACGGCGATAAGCACGTAAGTTTCCGTTGCGATAGTATAGTCTGAAAAGAAACTGGGGAAAAGTAAAAGTACTGCGAAAGCAATAAAAATCAGCAGACTGATTCCGCTGAGAAGACGATCTCTTTTGCGGCCTTCATGCCCCGAGACCTTAAATACTGCCAATGACACGAATCCGTAGATAATGCTGGCTCCAATTGTTGTAATATCTACGATCCATCCTATCGCGGTTCTTCCAAGGAACGGTATAGGAACGGAGACCAGAAGCACCAGAAGCATGGCGCTTGCCGGAATCTGCTTGTCATTCAGGGCGGCAAAGCGCTCCGGCAGAATGCAATCCAAAGCCACTGCATAGCAAAGGCGGCTCAATGCTCCAAGCATTCCGATCAGGCTCGTCAGCACCAGCGCAAGCAAAGATACCATCAGAATATTGACACCAAACTGACCGAGGTAATAATTGGCGGCAAAAAAGGCAGGAAGTCCATAGATTCCCCAAATTCGTCAAGGCGGCTTATGTAATCAAGCCAGCTGCCGCAGTCACTTGGATAAGCGGAGATACTAAGAAGGATCACAAAGATATACAGTGCAGTAGTGGCTGCTACAGAGATCACCAGCACACGGAATATTTTGTCATGCTTAAAGTTGTATTCTCCCGCAAAATGACAGGCGGATTCAAAGCCTATAAAAGCCCAGGGGGAAATAAAGGCGATCCGCACGATTTGCTTAAGAACGCCCGTATCAGGCAGGAATGCCGGACTCATTTTCATTCCCGTGCTGCCATGACCAATCATTGCAGCCAAAAAGCAGATAGTAATTCCGGCGGTAAAGATAAGCACCATCACCACCATGATTTTGGCTGTAACTTTTTTGCTCTTGATGCACAAAAGACCTACAAGCCACATCACTGCCAGAGTCACCAGAGCTTCTCCAAAATAGACATCATAGCCGAAGATAGTGTAGAGATATCCCTTTTTGAACACAGACCTCAAAAAATAGCGCGCAAACAGAGGTATACTCGTGGCATTGGCCCAGAAAATGGATATGTATATAAGAAACATGAACCATGCTATCAGAAAAGCTATGTCATATCCAAAAATATTTTTCACATAATTGTACAGACCACCTGTACCGGGATACCGCTTCTCAAGAAAATGATAATTGCCTGACACCATCAGCATAATAAGAAAGCAGATCAAAATACCAATGATGGAACCCATCAGACCCGCCTGGGAGAGGTAGGAACTGCTGGTGACAACAAGAGAGCCCCAGCCAATAGCAGATCCAACCGATAAAGCCCAAACTGCTGCCGGTGAAAGATAAGGTCTGATATTGGCCGTATTATTGGTAGCGGATGTTTGTTCCTTCATTTTGCTCACCCCTTAGCACGCAAAAATACATCAGGACAGTTCTTCCGAGTAATATATGAAAAACAGATACATCTATGTAATATATTTTAACCTAATTCTATTGCTGTGATAAGCGGGTGTTTTATACAAAAAATAAGTATGTATGTGTTAAATTCAGACGAAACAGCATCCTGCAAGTCACTTTACCGTGTCACCAGACCGTTACTCTGTCCTCAGGTGCCAGGTACATGCCATCGCCCTCTTGTATATCATACAAAGACAGGAACTCATCAAACTGTTGCAAAGTCACATTCACCCTCACATAATTCATCGGGTGCGGATCATCGTCATAGGCTTTGGCTGCTTCCGGATGCACCCATGATTGCAACAAATTCACCGGCATCAACGCTTAGAGATATCCCATCAACAGCCTTGGTAATATTGCCCTCTTTGCCGTAATATTTTTACGCAAGCATCCCGTTGACCTTTTCAAGGATTCCGGGCATCCTGCCGCAGTCAGTGATGGGATCATTTGTCTCTAATGAGTGGTTTGCGCCATCAATCCTTACCAGCTCAAGATGCAATTCTTTGCACATAGACTCTGCCAGCCTTGTATCGCACCAGGGATCTGCAGTGCCATGGAAGACTATCCCGCAATCATCCCTCAGATGACTAAAGGTTTCAGGTACAGGAGTAAAGACTATGTGTCTTGCATCTATACCGTTTTCTTTGTCAAAATATGCTGCCACCGCTGTCCCTATGCTCTTTCCGATAAAGACAACGTCCCTGTAATCTGCATAGTTCACTGATGAAAGCTGTTTTTTTGTCTCTCTTACCGCATGCAAAAAAGCCTCATTCTTGGCAGCCTTATCATTCATTATATCTCTGGCTCTGACCTCAAAGTCGTAGCTGATCTCGATCAACTCATAGCCACGTTCTCTCGCCAGTTTCTTGGAATAGTATAATAGCGGTTTGTCGCTGTGATAGCCCATTCCGGGAAAGATTACAGCAAGTTTGTCAGAATTCATCTTGAATATATCTCCATCCCATATTTTTTGTTATATCCCAATACAAGTTGATGCTATTAATCTTATCTTACTTTCTTTCCACGCCTATTGTAGTCTTCATTGATTTCATCTGCCCAGCCGGTTTCATTCAGATCTCTGTCCATACAGGTAGGTATTGACATGAATCCGCAAACAGCCTTGGATACACCGGCATATACCTTCCTGGTTCCGATCTCATCATGAACATAATTCACTGCTCTGTCCTTACGCACTCCCAGTCTCTGTGCCTCCGCATAAGCGTCGATATTTGCTCCGATAAAGATGAACTCCCAGCCATATTTCTTTTGCTGCTTCTTAACCATTTTCTGTATCTTTTCATAGGAATAATTCCTGCTAGCGTTCTCCATTCCATCCGTTGTTATAACAAATATGGTCTTTGCCGGTCTGTCTTCTTCCCTTGCATATTTGTGTACATTTCCTATATGCCGGATCGCTCCTCCCACTGCATCCAGAAGCGCTGTGCAGCCTCTGACGTAATACTGCGCATCCGTCATCTTCTCAATCTTATCAAGAGGAACCCTGTCATGCAGAACCTCGCACACATCATCGAAAAGAACTGTCGAAACCAGTGCCTCTCCATCTGCCTTTTTCTGCTTGTCCATCATTGAGTTGAAACCGCCGATCGTATCTTCCTCAAGTCCGCCCATTGATCCTGATCTGTCAAGTATATAAACTATCTCTGTAAGATTCTTATTCATCTTCTTTGCCTCCGTAATCACATCTGTAGCTCCCTGCAGTGAGCTGATTCCTTTGTTCTGATGTAATATTAACGTTTAGGCAGCAGAAAAAGGTCAACCCGAAGGCGACCTTGTCAAGGCCTCAATTTGACAGCGGATCGAGACCATAATCAAAGAGCACGATGTCTATCTTCATTACATTGTAGTCACCATGTCTTATAAAATACTCCACTATCACATCTGTCTGGGATACAGGTGACAGAGCATATCCCGCAAGCCTGAGGAAGTCAACCGTCTCATCCATGTTAAGATGCAGACCGACTGCAAGGGCGAGGATCTTCTCCTTTGACGGCTTAACCTGCCCCTTGATCAGTTTTGAAAAGTATTGCTTTGAGATATTGGCAGCTGCGTATACTTCAGAGTTCTTGAGACCTTTTTTGTTGATCAGCTGCTGAAGGTGCTTCTCAAAGGTATCCGTGTACATGTCCTTAAGCGCATCCTCAAGGGACATGTCGGCACATGACATTGCCATAGCCTCGCCTGGCTTAGCCATGGTCATCTCATCCGGGAAACCACCGGCAGGCAGTTCGTCTTCCAGACCATCCGGAATATTGGCAAGTCCCGGCGCTTTCGCATCTTTCTGTATTTTAGAATCGCGCCTGTTGCCCCTTAGCAGTTCCAAGATACCACGATTTCTACGCTCTCTGCCCATACCTGATCCGGCAACAGGAATATGTGCGCTGTATTGTGCCCCTCCTGGCATGTCGTAGCTATACTCCTCGGACAGTTTTTCCTCAACGTATTTGTCATCTATGAAATGTTTAACATCAAGAGCGAGTTCTCCTGATATCTGCACCGATGTACTTCCGAATACCACCAGGGTGATGTCCATCTCATTCTCTTCAAGGAAGCCTGTAAAAGAATCAACGGCGATCTGGATGCCCAATCCCTTAGGAAATCCATAGGTTCCTGTTGCAAGAAGCGGAAAAGCAATCGAAGTGCAGCCATTATCCCGCGCCAGTTCAAGTGATCTGTCATAACACCGGCGGAGAAGTTGCGGCTCGCCATGCTTACCGTCCATCCACCATGGTCCACTGGCATGGATAACGAACTTTGCGTCAAGATTAAAGGCCGGGGTTATTCCTACCATCCCGGGCTCAAGTTCTCCAATCTCTCTTCGCGCTTCCAGGAGCTGTTCTTTCCCGGCAGCTTCATATATAGCGGCATCAACGCCATCACCTACAACGACCTTCGGATTAGCTGTATTTACAATGGCATCTGCCTTTACTTTTGTAATATCATTTCTGATAATTTGAAATGGCATATCTCCCCACCTCTTACCTGTATAATTCAGATCATTCCCAATTATTCGAGATTATCTGCAACACGCCTATTAACAATTTTACTACATTATTACGTATTAAAAAATGCCATGTAACGGCTTTTAAACCGAGACATGGCATTCGTTGCTTAATACATCTTCAATATTTACTTCACCTCATCAGTGGTTCCGTCTTTCTTGACAACCTCAAGGTTGCATCCGAATCCGAACGCTGCAATCGCTCCGGCAATAAGCGCCCAGGGTGCTGCTGCAAGTCCTATTATGCCACCAACTATTCCAACACTTACAGGAACACTGAATACTATCTCATCATCTTTCCTGATCTGGACTCTGTCGACATTTCCCTCTGCAACTATCTTTTTCAGCCTGTCAATTACAGATTTGACATCATCGCCTACATCTTTTGTATCCGGCCGTATAAGCTTAATTGCTGCGTCCACGTTTCCATTCGTCTTGACGAGTGCTTCCTTGGCATCTTTGAATTCGACACCGGTCTGTTCCATTACTTTTTCTACAGCTTCTAATGTAATATTCATGTCATCATCTCCCCTTTCGCGTCCGCAAACTCTTTAAATTGTTATTGATGATACCATTGTATTAAAATTATCAGGGTATGTATATGACTATCTCAGTGACTTTGCAGTATATATTTCACTCTTTCCGAAAAATAAATGATACATAGTTTCCTGCAGATAAACCGGATTGTCCATCTTTAAAACAGACTGAGCTGCTCGTAATCACTGCTCCTGTCAAGTTCCGGCATAGGCTCGCATATCATTTCCATCGCTGCGGATGAGTCCTTCAGATAATCCCTGACATTTTCCCCGTCTATCATGACCGGCATTCTGTCATGGACAGGCTTCATCGAAGCATTCGCATTAGTTGTAAGTATCACAAAACAATCTCTGTTTTCACTAAGGTCATAGAATCCTGCAAGGTAAACAGACTTTCCATCAGCTCTTTTGAACCTGAACTTAGTCTTCCGCAGATCCCACTCGTAAAAGCCCGCAGCAGGAAGAATGCATCTTCTATTCATAATGCTCTCGGCAAACATCGGTTTTTTTGTCACCGACTCCGCTCTCGCATTTATGATGAGCTTCCTGTCTCCGGATACCATCCCCCAGAAAAGATGTGACAGCGCAAGATCTCCAGAGCTGCCTTTATTCCAGACAACCCCCGTAGTTGTCATTCCCGGAGTGATATCTCCCGCACTTACAGCAAGTGAACCTCTTGGAAGGTGCAGTTCATCTTCTATTTCCTGTTCAGTTTTGTCACTGAAATAGTATCTTCCGCACAAAGCTCAGACCTCACTATAAAAACATCATAAAATCTTATACCCGCAATCGGCTTTCTCCGGACCATCAACACCTGACTCGTAATGTGCCCTGAACTCCATGTTGATTTCACGGATTTCCTTAACTCCATCGATATATGGCTGGTACATCTCAATAAGTCCCGAACTGCAGCCATCACAGCTGCCGTTGATATTGCCGATTGATTCAGCCACAATGCGCTCTCTTTCTTCCCTTGTCGTGTCCTTTATCAGAATCGAACTCATTCTTCATCGCCTCCAAGTCCGTAGTATAAAATCTCATTATATCTGGCATTGGCTTCTTCAGCTGCCTTTTTTTCTCTCCATCTTTCCACATCGCTGCAAATTGCCAGCATTTCATCCACGATCAGTTCTGCGCTTTGCGGCTTCACGTTGTAAAGATATGCAAGCATCCTGTCCATTGCTTTTGGACTTCCAAGCTGTCTCGCAATCTGATCCCCCAGTTCTCCGGGAAATCCCAGGTTCTCAACTGCCATAACCACCTCGTCGTGCTTTCCTGTCCATTCAATCCTGTTGTCCATATTTGCCACCATTAATAGTCAAGTCCGCAGCTTAAGCCACTCCCCAAGACCAATGATTATCACGTTTTCTCATTTCCTGTTAAGCTTATATCCCACAACTGCACCAACAACACCTCCAAGGATATGTGACAGATTAGATATATCATCCTGCAGGAACAATCCCTCATAAACCTGCTGCCCAATGAAAACAATCGCAACAAGTATGAACGTAAGCGGAATCTCTCCATTCTTGAAGCTTGTGAATGATGTCAGGAGAATAAACGCAAACACCACACCGCTGGCTCCACATAAAGCCACATTCCAGAAGAGTATGTAATTCACCACTCCGGTTACTGCCGCAGTGATAAGTATTACCTGCATTATTCTCGCTGATCCGTATTTCTCTTCCAGCATCGGTCCAAGGAGCAGAATATATGATGCATTCCCAATATAATGCGCCCATCCTCCATGCCCCAGCACATGAGTAAAGAACCTCAGATAGGTCAAGGGATTGACCGGTGACGAATGATACGTCATGAACAACAGCTCATTACTCTTTCCCATGGTCAGAAATCCCAGTATTAGCACAGCCAGGCTTATAAATATGAATCCCAGCACAACCGGGGAATTGAAGGTTATCTTTAGTTTTTTCATATTCATGGCTCCTCATTCTCGAACCTGCTCACAGACATTTCTTTATATCTTTTATGAGCCCTTCATCTGCAGGCAGCCAGTTAACATCATCGATATCGTCTTTGGTAACCCATTTTGCGGCTTCGTGCTCAAGAAGAGACAAGTGTCCATTCCTCACCGTTGCCCAGAAACAGTGCATGTGAAGATGGAAGGTCTCATAGTCATAGTCAATAATATCTATCAGATCATGAACTTCAATGTCTGTTGCGAGTTCTTCTTTTATTTCCCTCACAAGAGCCTGCTGTGGTGCTTCTCCCTCTTCAATCTTTCCTCCGGGAAATTCCCAGCCATCCTTGAACTCACCATATCCACGCTGAGTGGCAAATACTCTTGTCTTATGTTCATAATTGTCGCAAATAATGGCAGCGACTACATTTACAGTTTTCATCTGATTGTCCCGATCCCGGTTTCTTTCATCTGCGCAAATTAAAATGCCCTTACATATCCAATCTCTGTGTAGACCATGCCATGTTTGCTCTGCTCTGATTTCATCAGGGATATTCCATTTACCCGCATTTTTTCAGAGGTGTTTTCATCTGATAACATTGGAATATCCTTAGATCCGGTCGCTCTTCTCACAAGAGTTATGTGGGACATGAATCTCTTTTTATCAAAATCGATGTCATTATCCGAAAGAGCGTGCCTAAGCCGCTTCACGTAATCATTGAGCTCAGGGTTGTCTTCTACATTGGCAAATACCATATCCCTGAAACGCCTCGTTCCTGATACCTTTATGGTAAAGGACCTGAGCGGCACCCCACGCATTATTTCCTCTATCTTCTCCGGCTCGTCACTCTCGCCAATGAACACAAGAGTCATGTGAAGATTCTCCCTGCGTGTGAAATTGCCGTTCACTCCGTATCTCATGAGATCATCCTGCATCTCCATAAGAGCATCTGTCATGTTTTCATCAAAGTTTATCGCTATAAACAGTCGCATAAAGCATCTCCTTACCGCGCACAGTGAAAGAATTCACTTTCGTCAGCTTCGCCCCTATATAATTATAAAGTTCTACAGAAATAATATCACACAAATGCCTCTTCTTTTAAGGACTCCTGACATTTCCTTACCAAAGACATATTCCCGCACAGGATGAGGACCTCATTCCAGTATGAGGATACTTCCATGCCAAGGTCGTTAACATCCTCAATTCCCCACATAACTGAGAAATCCTCATATCCGTTTATCTCAAGATCTTCTTCGTCGAATATAGCTCTTAAATCTTCCATTGCATCTCCGCATAAAGCAATGTTCTTGCAGCCCCTCGTCAGGATCACATCTGCAATCTCTCTTATAACGGACTCGTCCACGATCTCATCACAGACCACTATCACGGTGTGGTTGGAAAGATCGCGAAGGTTCCTGTTTTTGCCCGGGATTCCTCTGCCAATTATTCCAAATGTGATGTTCTGGTTTGCTGTAAAATCTGTGTAATCGTGCTGAATCATAACGGCCTCCTCTTCAAAACTGCTGCCTCAAAACTGCTGTATTGGTTTCCTATGGCTATATTATGCAATTTTTAGAGTCCAATAAAACAGACACCCAGAATATATGTTCGTTCCTTTGTTCTATCCCGTTATGATCGTTATGATTTATTTATGTGATTTCTCTATGCATTCAGAAGCTTGCTGATCAGTTTGCCATTCGAAACCGGCGTATCGCCAAGATTCTTTGGAATTGCCAGCTCTATCACCACATGCAGGTTTCTTCCGTTAAGGCGAGTCCCTGCAGACTCAGTTAGCGCAGCATGGGCTTCTATATTCGGATCTTCGAGAAGTGGCAGCACAACATAGTACAGCTCGTCTTCATCAAATGAAACAGTTCCGAGAACCCTGCCTGTAACTATTTCTTCCACTGCAGCCCTGTCTTCTCGCAGGAAAACGTTCAGCGGTTCTCCGATAGCCGGTGCTCTGGTTTTCAGACTGGCAGGATCTCCTTTAACAAAACCACTGAAAGCAAAGACCTCTCTGTCAGCATCCTCGCGGACTTTCTTTCCAATCTTTCTTGCTGCATCTGCCGGTAACACATATTCCTGCATCATGAGGTGGAAGATGCCCTTTACCCTGTCATGATCCGAAACAGCGTCATGATCTGTCATTACATCCCTGACTGCTTCAAGAACGCTCTTTGAAAAGAGCCGGAACTCTTCCATGTCAGGATCCCACACAAATTTGCCGCGAGCCATCTTGGACAATGGCAGTTCCTCATCAAACATCCTGAATTGAAAATAAATGTTTCTTGCCGCAAAAGCCTGCTTATTCTCAAAAGCATCCCAGGTAAACTCGTATGCATCATAAAAAGGCTTACCTTCAGATTCCCTGATCTTCTTGTAAGCCTCTATGACAATCCTTATCTTTTCATCATCTTCCGGCGCCCTTTCCCTGTTGGGATCAGAATCAGGGTGATACATGATAAGGAGCTTTTTATACTTAGCCTTTATCTCCCTGTCGCTATCTTCCTGGGATGCTCCAAGGATTTTGTATGCTTCCTTAAGTGTCATAAAAATATTTTGTTCCGGTCTTATAGTTATCCGCCGGCATCACAAACATTATAAAAGAGATTTGATGCATGCCTCAACATCTGCCACATCAGCAGTGGGCTCGAAACGTGCAACCACATTACCTTCCCTGTCTATAACAAACTTTGTGAAGTTCCACTTGATATCAGGCTTCTTGTCCCAATCAGGGTCAGCTTCTTTAAACATCTTCTCAAGCAATTCCCTGTACTCATGATCCTGGAAGCCTTCAAATCCCTTCTGTGACTTGAGGTATGTGTAGAGAGGAAGTTCGTTCTCACCATTTACATCAGCCTTCTTCATCTGTGGGAATGTTGTATTGTAGTGAAGTGTGCAGAACTCATGAATCTCATCATCAGTTCCCGGAGCCTGTCCGCCAAACTGGTTGCAAGGGATATCCAGAATCTCAAGTCCCTTGTCGTGATAGTTCTCATAGAGCTCTTCAATAGGCTTATACTGTGGTGTAAATCCGCAGCCTGTAGCTGTGTTCACAACAAGGATTACCTTGCCCTTGTAATCAGCAAGATCAAGCTCCTCTCCGGTTCCTGTAGTTACTTTGTAATCATAGATCATTCTATTGTCCTCCTTATATTATCATATATATTGTTTAGCGAATCTAATAACTTCATCCCTGCATCCATCAACAGCCTTGCTCTTGAAATACAGGGTATTGCTCTCGACCTGAATTCCCTTCTCTGCCAAAGCCTTCTTAATGAGATCAAGTGCATGTTTGGAAAGCCATGAGGTTGAGAATACAACCGCCTTTCCGACTTTATCACCGGATAATGTCTTTAAATACTGTTTAAGATTGTCATCTATGCCATAAGCGTAGAGCGCTCCTCCTATGAAAAGCACATCTACCTTCTCAGAAAGTGCCGCATCCTTAGAATCTACCGAAATTGCATCCACTCCCGCAGCTTCTGCGATATACTCTGCAACCTTCCGTGTGTTTCCTGATCTTGAATAATATCTTACTGCTACACTCATAGCATCCTCCTTATAGTTATATCTGTATATTAAATTTTATTGCATTTAATTGTGCACAATATTTATTATAATACTATTTGACTAAAAATCAAGCCCCAAACTTAAGTACTGGATTTCCTTTCCATCAACATCTATAACTTCAATGTCTTCGTCTTTTTTGCCGATCTTTACATATATCACTGATGCAGAGACTTTTTCTTGCTCATTTTTGGTTTTTTTGCGGGATAGATACCTGATTTTGATGTTTTAGACCGTAAGCAAGTCAGATATTTTTATTTAACTCTCCGGAGTAATTCTGGAACTGAAATATTCAGATTCCTGATAATTCGCGGCTACTTTTGGGTAGTCTCCTTCCATATCAAGAGATTTCAATAAGGATTCTTCTATATTGTCCATTCCATAAAGCGGCAATAAATTCTCGTTGGCTATGAGTGTATAATCCCTGTTTTCTATCAGAAACGGATTTATGATATTTTCATATTCTTCTTGTGTAATCTCATTTTCATTATGCTCAGCGTCACGTAATACAAATGTATAGCTTTTCTCAGCAGTATCTGAACCAATTGCTTCTAAGTCATTAATGACCGTTGAATACACATTTATCAGTTTCCCGCCGTCTACAATTCCTACATCATCAAAAGTTGAACCCTGACCGGAATAATAACCATATATAGTGCCTGCACGATATTCATAGCAAGCACATCCAAAGCTTCCATAATTTCCCAATTCGGTAACATTACTGCCGTCATAAGAAAAGACCAGGACGCTATTAAAATGTGCTGTGCCATTGCTAAAAGCCAGTTCGGGAATCTCATCATCATCAACATGAATAAGCCCTACTGCTCCAAAAGTAGGTTCAAAAATCTCCTCATTTGATTTTATGTATTCCGCATAGGCACTGGCAGCTTCAGTTGCAATTGCATCCCGGTTATCATTTTGCTCTGATGAATAAGCTGCTTCCTGCTCAGGCTCTGCTTCTTTCTCTTCCGCTTCGTTCTCTTCCACTTCTTTCTCTTCCACTTCTGCTATGCTTTCACTGGCCTTTGGTTCTTCAATCTGCTTAGCAGCATCATCAACTGATTCCGTTTTGGCAGCACCACATCCAACTAATATTATTGAAGCTCCAATCATTGTTAGAAATAATCTTTTCATACTTCTCTACCTTTCACTTGTTACTGTTCACTCGCATACAGCTCGCTCCAGAAACGTATTCGCGCATTAGCGGCTGAGCAGTATCTTAACTTCTATATTAGCACAATTAATGTGCCTTATATTCCTTTATATATCTCCTCTCACAAAAAAGCGGTCCATGGATCAACTCCACAGACCGCCTTAGCCGAGTACTTAGTTATTTAATGAGCTTTCTTCCGGCCCAGATACAGATGCAGGCGCCTACTATCGAAACAATAAGGCTGCCAATCAAACCTGTAGCAGTAAATCCGATCAGCCTAAAAACCAGACCTCCTACGAATCCACCGCCAATACCAAGAAGAATATTCTTGATCATTCCTGAGTTCTCATTCATAAGCTTGCTGGCAATAAGTCCAGCGATTGCTCCAAGTATAAGTCCCCCTATAAGACCCATAGCATGTACCTCCTATCTCATTATGTTCTGCCCAAAAGACTGCAAAGGCCAACTACCAACAACACCGGCAATGCAATGTAAACAAGTCCTGTAAATAAAAGCCCCACAAGAATAAGTGGAAGGAACACCAATGTAAGCATGACTGTAATGATGCTCCAGCTTGCTCTGAATGCAAAGCCAATCATTTTACCAAAGATCCAAAAGAATAATATGATAAAAAGCAGCGACAACATGATCCTCACCATCCTTTCCAAAATAAAAACCATTGTCATCTGTTGCTTGTTGATGAATTCATTATACTTCCAATGGATTAAAAGTCACATGATTTTTTCAGCAAAAAGAAGTCGGCTATTTTGCAATTTATGAAAACTTTGCAGTTGCTTTTATAGTATAATGTTTTTGTTCGATCAGCCAAGGAATTTATGGACAAAAAATATTTTATTGATAGTGAGAATGTTGGAGATAATTGGATATTTCTGCTTGATACCGTTGCAGTATCAGATGAGATTTTTGTTTTTTATACCGCGAAGAGTCCGCATATGAATTACAAAAATCTGATCACGCTTAAGGAGTCACCCAAAGATGTGACATTCATCGAATGCTGCGAGGGTAACAACGCACTTGATTTTCAGTTATGTACAGAACTTGGATATCAGGTACATGGCTCAGCTGATAATGAATATATCATTGTCACAAATGACACCGGCTATGATGCAGTTGTTAAGTACTGGAAAGAGCGGGACATCGCTATTAAACGCATGGCCGGAAAAGCCTGTATCCAAAAACAGCAGTCCACAAGCAAAAAAGATCTTCCCACTTCTGTAGTCATAGAAGATGCTAAGCCGGCTCCTTCGAAAAACCCCAACGATGGTATTCCGAAAGAAGCTAAAGAGATCTTCTATATCTTAGGAAGAGATCAGTTGCAGCCACTGCATGAGTCGCTGCAACAGATTTACGGAAAACAAGGCGGCAATTATTACAATTCATTTAAGTCCGATGCAACTTACAGCAATTACATCGCAAACCACAAAAAGAAGAGCCTTGAAGAGAAACAGAAGTCTTACTGTCAGATAGTATTTGCCCACGCTAAAAATAAGGTTGCAATGCCTGCTGATTTTCCAGAATTTGTAACTGAAACCTGGAATAAGAAAAAGAATCTGAATTCTTTTCGAGCTTCCCTGCAGACCAAATATGGAAAAGAGGCCAGTGAGAAATACTATTCTCTTATAAAGGCTCATATCAAGATCTTAGACAAAATCAAATGAAGGAGAGCTGATCGATCCTGCGAGGGTTTATCCCTCGCTGTTTTATTTAAGCATTTCAGATCAGTGCCTGAAGCTCTGAATACAGAATTTTACCGCCTTCATTTACAGGAAAAGCCGGAATTGTCTTTATCCTGAATTTATCATAAAGAAACATCAGATTTTCGCGAATAAAGTTTTTTATCAATACCTCTTCTTTTTCGTCTGTCACAAAAACAGTGAGATTGTCATCTACGCCTACGCTTACACTGCAAATGCCAAGCTCAGTGATGATCATCTCATCGATCTCATCCAGACTTATCCTGTGACCCGATATCTTGATAAAGCGTTTCATTCTGCCGGATATGGTAATATAACCGTCCTCGTCAAAGCGGGCGATGTCGCCGGTTCTAAGGACGCTCTTCCATTCATCTGCAAGCTGCAGATCCTCTCCCTTCTGTGCGTATCCCATCGCCACGTTAGGACCGGAATATACAAGCTCGCCATCTGTATTAACGCCGGTGACAGGATGACCTGCATCGTCGATGAGGCTTATCTTTCCTCCCGGAACAACCACTCCGACTGAGCCCGGTTTTCTGATGGCATCCTCAGGCGGCAGATAGGTAATCTCCGCAGTTGCTTCGCTCTGACCGTACATGATGACAAAGCGTTTCCCATTTTTCTCGGTGTACTGCGCGTAGTACTCCTGAAGCGCGCAGCTTAGCTTCCCGCCTGCCTGGCTCATCGTCTTAAGATCAGGAAAATCCTCCTCAAAGATTCCAATATGATGGAGCATGTCATAAGTAGTGGGAACGCCGTGGAAACACGTCACCTTCTCAGCTTCAAAAAGATCCCAGAATTCGTCATCCAAAACTCCGCTCTTCGTCACTATCATGGCAGCGCCGCGAAGAAGATTCGCGTGAAGGATTGACAGACCATAGGTATATTGCAGGGACAATGACGTGATTGTCCGGTCTGAAGCACTGATATTGAGTATATCCGCAATTGCCGATGCATTGAATCGAAGATTGCCCCAGCTTTGCCTTACCAGCTTAGCCGATCCGGTGGAGCCGGAGGTTGTGATCAAAAGACCAAGTTCAGGGTTGATCGGGAAGCACTCCGGATAGTTGGTCTTCAGAAGTACATAGTCGCGAACCACGTATATTTCCCTGAGTGCCTGATAGTCACCGCGGATTTCCTGCGGTACAAAGAGAAATCTTGGCCGGTAGACGTTCATAAGTTCCCTGCGCATTCTTGGTGGGAGATTTTCAGAGACCGGGAGCATGGGAAATCCCAGATTGATGAGGGCAGAATATCCGGACAGCGCTCCAAGTGTATTGCTGCATACAAACATCGTAAGCGGTCTATTCCCATCACTCAGACACCCGTTCTTTTCTATAACCTGTTCCAGCTCATCGCCAAGAGTAACCAGATCCTGATATCTAACCGTCACACCGCTGTCGGAGATCAGCGTCACGTTTTCTGCAAATCTTTCAAAATCCCAAAGTATTCCCATCACAGCTCCCTTCATTTTGCTTCATTAGCTTCACTGAGCTTCTTTTTTACAAGTTCCAGCCCTGCAGCGAAGGACTTTATCTTCATTGTCTCCCTTCCCTTAAAAGAGATGCGGAAGGTTTCTTCAAGTGTACAGATAAGCTCCATCTGCCGGATGGAATCCCAGCCGTCATCATGAAACCTGAAAGTGACAGGATTAAATTCGAAGTCTTTAAAGCAGGAGGAAAAAGCCTCCCAATACAGCTCGGTAATGTGTCCATCGCTTAGTTCTTCTGCCTTATTCAGGTCGCTCTCCGTATGTTTTTCCTCTGCCGCGCCTTCTGCCAGCTGCCTGCTCGGTGAATACAAAAGTCCCTGCGTTCCCTCATTTGTTATTCTGGCCGGATTACCCATGACAGTAGTATTGTCTTCTACATCGTCAAACACAGCGCTTCCAATGGCTACAACACTGAAATTACCTATGCGGATACGATCCTTCAGCATTGCCCCGCTCCCGATAAACGCATTTTCTCCAATGATCGCATGCCCGCCGATAAAAGCATTGACTCCAACCCGGGTATGATCCATGATCTGCGAGTCATGGCCTATTGCAGCTCCCCTCGCCGCATAGAAATTCTTTCCAATCCTGGCCAGTGAGCCGATAAAGACGGATGGTCCAATCACTGCGCCTTCTCCCACTTCAGCATCAGGACTGATACTTGCCGACGGATGGATAAGACGCGCCCCGTGATATCCCGCCTCGGTCATCCTGTCAAAAGCCTCCTTCCGGAATTTGGGCTCACCGATCGTGATCACAAAATATGTGTCCTCGGTGCTGTACTGTTTGCGAAAGGTCTGAAATCCAATTACCGGGCAGCCCAGCAGATTGTTAACAGTAGAATGGTCATCGATAAAAACCATTTCAGACCACTGCCCGGTCTCATCTGCAACATATTTAAATTCTCTTCCAAGCGCCCCGGCTCCGTAAAACGCAAGTATCATCTTTCCCTCCTATGAATTACCGTCGTGAGCATTTAAATGATCTGTGTCGGACTGCCGTTTTGTTCAAGCACCCCCAAAACCTTCTCTATCTCTTTTCTGACAATCTCAAGCTGCCTGGTCTCTTTGTCCGTCCAGATCAGGTTTCCCTTATCATCAGTTGTTGCAAGCAGGTTCAAAAGATATCCCTCCTGTCTCACAGTTTTTTTGCTGATATCAAATACGAGTTCAAAAGCCATGCAGCAATGTGAAATACGGCCTTCAAAATGAGAGTGACGAATCCCCCTCGGTATGCAGCGGTGTTTATAGACATAGTCCATCACCTCCGGGCTCGCTTCCCCGGTTTCCTGAAAACTGCCCCTGCTGCTACCCACACGTTCATCAAAAGGTATCTCGGCTATCACGCGAAATATATCCGTCTTGTCAGCATCACGGAGGATTTCAGCAAAGCAGCGTGTCCTATCATCAAGTGTATCCGATAGCGCAAGTTTATTGTGCTGCCGGATGGCTGTTTCAGCAATTGCACGCCAGTCTTTTGGCAGACCCTCATTGGGGAACGATTCAATAAGTCCGTCCTCGAACAGAATATCTGCGCTTAGCTGCGCGTGATCTAGGGACTGGGAGTCCACAAATGTCCCGAAGCGCCGGACCTGCTCAAAGCGTCCGATATCATGAAGAAGCCCCAAAAACCAGGCCAGATCCGTATCGGATGCACTCATCCCCAGCGCGCCGGCATACCGCTCTGCCAGCTGCGCAACCCGGTATGTGTGTGTAATCTTGTGTAAGATCAAGGTGTTCGTAGTATCATATCTATCCGCGTAATTTTTAAAAACTGTCTTTGCCTGTTTCTGGTCAAACATCACTAAGTCTCCTTTATTCACCTGTTTACTTCACATTATTGGAAAGATCGTCATGATCCAGCCGACACATATGGCACAGCTCAAAACAGCAAAAAGCCAGCCGCCCCGGACAAGGTCCCTTTGAGAGTATCCTCCGCCCTCCATCATGGCCGGTACAGCAGCTGTTGGCATCGGGGTCATAAACGCAGTAAGCGCACCCGCTTCGATCAGTATCAAAAGTCCTCGGGGATCCGCATTTATCTTATTACATGTAGCGATTGCGATGGGATAGAAAATGAGCATGGTGCCGCGATTGGACATGAACTGCGCAAGAACAAACGTAAAAAGGAAAAAGACAAGACCTATAACATAGCTGTTTTTGGAGATCATGTTAAATCCGGCAATGACCTCACCGATCAGCTCCCCCGCTCCGGTCGCGGAGAGAGCTCCCGCCATGGCGAGCGTACCAACGATCAGAAGCAGCATACTAAGCGGAACAGACCCGACAGCCTCTGTAGGCGTTAGAACCTTAAAGATCACCATACACACCGCTCCTGTGAGGCATATCTGCCAGACAGCGAGAAATGGAAGGACATACGCCTGCAGCATGAGACCAAACGCTGTAGTAAAAAACACAGCGATTCCCGCTATCTCTGAAAGTGTAGGTAACGACTGTTTCCTGTCATCATTACCTTCAATGCGCCTTTTTTCATCCGCGTCCCTAATCTGTCTGTCATTGCAAAAATGAGGCATGACAAAGGCGCAGTACAAAACCGCAAAAACAAGCATTGGGAACCGCCCCTTCACAGGATCAAAGAATCCCATGACCGGCACAGCCTTGGAATAGCCATCCAAATGATCATAAAAAGCTGAAATATAGCTGTTAAACTCAGCCGCCTGGGTCGCGCCGTTACCTATTGGCAGCGTGCAGCACGTCGAAATGGCGACAACACCGAGCGGCATTGCGATCTTTGATCTGGAAATCCCCATGGAATCCGCAAACGAAAAACAGAACGGAGCCACAATTTCAAACACAATAACCGGACTCTGTACCATCTGACCAAGAAGCATGGCAACAAGACAATAAAGAAGAAAGACTGTGGAGAGTTTTCCTTTTGCCAGACGTGAAATAGCCCCGGCAAGTTCTGAGCAGAACCGGGTTCTGCTAAAGCCTGCAGCCACCACACTCATAGCTCCGACCATAATGACAGTATTATTTGAAAAATAACTGAGCGCATCTTCTGCAGTAAGGCATCCGGAAAAAGTAAGAGCTGCAACAGATGCCATTGCAACCGTTGCAAGACTCCATGCACCACTCATATAGAAAATACAGGTCAGCAGAAAAACGACCATACAAATTATCAACTGTGCAGACATATAAGCGTTTCCTCTTCTTTCAGTAAAGGACATGAATTGCACACTTTTATTCTACATTATTCTTCTATCCAATGCATTTTATTTCTATAGCTGTAACAGGGTGAATATTAACAAGTTCCTCGTATATTTTCAATTTTCTTAAATTTTCATTAACAGTAATACTCTTATGTAAAAATGTAGTAAAATTTTACTATGTACTGTCTATTTGTATTAGCCATAATATGCTCGCAGGAGGGGATATGCAATCAGATTTAGTCATTAAGGAGAACGAATTGATCGATCCATCAGATTATCCTGAAGATCAGCGCAGTCTGGTCGAGGATTTTAATGCGCGCATCAGACGTTTAATGGGTATCATTACCGGGATTGGAAAAGAGTATCATACAATCTGGGTCATCAATGCCAATACAAAGAAGATGTATCTGTATCGTTCCACCGGAGAGAACACGAATCGCTACGCGGTGGAACTGGGGTTTCGATTTAACAATTACGACCGCTTTATTGAGGAATATGTGGACCGCTGCGTGGTAAACAGCATAGAGAGCATCCAGCGTGATGTAAAAATAGATGCCGTATTTTCAAGGATCAAAGACGGAGAACTGTTTACTCTTGATTATATGCGTCTTGCTGATGACGGGAATATGTCCTATCATCAGATGGCATTTGCGCTGGCTGGACAGCCGGGAGAAACTGAGAATTTTATTCTGGCTTTCCGGGATATAGATGAATCCATTCGTAAGCATATTGCTGATAAGCGCTATTTAAGGGAACAGCTGGATATCGTGGAGACCTTAAGCCGCGATTATTACAATATCTTCAAGATCAATCAACAGACCGGTGATGTGGTGATCCTGAAGCTTGACGGCTATGTCACAAAAGGTATGGAAGGCGCAGGCGACAAGATATACTCCTACGATGTACTCTATAGACAGTATGTGAAGGATCGTGTGTATTCCGAGGATCAGGAGTGGATGTATGATGCCATCTCTCTGGCCACAATCAAAACAAAGCTTTTAGATAATTCGGAGTACGTCTCCAGTTACCGCGTTATGGATAACGGCGAGGTGCACTATTATCAGTTTACATATATCCTTATCAACGCCAATATTCCCAACAGCGATATGCTTGCCGGTTTCAAAAACGTAGACGACATTGTTGCCTCGGCAAAGGAGCGGCAGAATCTTGAGATCCTGGCCAGCACAGATATTATGACAGGTATTCTGAACCGTGGCAGCGGCGAGCGAAAAGTAATCGACGCTATGGCAAACAGCAAGGCAGGAATGCTCTGTATCCTGGATGTTGACAAGTTTAAGGATATCAACGATGAATATGGACATAACGTCGGTGATAAGGTGCTTCGCCAGATTGCGGATGTGCTCAAAATCACCTTCCGTGATGATGATATCATCTTCCGTTTGGGCGGTGATGAGTATGCCATATATGTAATGAATCTGGATGATGAAGCGTCCGGCAGGACTGTAATGGACCGCGTCTTTAAGGAGATTGCCAGGATGAATATTCCGGAGCTTAGAGACAGAGAAATCTGTGTCAGCGCCGGTGCCGTGTTCTACAAAGAGGGCGAGAAGCGAACCTTCGAAGAACTCTATAAATTGGCTGATAGCGGCGTATATGAGAGTAAAAAGATAGCAAGAAGTGCATTGAATTTCAGATAAGATAAGTAGAAGATAAGCCTTTGTTTGCGGATAAGATTTTTAAACAAAAGGCTTCTCTTGTAGAGGGCTTCTTCTTTATTCATTTGTAATATGCAGAAACTTCGAGAAAACTCTTGTTGCCGTCTATGTAGTCTTTATATGCAGTCTCAGCATCTTTTCCGTGAAAAACTTTGCAAAGTCCGCACATATCACAATCCGATATGCATGGATATCGCTCTTTTATATAAGCTCTGCGCTCTTCCGATGTGGAACCAGCTATCTCAGGTGCACCTGCCATAACAATCACCTCCTTAGTGTATCTGTCTGTCCTGCCTGTACTTTTCCATGTACTCCATGTTTATCTCACGAATCTCTTTTTTTCCATCAATGTAATCCTGATATATATCCCAGGGGCTCCCACCGCCAAGCCAGCATGATGAGCAATTCTCACAACCACCGCCGCAATCCAGTGAGTTCTTCACTATCTGTTCCCGTTCTTCCCTTGTTGTATCCTTGATAAGAATAGACTTCATAACTCTTCCTCCAATCCTCTTGGTCCTAAGTGGTTTGCTTCATCTGTCTTTCAAACACGATCTCTGTTTCACTTGAAAGATCTTCCCTGAAGACATATCCCAATCTATTGAATCTGCAGATGTCCTTGGGATCCGCTATCTGATTTTCTGCCATAAACCGCACCATCTCACCTCTTGCCATCTTGGCATAGGTGCCCTTGGTAACCAGCTTTCCATTAACCATATCCCCAAAGGTGATAGTAATGTATTTATCCGAAGGCCTGAGATACTTCTCTATGCATTTCGAATACTCTTTTGATGACAGATTTATTATGATCCCTGATTCATCACGGACTTCTGTGTAAAGCTTTGATCCCCAGAAATCATAGAGATCTTCTTTACCGTCTATTGCAGCCTTTGCCTGCATCTCAAGTCTGTAAGGCGTAACACCGTCCATGGGTTTGAGAACACCATAAAAGCCTGACAGTATCCTAAGATTCTTCTGAACATAGTCAAAACAACTGTCCTCAAACACTGCAGGAGCCATATACTGATAGGCAATTCCTTCATAGGAAATGATGGCAGGAGTGAGCATTTTTCTTAGATCCATGGATCTGATCCGCTTATAGTTCTGCTCTGCTATCTTGTCGTTGCATCCCCACAGTTTCTTAAGCTCTTCATATGTTTTTGTCCGAAGCCATGA
>JAEEGL015895021.1_pt1 | contig 39431 bp, 28 predicted proteins | sample 9134231 | NCBI WGS metagenome assembly JAEEGL01 (sample SAMN16246548, study PRJNA631951) | gut metagenome | biome: gut microbiome; feature: rumen; material: fiber-attached | host: Bos | place: Iran: Karaj | collected 2018-10
ACATTGTGGGCGGCCAGACTGCAGGAGCAGTAAAAGGCTGAGAACGAGGGTTTTATTGAGGCTTCGCTGCAAACGCGGTCGGCGCGTAGTAAAAAAATCAGTAATAATAAATTCCAGATAAGGAGGAAAAAACATGAAAAAGAAGATCGTTTCCCTGCTGCTTACAGGTGTGATGGCATTAAGTCTCGCAGCCTGCGGAGGTGCTATGGAGCCTGTCGGAAGTGCAGGTGCAGCATCAGAGGCAGCACCCGCGGCAGAAGAGAGCAAGGCTGAATCTGCCAAGGGAGGAGATAACACGGAAGCAAAGGCTGATGACGCAGGGGCTCAGGACAGCGGATCCGGGGCAGGAACCACTATTACACTTATGGCCAGCCAGGACTGGGTTGAGGACTCGGAACAGGAACTTGGAAAGAAATTTGAGGAAGAGACCGGCATACATGTGGACTATCAGATAGTGCCTGCAGACCAGTATCAGGACCTCCTGCTCACCAGGCTCAATAACGGTGAAGGACCGGATATCTGGGGCGCTCAGTCAGGATTTGCCCTTTCCACAACATATAACGTTACCGAGAATGCAGTTGATCTTTCAAATGAAGACTGGGCACCTGCTTACAGCAAGTTCTCTGCAGAGCAGACCGGTGTGGACGGAGTGAACTACGGTCTGACATATTATGACACAACTACCGATTATTATATCGTCTACAATAAGAAGCTCTTTGATGCAGCCGGTGCAACCGTGCCCACTACCTGGAGCGAGTTCATCTCTGACTGCGATAAGATCGCAAAGAGTGGTGTGACTCCTATTTATGAGCCCGTGGCAGACGGATGGCATGTGCTCATGCTTTGGACGGAAAATGCACAGGTTCATGATAAGATCGAGCCGGGCATTATCGACAAGCTGAATAAGAACGAGGCCACCTTTGCCGGCAACGCAAATATGAAGAAGGCAGTGGATCAGCTTAATGAACTGGCACAGAAAGGATACTTCGGGGACAACTACATGAGTGACGAGTTTGCTGACGCGGAAGGGTATATGGCAAGCGGTGAGTTCGCTATGTGTATGCTGAAGCCCGGTGCCATAAAGACCATTGTTGCCAGTGATATGAATACAGCAGGATATACAGAGGATGACTTCGGTCTCTTTGTTCTTCCCATCGTTGACAACCAGTATCTGAACATACATCCTACAGGACCTTCCCGCTTCATCTATTCAGGTTCAAAGAATATCGATGCGGCAAAGCAGTATCTCTCATACATCTGCAGGAAGGAAAGCGTGCAGTATGTGATAGACAATGCGGCCGATGTGGAGAATATGCCTCTGGAAGTCGGGCAGACTCCTGAGTACTCCAATATGACAAAGGAATTCCTTGCCAGCTATGATGATGAGCATTCAGGAATGGTGCTCCAGGATGTGGTTCTCTACTTCAACGAGCAGTGGATGGATATCAATGCGGATCTTGCAGCAATGTTCATCGGTGATATGACAAGCGACGATGTATTGAAGGGCATTGATGAAAGAAGGACCCAGCTGGCTCAGGCCGCAGGCGATCCCAACTGGAAATAAACACTTTACTTTAAGGCATAAAAAAGGCTTCCGGGGTCATCCGGAAGCCTTTTTGCGAGTCAAGAGTCAACGGGGACGGTTCTCGTTGACTTAATCCACTCTGTTGTAATTGATGAGGCAGCCGTCAAGGATGATCTGTCTTTCGTCATCCGTGAGATCCCCGAGACTGAGTTCAAATTCCTTCATCTCCCCGGCTCTGACGGTGTAGGCTTTTATCACCGGCTGTTTTTCTGCTACTGCTTTCTTTATTCCGGGAATAAAGAGATAGTCAGTTTTCTTAAAGGGCAGTTCTCCCTTATCTATGATAAAGGGCAGCATCCCCCAGTTTATTAGATTGCTCCTGTACCTCTTTGTGGCGTATTCATTTGCGATATTTGCCCAGCCTCCCAGGACCTTCTGGCAGGAGGCCGCCTGTTCCCTGGCGGATCCGTCTCCCGGCTTAACGGCAAAGATCACGGAACCTATCCCTGTATTATCCCAGTCCGCATCCGGGAAGGCTTTCCTGATCTCACCCACAACCGGCTGCAGCTCTGCGGAGGATTCAACCATCTTTTCAAGGGCGGTCACACCGTCTTCCCTTGCTTTTTCATATGCCGCTATCTCTTTTGCTCCGGGAACATATTCGGGATCCTTCCTGGAAAGGGCAAATTCAGCGAGCTTTAAGGGATTGGATCTATATGACGAAGTCTCCCCCGAGGGGATCAGTTCATCGGTTGTAGTAACGGGATCGTGGATCTCCGACACCACCTTAAGGAGGAGATTATCAGTAAGAGAAGGCATCTCGGGCCAGTCCCTGATATTGGGCCCCAGAGTCAGCTCCGCATCCGGATCAGCCTCTCCCTTTGAATCAAAGACCCTCTTCTCATAGATGTTTTTATCAAAGAAATATTTATATTTACCGATCTCAACATCCATATCCGTAGCGGGGGTCAGTACTCCTTTATTGGCTGCAGTAGCTGCTATGGAACGGGCATCCATAAGCGCCACGGAGGAGATCTGTCCCTCCTGTACCTTGGAACCTTCCCTGTTGGGGAAATTCCTGGTGGAATGACGGATGGAGAATGCGTTGTTGGAGGGTGTATCCCCCGCACCGAAGCAGGGTCCGCAGAAACAGGTCTTTACAACAACACCTGCATCTATGAACTTTGATACGGCGCCGTTCTTTACAAGCTCGGCATATACAGGCATTGAGGCAGGATATACGCTCATTGTGAATTCATCACTTCCGATATCCGCGCCCTTAAGTATATCCGCAGCAGCGCAGAGGTTTTCGAAACCGCCTCCGGCACAGCCTGCGATTATTCCCTGGTCGGTGAAAAGCTTTCCGTTCTTTATCTTTTTATGAAGGTCAAAATCTATCCTGTCCCCGAAGGACACAAGCGCCTTTTTTTCCACGTCTGAAAGTATGTCGGACAGATCGGCATTTACTTCTTCGATGGTATAGACATTACTGGGGTGGAAAGGCATGGCGATCATGGGCTTTATCTTGGAGAGATCCACTGTCACCACTTCATCATAGTAGGCCGTATCTAAGGGGTTTAACTCCTTATAATCATCTGCCCTTCCGTGAAGAGCCAGGAATTCCTCAATCTTTCCGTCGGTCCTCCAGATGGAGGAAAGACAGGTGGTCTCCGTGGTCATCACATCAATACCGATCCTGAAATCGGCACTCAGACCTGAGACACCGGGACCTACGAATTCCATTACCTTATTCTTTACTATACCCTCTGCAAAAAGCCTGCCGATAAGGGCGAGGGCCACATCCTGGGGTCCTACTCCGAAAGAGGGTTCTCCCGTAAGATAAATAGCCACGACTCCCGGATAATCAATGTCGTAGGTCTGCTTTAAGAGCTGCTTTACAAGTTCCGGTCCGCCCTCTCCCATAGCCATGGTTCCCAGGGCTCCGTATCTCGTATGGGAGTCAGATCCGAGGATCATCTTCCCACAGCCTGCCAGCATCTCCCTTGCGTACTGGTGGATGACAGCCTGATGGGGAGGCACATATGCTCCGCCGTACTTCCTTGCGGCGGTTAATCCGAATACGTGGTCGTCCTCATTAATGGTACCTCCCACCGCGCAGAGTGAATTGTGGCAGTTGGTCAGGATATATGGCAGTGGAAACTTCTTTAAGCCGGAAGCTCTGGCAGTCTGTATTATCCCCACATAGGTAATGTCATGGCTCGTGATGCAGTCAAACTTTATCTTAAGCTTGTCCATGTCATCAGAAGTATTGTGGCTCTTTAATATACCGTAAGCTATAGTGCCTTTCCCGGCCTCTTCCTTTGTAACGCCAGCCGGAGCGGAATCGCTTATTTCTGTTCCCTTAAGAAGATATGCTCCGCTGCCGCGGACAGTTATTGCGTCTATCATCGATCAAACCTCATTATTTTTTGGATCTCTTCGGGAGTTTCACCTTATCCAGATGCCATATCTCATCCACATACTCCTGTATGGTCCTGTCAGATGAGAATTTTCCTGTGCTTGCAACATTGATAATGGCTTTCTTTGCCCAGCCTGCCTTGTCGCGGTACTGTTTCTCTACCTCGCTCTGGGCATCGGCATAGGAACGGAAGTCCTTTAAGATAAAGTACATATCCGCCTTGTTGGTGCTCTGGGTATTAAGGAGGGAATTATAGAGATCCCTGAACCTGTCCGGATCATCCTTTGAATAAAATCCGTTTATGAGCTGTGTCAGCACATCCCTTATCTCCTGATCGGAATTAAAGATATCCATGGGATCATAGCCACCGTTCTTTTCATAGTTCATGACTTCTTCAGCACTCATACCGAAGATGAACATATTTTCCTTACCCATCTCTTCGGCCATTTCCACATTGGCTCCGTCCATAGTGCCGAGGGTCAGGGCTCCGTTCAGCATGAACTTCATACAGCCTGTACCGGAGGCTTCCTTACTGGCGGTGGATATCTGCTCGGAAACATCCGCAGCTGCAAAGATCAGCTCAGCATTGGAAACCCTGTAGTCTTCTATGAACACCACCTTGATCTTTCCTTCAATGGAGGCATCATTATTCACCACATCGGCAACTGAATTGATGAGCTTTATTGTGAGCTTGGCATTGCGGTATCCGGCAGCCGCCTTGGCACCGAAGATAAAGGTCCTGGGGAAGAATTCCATTTCGGGATGCCGCTTTATCTTATTGTAGAGGCTCATGACATGAAGGATGTTCAAGAGCTGCCTCTTATACTCATGCAGTCTCTTAACCTGCACGTCGAAGATGGATCTGGGATCCACCTCCACCCCGTTATGCTCAAGGATATATTTTGCCAGACGCTGCTTATTCTTGAACTTGATGTTCATGAATTCGTTCTGGGCTTTCTTATCATCGGCATATACGGAAATACCGTGTATCTTCTTCAGGTCGGTGATCCAGTCGGGACCCACATGGTCAGTAACCCAGTCTGCCAGAAGGGGATTGCCGTGGAGAAGGAAACGCCTCTGGGTGATACCGTTGGTCTTATTATTGAACTTCTCCGGCATCATGTCATAGAAGTCCTTAAGCTCACGTTTCTTTAAGATCTCTGTGTGGAGACGGGCAACGCCGTTTACGGAAAAGCCTGCACAGATAGCAAGATAGGCCATTCTCACCTGACCGTCATAGATGATGGCCATATTCCTGATCTTCTCCTGGTCTCCGGGATATTTTGCCTGTATCTGCAGGCAGAAGCGGCGGTTTATCTCTTCAATTATCTGGTAAACCCTGGGCAGTAATCTTGAGAAAAGCTCTATGGGCCACTTTTCAAGAGCCTCGCTCATTATGGTGTGGTTGGTATATGCACAGGTGCTGGTGGTAACATTCCAGGCCTCGTCCCAGTTAAGCCCGTAGTCATCCATGAGTATCCTCATAAGCTCGGGGATAGCTACCGTGGGATGGGTATCATTAAGCTGGAAGATGTTCTTTTCTGCAAAACGTTTGATATCGTCATGCTTACGCATGTACTTTGCGATCGCTTCCTGTACAGAGGCGGAAATAAAGAAGTACTGCTGCTTTAATCTCAGCTCCTTACCGGCATAATGATTGTCATTGGGATAAAGCACCTCTACGATATTCTTTGCCAGATTGTCCTGTTCAACCGCCTTCCTGTAATCACCTTTGTCGAAGGAATCCAGCTGGAAACACTCAACAGGCTCCGCATCCCAGATACGTAAGGTGTTTACTATGCCGTTTCCGTAGCCCACCACAGGCATATCATAGGGAATGGCATTTACGGACTGATAGCCGTCCTGGATAAAGTGGTTACGGCCGTTGCTGTCGGTCTCAACCCGTACATAGCCGCCGAACTTGACCTCTTTCTTATACTCTCTCCTGCGGAGTTCAAAAGGATTGCCGTCCCTAAGCCAGTCATCGGGTATCTCCAGCTGATAGCCGTCCTTTATCTTCTGCTTGAACATACCGTAACGGTATCTGATACCGCAGCCGTATGCAGAATATCCCAGGGTTGCAAGGGAATCAAGGAAGCAGGCAGCGAGACGTCCGAGACCTCCGTTTCCGAGAGCCGCATCCGGCTCCTGATCCTCAACGATGTTCAGGTCTATTCCCAGTTCCTTTAAGGCTTCCTTTATCTCCTTATATTCACAGAGATTGATAAGGTTATTTCCGAGAGCCCTTCCCATAAGGAACTCCATGGAAAGATAATAGACGGTCTTCGGGTCTTCCTTCTCATAGGCCTTCTGGGTGGCCATCCACTCCTCTATGATGGTGTCCTTTACAGCAAAGCAGACTGCCTGGAAAACCTCCTGCTTATCTGCCTCCTTCAGGTTCTTACGGTAGAGGGAACGGATGTTGTCCTCTATCTGCTGCTTGAATTTTGCCTTGTCGAATTTTTTTGCAGTGATCATATTCGCTCCTTACAATTTTTCTACACCAAGGGTTACTTTTTCTCCGTTGATATCCCATTCCTTCGTATATCCCGAAAGCCCGGCCATATCTATCTCAGAAGCCATGGTCTCGGTCTTTACAAAGTCAGCATTCTCTGTAAGATACTCTTCCAGCTTCTCGCTGCCGGTCATGGAGATACGGATCTTATCCATAACCTCAAAACCGGCCTCCTTACGCATGGTCTGTATCTTGCTGATAAGCTCCCTCACATAGCCCTCTTCCAGAAGCCCGGGAGTAAGATTGGTATCCAGGACAACGGTTATATTGTTGTCGTTCTGCTCTACAAATCCTTCCTTATTGCTCATCTCTATGAGAAGGTCTTCCTCTGCAAGGGAAACATCGGTGCCGTCAAAACTGAACTTCAGAGCCCCTTCGGATTTAAGGGTATCCATGGCCTCGTTTCCGTCCAGTTCTTTAAGTGCTTCCCTGATCTTATTTAAGACCTTTCCGTACCTGGGACCCACTGTCTTTAACTGGGGCTTGAAGCTGTATGTGGTGAAGCTCCGGAGTTCCTCGGAGAAGTCCACCTTCTTTACGTTAAGTTCGTCAGCTATTATCTCCTTATAGAAATCGGACATTTCCGGAGCCTTTACATACATCTGTCCGATGGGCTGGCGGTTCTTTATGCCGCTTTCATTCCTGGCAGCACGGCCCAGCACCACGATATCAAGGACTTCCTCCATGTCATGCTCGAGGGCAGTGTCAATAAGGCTCTCATCAGCTGCAGGGTAATCGCAGAGATGTATGGACTCCGGCGCACCTTTTTCCTTTCCGGCTATGAGATTCAGGTATATCTCCTCTGTCATGAAGGGGATCATGGGTGCTGCGGCCTTTGAGATATCGCGGAGGCAGGTGAATAAGGTCATATAGGCATTGATCTTATCCTGCTCCATTCCCTTGGCCCAGTATCTCTTTCGGCAGCGTCTCACATACCAGTTACTGAGTTCATCCACAAAGGACTGAAGGGATTTGGCAGCTTCAGGTATCCTGTAATTCCCAAGGTTTTCATCCGTCTCCTTTATGGTGGACTGAAGCCTTGATAATATCCATCTGTCCATAACAGATAAGCTGTCGGTATCCAGATTGTGATCTGCAGCGTCAAAGTTATCTATATTTGCGTAGAGCACATAGAATGCATATGTATTCCAGAGGGTTCCCATAAACTTCCTCTGGCATTCGATAACTGCCTTGTCATGGAAGCGGTTGGGAAGCCAGGGGGCACTGTTGATATAGAAGTACCACCTTATGGCATCAGCTCCGAAGGTATCAAGGGCTACAAAGGGATCCACCGCATTGCCCTTACTCTTACTCATCTTATTTCCGTCTTCATCCAGTACAAGTCCCAGGACTATGACATTCTCAAAGCAGGGCTTGTTAAAGAGAAGAGTGGATATCGCGTGGAGGGAATAGAACCATCCCCTTGTCTGGTCCACCGCTTCGGAAATAAAGGAAGCCGGGAACTGTGCCTTGAAAAGATCCTCATTTTCAAAAGGATAGTGGTGCTGTGCAAAAGGCATCGCGCCGCTGTCAAACCAGCAGTCAATAACCTCCGGCACCCTTTTCATCTCCTTCCCGCACTCCGGGCATTTACAGGTGATCTCATCAATAAAGGGTCTGTGGAGTTCCACGGTATGTGCTTTCTCATTTCCTGAAAGCTTATATAATTCCTCCCTGGAACCTATGGACTCACGGTGGCCGCAGTCCTTGCACTCCCAGATATTAAGGGGTGTACCCCAGTATCTGTTCCTGGAAACAGCCCAATCCTGAATGTTCTTTATCCATTCACCGAATCTTCCGGATCCTATGGTTGCAGGTATCCAGTTTATCTTCTCATTATTCTCTACAAGATCATCCCTGACCTTTGTCATCTCGATGAACCAGGATTCCCTGGCATAATAGATAAGGGGGGTATCGCAGCGCCAGCAGAATGGATAGTCATGCTCGAACTTAGGAGCTGAGAAAAGAAGTCCTCTGGAATCCAGATCCTTTAATACCTCGGGATCCGCATCCTTAACAAAAAGCCCTGCGAAGGGAGTTTCCTCAGTCATATTTCCCTTATCGTCAACGAACTGCACCAGGGGCATATCATACTTCCTGCCGACCCTGGCATCATCTTCACCGAAGGCGGGTGCGATATGGACCACTCCGGTACCGTCTTCCATGGTTACATAGTCATCTACAACAACAAAGTGTGCCTTTTTCTTCTGCTTATCAGCCAGATCTGCAGCGCACTTAAAGAGGGGTTCATACTCGGTGTGCTCCAGTTCCCTGCCGGAGAATTCCTCTATGATCTCATAGGGTGAGGTGGGAGCATCATCTCCTCCGAGAACCTTTTCCGCGAGAGCCTTTGCGAGAATATAGGTATAACCGTCAGCGGTATGGGCCTTCACATAGGTCTCCCCGGGATTTACGCAGAGCCCCACATTGCTGGGGAGTGTCCAGGGTGTGGTGGTCCAGGCAAGGATGTACTCGTCCCTGTCTTTCACCTTGAAACGGGCAATGGCGGATCTCTCCTTTACCGCCTTATAGCCCTGGGCTACCTCATGGCTGGAGAGAGGAGTTCCGCAGCGCGGGCAGTAGGGAACTATCTTAAATCCCTTATAGAGAAGACCCTTCTTCCAGATCTCGCTTAAAGCCCACCATTCGGACTCAATGTAATCATCTTCATAGGTAACGTAGGGATGCTCCATATCCGCCCAGAATCCAACCTGGTCAGAGAATTTTTCCCACATCCCCTTATATTTCCATACGGATTCCTTACACTCTTTAATGAAAGGCTCCAGACCGTATTTTTCTATCTGTTCCTTGCCGTCAAGGCCCAGTTTCTTTTCCACCTCCAGTTCCACCGGGAGACCATGGGTGTCCCAGCCGGCTTTCCGGGGCACATATGCGCCCTTCATGGCGTGGTATCTGGGTATCATATCCTTAATGACACGTGTCAGCACGTGGCCTATATGGGGTTTTCCGTTTGCGGTGGGAGGCCCGTCGTAAAAGGTGTAGGTTTCACCTTCCTTTCTGGAATCCATGGACTTCTGGAAGATCTGGTTCTCATTCCAGAATTTTACGACCTCTTTCTCCCTGTCCACAAAATTTAAGTCTGTGTTTACCTTACTGTACACTGCCATTTATCAATAACTCCTTATCTCGCTTGTTTTTCAGGACATACCGATTTATTTTCCTATTTTTTCGTATCATTGTCAATGATATGTTATAATACAACCCATGAGTGAAAATTACGTTTCCCTAAGAAAAATCCCCGAATACTTCGGTCTTGAAAAGGGCGACAGCGTCTGGGTGGCATCCGATGTGACCACTCTTATCTATACGGCGCTGGAGAACGGCGATTCCGGGGATATGAACGATCTTATCGACGGGATCACAGATATCATAGGTCCTGAGGGCACTATACTTATCCCTACCTTTAACTGGGATTTCTGTAAGGGCAGGACCTTTGATATAAGAAAGACTCCCTGCCGCACGGGATCCGTGGGAAAGATCGCCCTGAAACGGGATGATTTTAAGAGGACCCAGCACCCCATATACAGTTTTGCAGTATGGGGACGTGATAAAGAAGAACTCTGCGCCATGACAAATAAGAGTTCCTTCGGTGCCGATTCTCCCTTCACTTACTGCAGGGATCATAATACAAAAAATGTGTTCATCGATGTGGAATGCCAGCACTCCTACACCTTCGTCCATTACGTGGAGGAGCAGGCCGGCATAAATTACCGTTATCTTAAGGATTTCACGGCAGGATACATTGACTATGACGGAAATGAAAGCACCCGCACCTATTCAATGAATGTCAGGGATCTGGATAAGGATATCTTTATCACCATCTATCCCTTTGAAGAGGATTTTAAGAAGGCCGGTGCCTCCAGAAGATACGAAGTGGACGGGATCCCCATGAAGACGATAGAGATGGGAAAGACCTACGATATCATCTTTGATGATGTAAGAAATAACAGGAGCAGGAAGATCTGCACCTATACGGGACAGGATGATTAAGTCCATAATAAGAAAGGAAGATTTCAGGGCGATCTACCGTTTCCTTGACCGGGTATCACCCCTTGACCACGACTGTGGTGGCCTTTGCAATGCGGCCTGCTGCGGCACGAGGGATGACAGCCAGTGGGAAGAAAAGATGGGGATATACCTGCTTCCCGGGGAGGATAAGATCCACGATAAAAAGGATGACTGGCTTATCTGGAGCGAGGAATCCACCGAGGATTATGAGTTCCCGCCCTCCTGGAAGGGAAAGGTATTCTTTGTGAAATGCAAGGATGCTCCCCTTTGTCCCAGGGAAAAGCGACCCATCCAGTGCAGGACATTTCCCCTGGCTCCCCACTTTCTGGACGAAGGACACCTGACTCTGATATGGTGTACCGACAAGGTTCCCTATGTCTGTCCTTTGATCAGGGAAGGGGAAAAGCTGGAGTATAAATTCGTGAAGGCGACATACACAGTATGGAAGCACCTCACAAGGGATCCCCTGATACTGGATCTTATCGAGTGTGATTCATTGGAAAGAGAAAGAAACGGAGCGGAAATACGGCTGGTATATGACCCCTTAAGACCGGATCTGAATGAATATATCAAAGGAGAGGAAATACTTTGACGAGGGAAGAGATTTTTGAAAAGATAACAGTTATCTTCAGGGAGGAATTTGATGATGACTCCCTTATAATAGTGGATGAGACCAATTCCGCGGATATTGAGGACTGGGACAGCCTGGCCCATGTGGAACTGGTAATGACAATGGAGCATGAATTCAATATGAAATTCAATATTAAGGAAGTGGGAAAGCTTAAAAACGTAGGCGAGATGGTCGACCTCATTATAAGCAAGCTGTGATGAATACATACGATTACGAAGAACTGGAGATCGGGCACAAGGAAGAATTCAAAGTTCAGATTACTGATGAGATGCTGGACAGTTTTCGAAATATCACCGGGGACATGAATCCCTTCCACAGGGATGATGAATTTGCAAGGTCCCGCGGTTTTGAAGGACATGCCGCTTTTGGAATGCTTACGGCGTCTTTTTTATCAACGCTGGCGGGAATGTACCTTCCCGGGGAAAAGAGCATAATACAGAATACGGAGATAAAATTCATGAAGCCCGTGTATCCCGGTGACGGACTTACCGTCAGCGGAGAGGTGGCGGAAAAAAATGATGCTTACAGGGTGATCAGGATAAAGGTCGCCATTAAAAAGGATGGCGGTGAAAAGGTATTAAGGGGTTCCATGCAGATAGGTTTTCTGGAATAGCGGTCCGGAACAGAAAGGAGTTTTCCATGAGTGACAATGCGGCAAAGCTACAGGAGATCATTGACAAGGCGCAGCGGATAGTATTTTTTGGCGGTGCCGGTGTTTCTACGGAGAGCGGCATTCCCGATTTCCGTTCTGTTGACGGGCTTTACCATCAGAAATACGACTATCCCCCGGAGGAGATCTTAAGCCACACCTTCTTTATGAGGAAGCCGGAGGAATTCTATAAGTTCTACAGGGATAAGATACTGATGGTTGGATCAGACAAGAACCCGGGGCCGAATAAAGCCCATCTCAAACTTGCGGAGTTGGAAAGAAAAGGAAAGCTCACCGCTGTCGTAACCCAGAATATCGACGGACTGCATCAGGCGGCGGGAAGCGAAACGGTATATGAGCTTCACGGCAGCATACTCCGTAATTACTGCATGTCCTGCCATAAGTTTTTTGATCTTGACTACATGAAGGAAAGCAAGGATCCGGTTCCCAAATGTGATGAATGCGGCGGCACCATAAAACCCGATGTAGTGCTTTATGAAGAAGGCCTGGACCAGGAGACCATTAATAATGCGGTTGATGCCATTTCCCGGGCGGATGTCCTCATCATCGGCGGCACCAGTCTTGTGGTATATCCCGCAGCCGGGCTTATCGATTACTTCAGGGGAGATCACCTGGTTCTCATAAACAAGGGCGCCACCGCCAGAGACAAGCAGGCAGACCTATGCATCACGGACAGCATCGGAGAGGTGCTGGGAGGAATAATAGTGACTTGATGCCTTATGCTTTTCCTCACTGTCACTCCCAAACATCAAGCTTTCTGTCCTTATAATAGAACTCTCTGTCCTTATCGCCGATCTCCCGTACAACCCGGCAGGGCACGCCAAATGCCACCACGTTTGCAGGCAGATCATTGGTCACTACGCTGCCTGCACCCACCACGGTATTGTCTCCTATGGTGACTCCCGGCATGATACTTACGTGTGTCCCTATCCATACATTACGTCCTATATGGATCGGAAGATTATAAACATAGAGATTTTCCCTTAAGACCGGCAGGATCGGATGACCTGCCGTTGCGAAAACAACACTTGGCGAGATCATTGAATAATCCCCGATATAAATATGTTCATCATCTACAAAGGTAACATTGCTGTTTATATAGATACCCTTCCCGAGATGCACATGCTTACAGCCCCAGTTGGCGTTTATCGGTGTTTCCACAATGCAGCCGTCTCCGACCTCGGCAAATATCTCCTTCATCAGTTCCTGCCGCTTTTTCGTTTCCGTGGCCAGCGTCCTGTTGTACTCGATCATTTTATCCTGATAGCTGTGCTGATCTCCGAGCAGGGCAGGATCATCATAGTGATAAGGTAAACCCTTGTTTTTTCGTTCTACATTATCCATCGAAACACCTCCTGACTCTGCTATTTTAACATAAAAGTCCGCTATCCGAAAACAGAAAGCGCCATATGATGCAACTGTTTCATGTGATAAAAAAGTGGTAAAATTTCAGAAGGCTCATTTTTATTCAAAGATTGTATATATAGTTATAATTCAGGTATTTGAATCTGTGCCCTCAGGCGCATCAGAAAGGACTGCAATATGCCAAAAGAAATAAATGCGGAATTATGGGAAAAAGCGACAAACCTTGAGAAGATAAAGCTGGATAAAGAAAGAGCTTATAATTATTTTCGTGAAAAAAACTATTCCTATGATCAAATAGGTTTAAGGGGTCTTAAACATTCTGAAATCATTAAGGATATCCGTAATTATTTCAAAGATGACGAAAAATATCTAAAGCGTTTTAATGAAGGGAATCTTAACGAAGTATGGGAGGATTTGACAGGACTTCAGAAGATAAAAGAGGATAAAGAAAGAGCTTATAAATATTTTCGTGATAATAACTATACCTTTGATCAGGTAGGTTTAAACAATCAGGAACATTCTGAGATCATTAAGGAGATCTTTGATTATTTCGAAAATGACAGAAAATATCAAAGGCGTTTTAATGAAAAGCTGTTTATTGAGGAATGGGAAAAGCTGCCAAGTTATGAGGAAAAGCTTAAATTTGACGAAGAATATACTAAATCACGAATGAAAGCTGCTGAAAACGCGGAGAAAGAAAGGCAGCATGATGAAGAATGGGAAAAGCTGCCAACTTATGAGGCAAAGCTTGAATTTGACAAAGAATATACTGAATTTCAATTGAAAACGGCTAAACTCGAAAAGGATGTCAAGGCGATCTATAATATTCTCGGGAAGGAAAAGGCCTTTGGATATTTTAAGGAAAAAGGGTACGGAGAAAAGGAACTGGCTAGCTTTAATTCTTATAGGGGAGTAGGGCATGATGAATTTAAAACAATTGAAGCGGTGCCCAGAAAAGAATTATTGTCTTACATTCAGTTATATTCTACTGAAGAAAAGCAGAAGCTTTTCCCTAAATTATATAACGAGTACTGGAATTCAGAATCCGGTACTGAGCAGGAAAAATATGAAAAAAAGAAATTAATTGACCCTGAAAGAGCGAAAAGAGAAGTGTTTGATCCTGCACCTTATTCTCTGAAAAGAGAGTACGATGCGCCTGAGGCTCTTGAATGGTTACGCAAACAGCCTGAAGAAACCAGGACTTTCCTCTATCCTGATGGTGCTGTTGATATTAAGATGGCGGAGTTTAAGGAGAAAAATCCTTCGTACAAGAGTAATGACTATGATAAAGCCCTGTCGGATGCATTCAATGAAATTGAGAGAGCAAATTATCAGTCGCTTGTAGAGATGAAAGACGGCATGAACATACTTGAAGATAAGTTCAACTCGATGAGAAGTCATACGATCAGTGTATTTAATTCGAAAGAATACGATGAAATGAAACAGGCTTATCAAAGATTTGCCGAGGCCTATAATGACCTGACTACCGGAAATGATATTTACGGTATTCCCCGTAATAATCCGGACAGGTTATCCAAAGAAGATATAGAACGCCTCCGGGGCTTGAAAGATGAAATGTCCGAAAAGGCTCAGCGCTATATTGAAGCCAAAGAAAAGCAGAAGGGTGGAAAAGGAATATCGGCACATTGGACTGGACAGGGTGCCGACAGACTTGGGTTTGCAAATGCACTTGTTTCTTTCAAGCTTGAACCGGAGATCAGTGCAGTAAGTATGAATGAGAGCTTTGAAACCAAGGCTTCCAAGGGCAAAGTTAAGAGGACCAATCTGGGTGATCTCATGGATCGCAGTAAGCGCGGCAGAAAAGGTCTCGATATCGAGATTAAAAAGATGAAAAGGATCGATGCGCAGAAAAAACAGAAACAGCACTCTCAGGATAAGCCAAAAAAAAGTATAAATCTTTGATGCAGGAGCGAAGCGCTCCTGCTCGCCCGCGTGCCGGCGGTCAGCTCTGCTGACATCTTCATCACGCCAAAAATTTTTTGGTGAAATGTCTTTTACATTATTTAGGAGGGTAGTATATGCCGTTTATATTTAATTTTCAAAAATGGAACACAAAGCTCACGCCTGAGCAGAGGGATAAAGCCAATGAAATTAAGCAGAAATATGACGGAAAGATCGTTCAGAACAGGGAGGATCTTATTAAATTCTGGAATGACTTAAGCAACGATCTTACCGCGCTCACGGGAAAGGGATTATATAAGACGAATTGCAAATATGGTTCCCACTTTTTATTACAAGTATCCGGAATGGCAAATACTCTGGCTGCCAGTGCTCCTACCCCGTTAGAAAGAAGCAACTGGGAAAATATAATTGCAGATATGACTAATGCGTTCTCTGAGGGTTATAGTGATCTCGCGGATGCCCATCAAAACTCCGCCCTGAAATCCCAGATATTTACGGACGTAAAAGGGACTGATGAGGCCGATTTTTTTACTGAAGAGACCGAACAAAAGATAGATGAGCTCATAACAAAGATTAATGCTGCGGCAAGAGAAGAATTACAGAAAATACCCTTAAATGCCGGAGAATACAATAATGACGCTTTCAGGCGTGACTCCCTTGAAATGCTGGTCGGGTTGACTGAGTGTGGCCTGAAAGGAAATGTTCAGGAGGAGTATTCAAAGACTGATGATTATATGCTGTTTAAAGGCAGTTCTGTGTTTATTCCAGGAATGGGCACGTACGGCGTAAGCTTAAAGCCGGATTCAAAACCCTATGTAAGCGATTATTCCCGTTTTCACCATCTGGTGCCCTTACTGACCCCGGGTGTTAAAGGAATACGTCTTGTGAACGGATATAATGAATACCGCAGTAAGGGAGCAAATGCCACAAAGGATGATGAACTGAATATCAGGGAACAGATCCTTGTTGAAGGAAATGACGGACTTTATGCGATAGAAAAGATCCGGAAGAATATAACAAATGAAAGGGTGAAGAACTCTTTTGAGAAAGAAGTTGAAGGAGCTTACGTAGATTCTGTTGGTGACAGGGGTGAGCTTGGAAAATGGGAAGCTTTGCAGCGTGCAAGAAGGGAACTTATCGTAAACGGATGGTCTATGCCCGATATTACTGCTATCAGCAGGCTTGCCTCCCTGATCACTATTGCGGACCAGATAAAAAAAGATCTCACGGATACAGAAAGTGAAGCCTTAAAGAATTTATCGAATAAAATAGATTCTGTCGTACATTCCTCTCCGGGAACCGAAGAAAAACGATTAGAGCTGATCAACTCTCTTATAGAGGAGCTGGACAAACTTCCGGATACAACAAAGGAACGTTTCAGCATGTTTACCGGGATGGCGGAGGATTTAAGAAGAGCTGCAGAGCACCAGCTTACCGCAGCTGAGAAAGAGATCCTTGCAGATCCTTCGGAGCTAAAAAAGATTGCGGATGCACATCCGGTAAAAGAATATACCGATGCCGAGCAGCAGCGTGATCTTGAGTGGCTTGATAATATCGAAGCAAAGGATAAGGAGCTTAATGATATTTTCAAGAAGGATCCCTATGCCCATGACAGGATACGTGAGCTTCAGGATCTGACAAAGGAGAACCCCGGTCTTATCGCCCGGGGCGTAAAGAGGGTTCTTGGACAGCAGGCCTGGGATTCATTTAAGGCATTACCGGGCAGGGAAAGTGATGAACTGAAGGCATTAGACATCCTGACCCATAATGATTCTCCCTATAATGTTTCAAACAATCATAATACCCTGATCGATCTGGAAAAGGCCGTTAAGGAAATGACCATTGAAATACCCAAGAAAAACGCTTCCTGTTTGGGACGTAAAGAATTTACGTCCATAATCAGCCAGCTTTCCAATGCCGTCCCGTCTATCTCTCCCGGCTATGATGCACTTAAAAAAACGACCGAGATTTCTGTTCTTGTAGGTGAAAAAAACATATTTGACAGGCAGAATGAGTATATTGAGCGCTTAAATAAGGTGCTGGATTCTCCGGGAAATCTTACTAATTCCCAGCAGAGGGATGAGATCGGTCATTGTCTCTTTGAGATTCTGGGACCTCTTTCCTCAGAAGCCAGTATTTTTGAAGAGGATACCGACGGCCTGTTCAATAAGGAAAATCTCAGTCCCAAGGAAAAAAACGAGATAGAAAAAAAATATATTTCCCCTTTCGGCATTACAACAGGAGGGCTTATGAGCACAGCCTTTACCGAAAAGATCATGCCGATACTAAAGCTTGCCGACAAGGCTCTTGACCGCGCCGAATCCTTAATGAAAGAGGATGGACACATCGTTACGGCAACGAATTTAAAGCCGATCCAGTCTACAATAAAAGGTGTCTTGAAAGGCACTGCGACTATGAAGATCCATGCAATGGAGCCTTTGATCAGAATCCCCTACGCAAACTTTAATTCTCCTTCTGCCCTTCATATTGACAGGGAGAAGAAGCCTCTGATCCCCGGAAAGACAAGAGACTTCTCAACCGAGGAGATAGAGGAAAAAGCTGAGGCATTCCCGATCCACAAGGTCATAAATGCGGAATTTGAGCTTAAAGACATATGGGGAGAATACCTTGCGGAACGTGAAATGGGACCGGTCAGCCCTGAAAAGGAGCGTGAATACTGGAACCGGATCGATAATTGCTATAAAACCATGGAGACGGTTATCAACGATCTCGTAGCAAAGCAGGAAGCCGACCCCACCTTTGTAGACAATAATATGCGGAATATGGTCGGACAATCTACTCCCTTAAAATCGTTTAAGGATGTTATAACTGATCCCAGGGCTATGAAGAACGATCTGGTACATTTAAAGGGAAGAAGGGAAGCGGTCAATAACGGCTGGCCCTTAAGTGAGCTTGGAATGTACAGCCACCTGGAAACCCTGGCAAGAAAAATAGACGGGAATATCAATGTCCTGGAGGCCGGAGGAAATGAGACCCGGGAATATACAGAACATCTGAAGGAATTCAGGAAAATCTTAAATGACAGGATACTGAATAAACCTTATGAAAAGGATCCGGAAATACGAGCGGACCTGTATGCGGATATGGCCCAAAGGATACACAACCTCTCTGAAGAGAGAAAGAATCTTTTAGGATCGAGCTCTTTGTCTTTGAAATTAAAAAACGCAGTAGACAGCTCCATTGGTGGTGTCAATAATGTCAACTCCAATACGGAAGACGGGGGCATGCCCTATGAGTATGAGCTAAAACTCTTTGAGAAGGAACTCCGTGTTGAAAATGCAATGCGGAAGCTTGATGAGCTGAAGGCTGTCGCAGACCCCATAGTTTATTTTGATTATAAGAATTTTATAAACAAAAATCCGGCTCCTAAGCAGGACTACAAGATTGTGGACACCTCCTTTGTGGAGAAAACGGATATCTACCTGAGCGGCATAATGGGAGACCTTAACCGTGAACTGGAAGCAGTAAAAGCAGGTAAGGAAACTACCCTTGAATCCAAGACCGGGATCAGCCACGATAACGCCGTAGACAGGATATGGAATATGCTGAATGCTTCAGACTCCCTCTTCCACGTTGATTCAAAGCAGTATAAGGCGGTTAAGGTAGGCTTACAGAAGCTTCATGATAAAACCATCTCTGCTGATGAAAGGGAGAAGCTTACAAATGATGTGAAGACTTATCTTACGGATCCAAAGTACGACCGAATAAATAAGCATTCGAAAAATGATTTCGATAATACCCGCTTTAATTTGATGTTCACACTCGCTAATGAGCTTGATCCTGCCTGGGCCAAAAAGAATTTTCCAGATATGAATATTGCCGCCCTCCATGGAAGCAAAGCAGCGAATACCTCCTTCCATAATGTCCATGAGTTTACCAATTTTATGCACCGTCAGATGGCAGACGGCGGTTTCTTAAACAATGCAGGTCCTATTGCTTCACAGCACTGGTATTTAAGACCTGACAGCTACGGACAGAAGGGCCTGGTAGAGGAGGTGCTCCGTATAAGGGGCGATGCCTCGATATCGGAGCAGGACAAGCTTAAGGCTGAAAAGGATAATCTCTGCAAGCTTTCCGGGGATATTCCGAATATGACGGAAGACATAAAATTCAAGTCAGCATTTCCGTCTCTTGAAACCTACAGGCAGGAGATAGCAAAGCTCTCAAATGAGGGAGTTAATAAGGATGATAATTATTTCATCAATAATAAAGACCGGCTTGATCCCTACAGAAGCGAGGCGATAAAGGAGATAAAGGCTTTTCTTAACGATACACAAAAACGGGATAATCCTCTTTATGACAAGGCAGCACTCGCATACGGGGTGATGGATCCTAAGGGGGCTCATGAGTATATTGTCGAGCTGAATAACCGGAAGGTGAAGACAAGGAACGCGCCGGAGCTTGAAAATGTTATGGGCGAGGCACCTATGTCAACGACTGAAAAAAAGATAAAGCCTGTAAATCTTGTGGAGCTTGAAAAGCAGCAGGGCATTGATCTCCTCGGCCGGAAGAGCCTTAGTAAAAAGAGGATGGAATCCCAGGAGAAAGCTGTCAGCAGGGATACGGTCCGAAGCATAAATCCATGATGAAGAGTCAGGGGGAGTCGATCGACTCCCCCTGGATCTTGCTAAATCAGATCTTGGTATATCAGTCCAAAGCTTCTTTCTGCGGCACTTCCACTTTCTTCTCAAAGCTCGTGAACATCTCATCCACTGTTGCTGTATCCATCTTTGCGGTGAAGAGACTCACTATCGGAACGACGATCAAGCCTCCCACCATGGCAAGGACGCCGGAATTGATGGATGACTTAAATATAAACCCGAAGAAGGGTCCCCAGCCTGAGACATCCGTGCCGGAAAGGGTGATGAAAAGCTGTATCAGCGAGATGCCGCAGCCCCATAAGAAACAGACAGCGACAGAGGCTCTGGTGATACCTTTCCAGTACAGTCCGTACATAAAGGGCGCCAGGAAGGCTCCGGCTAAAGCGCCCCAGGAAATACCCATCATCTGGGCGATAAAGGTGAGCCCGGGATAGGAATCCTTTAATATGGCGATCACTGCGGAGATCACGATGAAGAATACGATGAATACACGCATCCCGGTGACCTGGGCTTTCTCGCTCATATCTTTTTTTGCAGTCTTTATCACATCCAGGGTGAATGTGGAACTGGAGGTAAGGACCAGTGATGAAAGTGTTGACATTGAAGCTGCCAGCACCAGGACTATCACGATCGCTATTATAATGGAAGGAAGTGTCGACAGCATGGTGGGAACTATCGTATCAAAGAGCGGCTTTCCCGTTGTTTCGTTGAACTTTATCCTGTCTGCATAGAGACGGCCGAAACCGCCGAGGAAGTAACAGCCTCCTGCCACAACGATCGCAAATATGGTGGAGATGACGGTTCCCTTATGGATATCCTTCTCGCTCTTTATGGCATAGAATTTACCAACCATCTGGGGAAGTCCCCAGGTACCGAGGGATGTCAGGATAACAACGAAGAGAAGAGCCAGGGGGTCGGGACCCAGGAAGGATGAAAAAGCCCCGTGCTCCCAGTTATCCGCCGGTATTTCGGAAAGTCTTTTTGCTGCTTCCACGAGACCGCCGTTATCGTTTATTACCGCGAAGATAACTGCGGAGATACCAAAGAGCATGATTATTCCCTGTATAAAGTCATTTATGGCTGTTGCCGTATATCCGCCGAATATGACATAGATCCCGGTGAGTACTGCCATCACTGCTATCACCAGCCAGTAAGGCACGTCGAATACCAGGCCGAAGAGGCTGGATAAGCCGTTATAAAGGGAAGCGGTATAGGGGATCAGGAATATAAAGACTATGATCGAAGCCACAACTTTTAAGGAGGTGGAGTCAAATCTCTTTCCGAAGAAATCCGGCATGGTCTTCGCATCCAGCTTCTGGGTCATGATACGGGTCCGTCTTCCCAGGATGTTCCAGGCGAGAAGGGATCCGATAAAGGCATTTCCGAGACCTGCCCAGGTGGCTGACATTCCGTAGAGCCATCCGAACTGTCCAGCGTATCCCACGAAGATGACCGCGGAAAAGTAGGAGGTTCCGAAGGCGAAAGCCGTGAGCCAGGGACCGACGGAGCGTCCTCCCAGGGCAAAGCCCTCCACATCCTTCGCCATATTCCGTGTATAAAAGCCCACGAATATCATGACGGCGAAGAAAACTATAAGTAACACGCTGCTTAATACCATTGTCTGCATTTTTGATATTCTCCTTGATTACTCTCCTTAAATATCTCCCTGAATAAAAACTTATACTTCCTTCTGTATTTCCTTGGCCACCAGCTTGTCGGCGCCGTAGCGCTTCCTCAGCACGGGCTTTTCGATCTTACCGGTGGCGTTACGCGGCACCTCGGCAAATATGATCTTATGCGGACGCTTGTACCTCGGCAGGTCTTCACAGAACTTGTTGATCTCTTCCTCTGTGGCGTCCATGCCTTCTTTAAGCTGGATGATCGCTCCGGCGATCTCTCCCAGACGCTTGTCAGGAAGACCGATGACAGCCACGTCATTGATCTTATCGTTGCTCCTTAAGAAGTCCTCTATCTGTACCGGATACAGGTTCTCTCCGCCGGATACGATGACATCCTTCTTTCTGTCCACGAGGAAGATGAAGCCGTCCTCATCCTGCATAGCCACGTCTCCGGTCTTCAGCCATCCGTCTCCGGGCAGTACTTCTGCAGAAGCTTCGGGATTCTTGTAATAGCACTCCATCACGCCCGGTCCCTTTACGCAGAGTTCTCCTTCTTTTCCCTGGGGAACAATGTTGTAATCATCATCCACGATCTTTGCTTCCCAGTTATAGCCGGGGATGCCGATGGCACCGATCTTATGCTCATGGTGAAGTCCCAGGTGCACACAGCCGGGACCGATGGATTCAGAAAGTCCGTAGTTGGTGTCATAGTCGTGATCCGGGAAATATTCCTTCCAGTGCTTTATGAGAGAAGGGGGTACAGGCTGTGCACCGATGTGCATGAGCCGCCACTGCTTAAGATCGGGATAATCTGAGAGCTTGACCTTTCCGCTGTCCAGGGCATCAAGGATATCCTGGGCCCAGGGCACCAGAAGCCATACGATGGTGCATTTTTCTTCAGATACCGCATTCAGTATCACATCCGGCTCGGTTCCCTTTAACAGTATGGCCTTGCTGCCGGAAATAAGACTTCCGAACCAGTGCATCTTAGCCCCGGTGTGGTAGAGGGGCGGGATGCAGAGGAACACATCATCATGGGTCTGGAGATGGTGCTTCTGCTCAACTTCCGCAGACTGGGTCAGGGATCTATGTCTGTGTAATATGGCCTTGGGAAAGCCTGTGGTTCCCGAAGAAAAATAGATGGCGGCATAGTCATCATCATTCAGCGGGATGAGGGGAGGACGACTTGAGCAGTCAGCTGTAAGCTCCATATAGCTGTCTGCAAAGGTGGGGCAGTTTTCCCCTACATATATAAGAAGCCTTCCCTTGCTTAAGTTTTCCTCTATGGCCTCTATACGGCCTATGAACTGGGGACCGAAAAACAGTATGCTCACATCGGCGAGATCCGCGCAGTATTCGATCTCATCCGCAGAATAGCGGAAGTTAAAAGGAACCGCTATGGCACCGGTTTTTAATATCCCGAAATAGATCGGAAGCCACTCCAGATTGTTCATCATCAGTATGGCAACCTTCTCCCCCTTCTTGATTCCCTTGGAAAGGAGCATATTGGCTACCCGGTTTGCTTTTTCATCAAAAACCCCCCAGGTGATCTCATGACGGTAAGGCAGATCCTCCGTCTGCTGTATCAGGGAATAGTCCTTCCAGGTTATGCGCCTCACTTCCTTCATGGCAGGATTGAGTTCCACCAGGGCAACCTCGTTCCCGTACAGTCTGGCATTTTTTTCCAACAGATCCGTTATAGGCATTTATACTTCCTCCAGAATGATACTTTAGCGATTTAAACTTTAACGGCTTAAACTTTATCGCGTCAACGTCCCAAAGTATAACACATTTTCGGACAGTTTTCCATTTTTAGCATTTGTTGTTGAAAATTACCTATATTTGTTATAAAATCAGAGTATCTTTGTGAAATATACAGAGGAATGCCACATCATTCCTTCGTATGTTTCGTGTTAATTGCCGAAAAAACGGCAGTTGTTGCTTTAATTTTAAGGAGGAAAAGAACAGCATGAAGAAGATCATTAACGAAGCTAGCCAGGTTGAGGAGCAGATGGTTGAAGGTTTGGTCAAGGCTTATCCCGACTATGTTAAGAGGATTCCCGGCACCACTGTTGTTGTACGTTCAGATAAGAAGACAGGGAAAGTTGCTCTGATAAGCGGCGGCGGAAGCGGACATGAGCCCGCTCATGCAGGTTATGTAGGAAAGGGAATGCTGGATGCGGCTGTTGCTGGTGCCGTATTTACCTCACCCACACCGGATCAGGTATTTGAGGGTATTAAAGAAATAGCTACTGACCAGGGTGTTCTTATGGTCGTTAAGAATTATACCGGAGATGTAATGAACTTTGAGATGGCTGCTGACATGGCCAGGGATGAAGGCATCAAGGTTGATGAAGTCGTTGTAAATGATGACGTTGCAGTTGACGGATCACTCTACACAGTAGGACGCCGCGGCATCGCAGGTACCGTATTCGTTCATAAGATCGCCGGAGCAAAGGCAGAGACCGGAGCAAGCCTTGAGGAAGTTAAGGCAGTTGCAGAGAAGGTTATCGCAAATGTTCGTTCCATGAGTATGGCTATCACCCCCTGTACCGTTCCCGCAGCAGGAAAGCCCGGCTTCGAGATCGCCGATGACGAGATGGAGATCGGTATCGGTATCCACGGCGAGCCCGGAACACACAAGGAAAAGATGCAGAAGGCTGACCAGATCGTTGACCAGCTTCTCGACAAGATCCTTGCTGACATCGACTATGGCGGAAGTGAAGTAGCTGTTATGATCAACGGCTGCGGCGCTACACCTCTTATGGAGCTCCTGGTTGTAAACAACCATGTGGCTGATGTTCTTAAGTCAAAGAATATCAAGGTATTCCGTACCTTTGTAGGAGAATATATGACAAGTCTTGAGATGGAAGGTTTCTCGATCTCGCTGCTTAAGCTGGATGATGAGATGAAGACCCTCCTTGATGCTACAGCTGATACTCCTGCTTTCAAGAAACTTTAAGGCGACTATTTGCCGGATCAGATGTATCTGTTCAGGATCTGAAAGGTTCTGAACAGATACAAATAACAGGAAGGGAAAACAAGGCATAAATCATGACAGACAGTAAAAAAGTAATAGAGATAATAAAGGTTATGGCCGAGATCATCCATGAAAATGCACAGTTCCTTACGGATCTGGATGCTCCCATCGGAGACAATGACCACGGCATCAATATGGACAGGGGATTCCAGAAGGTTCTCCAGGATCTTCCCGGTGTGGAAAAAGATGACATTGGCGGTATATTAAAGAAGACCGGAATGGATCTGGTATCCACAGTGGGCGGTTCCTCAGGTCCTCTGTACGGCACGGCGTTTATGAAGGCCGGTGCTGCCGTTGCAGGAAAATATGAGATAAATGCAGATGATTTTGTAGCCATTATGGAAGCTGCCGTAGGCGGAGTACAGCTCAGGGGTAAGGCTGAAAAGGGTGAAAAGACCATGATAGATGCCATGATCCCCGCTACAGAGGCTATAAAGAAGGGTGTTTCAGAAGGAAAATCCCCCGCAGCATTTCTGGCAGACGGCGTGGCAGCGGCGAAGGAAGGCGTGGAGTATACCAAGACCATCATCGCCACAAAGGGACGTGCGAGCTATGTGGGTGAGCGTTCAATAGGACATCAGGATCCGGGTGCCACTTCCTTTACTCTTCTTTTAGAGTCTATCGCGGCACTGTATTGATGATATAAGGAAGGAGCGGCAAAGACAGATATGGTTGGTATAGTTGTTGTATCCCATAGCAAAAAGCTTGCCGAAGGAGTTGTTGAGCTGTCGAGGCTCATATCAGGTGAATGCCCTATGGCTGCAGCCGGCGGACTTGAGGACGGAAGCTTCGGGACCAGTTATGAAAAGATAGAGGAAGCCATTAATTCCGTTTACAGCGATGACGGCGTTGTAGTCATTATGGATCTGGGATCTTCCTGCATGACCACTGAAATGGTCATTGAAAACATGGAAGGTAAGAGAGTGGAAATGGTTGACTGTCCCATGGTGGAAGGGGCAGCTGCAGCCGCAGCAGAGGCCGAGGGAGGCGGAACTCTGAATGAGGTGAAGCAGGCAGCTATGGAAGCAGCAGGCGAAGCGAAGTTCTGACAATTATATGTAAAATTCTGTTCTCCAGACGGATACTCCCGAGTCTGAAAAGACTTCGTCGAGTCTCCTCTGGAGATCATTTATTGTAACGCCTTTTTTCATGATGACCTGTATGAATCCGCCGCCGCCGGCACCACAGATCATTTTACCGCAGATAAGGTCTTCGATCGCCATAAAGAGCTGGTCTATGCAGGTATTGGTGCAGCCCTGGTCCAGCTTCTTTGAAAGCTCCCAGTGTTCGTCTAAGAGTTTGGCAAAACCGTCCACCCGGCCCTTTTCAAGTTCCAGTCGCATAAGGACAGCAAGCTGCTGTATCCTGTAGAGGACATCACTTACCACAGGATCATTTCCGAGATATTTCCCCACTATATCCCTTAAGAGATTACGGGCAAGCCTTCTCTGGCCCGTGTATATTATGGCAAAACGCTCATTTAATTCATTTAAGGTTTTATCCCCTATCCTTACAGGAGTGCAGATTATCTTCTGTTCCAGGGATTCATCCGTGGTGACCATTTTTATTCCGGGGGCGAGACCGCCAACCTGATCCTGCCATCCGCCGCCGGTGGACATTATCTGCTCCATGCAGAGCACCCGGTTATAGAGGTCGTTATCCTGAATGGAAATACCGAGGAAACTGTATATCCCCTTTACACAGGCTCCCGCAAGGATGGAGCTGGTGCCGAGACCGCTGCCCTTGGGGATGTTGATCACCCGGGTATTCATATATATACCGCCTCCCAGCCGCTCGCAGATCTCATTCAGGTCAGAGCCTGAAGCATCTTCATCTCCGTAGGGAATGACCCCGCAGGCAATGAGGGCGGCCTTATGGAGGGCAAAGGCATCCATGGGGTCATGGCAGTCCTGAAGCTCCTTAAGAGATGAGAACTCCCGGTAGCTCCCGATATCGGTACTGGTCAGTATGATCTTTTTTTCTTCAATCCTTTTAACTGTTACCTCAATAGGCAGTTCGCCGTTTAAGGTAATGGCAGCATTTAATACCGTGCCTCCGTGTTCCATACAGTAGGGCGGCGTATCAGACCAGCCTCCGCCCCAGTTGACACGAACCGGAAGCTTTATCACCACTTCATCCTTCTTTATCCTGAAGTCCTTATTGTAGCCGGTTTCCTTTAAGGCGGTCTTAAGAATGGTGTCCCTTATGGTATTAAAACATTTGTCAGCCATCTTCTCCCGGTCGATGACTTTGGAGAGATAGTAGTATATCCTGATCTTTTCACTGAAATCCGGGAGCTTACTGTCAGAAAGCTGTTCTGCCCGGGAGAGGAGCATATCCTTTACCCTGTCGGAGATACCGGTCCTGAAGATATCCTCTGTCTCTTCCACAGGTGATCCTTTTCGAATGGCTTCCATAAGGCTTCCGGCTTTCATCCTGTCATTCAGTTTCTCCTGCCAGGGGATTATCTCCTTTACGTCCGCACCGTTAAAACTGTCTTTCAGGCTCAGGAGCTCCCCTGTTTTATCGGAGGAAAGAACAGCGGCGAGAGCCTCTTCCATGGTATCGCGTACGGGAAACAGGGGCTTATCCCATAAGGGCATATCTATATCCCGGCCGAACCATTTCTCTTCTTTCGGGTTGTCATTCACTCCGTACATCCGGACAACAAAGCGGCCGTCCTTAAGCTTCAGACCGTGCAGCACGGTATTATCCGGAATGGATATGACTGCATCGGCAGAACCGTTCCTGGAGGAAGAACCCCCCTTGGAAGATCTTCCCACAGTAAGACCGGAAATGATGGTTCCGCTGCCGATGACGGAATTGTGGTGAATATAACTGTCTTCAATATAGCAATCTTTTCCTATTACCGCGCCGGCGCTGATATAGGAATTGGAAGCGGCAAAGTCATGCCCTGTGTAATTGCTGTTTACACTGTTGGACCAGCCGAGATCACTGAAGCCGTCAATATCCTCCGTAACCAGTTTCAGTATCTCTGCGGTGGTGCCGAAATGCAGGAAGGAGGCGGGAGAAAAACGTATGAGCTTCATCCTGTAAATATGAAGCTTATCCCAGATCTTTTCCCTGGCTCTCTTAAGCTCGGGGCTGAAGTCTCCCTCGGGTTTTTCTTCATAAAACAGTTCGCAGGTGCTGTCTTCTGCCAGGGGATAGAGAAAATCGGCATAAAAGGAAAGCCTTACATGGTCATTCACCAGTTTTTCGTAATCCTTTTCTTTTTCCACAAGCTCATACAGCGATCTGACCATACTTCCGCTGAATATTACAGCTCCGGTATCGATATTTATAAGATCAGCAGAATCTGCAGCTCCGCTTTCACGTAAACTTTCCACAGTCTGTTTATGCAGAAAACGCCGCACATAGCCGTCCTCGGAACCGAGGAATACACCGTGGTTCTTTCCGACTTCCGCTGGTTCCTTTATGGAAAGGGCTGCTGCCCCCTCCTCATAGAAGTCAAGCTGCAAGGGATTAAAAAGCAGAGTCACATCCCCGGAGCACACCAGCATTCCCGCGGAGATCCTTCCGGGGATACCGCACATTGCGATCATAAATTCGTCAAAAAGGGTAGAACGGTGGCCATCCGGCAGCATTCTCGGTACAGGTGAAAATATCTTTCCGCAGGCACTGTACTGGGGTGTACGTCTTGAATCTCCGCCGCTGTGCATGATAAGGATCCTGAGATCCGATATGTCACGGTCATCGTTTTCGGCTATGTATTTAAGTATGTTAAGTGTCGCTCCTCCGGAACCCACTCTTTTACCATCGGGATCCGGGATCACGGAATACCGGGTTCTTTCCGGAAGACGGCCGGACTTCAGCCTTTCATCTATCTGGGCACGATAGGATACAGCCTGGGACTCATTGGATGCCGACAGGATCACATGATCCCAGACGGTGATCCGGCGCTCCGGGGAACCCTTTTCCTTTTCAATGATATCCCTGTACAGGGCGGTGCTGTCATTATAGGACTGCTGTAAAAAAAGATTTTTATACTTGTTCATGCCTTCATTATCCTCATCGGTTTTTCTGAGCCGGGTATTATCTGAGTTCCGGCAGGTTTATTTCATCCCGGATTCCGATTATGGTGCCGGTCAGGTCATAGAAGTGGAGATCCGTATCCTTTTTCCACTGCTCAAGGGTTTCTTTATCAAAGACAAAGATCACGTTATCCGGGGCTTCCGGCGTTTTACACTGCTCATGGTAATCATTTATCACATCTTCTATTTCATCGTCTATATCTCTTGCAAAATAGAAACGGTTCACGGTTATGTCATGCTCCATGGCAAAGAAAGCCACACGTTCAATTATCCAGCTGTCATCCGTTACCAGCACTATGTGATCATACCGGTCCATGTGCTCCGACAGAGCCGGATTATCCAGATCCTGATCCCAGTCTTTTCCGGGAGAAGTGAATTTATCATGCTTTGCGGAAATGATCTGGCTCAGATCCAGTAACTGTAAACATAAGCATATCACTAAAACAACAGCAGGCATAATCTTTTTTTTACTCATATATATAAGGCAGATGGCTGCTGAAAGGATGAGGATCACTGCCGGCCAGATAAACCGTCCGTTGGAACGGAAGATCCCGATGATATTTGAAAGCCATAAAGGAATCCGGAGCTTCAGTAAAAGCATGGTGTTAAATGTGATCTCCGGGATCACCGAAAAAATAAGAAAAACGGGACAGAGGAAAAAGATATGGAATTCCCAGCCTGCTTCCTTTAATATCCAGTTTTCTTTTATTAATACAAAGACCGCGATAATTATGAGCAGCAGCCCTCCGAGTCCCAGATAAGCAAAGCCCTCATACTGATTTGGGTTCTGCAGCGGCAGTTCAGGCAGGAAACGGCTCATTCCCATTGAATTAATAAAGGTGTTTAGATTTGCCTCGTACCCTCCGAGACTGTAAGAAGCGTCTACATTTCCGTAAAATGCACCGGTAATATAAAGGCCCGTAAAGGTTACGAGACCGGAAAAAAGACCGGTCACAACGGCGGGGATTATGGTCTTCTTACGAATGATCTCTTCAATAAAGGAAAAAACCGCGATAAATCCACCCATAGCCCACAGATAGGGATGGATCATCACCGCAATAAAGAAATAACTTCCCCATATGCAGCACTTCTTTTTGATTGACCAGCTGCTGCAGTCATAGAGATAAAACAGCAGGGGAATGATGATAAGATAATGCGCCGTTAACGAGGTATGGTAGAACATCCTCTGTATCATGATGAAGCTTTCCGCAAAAAAGGGTACTGAAAGCAGAGATGCAGCTGTATTTCCGCTTATTCTGTATATGAGAAGAGCCGCTGTCCCTCCGGTAAGCGCAAAGGAAAAAAGACCGTAGAGCCCGAAATACTGGAAAGTCTCCGGGAGAAGATCCCGGAAGCATTTGAAAATGATCGCTAAAAGAGGAATGGAATCCGTCCAGAGCACGGACATTTTATAGGGATAGGAAAGGCTGTCCATAAGTCCCAGGGGGAATGTCCAGGGCGCCTTCCGGAAGTGGCACCAGCCTACATAATGCTGATGTATGTCTACATCACGTACAGTGAATATCCAACTGTCAAACGTGACATTTATGACATTGCTCCCGTATGTCAGCATAAAAAGAAGGGCACCGGTAATAAATCCCGCAAGGAAGATAAAACCGGCACCGTTTATCTTATATTTCGATTCTTTATTTAAGCTCAAAGCCTGATTTCTTTACCGGAAAGGAGCCGGTAAGCTTCTTTGTATTTATCGATGGTCTTATCGATGATATCATCCGGCAGAGTGTAGTCGCAGCCCGGATTGGCCTTCAGATAATCGCGTACGAACTGCTTGTCAAAAGAAGGCTGGGATCTGCCTTCCTCGTACCCCTCTACCGGCCAGAATCTGCTGGAATCCGGGGTAAGCACTTCATCTGCAAGGACAACATTGTCATTTTCATCAAGTCCGAACTCGAACTTGGTATCAGCGAGGATTATCCCTCTGGTAAGGGCATAATCAGCGCACTTTTTATAGAGGGTAAGGGAATAGTCCCTTATTTTCTCTGCATATGACCTACCTTTTCCCGGAAACTCCTTATTCAGGAGACTTGCCGTTTTATTAAAGGGGATATTCTCATCGTGATCCCCGATGTCTGCTTTGGTACTTGGGGTATAAACAGGCTCGGGAAGCTTGCTGCAGTTTTTTAATCCCTCCGGAAGCTTGTTTCCGCAGATACTTCCGTCTATCTGGTAACTTTCCCAGCCGCTGCCGGTGATATATCCGCGGACGATACATTCTATGGGAAGCATACGGAGCTTTTTCACCATCATAGATCTGCCTTCAAATTTTTCATTCCTGAAAAACTCCGGCATATCATTCACGTCGGAACTGATCAGATGGTTCGGCAGGATATCTTTGGTAAAATCAAACCAGAACTCCGAAATACGGGTAAGTATTTTTCCCTTTCCCGGGATCTCATTTTTCAGTATTACGTCAAAAGCGGAAATTCTGTCTGTTGCCACCATAATAAGGCTGTCGTCCGTCTCATATATCTCTCTGACTTTTCCGCTCTTTACCGGTTTATATTTCTGCATATACAACGCTCCTCAATGTCATCCTAAAACATCGCAGGGTAATCCTGTTAATTATACATCATTTCCCGTCATAAGGCACTACTGCGCCCTCATAGGTATCGTTAATGTAGGACACGATCTTGTCGGACTTTAATACATCTGTAAGTGCCTTGATCTTGTCCAGGGATTCATTTCCCTTCTTAACGGCAATGATGTTCACATACTGCTGTATCGCTTCTCCGTTGGCTGCTTCTACTGCCAGGGCATCCTTACCCACGTTGAGTCCTGCTTCAAGGGCATAGTTTCCGTTTATTACGCCAAAGGCAACACTCTTTAGCTGCTTGGGAACCTGAGCCGCTTCCACTTCCACAAGCTCCAGGTTTTTCGGGTTTTCAGCCACCTGATTTACTGTAGCGGTAACCCCTGCACCTTCTTCAAGCTTGATGAGTCCCTCCTGCTCCAGGAGAAGGAGAGCCCTGGCTTCGTTGGTGGTGTCGTTGGGGATCGCGATGGAATCTCCGTCGGCAATGTCGGAAAGTGAGGTCTTGGTTCCCGCATAGATGCCGAAGGGCTCGTAGTGGATCTTTCCGTTCTCTGCAACAGCGAGGCTTGTGCCGTTCTCGTCATTAAAGGAATTAAGGTAATTTATATGCTGGAAGTAATTCGCATCAAATTCACCCTGTTCCACCACATTATTTGGCTGAACATAGTCCTCAAAAACAGTAACCTGAAGGTCGTATCCCTGTTCCTTTAATATGTCTTTTGCCTGATTCAGGATCTCTGAGTGCGGCGTCTCTGATGCAGCGATCTTTATCACCTTGTCGCCTCCCGCAGAGGACTTCCCGCAGCCTGTAACAAGGCCGGCAGCAGTAACAGTTAGCAGTAACAAAGCTAATACTTTCTTTTTCATAAATCTTCGCTCCTTTCGAAAAACCCTTTATACTCTCCTTTTATCCAGTTTAACGGATATGAGATTTCCGATAAACTGGAATATCTGTACTAATATGACCAGAAGAATGACAGTAACCCACAGGATGTTGGGCTGATACCGGTAATAACCGTAACGGATCGCTATGTCTCCCAATCCTCCGCCTCCCACGGTACCTGCCATTGCGGAATACCCCAGAATGGTGCCGGTTGTGATGGTGGCTCCGGAGATAAGGGATATCTTCGCTTCTCCTAAGAGAACCCTCCATACTATCTGCTTATTGTCCGCTCCCATGGACTGGGCTGCTTCTATCACTCCTTTATCCACTTCATTTAAAGAGGATTCCACCATACGGGCGATAAGGGGTGATGCCGAGATCACTAACGGCACGATGGTCGCCGTGGAACCATATGTCTTCCCCACGATGAAAAAAGTAATGGGAAGCACCAGTATCAGAAGTATGAGAAACGGTATGGAACGCATGATATTCGTCACCGTATCCAGAACCTGATATACCGCCTTGTTGGGACGTATGCCGTCTTTCCCCGTGACAGTGAGGATGATCCCCCAGGGAAGTCCTATCACATATCCGAAGAAGGTTGAAACTATGGTCATGTAGAGGGTGTCAAGAATTCCCTCAGCGATCATCAGAATTTCCTGGGATGTCATATCACACACCCCCTTTCACTTCATCGGCATCTATTTCCTCCACAGCAAGACCTCTTTCCTTAAGATAGGCGATCTGTTTCTCTGCTGTGTCTCTGTCTTTTGAAAGCCCAAGTATCATTTCGCCTCTGGCTACGCCGTCCACATCCTTTGTGGCAGCATACAGTATATTAACCGGAGCCGAAAAAGTAAGGATCATATTGGCAATGACAGGCTCGTATGAAGAATTGCTTGAAAAAACTATACGAACCCTTCTGTCATCTCTTAACTGCTCAACCACGGAAGGATTCGCAGTTTCATTTGATTCTTCCCACTCTTCGGGATCTTTTCCTTCTATTATAAGACGTCTTGCCGCCTTTGACTTGGGGTGGGTAAATATCTCCTCCACCAGGCCGTTTTCCACTATCTCTCCCTTTTCGACTATTGCCACATTGTGGCAGATCTCACGGACAACATTCATGGAATGTGTAATGATTATAATGGTGATCCCGGTTTCAGTGTTTATCTTTTTTAAGAGTGTAAGGATCTGCTGGGTGGTCTGGGGATCCAGGGCGCTTGTAGCCTCGTCGCAGAGGAGTATCTCCGGATCTGAGGCCAGGGCACGGGCAATAGCCACCCTCTGCTTCTGTCCTCCGGAAAGCTGTGCAGGGTATGCGGAAGCCTTGTCGGAGAGCCCTACGGTTTCCAGGAGTTTAAGCGCCTTTTCCCTGGCGTCCTTACGGGAGGTTCCATGTATGGTCAGGGGAAAAGTCACATTATCCAGCACATTGTCCTGCATAAGTAGATTGAAATTCTGGAAGATCATCCCCATATTGCACCTGAGTTTACGAAGCTCCGCATCCGAAAGGGTGCTCAGATCCCTGTCCTTGACCAGAACAGTACCCTCAGTAGGCCTCTCCAGAAAATTAAGACAGCGCACCAGTGTGCTCTTTCCCGCTCCGGACATGCCGATGATTCCGTAGATATCGCCTTTTTCCACCGAAAAATTGATGTTTTTCAGCGCCTCTACTTTTGAATCCTTCTGAATAAAGGTTTTTGACAGATTTTTGATCTCTATAACAGCCATATCCGTCTCTTATAGCATTGATGGAAATGTTTGTCAACGTATCCTGACATATTGTTGCTATTCAGCGGGCTGATAAGCCGCTGAATAGTAACACCTTGACGATTGTAAGGTAAAAAATTAGAATGTATACAAAGAAAAAACTATAATTAAGATATGACAGGGGTTTCAAAGTGAATATCTTTGAGGAACTGCTGAGGAACAGAATCCTCATCACCGGTGTGATCGGCTGGGCAGTGGCCCAGATATTAAAGACCATAATATTTGCCCTTATAAATAAAAAGCTGGATATCCGGCGTCTTACAGGAGACGGGGGGATGCCGAGCTCCCATTCTGCAACGGTCACTAGCCTTGCAACCATGACGGGATTATTATACAGTTTTGATTCCGTCTATTTTGCCATTGCCGCCATACTCGCCATTATCGTCATGCATGATGCTATGGGAGTCCGGCTTGAAACGGGCAAGCAGGCGCAGGTGATAAATGAAATGTTCGAACTTCTGGACCGTTTGACGGAAGAGGATCTCAGTATGGATGTAAAGCTGAAGGTATTCGTGGGACATACTCCCATGCAGGTGGTGGCAGGCTGCGTATTGGGGATATTGGTGGCCTTCTGCTCATATAATTTCTTTTAAGGGATACAAATGGAGAAGGTAAAAATTGGCGGCATATGGGAAATGATAGGCTGTTTTCTGACGGCCGTTCTTCTTGTGTTCCTGTTTTTCGGCGGCATTTCGTCCCACACCCATGAAAGCGAAGTTTTTGAGATAAATGAAGGATGGGAAGTAAAGACAGGCGAGAAAACAATTCTTAATATCTCCCTTTCTGATATGTCCTCTGTATTCAAAGATGTAAAGTGGAATGATACATATACCCTGAGCCACCCTCTGGACATAAAAAGCCATGACCCCCTTATCCTCAGGATATATGTCAGGCTTTCCGCCATCAAGGTGCTGGTGGACGGTAAAGAGATATACAGTTACGGGGAAGAAGCTGTGGCGGCTCACAGGATGGTGGGCAGCGGCTATCATTTTATCCTTCTCCCGACAAGCTTCTACGGTAAGAAAATGAGCATAACCATTATAGCTTCCGGGAATGATGCCATAAAGAGTGCTCCGGAGATTATCATAACCCCGGCAGACGGTGCGATCTCCACATTTTCCAGCAACAGGATGTTCGGTATCTTCTCCGGACTTTTTTTGTTCATTGCCGGGATATTCCTTATGATACTTTCAATTACAGCGGTGTATATGGACAGGAGGTTCTATCCCCTTGCCATAATCGGTGTGTTCTCCGGTGCCGCCGGGATATGGTGTCTTGCCACGATAAAAGCGCTGCAGCTATTTTCCGGTGACGTGACTTTAAATTCCGTCATGGAATATCTGTCAATGTATCTCCTGCCGGTTCCGGCATTATTCTTAAGCCGGCATTTCAGGCAGTCTGCATCACCCAGGGTACGTAAGTTCATATTATTTATGACTGTAATTTCCGGGATATTTTTTGTTTCCGCCTTCTTCCTGCAGATAAGCGGGATCGCTGACGTGACAAAGGTTATAAGGGTATTCCACGTGATCCTTGTGCCGGTGGTGCTGACACTGCTTTTTGCGGGGGGCTCCAAGTGGCGGAGAATGAAGGCGGCAGAAAGGATGTTCCAGATGGGAATGATACTGATCGTTGCCATGGTATTGCTGGAAATGTCGGTTTATTACGTCGTCAACCTGGTATACAGGCTTTCAAATCAGATAAACACAGTGATCACGCCATTTGCCATGATGATCCTCACTGTTGTAATGGTCATCGGATTCCTTCTGGAAATATATGATATGAGGCTGAAGGATACAGAGAGAAAGCGGCTGCAGAAGCTGGCTTACAGGGATCAGATGACAGACCTTATGAACAGGGGAATGTGCGAACGCCGTTTTGAGGAGCTTAAAGAAAGCGGAGAAGCCTTCTGCATGCTGGATATGGATCTCAACGGTCTGAAGATGGTCAATGATAAACACGGACATCTTATGGGTGACCGTTATATTACGCTGTTCTCCGGAATTATTATAAAATCTCTGGGAGGAGACAGAAATATATACCGGGTGGGCGGCGACGAATTTCTGTATATCGATACCGGTGTCACCCGTGAGGATATGGATAAAAAGATAGACTTTATCAAGAAGCTTGAAAAGATAATAGGCAGGGAAGAGAACATCCCCTTTGCGATAGATGCTTCCTTTGGAGTGGCCTGGAGCAGTGAAGTTGATTCAGGGGATCCCGAAGAGGTATACCGTCTTGCGGATAAGCGTATGTACGAAATGAAGAAGAGTATGAAGAAGGAAAGAGCCTGAAGGGTATTCCGGTATGGATAAAGAAAAAAGAGACAGGTTAAGGATAATTATATATTCCCTTGTGTTGCTGGTGATCCTTGCCGGGGCAGCGGTCTTTTTTGAATTCATAAGAAATACCTCCAGAAACAGGATGCAGGATTTCAGCGAAGGCTGGACCGTGAACTTCAGGGGAGTAGAGTATGAGAATGTGGATCTGGATGAATTCCGTTTTCCCGACGGAGTCAGAAAAGGGGATCTCATTTCAATAAAAAATCATCTCCCGGAGGATCTTAAAAATGGTACGGCTATTGTATTTCCCCTGCAGCTGTCAACCATTTCCGTAGATGTGAACGGAAAGATAGTGTACGGATACGGATCGAAAGAATATGCGGATAATAAGATGGTGGGATCCGCTGTACATCTTGTCCGCATCCCGGACGGGAGCCAGGGAGATCCGGTATCAATTGTCATAATGGCAGGGGAGAACAGTGCTTTTTCCTATCTGTCCAGGATGATGCTGGATCCAACAAGCTGGGGATTTGCAGATTATCTTAACAGTAATATCTATCCCGTGGTGGTTTCCATTTCCCTTGTCACGGCAGGGATAATAATTCTTATAATCTCACTTTTTCTTGCCATCAAGAGACAGGACTGGGTACGTATCAATCAGACCGGAATGCTCTTTTTTACCATAGGCTGCTGGAATATTTTCGAGATACACGCGATCCAGATATTCTCCATAGACTACAGCTGGAATACTTTTGTGAGATATTTCTTCGGGATCTTAAGCATACTGCCGGTCTTAAGGATAATATCCTCTGCGCATCTGGAGAAGAAATTTAAGTATGCCCTGGCTCAGAAGGCGATATTCTATATTAATGAACTGCTTATTTTCCTGACAGTTATACTTGGGCTTGCCAATGTGATACATATCTGCAATACCCGCTATTTCTTTGAGATTGAGGGAATCATCAGTATGCTGGCGGTGGCTTATATCGAATGGAGGGATTATGAAAAGAAGGATATGTATGAAGCCTCCAGATTCCGGGAGCAGGTGCTCTGTTTCCTGTTTATAGGAATAGAAGCAGTAAGGTATATCACAAACAGGGTATTTAATTTCCAGATACAGGCCCTGCAGCACTCGTTCCTGCTGTACGGAACGGTATTGCTGGTTCTTATGATGATAGGCTCTTATATTTACGAACTGTATGAATCCTACGTAAAGAAAGCAGAAGAAGAAAGCTTAAAGCACATTGCTTATACTGACGGTCTGACAGGGCTTCTGAACCGGACCTTCTGTAAGGACAGGATGGAATCCCTGGATAAGAGCCACAGGGATTATTATATGATAAGTTTCGATGTGGACGGACTTAAGATCATTAATGACTCAAAAGGACACCAGGCCGGAGACAGGCTGCTTATCACATTCGCGGATATTCTTTCCCAGTGCTTCAACGATATAGGTGATGTGATCCGTCCCGGTGGGGATGAATTCCTTGTCATATCTGATGATGCGGGGAAACAGGAACTGCTGAGCCGGTTAAACTGGCTGGCCGGTCTGGAAAAGGAAGCGGAAAAGAACCTTGGCTTCCCGGTAAGGGCGGCTTATGGTCTGGCCGGCAGGGATGAAGTCCTGGGACGCACCACCGAGGAAGTTTATTATCTTGCGGATCAGAGAATGTATGAGATGAAGACTAAGGAAAAAGGACGCTGACATATAATGTATTGATTTTTAAACATAGCTGCATTAAAATATGTATACAATGAACAGAAATAATGCGGTGACAGAATATGCTTATGCCAAGATAAATCTTGGTCTTGATATAGTCGGGAAGAGAGAAGACGGTTATCACCTGCTTAAGATGGTGATGCAGACCCTGGAACTCCACGACACCGTAACAGTGTGTGTGAGTGAAAAGGATCAGGAGATAAGAACCGTTACAGACAGTGACCTTGTGAAAGATGACGGTCATAATCTGGCATATCGCGCAGCAAAACTCCTTTGTGAAGAATTTCATATCGATAAGGGGATGGAGATCCGTATTGAGAAAAGGATCCCTGTGGCAGCGGGACTGGCCGGCGGAAGCAGTGATGCTGCGGCAGTCCTTAAGGGCGTGAGCAGGATTTTTGACCTTAAGGCAGACTTAGAGCAGCTGAAAAGCCTGGGTTTGAGACTGGGGGCGGATGTGCCCTACTGTATGGAAGGCGGGACGCGTCTTTCTGAGGGGATCGGTGAGATTCTTACCCCCGTCACCCCGGAGCTCGGGAAAATACCGGTTCTCCTGATCAAGCCGGCAAAGGGGGTTTCGACAAAGGAAGTGTACGAAGCCTATGACGGTCTTAAGGAAGAGGGGCATCCGGATACGGAGAGGCTGATCCGGGCCATAGAGAGCGGAGATATTAAAATGACCGGTGAATGTCTCGGGAATGTGCTGGAGCGGGTGACGATCCCAAGGGTGCCGGAGATACGTGAAATAAAGAGTTTTCTGTATGACAGAGGGATAGAAGCGGTTCTTATGAGCGGAAGCGGTCCCACGGTATTTGCTCTGAGTGATGACGGAAAGCTGATGAAAGATACATTTGAGGCGGGGAAAAAGCGTTTCCCGGACTGCGAAGTGATACTTACCGAAACAAATTCACCGGAAAAATAAAACCGGGGGAAAGGAAAAAGGTACAAATAAATGAGCCTGCCTTCTTATATGGATACAACAAATGATGCGTTCCTTCCTTTAAGGGATACGGTATTTAACCAGCTCCGTCTGCAGATACTCCATGGTGAACTGAAGCCGGGAGAAAGGCTTATGGAGGTGGCTCTTGCCGATAAGCTGGGGGTTTCCAGGACACCGGTGAGAGAGGCCATAAGGATGCTGGAACAGGAAGGACTTGCCGTGCTTCTTCCCAGGCGCGGTGCCCATGTGGCCAGCATTGATAATAAGCAGCTGGAGGATATGCTGGAAGCCAGAAGGACGCTGGAGGCATTTACGGTAAATGCAGCCTGCGGCCGTATCACCAGGGCACAGATAGAGGAACTCAGGCAGTATAATATGAAATTCAGGGAGGCCGTAAAAAGCGGTGACACTGTTTCCATGGCAGATGCCGACTTTGTCTTCCATGAGGGGATCGCAAAAGCTGCGGGGAACGGAAGGATCATGGAAATGCTCCAGCATTTGAGGGAACAGCTCTTCCGTTATCAGTATGAATACCTGAAAGACACGCCGGAACACAGACATCTGGTGGAAGAACACGAGATGATATGCAGAGCCTTTGAACAGGCAGACAATAATAAAGCTGTGGAGATAATAAAGCTCCATATTGATGATCAGGAGCTGGGGATATATTACCAGCTGGAAAAAGAAAACCAGGCTAAGAATAAAAAGGGCAAATCCAGATGAAAAGAGATGTACTTGTGGCAATAAAGGGGTTGCAGATAGATGATTCCAGCGATGACGAGGCTGTTGAGATCCTCGTTAACGGGAAATACAACTGGAAAAACGGCAGGCATTTCCTGCGTTTTGAGCAGTATGAGGATGACGGC
>JAEEGL011890049.1_pt1 | contig 39421 bp, 29 predicted proteins | sample 9134231 | NCBI WGS metagenome assembly JAEEGL01 (sample SAMN16246548, study PRJNA631951) | gut metagenome | biome: gut microbiome; feature: rumen; material: fiber-attached | host: Bos | place: Iran: Karaj | collected 2018-10
ATGCGGAGCTTATGTCTATTGTGGCATAAAGTATCTGAGTTTGGGTTGTATCTGTAGTAATGTAGTTCCTGTCTTCTAAAGAGACTACGTGTAGAAATACATTTATGGGAAGCACGCGACTTCAGTCGTGTGAGGTTTCACACAATGATATATGTGTTTTCAAAGAAAATCTGAGGTGCATAACATGGATCAGACAAAAAAGAAAAACAAAAGAGTATTAATAATAGTGATTATTCTTGCTTTTGGTCTTACAGCTATCACAGCTGGAACAATCTTAGGCATTGTTGCATACTCCAGTTATAAAACAGTAAAGAATGGAACTAAGTGTGAAGCCGTGGTTGTTGAAGAAAGACGGATAGTCAATACGCGTAGAGAGAATCGTCATATGACACGGTCGTATTATTATAAATACACACTTGAATATACTTCTCCGGCAGAGAAAAAAGGAGAGCGCTTCACAAAGAGCAATAGTTCATATGTGGAAAGCAGACTTGGCGAGACAGTAACGGTATATGAATATAAAGGAAACAGGGTTCTTGTATGGTAGCTGACGTAATACGCAAAATCATAAAAGGTGTTAGAAGCATTCTCACATTAACATACAGTGAATTTGTTAAATGGCTTCATGACCATGATGGTTCGATTACAAGTTATATTGCCAAGTTTGTAATAGCATTCTTCGTATATGTCATCATCAGTGATTATCTTTTGAAGATAATAAAAAAGGTTGAATCTAACATGGAGGAAAAGGGCAACAAAAGTAATCCTATTATGATAGTGCTCCATGGTATAAGGTTTGTTCTACAGATCAACCTTATATATATTATAATAAGACAGTTAAATGTGGTGGAGATCGATCCTCTTACGACTATACAGCTTTCAGCAGCATTCTTCCTGATTCTGGTGGTACAGGGAGCCCTGGTTAAAAATGTAACGAAACTAGTACATTTCATCGTAAGCAAAGTACGAGGCGATGACTATTACATACCTGAATCAAAGGATTATCATATCAGGGGCTTTAACCGTGATACTGAATCAAGTGAAGTGGCTTACCGTACACTGAAGATCTTAGGCAAGCTGATCGGAATAGCTATTGCGGCTGCACTGGTCCTGACAGGTTACCACGGTGCGAAATATATAGCCAGAAATAGCGGAGTAGAGATGTCGCAGTATATCGGCAAATCCGACTATGTTATCGCAAAGGAAACTGAGACGGAATTTGTTGATAAAAATGGAATGGCGGATGCGATGCCTATCTACACTGAAGGAACTGTTACAGTCAAGTCAAATGGAACTCTGAATATAGTGTATCTTAACGGCAAGCAGATAGGCGTAAATACAAGAAGTTCAAAATGTAAATTCTATGGTGTATCTGTTGGACAGAGTGAGATAGAAGTGTCTGACTGGATCACCTATAAGTATACAGGCTACACGGCTGCACTTCAGGGCATGCATAGCAGAGGCTCGGATGAGTATATATATTATAATGATAAAATGAATGACTGCCTGATCATTTCAATGAAGCCGGAGACCAATCGTGTGGCGGCAGTGACATACTATACGGACTATAAAAAGATTTCGGAGGAGATTGACTATGCCGAATGAAAAAACTGAGGAAAAACAGAAGATGGCAGATAAAATTGGGGAGAAGGTAAAAAACTCAGGAAGGAATGGAGAGATAGATTTTCTCCGCTTTGTTTTCTGTCTTACAATTGTTGGTCGACATTTGTTTACTTCTTATGATCTGGGAGTATTTACTACAGCTGCCATAGGTGTTGAATTCTTCTTTATCGTGTCAGGTTATCTGATGGCCAAATCCGCAGAGAAGATGAGCGTTAAGGTAAATAGTGGTGAGATAGGAACGACCACATGGTCATATGTGATCAGGAAAACTAAATCATTTTTCCCATATTACATAGCTGCGATGATCTTCCAGGTTATCGTTAAATACATCATTCTTGATGGGTATTCAATTTCAAAACTATATACCACATTTATGCAGAGTATCCCTTCCTTTACCCTTACATTTATGGGCTTTGCAAATGATATAGGCTGGTATGTTCAGGGAACATGGTTTTTATCAAGCCTTTTGATTGCCAGCTTTATCCTATATCCATTTCTGATCGGTAAATATGATATCTCTTCTAAGATTATGTGCCCGCTGATAGCTATGTTCATAATCGGATACTCATATATAACGGTAGAAAATTTCAGGATTGGTTCTTCATTTGAAGTGTGGAACGGTATCTGTCTGGCGGGAACTATAAGGGCAATTTCTGAAATGTCCTTAGGCGTCGGATTATATCCGCTTTCGCAGTTTCTGCAGAAGAAATATTCTGAAAAAGGAACTCTGGCTAAAGTGGTTCTGACCTTGATAAAGGTATATTGTTATCTAGTAGTATTTGCATATGTTGTAGGAAGATTTGATAAGGAATTTGCAATATACATATTGATGTTCCTGGCAATCGGAATAGCACTTTCTTTCTCAGGATTGGGTTACAGTATACAGGACAGCAAGTTCACCAGATTCTTAGGAAAGGTTGCGCTGCCGATTTATATATTCCATGGTGTTATGAGGCATATATGTGTGGAACTGTTCCCACCTGAAAGTACGTCACATAAGAAGGCGCTGGCTCTTACATGCGCCATTGTTATAATCTGTATAGGCTTCATGTATCTGACAGATTTTATTATGAAATTAATCCATAAGAAACAGCAGGTTCAGGCCTGAAATGCCTTGACTTTAAAGTGTATGAAATGTAAACTATTATTTAGCTGTGTGACTGACGGATTAAAGTGGAGTTTACCACGCGAAGCATGGCATATTAAAGTAGATTAACCGGCCGTCTGGGTAATGATTTACCCGGACGGCTTCTTTTTATAGTCAGGGTAGAAAATATAATTTTAGGAGGAAAATCATGGAAAGAAAGAATCTGGCAGCAGAGATATCTGCAACAACTTATCCGGGAAGAGGAATCGTAATCGGAAGAACACCTGATGGAAAGAAAGCAGCAATCGCTTACTTCATCATGGGCCGTTCAGAGAACAGTCGTAACAGAGTGTTCGTAACAGAGGGAGAAGGCATCAGAACAGAAGCATTTGACCCATCTAAGATGGAAGATCCAAGTCTTATCATCTATGCACCAGTCAGAGTAAGAGGAACAGATACTATCGTTACAAACGGTGATCAGACAGATACAATATACGAGAATATGGAACAGGGCGATACATTTGAAGAATCCCTTAGAAACCGTGAATTTGAGCCAGACGGACCAAACTACACACCTAGAATATCAGGTGTACTTCACGTAGAAGATGGCTATACATATGAGATGTCCATCCTTAAGTCCAACAATGGTGATCCAGATCAGTGTCTGAGATTCACATTCAGCTATGACAATCCTAAGGATGGAGAAGGACATTTCATCCATACATACATGGGAGATGGCAACCCACTTCCAAGCTACGAGGGAGAGCCAACACCAGTAGAGATTCCAACTAACGACCTTGACGAATTCACAGACATCGTCTGGAAAGCCCTTAACGACGACAACAAAGTATCACTCTTCACTCGTTTCATCGACATCGAGAGTGGAAGCTATGAAACTAAGATAGTAAACAAGAATCAGTAAATACTATTAAAGATAGTAAATACGAATATGACATCACATGTCTACGAGGAACCGTTGGAGAACGTCGGTTCTTTGGTTGCGTATTTTGCAACCTTAGAACCGCTAAGTTCGGAATCGAGGCGCGAGCCGTGTGACGCAGTAGATATGTGATGGAATATTCGTGGAAAAACAAAAAGTAATATAATATTAATACTAAATAAATCATATCTTAATGGAGGTACTATACAATGAACGAGTTAGAACTTAAATACGGCTGTAACCCTAACCAGAAACCATCAAGAGTTTTCATGAAGGACGGAAGTGATCTTCCATTCACAGTTTTATGTGGTAAGCCTGGATATATAAATCTGCTGGATGCTTTCAACGGCTACCAGCTTGTAAAAGAGCTTAAGAAGGCAACAGGTCTTCCATCAGCTACATCATTCAAGCACGTATCACCTGCAGGTGCTGCAGTAGGTCTTCCTCTTACAGATGTTGAGAAGAAGATATACTGGGTAGATGATATGGGAGAGCTTAGCCCACTTGCTTGTGCTTATGCAAGAGCCAGAGGCGCTGACAGAATGTCATCATTTGGTGATTTCATCTCACTTTCAGATACTTGTGATGCTGATACAGCTAAGCTTGTTAAGAGAGAGGTTTCTGATGGTATTGTAGCTCCTGGCTATACAGATGAAGCTCTTGAGATACTTAAGTCCAAGAAGAATGGTAACTATTGTGTTATCCAGATCGATCCTGATTATGTACCTGCTCCATCAGAGACAAAGGATGTGTACGGCGTTACATTTGAACAGGGAAGAAATGAACTTGTTATCAATGAAGATTTCTTCTCAAATATCGTTACAGAGAACAAGGAACTTCCTGAATCAGCTAAGATCGATCTTGCTATTGCTATGATCACTCTGAAGTATACACAGTCAAATTCTGTATGCTACGTAAAGAATGGTGCTGCTATCGGTATCGGTGCAGGACAGCAGTCACGTATCCATTGTACAAGACTTGCAGGTGACAAGGCAGATAAGTGGTTCCTTCGTCAGTCACCACAGGTACTGAATCTTCCTTTCAAGGCTGACATCAGACGTGCAGACAGAGATAATACTATCGATGTATATATCAGTGATGATTATGAAGATGTAATCGGTGAGGGCGAATGGCAGAAGTACTTCACAGAGCAGCCTGCAGTATTCACAAGAGAAGAGCGTAAGGCTTGGCTCAAGCAGAATACAGGCGTATCTGTTGGTTCAGATGCATTCTTCCCATTCGGTGACAACGTAGAGAGAGCTCACAGAAGTGGTGTTGAGTATATCGCACAGCCTGGTGGTTCTATCAGAGATGATAATGTTATCGAGACATGTAACAAGTACAACATTGTTATGAGCTTCACAGGAATTCGTTTATTCCATCACTAAATAGGAATTATATGAATGTTAAGATATGAAAATTTATCTGATATTTCAGATGGACATATATATCAACTGAATGATAGCCCAAGGCTGAATGCTGATGGCTGCAGAGGATGCAGTAAATGTTGCGAATCTGATATGGGTACATCCATAGTGTTAGATCCTTATGATGTATTTGAATTAATGAAAGCAACAGGAAAGAGCTTTGATGATCTGCTTGTATCCTTTGCAGTTGAAGTCGGCATGATAGATGGGCTGGCGCTTCCGCACCTGAAGATGGATAAAGGCTGCAGTTTCCTAAAGGATGGACGCTGCAGCATACATGACCACAGACCTTCTATCTGCAGACTCTTTCCGCTGGGAAGACTCTACAGAGAAGACGGTTCAGGTTTTGATTACATTCTTCAGGTGAATGAATGCGCAAAACCTGATCGGACAGAAGTTAAGATAGACGAGTGGCTGGGAATACCGGATATTGAAAGACATTCGGCTTTTATAAATAAGTGGCATCGTTTTATCAGATCAACTGTTAAGAGTGTTGCCGATATCAGAGAGCGAGAGGCTATAGCCTTGAAGCTGCTCCATGAGAGGAAGGAAGCGGGGGAAGAGATATCAAAAAGTGATATCGAAGATGCTGAGATTCGTGGAGAACAGAGGATCAAAGCCCTGATGATGATATATCTTCGTCATCTTTATATGGAACCTTATGATCTGAATGAAGACTTCTATCCTCAGTTTGACAGCAAACTGAAAATGACAATAACAAATATAAGAAGGTCAAAGTATTAATATGCAGCTTCATAATGATGAAGCGTAAATTGAATAATCTAAAATGAAAAATCCGAAGAAAGTTAAAAAATACAAAAAGATATTTTACAGCAGGGTAGTGACCAGTGGTTTATTTATACTGCTGCAGATTGCCTGGCTGTTTTTTATTTACTTTACATTTTTATTTGGCGTAGAGTATGTGAACCTGGGTGTTCGTATACTTGCTGTTTTCTTCCTGATCTACATAGTTAATAAGAAGACAGAGAAGATAGAGTACAAAACATCATGGATAATACTTATATTGCTCTTTCCTATGTTTGGCGTACCGTTCTACTTCTTCTATGGAGATAAGAAACCGGGACGAAGATTTCTTAAGAGACTCAGGAATACATCTGATCTATATAAGAAGTATCGCAAGATCGACTCTAAGCTTTTAGATGAAATGGCAGAGGAAAGTCCATCAACTGTACTTACTTCCGGCTACATCGTTAATGATGGTGGATTTCCACTTCATAAAAATACAGAGGTTACTTATTACGAGCAGGGAGAGAAGTTATATGCTTCCATGCTGGAATCTCTGAAGAAGGCCGAGAAGTTCATATTCATGGAATATTTCACCATAGAGCGTGCAAATCTCTGGGACGAGATACTGGAAATCCTTGTTGAGAAGGCAAAGGCCGGAGTAAAGGTAAGACTGCTTTATGATGATGTAGGCTGTGCCGTCTACCTTCCTAAAAACTATATGAATCAGTTAAATGAACTGGATCCGAACATCGAGTGTATGAAGTTCAATCGTATAGTACCGGTATTCTCAATGATGATGAACAATCGTGATCACAGGAAGATGATGATCATCGATGGAGATGTAGGATTTACCGGAGGAATAAATCTCAGTGACAGATATATAAATATTGACAGTCCTTATGGTCATTGGAAGGATGCCGGCGTAAGACTTCGCGGCGATGCTGTATGGAATATGACACTTATATATCTGGAAATGTGGGATGCGATCAGCAAGAAGGAAGATCTGACAGAGGAAGAAGTAAGAAATTACATGCCTTCAGATTATGGCGTGCCTAAATATCCGGATGGCGGTTTTGTACAGCCATATGCAGATCAGCCGTTTGATGATATCCCTATGTCGGAGAATGTTTACCTCAGTATGATAAGCACCTCCAAGGAGAAAATTTACATTTATACACCATATCTCATTCTTTCCGATGAGCTGTCAAATGCACTATGCCTTTCAGCTATGCAGGGTAAGGATGTACGTATAGTGGTTCCTGGAATACCTGATAAGAAAATGGTATACAGACTTACACGTTCTTCTTATCCGGTGTTGCTCAGAGCGGGAGTCAAGGTATATGAATATACACCGGGATTCATTCATTCAAAATGTATGATGATCGATGGTAAATGTGCTTCAGTGGGTACAGTTAATTTTGATTATAGAAGTTTATTCCTTCACTTTGAGGACAGTGTATACTTCTCTGAAAATCAGGCGGTTAAGGAACTGGAGAAGGATATGCTCAGAACATTTGATAAGTGCAAGGAAATAAAGATAGAAGATACACATAAAACTGCTGTGGGAATAGCAGTTGATTCGGCACTTCGACTGATAGCGCCGATACTTTAATTAGGAGACATTAATGCAGGAGATCAAACCAACCAAAAAACCAGTAGTTATATTCTGGATCATAGCTATAATCGTATTCCTCGGGATAAATGTACTGCTGTATTTCAATATCCTTACCAGACAGGTTAAGGAAGTGGGCTACAACACATTTATGAGGATGACTGAGAATAAGGAACTGGAGGAAGTAAACATCAGTTCCACTCAGATCACATTTAAAGATTATGACGGAAAGTATTATAAGACAGGTCCGATAGAAGACGATAAGCTTTATGAAAGACTTTATGAAAGCGGGGCTGAATTTAAGTCTACTATTGTCCGCCCACGAAATCCAATCTATATATATCTGATCGGGCTTCTTATCTGGATATTAGTATTCTGGGCTATCTGGCATTTCATAACCAAGAAGATCAAGAAGAAGCTGGAAGATGGACCTGACATGATAAGCTTCGGTATCGGAGATGACAGTGGATTTCCTGGTTTTGGCGGCGGACTCGGCGGTGGTCTTGGAAAGAAGAATACAGGCCGTGTCTATGTAAAGTCTGATAATGGAATCAAGTTCAAGGATGTAGCCGGAGAGGACGAGGCTAAGGAGCTTCTGTCTGAGATAGTTGCTTACCTCCATGAACCACAGAAGTACACTGATATAGGTGCAACAATGCCGAAGGGCGCCCTTCTTGTGGGACCTCCGGGAACCGGTAAGACTCTCCTTGCAAGAGCTGTTGCAGGTGAGGCAAATGTACCGTTCTTCTCAATCTCTGGTTCTGAGTTCGTACAGATGTTTGTAGGTATGGGTGCTGCCAAGGTTCGTGACCTCTTTGCTCAGGCTAAAGAAAAGGCACCATGTATAGTTTTCATCGATGAGATCGATGCCATTGGTAAGAAGAGAGATGCAAGTCTGAATACCAATGATGAGAGAGAACAGACACTTAATCAGCTTCTGTCTGAGATGGATGGATTTGAAGGTAATACGGGAGTTGTAATCCTTGCTGCTACCAACAGACCTGAGAGCCTGGATGCGGCACTTCTGAGACCGGGAAGATTTGACAGAAGGATTCCTGTAGAACTTCCTGATCTTAAGGGAAGAGTTGATATCCTCAAGGTTCACGCCAAGAAGGTTAAGATACAGGATAATGTTGATTTCGAAGCTATAGCAAGAACTGCTTCAGGTGCTTCAGGTGCACAGCTTGCCAATATAGTAAATGAGGCGGCTCTCCGTGCAGTCAGAGAAGGTCGAAAGGTTGTAAATCAGAGCGACCTTATGGAATCCGTTGAAGTAGTAATAGCAGGTTATCAGAAGAAGAGCAGAGTCCTCTCAAATAAGGAGAAGCTGGTGGTGGCTTATCATGAGGTAGGACATGCACTGGTAGCTGCACTTCAGACACATTCTGCGCCTGTTCAGAAGATAACCATAATTCCGAGAACTTCCGGAGCACTGGGTTATACACTTCAGGTAGATGAGGATGAACATTTCCTTATGACCAAGACAGAACTGATGAACCAGTTGGCAACACTTTCAGGAGGAAGAGCTGCAGAGGAGCTTATCTTCAATGAGATAACCAGCGGTGCATCAAATGATATAGAGAAGGCAACCAAGATAGCAAGGGCAATGATAACCAGATTCGGTATGTCAGAGGACTTCGGTATGGTTGCGATGGAAACTCTTACTAACCAGTATCTGGGTGGTGACACAACCCTGGCATGCTCGCCTGAAACACAGACTCAGATAGATAAAATGGTAGTGGAGCTGGTTGCAAAACAGCATAAGCTAGCTTATGATATGTTACAGGAGAATATTCAGAAACTTCATGAGATAGCTAAGCATCTGTATGAACATGAAACCATTACAGGTGAAGAATTCATGGAGATACTTAATTCTGAAAAAAATACACTCCTGGAGGAATCGTAAGGGAAAGTATTTACACATAACAGTTTGATTTATATGAAGGGGGAAGATGTAATGATTGATAGAGACATACTGGACTATACGCAAAGAATGGATAAGGTATGCCATGAGGTTGATAATGTTAATGCTGAGGTTTACGATGAGTACGGCGTAAAGCGAGGACTCAGAGATAAGAATGGCCACGGTGTTCTTACCGGCGTTACCAACATTTCAAAGATAATATCATCTGAGATCATTGATGGAAAGGAAGTTCATTGTGATGGTCAGTTATGGTACAGAGGCTATAACGTTATCGACATGATCAATGATTTCGGTTTCAAGAGATTTGGTTTTGAAGAAGTAGCATATCTGCTTCTCTTCGGAAATCTGCCAACTGAGGAACAGCTTGCTGAATTTAAAGGTGTTCTGGGATCACTTAATACTCTGCCAACTAACTTCACAAGAGACGTTATCATGAAGGCACCGACGAAGGATATCATGAATTCCATGACTAAGTCTGTGCTGACTCTGGCAGCATATGATGACTATGATGTTTCTGATCTGTCTATTCAAAATGTACTGAGACAGTGCCTTGCTCTTATAAGTGAATTCCCTATGCTGGCTGTATATGGCTACTGTGCATATAATCACTATGAGAAGGATGACAGTATGTACATCCACAGACCAAATCCAAATCTTTCTACAGCTGAGAATATGCTCAGAATGCTCAGAGCTGATAAGAATTATACAGAGCTTGAAGCTCAGGTTCTGGATGCTGCACTTGTTCTGCATATGGAGCATGGTGGCGGTAATAACTCTACATTTACTACCCGTGTTGTATCATCCGCAGGCTCAGATACATATTCAGTTATGGCAGCTGCACTTTCATCCCTCAAGGGTCCAAAGCATGGTGGTGCAAATATTAAGGTTATGCAGATGATGGAAGACATCAGACAGCATATAAATGGATATAATGATATAGATGGTCTTAAGGATTATCTGGCTAAGATAGTTGATAAGCAGGGATTTGATAACAGAGGACTTATATATGGTATGGGTCATGCTATATATGCTACATCAGATCCTAGAGCCAGAGTGTTCAGACAGTTTGTAGAAAAGCTTGCTATAGATAAGCATATGGAAAAAGAGTTTGAACTCTATTCGAATATCGAGAAGCTTGCTCCTGAAATCATAGCAGAGAAGAGACGTATCTATAAGGGTGTTAGTGCAAATGTGGACTTCTACAGCGGTTTCGTATACAGCATGCTTAACATTCCTGTTGAGATGTACACACCTATCTTCGCTATAGCACGTATCGTTGGATGGTCTGCTCATAGAATAGAAGAGCTGATAAATGTAGATAAGATAATAAGACCTGCTTATAAAAGCATAATGGTCGAACGAGAATATATCCCATTCGACCAAAGAAATAACTAAATAAATTATTCTGTTTTATTCAGGATCCTCTGCAGTTTCATCTGCAGGTACTTCCTGATCCATTGCAGAGTCAGTAGCACTAGCCACGTCTGGTTCACTATCGGATGTGGCTATTACTAACATATCCAGTGCACAGAAATCTTCATCACCTATATAGAATGAATCTTCAGTTTCAATTATTCTTACAGAAACAGTTTCAGGTTCACAATATTCTATGTTATCAATAGCAGCTGAAAGAATGTCGATTATACCTCCGGCAAATTCATTTTCGTATTCTTCCTTGGTATAATTCTCGAATTCACCACTTTCAACTCTCTGGTTGAATTGCTCGATATAAGCCTTTACGTCGGCATCGGTCTGGTTAAGAATATTGATAGGAGATATAGTCACATCAACGTAGTAAATGTTGTTGTCCTGATATACCTTCTCAACCTTGTAATTAGCCTTACCGTAGATCTTCTTGGCTATCTCAACCATCATAGGAGCCAGCTCCTCGTCGTTGGATATTTCGAATCCGTAATAGCTTGTAAGATTATCAGCGAGCCTCGTTACATTTTGCAGATACATAGCATCAGCTTCGTCTGGAGTTGCACCTGTGGTTCGTACATACTCATCTGTTACACCCAGATAGTTTGCTGCCATGAGACTCTTTATATAAGATTTGTACCTCTGACCCTTGGTAGCGGAACAGCCTGCGAGAGACACAAGCATGCATAGTGACATAAGGATCAGAAGACAACGTTTTGTGTAAGTTTTCATTACGTTGCTCCTTGAAGTTATATAGTACTGGTATTCACAAAAAACATCATAAAATGTTCAGTAAATAGTAACCAAATCATTATAACATACACTTTTAAATAATAAAAGTTTGTGTTATACTATGTCAGTAGATTTGTTTTGATCGAAAGGGGTAATAACCATGGAATTGAATCTTAAAACAGTATCGTTTGGTGGATATGATAAAAAGGCTGTAGAAACATATATAGAAGGACAGCAGGAAGAATATGAAAAGCAGATAGCAAAGCTGAAGGAAGATGCTGCTAAGCTCAGCGAAGCAGTAAAGGGACTTCAGAAGATGCGTGAAGATAATATGGAAGAATCCAAGAGTACTATCGAGGATCTTAGAACTGTTAATGAGGACCTTACAGCAGAGCTTGAAGCAACACGTAAGGAACTTGAAGAATATAGAGTTAAGGAAGGCGAGTCAGCTTCCAGATATGAGTCAATCTCCAGAACTCTTCTTGCAGCAAGAGAGAGTGCTGATACACTTACACAGCAGACAAAGGCTGATTGTGAAGCTAAGATCGCTGAGACAACAGCACAGTGCAAGCAGATGTTAGAGGAGACAACAAGCCATTGCGATAATCTCAAGTCTACTACAGAGGCTGAGTGTGAAAGACTTAAGTCAGAGACACAGAGCAGCTGCCAGGAGAAGCGTGAGACAGTCTATGCTGAATGCGATTCACTTAAGAGAAAGACCAGAGAAGAGACAGATCAGCTGAGAGCAGAGACAGAGCAGAGATGCGATACTCTTACAGCAGAGACAGAGCAGAGATGTGCTACTCTTAAGAGTGAAACAGAGTCAGCTTGTGAGAAGCTGAAGGCTGAGACAAATTATGAATGCGAGCAGAAGAAGGCTGATACAAGAGAAGAGATAAGACAGAACAGAGCAATGGTTAAGAGAGAATTTGATTCCATTGGCGGATTCATGAGTCAGCTTCAGGCAGCACTGATAAATGTATCAGATGCTGTTGATGAAACAAAGAAGCTTACAGACAGTGCATTCTCTGATCTGAGTGATAATTCTTCTGTTTCAGAGGATAGTAGTTCCGAGGCGTAAATATCAGATAAGATTGCAGAGGGACATAAGGTCCCTCTGTTGTTCTGTTTATAAGTGAAGCATTGATTGGATGATAAAACTTAGTGCCAGCAATAATATTGGGAAGACAATATGGATAGAGAGACAGAATACCTGTTGACAGCTATAGAGAAGAGTGGTTGCGTCGTAGTTGTCAGATCGTACAACAATGAAAATAATGATAATCGTAAGAGGCTGGAGTATATCTCCGAAAACGCCTCTGATTATGGTGTGAACCTGAATGCCATAAGACAGGGATACAAGCTTTTTGAAGACTATATATATCATGAAGACAGAGAAGCTTTTTTTGATGCGTTCAGAATATCATCTGAAGAGCGTAAGGACTTCGCTTATCAGATAAGAATAGTTGGTGATGACGGTGTTCTCAGAGCCGTTGATGTAGATGTGGTTTATACCGATGTTACAGATTCGGGATATGTTATAGAATTTGTAGCTAAACCAGTTCTTTCCCAGAATACTACTGAAGAATTAGAGAATGAAACTCTTCCTCAGAATATATTGGATGAGGTGAGAGATGATTTTCATATCACCAAGGATTTCCTGAAAGAGCATAACATAGATACTATCATCGATGCGTATGCAGAGAGCCTGGGACTGTATTCAGTGGTGCTTGATCTTAATGGCAAGATCCTGGTAAATCCTTATGGGCCTTCAGCATTTCTTGGAGAGTTTTATGAGATAGTTCGTAATCCAAAATATATTAGCTTCTACGAAGAAATCAGGGGCTGCATCAGAGGTGATGGACAACCTGTATTCTCAGAGATTGATGATGGAAATCCTGATACAAGAATATCAGCAGTTCCTATTTATACAAATGGCAGATATGTAGCTACATGGATCCTGTATGCACATTCAAAGCAGCAGGCACAGAGTCTGTTTAAATGTTCTGATGGTCAGGCGAAGATTGCCAAGTCGCTATCCTATGCCATAACACTTCTGCACAATAGTGCATTTAAAGTAAAGGCTATGGAACAGATGAAAGAAGCTCTTGGTTTTGAACTCAGGCAGAAGAATGCTCTGGCAGAGGTTCTCTCTGACATGTATGACAGCGATGAGAACTTCACTTCTGAACTTTTCAGACGTGTAGGTGAGCTTCTGGATGTGGATTATGTAGTATATTATAAGAATTCAGAAGAGTTTCCTGAAACTATGGATCTGATAGACTATTGGTCGAAGATGGATAAGGTTGAAAATCAGGAAGAGAGCTTTGTATGGCATCATGATCATTATGATGCTGAAATGCGTGAGAAGATTAAGACGGAAGGTCTGGCTATCGACAGGAATAATATGACCAACCAGATGCGAGTTGAGGTGTTCAGAGGAAATGCCAGGGCCGTCATTGTACAGCCTATAATGGTCTCCGGTGAATACACAGGCCGTCTTATAATAATAGAGAATTCTAAGGAGAGAGTATGGACTGAGTCTGAAATCTCTTTTGCAAAGGTTGTCAGCATGCTTATTTCAGGTATAATAACCATGCAGAATCTTAGGAAGCAGAATGAGAATAAGGTTACTTCTTATCTGCTGGATATATTAAAGAGTATGCCTGTCATGGCGTTTATAAGAAACAGCAATACAGGCACGGTTCTTTTTGCAAATGACACTATAAATGAAAGACTTGGCATGGACTTCGTTGGAAAGGACAGCTTCAGAGTTGTACCGATGCTGGATAACCAGTATCCTGCAATAGATGAGAGTGAGATTCCGGATGAAGGCCCGGTTAAGTTTAAGAGATATATAAATGAACTCGGCGGTGTATTTGACATTACTGAGACATGTATAGAATGGAACGATGGTAGTCCTGCTTCAGTTTTAATACTGAGAACAGCAAAGGACTGATTTAGGAGGAAGATATGGCAAGTCTCGATGTGGGTATCGATCTTGGTACAGCGAATATATTAATATACGTCAGAGGTAGAGGCGTAGTTCTCAGAGAACCTGCTGTAATAGCATATGATAAAGAATCAGAGAAGATAGTTGAAATGGGTGAAGAAGCCAGACTGATGCTGGGAAGAACTCCTGGTAATCTGGTTGCTATCAGACCACTTAAGCATGGTGTTATCTCAGATTACACAAAGACAGAGAAAATGCTTAAGTACTTTATTAAGAAAGCCATAGGAAGGAACTTCTTCGGAAGACGTCCTAGAATATGTGTATCAGTTCCTTCGGGAGCAACAGAAGTTGAGAGAAGAGCTGTTGAGGATGCAACCTATGATGCAGGTGCAAGATATGTTGCAGTTGTAGAGGAGCCTATAGCAGCAGCGATTGGTTCAGGAATTGATATCCTTAGACCAGTAGGAAATATGATAGTCGATATCGGAGGCGGTACAACTGATATAGCAGTTATCTCCATGGGTGGAGCTGTTGTTACTCAGTCTCTCAAATGTGCCGGCGATGATTTTGATGATGCAATAGTAAGATTTGTAAGAAAGAAATACAACATGCTCATTGGTGACCGCAGCGCTGAAGAAATCAAGCTCAACATCGGAACATGTTATAAGAGACCTGAAAATATAGCTATGGATATCAGAGGAAGAGACCTGATCACAGGACTTCCAAAGACAATAACTATAACATCTGATGAGACTGAAGAAGCTCTCAGAGAACCTACAGGTCAGATAGTTGAAGCTGTACATGGAGTTCTTGAACGTACACCACCTGAACTGGCAGCAGATATAGCTGACAGAGGTATAGTTCTTACAGGAGGCGGCGCTCTCTTACATGGCTTCGAACAGCTTATAGAAGAGAAGATGGGTATAGCAACTATGACCGCAGAAGAGCCGGAGAACGTAGTAGCTATCGGAACTGGAAAGTATATAGATTTTCTTGAAGAACAGGATTAATTAGTCTATGCTTCGTGAAGGATATATAAACAAGATCATATACACAAGTAGTGAGACCGGGTATTCAGTGTTTCTTGTTGAAACAGACGAGGGTGATGATATCTTCGTTGGAAATGTGACCGGTGTCGCTGAAGGTATGTATATACGTGCAAATGGTGAATATGTTCACCATCCGCAATATGATATCCAGTTCAGCGTTACAGAATATGAATTATCAATGCCGGAGGACATACAGGGAATCGAGAGATATCTGGGCTCCGGCATTATTAAAGGAATAGGAGAAGTTCTGGCCAAGAGGATCGTTAAGAAGTTCAAGGACGATACACTCAGGATAATGGATGAAGAGCCGGAACGTCTGGCAGAAGTCAGAGGCATCTCCGAGAAAATGGCTAATAGTATAGCCGTTCAATTTAGCGAAAGCAAATCTCACAGAAATATAATTATGTTTCTGTCTAAGTATGGCATAGGGGTTCAGCTTGCCATTAAAATCTATAATCATTTTGGTGATGAGATATATAACATCATTAGAGACAATCCCTATAAAATTGCAGATGAGATTCCGGGGGTAGGATTCAAAACGGCAGACAGCATAGCTATGAAGGCCGGAATTCCTATGGATTCAGACTATAGGATTCGTTCCCTGATTCTTTATATACTTAACCAGTCCATGACTCTGGGACATATCTATATTCCTGAAGAATGGCTTCTGGATAAGGCCTCAGAACTTCTCTTCATGGATGTTGAAGGGGAAGATATCGAGGACAGGATCCACAATATTCTTATGGAAATGAGCATGGATAATTCTGTTGTCATCAAGAAGGTTGATGATAAACCAGTAGTCTATTCAAAGTGGAACTATCTCATGGAACTTGACAGTGCCAAGATGCTTCTGGATCTGACAGGTATATTTAAAACTCCTCAGGAAGAAATCGATGATGCGATAGCTACTATCGAAGCTGAGACAGAGATAGAACTGGAAGAAGAGCAGAAGCAGGCTGTATATAATGCCGTTAGTTCGGGCGTTTCTGTAATTACAGGTGGTCCTGGTACAGGAAAGACCACTATCATAAATGCAATAATAAAATATTTTGAGCTCACAGGCTGTGTAGCACTTCTGGCTGCACCTACTGGAAGGGCAGCAAAGAGAATAACTGAATCAACTGGATATAAGGCACAGACCATTCACAGACTTCTGGAATTCTCGGGAGAACCAGATGGAGAGTCTGCAGCACATTTTAACAGAAATCGGGATAATCCTCTGGAATGTGATGCAGTGATAATCGATGAAGCTTCCATGGTGGATGCCATGCTTTTCTATGCACTCCTCAAGGCGCTGGTTCCGGGAACAAGGCTGATAATGGTTGGTGATATAGACCAGCTTCCTCCTGTTGGCCCTGGAAATATACTTCATGACATCATCTCCAGTGAAGTCTTCAATGTTACTACATTGAACAGGATATTCAGGCAGGCTGAAGAGAGTTCAATAGTTGAGAATGCTCATAAGATCAGGAACGGAATCCATCTGGAGATCAACAATAAGTCGAAGGATTTCTTCTTCATACCTAGAAATAATGGCAGGGATATTGCGGCTGAGGTAAATGAACTGGTGTCGGACAATCTTCCGAAATTCCTTCATGTATCACCTCAGGAGATAGAAGTCCTGACTCCTATGAGGCATTATGAACTGGGAGTGGAAGGACTGAACCGGAAGCTTCAGCAGCAGATAAATCCTCCATCGCCGGAACATGTAGAAATGCAGCAGGGAGATGTTATCTTCCGTGAAGGCGACAAGGTAATGCAGATCAGGAATAATTATAAGATCGAGTGGAAGATATACGGTGATCAGAATAACAATTATGTGATGGATCAGGGCGTAGGCGTATTTAACGGTGACATGGGCATCATTACAGCTATAAATGATTTTGATGAATTGGTTACTGTGTGCTTTGATGATGGTAGAGTGGCTGAGTATACATTTAACCAGCTGGACGAGCTGGAACACAGCTTTGCCATAACCATACATAAATCTCAGGGATCGGAATATCCGGCAGTTGTTATTCCACTTCTGTCAGGACCGAAGAAGCTGCTCAGCAGGAATCTGCTATATACTGCTGTTACCAGAGCTCGTGAAATGGTTGTCGTAGTTGGAAACCTAAATATGATAAATGAAATGATAGATAATGTTCAGGAACAGAGAAGATTTACCGGATTTACAGAAAGAATAAAGGAGTTAAATGATCTGGAAACCACGTGATTTAATCTTTCCATCGCGGTGTCCTATGTGTGATGAGGTATTAGGACTGGAGGAAGATAAGATATGTAATGCATGTCTGAGTCTTCTGCCTTTTATCAAAGAACCAACTTGTATGAAATGTGGAAAACAACTGGATGACAAGGAAGAAGAGTATTGTCAGGATTGTTCCAGAAGGGTAAAGCATTTCGTAAGAGGATATCCGCTATTTAATTACATAGAACCCGTTTCGTCTTCTCTCCAGAGATTCAAGTATGGAGGAAGAGAGGAGTATGCTGAATACTATGGCCGGGCTCTTTGCGAACATGCAGGAGAACATTTGATGAAAAACGGGGTTCAGGCGCTGGTACCGGTTCCCATACATAAAAGAAGATATATTACGCGTGGATATAATCAGGCAGAGCTGGTTGCAAAGGTTATCTCAAGAGAGACCGGTATTTCACATAGGACTGATATGATAGTCAGAACTGAAAATACCAGACCTCAGAAGGATTTGGATGATTTAGAGAGAGAAGAGAACCTTATGAGGGCATTTGCGCCAGGGAAACTTACAGGGGATATCCCGGAATGTGTTTGTCTTATAGATGATATATATACTACCGGGGCGACAGTTCAGGCATGTACGCAGGTCCTGCTTTCAGAAGGGGTAAATAGAGTATACTTTATGAGTATTACTATTGGACGTGTATGAAGTGCATATTGTATAATATGAATGTCGTTAGTCAAATTGCTTTAACAATGGATTGATTTGTATGTCAAAATGCATTTTTTTGTTTTGATTTATAGTAACCTGTTTTGTTAGTTATTATTTGGAGGTTATTATGAGAAAAGGATATCGCAGTAGTAAAATTGCAAAGAAATTACTTACCATGACGCTAGCTGTGGGCATGGTTTTATCATGCTTTCCATCTAGTCTTTTTGAGGTTCAGGCTGCCAGCGTAGTAGGTTCTCTTAATGGAATAGACTATACAGATTTTGAAGATTTGATTGATGATCTTGAAGATGATTATAAGGGCAAGTCAGTTACTATTGAAATGAAGAAAAACTGGGATGCCAATGAAGATAGCGATTTTAATGATCGGGTAATCATTCCGTCAAATTGTCGTGCGACTCTTAATATGCATGGCTATGTATTTGATAGATGCCTGTCATCTAAATCCGGTGGGTGGTCATTTAATGGTGAAATTATAACCATGGAAAGTGGTTCTACCCTGACAATTAATGGTGGAACTGAGAAAACCAGACACTCAGAACCGATATATAATACCAAGGCAGCAGATAGTAAAGCGGACAAGTGGGTGGATTTCTATGGTGGTGTTCTTACAGGCGGTTCCAGTACAAATGGCGCAGGTGGTATTCATATAAAGGATCATTGTACACTTACATTGAATGATGTGACTCTTGCAGGCTGTCGTGCAGAGGTTCCATGGTATGACTCTGCTGCTACAAGAAGCGGATACGGCGGTGGTATCTGGATCAAGGGTGAGTACTCTACAGTAAATCTAAACAGATCCTCGATAATCGGAAATCATGCACAGGAGGATGGCGGTGGTATCTTCGCCAGCAACAGTGATAATATAAAATTAAATCTTGTACAGTCCCATGTTGATGGTAACTACAGTCGTAGTGATGGTGGTGGTATTGGTTTTGATGGTGAAGATTGTGTTATAAAGGGAGATGGAGAATCTACTGTTTCAGATAATCATACTAATGGCGTAGGTGGTGGCCTTTACATATGGAATGATGATGTAAAGGTAAGTGGTCTGATCATTGAAAAGAATTCAGCCTATGCAGGCGGCGGTATATATACACTGGAGGAAGGTATAGAGCTTTCTGATCTTACAGTGCGTTATAATGAGGCATCTTCTCTCTACAGCGGAGGAGGGATCTATATTGAAAATGATGGTAATACTATCAAGAACTGCGTTATAACGGATAACAGGAATGGCGGAGTTTCTGTAGCAGGTTTTGTTGATTCGAAGTTCAACATCAACGGTAAGACCATCATAAAGGATAATGATGGTGGAAATCTTATGCTGGCAAATGGTACCTGTAAGGTCTTGTTTGCACTTACCCGTGGTGCTGACGTCCATATAGATTATAAAATCATGTCTGGGGATTTCTATACTATATCGCCTGAAATGACATCTGACGCAAGACAGTTTCTTACTGCAGACGATCCAGATTTTGAAATCACATATAGTTTTAGTGATAATCTGGATGTAGGAAGAAGACTATATTACACAAGGAAGGGATCAGAATCTGAAAAAACCGGTACTGCTATACAAAAAGCAGAGAAGGTATATCTGTCAGTTGAGGAAGCGGCACCTTCATTTGCCGGAAGAGTTGATGCTGGCGGAGAAAAGAATGAGAATGGTGATTATGCTCTCATAAAGGGCTATTCACACCATGAGAAAACTGACAGTGATACAGAAGATCTGGATACGCTGTTCTATTATTCGGATGGATACTTCTTTGCAGATCCGACTAAGTACAACGATCATCTTGCTACAACATCTCTAAATCTTGCTTTCGCAGGTATGTATCTAAGAGATGGTCTTCTTGAGCTGGATACTTACAAGTATAAGCATGCCGCAGCACGTCAGATTCTTGCTGATATAGGCTGCCCTGATCAGAATATCTATGTAAATGACAGCAATGCATCAAAGCCTGGTACAGATACCATAGGTGTAACGATTGCGAGTAAGAAGCTTCAGAAATATAACGGAGATGCACTTGAGGATACAGAATATACACTTATTCCTATTCTTGTAAGAGGTGGTGGTTACGAGTTAGAGTGGACCAGCAACATGACTCTTGGAGCCGGAACGACTAAGGATGGCGAAGCAATGGGATTTTCATCTGCTGCAGATCAGGTAATGGAATCCCTGGATTATTACATAGCAAAATATGAGCTTCAGGATGATCTTGAAGCAGGTAAGGTTAAGTTCTGGGTTGAAGGTTATTCCCGTGCGGGTGCTACATCTAATATAACCAGTAAGAGGATTATAGAGAAATATTGTTATGACAAGGACGGAAATCCAACAGGTAACCAGCTCTTCACATATACATGTGAGGCTCCTCAGGGCGGAACTGACAAGGCAGAAAAGCTGGCAGATAAAACCTGTTATTACAGTATCCATAATCTGATTAATGCCAGTGATATAGTTCCTCTTGTAGGACCAACTGAAATGGGCTTTAAGAGATATGGTGTTGATCATTATCTCCCAGGTTGTAATTATACCGGTGAAGTAGTATCTGAAGAAGCTTATTCATATGGAATTGCTAATCGTTCAGGAGAATCAAAAGCGACGTCTGTTACTACTTACAGAGACAATGATATTCAATATAGTAAGCCTAGTGTTAAGGGAGATAGATCTGCAAATTATATGGATTATGTATCAAGACGTAATCTAATGCTTGTGCAGCTTGCGGCAATAGATTCTTCCATGTCTTATAGTGATTATTTCCATAGTAAGGGATTTCAGGTATTCCCTCTTACAGTTGGTGATTCCGGTGCTTATGAAGGCTCATACAGAGAAGATTTTATAAAGGATTTTCTGGCTTTCTTCCAGCAGAGCTCTCTAAGTTCACGAGATAAGTGGGCTACAACTGTATATCAATTAGATGGTGTAGAATATGGTACCATACAGAACGCAATGAGACATTCCACGCAGACTGTATTCTCGTTGGATCCGGAAACTACTACAGGTATTGCAGAGAGCGTAACAGAATCCTTATCACTTCTGGACATTAATCTGGTAATTGAGATATTCATGGATGTTGTAGGAGAATGGGGAGAGCTTTCTGATAAGGAAAAGCTGTATTATGATAATAAAATCTGGGACAGACTAGTAGATACCGGAGCGCTTGATTATCTTACAGATGAACAAAAGAATAATCTGGAGAGAGACTGGCCGATACTTGCTGATATGATATTCTGCTACGTTGATGGTGACTGGGCTGCTGAGATTGAAGATGGCTATGTTTATCCTAGTACAAAGGCCTGGGTTGTGAATCCAAACGGTTCATATGTAATGTATACCTATACATTTGGTTCATTTGCAACCTCCATTCTTGCTAATCACTATCCGGAGATCAACCTCGCATGGACCAGAACTCATGACAGCTATTATAATGATGAAGACGGAAAGAAGGAATATATAGTTGATTGGGGTAACAATACTGTTGAGGCACCGGATGCATATATTGATGATACGCAGCTTGTGCCTGATGACAGAACAGCTAATTCCTTCACAGGTGATCAGAGTATTGTTCTTGAAGTAGGTAGGGTTGGAGATGCAGATCCTGCTGATAATGTAATTGGTGAAGCTATATATTATGATCTTGAAGATATCACATCGGGTGATGATAAGGCAGACCTTATCGAGGAGAAGCAGATATATCGTGGTGGTATAGATATATCAATTGGTGATGATTATTCCAGAATCTATAAGCTGACAACCTATGCAAGGTCATATGCTGTAAACAGTCCGGTTGCAGTTTATTACATTAATTCAGTAAATGATAAGCATCTGGTTAAGATTAATACCAAGAAGGACAGCGCTTCCGGAGTAGTAGATGTAACCACGGAAAGCATCTGTAAGGAAGGAGATGAAGTTACGGCAGTAGCTACTGTTCCTTCTGATATGATATTTAAGAATTGGTTGATCACCGATGGCGACGAAAATGATGTTACATCAAAGCTTCTTACAGAAGGCGACGAAGAATTAAAATCCATAAGCTTCAAAATGCCTAAGGCAGGAGAAGATGGATTTGATGGAGCATATGCATTGACAGTTACAGCACAATATAAGGACAAGATCAGTGATGTAACTATTGATATTAAACACCCTGAGGCAGGACAGCTATTATCTGATGATGGTGTAGTTGCGTGGGGCAGTGATGCTGATTCAAAGGATCAGTTCCATGCTATATGGACTTATGATGATGAGGGTGAGACAGTACCGGTTGGTGATGGTTCGAGAACCGTATATGGTGATACAGTTTATACTGCATATATAACCGTTCCACAGGATGAAGCAACAGACAGACTGTTTGCGTCGCAGGTTTCATGCAGCTTAGATCCTGCTGCTGCAGCGGAGCAGGCTTATGTTGAATCTATAACTACGACTAAGAACTCTGCAGATGGAAGCATTACAATTAAAGTAGTATTTAAGGCTACAGAACATGCTGATCTAGAGAGACCGGATACAGATTGCAAGCTTATTATAAATACACTTGATATGAATACGGGACAGCCTGATCCGGAAATCCCTCTTGTCAAATATAGTGTGATGTCTGATTCTACTGTAGATGTTACAGCTCCAACCATTCCGAATGAATCATTTGCAGGATGGGATCTTGGTGATTCAGGTGTGACAATTAAGGACGGTAGTCTGACAGATAAAAATGTGACATTTGTTATTCCTGAAGTGGCAGAGGGTGAATCGACTGATTTTAGTATTACAGCTTTATATGTTCCTATACTTAATGAAGTATCTGTCACAGTTGACGAGCCGGAATTAGGTCAGCCGCTTAAAACAAATGCAACAGTTGTTGTAAAGATTTCAAATGAATATGAAGTGTCTCCTGATAATATTCAGGTAATCTGGACTCCGACACCGAAGAGTAAAGTTGCCGAACATCTTGTTGCTTACACAGCTACAGTGAAGATAGTTCCTAAGACTGAAGATGGTAATGCTTATATCATGGTCAGACCTGCCGGAAGCACAGGAGAGTATCAGAAGACAAATGCTCAGTTTATTGCTGCTGATAATCTTGTGGCGCTTTTTAACGGGGAATATGCAACATATGATGCTGCGACGTTGAGCATCAGCGGAACATTTGATTCTATCAAATATAACCTTACAGGTGTTAAACCAGTTGAGAATCCTGATTCTCTTCCTCATAGATCAACCAGCGAGGATGTAGTAAATGCAATTCCTAAAACTACCAGGATAGTTCTGGATGATGGAAGAGAGATAGTTGCTTCAATAGACTGGGAGGATCCTGTAGAAACTGCGCCTGCTGATCCGTTAGATGAATCTGAGTGGAATGCTACAGGTAAGGTTAAGCTTCCGGATACAGTTGAGAACAAGGACGATATCAGTCTGGATGTTTTTGTTACTATAAAAGTCAGAGAGGCTGATTCAGTTTCGTCACCTAGGGCATCTATAGAATCAGGTGAATATGTTGCTGATCAGGTGGTTACACTCAGTAGCAGAACAGAGGGTGCAACAATCTACTATACAACTGATGGAAGTGATCCTACTACCGCTAGTAAGGAATATGCCGGCGAAGAAATATTTGTTGAAAGAGATGGCGCCGAGACAGTTGATAATAAGTTTACGATTCGTGCTATAGCTGTAAAGCCGGGTATGCGACCAAGTAATGAGAGCTATTATGTATATGAGTTCGTAAATCATATGTCAGCTCCTAAAGGATATACATCGGTATATAATTTTGAGGAACAGATAGGCGTTGAGTCTGGTAAGTTCTATACACTGGAGCCGGCAAGCGATGGAGTTACAATAGACAAGAATGGAAATGCAGTTGCAACAAATGCAGGAACATATAAAGTCATTGCGAAGGCTGCACCTGGATTCTGCTGGTCCATTACACCTGAATACTTCAAGTCTGAGGATACCGTTGTAGATCCGGATAAAAGATATTATAAGCAGGTAATGATGGATGATGAGGTTACATATACTATTGTAAAGCCTAAGGGAGATGATAATCCGAGTGAAATGGGTTATTACGAGGTTATAGATACAACTACTGAGGATCAGGAAATCGAGTTTACAATAGAAAAACTTGATATATCCGAGCTTGCAGAGGTTACACACAGAGCTAAGTATGATACCAGAGAAGACCTCGAGGACGATATTAAGATAGTTGTATTAGAACATATTTTAAAGGATGGAGATTACTCGATTACTTATAGCAAGTCATTTGGATCCGGTGTGATCATCACAATAAATGGTGAAGGAAACTTTACGGGATCAATAGTTGATGTAGTTGATATCCTGAAACCTAGTGTGGGTGATGAGGCTAGAATTACATATGACCCAAGTGGTGGAGTTTTGAGAGGCGGTACAGATCCGGTAGTGGTTGATGCCAAGGTCGGTGATACGATAACCATCATAGAAGCTCCTGAAAGAGATGGATATAACTTCCTGTACTGGAAGGGATCAGAATATCAGCCAGGTGACTCTTATGTAGTAGTGGGAGATCATACATTTACTGCAGAGTGGGAGAAGAAGTCCGATAAGGGCGGCGATGATGATGGAAAGGACGATAAGGGCGGTTCCGGTGGCGGAAAGTCCGACAGCGGATCGAAGAGCAGTAAGAAGGGTATCAGCACAGGCGATAATGTGAAGATTGGTCTGTTCGCGGTACTGGGCGGACTGGCACTGGCTGCGATAATTGTGATCATCATAATACGTAAGCGGCGTAAATAATAATAACTTATCATCCGGTTCTGTATATGGACCGGATGATTTATGAAATCAAGGAGAGCATATTAAAATGAAAAATGTACTCATTCTCTTCGGAGGAAAATCAAGTGAACATGAGGTTTCATGTATATCAGCAGCAACAATTGCGCAGGCTGTGGATAAATCCAGATACAATGTTATATTTGTCGGGATTACCAAGGATGGCCGCTGGCTGCAGGTAAAAGATATTGAAACTATCAGAACCGGAGATTGGAGATATTCCAAAAGAAAGGCTGTTCTGACTCCTGATAAAAGTCATGAACTGATCATTATGGAAGGTGATTCATATGAAGATTCGGTATATGTAGAATCTATTCATATCGATGTGGCATTTCCGGCACTTCATGGTCTCTACGGAGAGGACGGAACCATCCAGGGACTTTTCGAGATGGCAACTCTTCCTTATGTAGGCTGTGGCCATCTGTCATCAGCTATAACCATGGATAAGTTCTTTACAAAGGTAATAGCAGACAGTATAAATGTAGCTCAGGCAGATTATGTCGGGGTAAGAGATTATGAAGTGACAGATGAGAACATGGATAAGCTGGTTGAAAAGGTGGAAGCGAAAAGAGATTATCCTATGTTTATCAAGCCTTCGTGCGCAGGTTCATCAATGGGTATTACAAAGGCTCATAATAAAGAAGAACTTATATCCGGGTTAAAGCTGGCTGCACAGCATGACAGTAAAATACTTGTTGAGGAATGCATTAATGGACGTGAGATAGAGTGTGCTGTATACGGACATGGTGACGATGCATTTGCCACTGGGGTAGGAGAGATACTTCCGGCTGCAGAGTTCTACGACTTTGATGCAAAGTATAATAATGCAGATTCTATAACACAGCTGGATCCTGAAATTCCAGAAGGAAAACTTGAGGAAATAAGAGAAACTGCACTTAAGATATATCGTGCCTGTGACTGCTTTGGATTATCTCGAGTAGATTTTTTCCTGGAAAAAGATACAAACAGAGTTGTTTTCAATGAGATAAATACTATCCCGGGACATACTTCCATAAGCATGTATCCTATGCTAATGGAAAGAGCGGGACACCCTATGTCAGAGTACATTAACAGTCTTATTGAACTTGCGTATGAGCGCCACAATTACGACGCCTGATATAATAGCTGATATAACTATTATTACTACGCAAGGAACAGTCCTGCTGTAAACACTGTCAGGAATAAGATATTCACTTAGATTTATAATAAAGTGAAGGAACATGGATGGTAGAATAGAATCAGTCTTCATTACTAAAACACCCATAAGGAATCCAATGGCTACAGCATAAGTGCCCTGGATCAGGTTGCCGTGATAAAGACCAAATAATAAAGCCGATACAAATATTGCCGGATAAGCTGGAAATGCTTGTTCGGCATATTTTAATATAACACCTCTGAATAGTATCTCTTCAGCAATAGGCGCAAACAATACTACTGAAATGATATATATGATTGATTGGTTACTGGTGATGCTTTCGATAAGCTCGTTATAATGTACGAAAAGCTCCGGGAATAAATGGTTAAGCAGACCTATTATAGCACTGACCATAAACTGAAGTCCCAGTCCTATAACCAGAAGCATTGCCAGAATTACTCCCATTCTTTTCTTGTTTGATGTGATCCTTTTGAAGTGGTTCAGGATCCTCTTCTCCAGTATGTCTTTCACGTCATCATTTGAGGTGAGAGTGGCATACCACCATCCAAATATAATGATAAAAAGGGTATATCTAATAATATTAAATATACCCTCATTTACTATTGTGTCACCGGATTCAGCAACACCTCGACCTCCTGATATCATAGTAATCATGAAGCTTGCAAAGAATGCAACTATGGTAAGTATTATAGATATGATAAGTGGGAGGAAACTGAGTCCTGCGTAACGTATATTAAACTGTGATCTTCTTTTCTCTTTCACGTTTCTTCTTTTCTTCAGCCTTACGTTTCTTCTCTTCGGCCTTATCCTTTCTTGCAGCTGTTTCATAATCAAGCTGCCTCTGATATTCGGCCTGCTTGCTGACCATTCTCTGTCTAAGAGTCTTTTTCTTCTTCTTATCAGATTCCTGCTCCTCGGCCATCTTCTTCTTTGTCTTCTTGTGAACGACTTTAATATCAGTGATATATATACCACTGAGCATAGCCTTTACTTCGCCATGCTGAGGAACGTCATCATAGATAGCTTCCTCACATATAAGATTCAAAACCTGTGGTCCAATCTTAGCCTTTACTATAGGCATCTTAGCTCGCTGATACCTCTTAGGCATCTGTTCCATAACTGACTTAGGAAGCTGAGCATCCTTGATAGGCATGATCTTCTTGTCGATTACGAACATTGTTGCAGGCTGTGCAGCTGCATTGATCTGTTCTCTCTGTACTGCCTGTTTCTCCTGCATCTTGTTACCTACGAAGTAGAGAACTACCATTGCGATAGCAAGAACGACCAGTACGATTAATGTGATGATTAATGGTGTTGGCATTTTGTTTCTCCTGATTAAAAAATATAATTATTATTTATGTGTATCCAGCATAGCCTGAATACGATTTGGAATGTCTGCATAGAATTCCTTACGTTCAGCATTTGACATTTCACTGACATATACAGGATCACTGAACTCAATAATAACCTTGGTCTTCTTTATAAAACCATGTTTGTTATTCTCATAAATGTCATCGAAGTTTGTAAGAGCCATCAGAACTATAGGACATCCGGATTTCTCAGCCATTCTATATCCACCCGGTTTAAAGTTCATAAGCTTATCACCGTGATTTCTTGTTCCTTCAGGGAACAGGCCAAGAGCAAGACCGTCCTTCATATATTCAATACCCTGATTGATAGTTTTGAGACCTTCTCTAGGACTCTTTCTGTCCAGATAGAGACATCCTATATCATCCATATAGCAGTGGAAGAGAGGAACCTTGTGAAATTCCTTCTTTGCTATAAATCCTAAAGGAGTCTTAACTATAGTCTGAGGTATGATTATATCGAAGTAGCTTCTGTGATTTCCTACATAGAGTGCAGCCTTATCCTCAAGCAGCTTCTCCTCGCCACGAACTTCAATCTCGGTGCCGCAGATCTTAAGAAGTCCTCTGAAGAATCCTCTGACCAGTTTCTGGCTCTTTCTACGCCCTGTCATATGATCCTTCTTGATCTGATGCTTCAGATAGAAGTGTCTAGGCATACATACAATAACAGAAACAACTGTATATATCAAAGCGATTATTAATCTTAGCATAGGCTTTTCTCCTAACTATTATACATTGTTTCGAGGTCAACACGGGAGACATTCTTTAATCCACATCACATAACGCTTGTTCTTGAGCAAGCTCAAACAAGCTTATATGTGATGTTCTACTGTCTCCTTCGGAGACCTCGAATATCAACTAACGACCATACATCTTTGCGGTCTCATACAAACGTGAGGTTAAATGTTCTGTCAGGTCTTCCTGTTTATATCTCCATGACCAGTTGCCTTCGCCGACACCTGGTGTGTTGAATCTTGCCCAGGAATCCAGTTCAAGTATGTCCTGCATAGGAACGATAGCTATGTTGGCAACAGAACCGAAGCAGGCTCTGATCATAACCCAGCAGATATCACTGGCATCTGTACTGAAATAACGTCTGAGTTTATCTCTTGACTGCTCGAAACAGTGCTTATACCATCCAAGTGTTGTATCGTTATCATGTGTACCGGTATAGCATACACAGTTTCTTACATGATTATGTGGAAGGAAGCTGTTCTCGTTTGGATTCTCAAATGCAAACTGCAGAATCTTCATTCCAGGGAAGTTGAACTTATCTCTAAGTTCTATTACTGAATGATCGATCTCACCAAGGTCTTCAGCGATGATCGGTATACGGTAACCAAGTGTTGCTTCCAGGTTAGTGAAGAAGTTCTCACCAGGAGCCTTGATCCACTTACCATTTATAGCATTCTCTTCACCGTAAGGTACAGCCCAGTAGCTGTCAAAACCTCTGAAGTGGTCTATTCTCAGATAGTCCGTAAGAGTGAGCTGATGCTTGATACGTGAGAACCACCAGTCATAGCCTGTCTTCTTGTGCTCAGACCATTTGTAGAGAGGATTTCCCCATAACTGACCAGTAGCAGAGAAGTAATCTGGTGGTACACCTGCAACTTCCGTTGGATAACCCTTTGAATCCAGACAGAAGAGTTTCTTGTTGCTCCAGACATCTACGCTGTCCCATGCAACGAAGATAGGTATATCTCCGATAATCTTTATTCCCTTTTTGTTAGCATACTCCTTAAGAGCTATCCACTCGTCCAGGAACAGGAACTGAATGAAACGATAGTATTCCATTTCCTTAGCGAGTTTTTCTTCCCAGTTCTTACGCTGCTTGGCAGTTGGCTTCTTCAGACTGTCTTCCCACATATACCATGGGGCACCCTGGAAATAATCCTTGCCTGCCATGAATAGAGCATAATCGTCAAGCCATGTAGATTCTTCCTTGAATTTCTTATACTTCTCCATCATCTCTTCATCAGTGGAGAAGCCATCCTTAATGTCTTCATCCAGGAATCTCTCGTATGCCTTCTTTAACAGTCCTGTCTTAAACTCTATAACATCGCCATAGCATATATCCTCAGGATTCCACTGTGGCATATTCTCGAAATCACTGTCCAGCAGCAGGTTTAACTTTCTTAAATGATCGATGCTTATGATAAGCGGCTGACCTGCAAAAGATGAGAATGGCTGATAAGGTGAATCCCCGAATCCTGTATGTCCCAGTGGAAGCACCTGCCAGACAGTCATGCCTGCACGCTGCATAAAATCTATAAAGTTATAAGCTCCTTTGCCCAGATCACCGATGCCATAAGGGCCTGGAAATGAGGTTGGATGAACCAATATACCAGCAGATCTCTGAGGTCCCATATCCACGCTTGCTGTAATATCTATTTCCATTATAAACCTCCGGTTTTAGTTATTGTATTTGTCCTTACTGGTACATTTCATAAGCAGCCTTAAAGAGAGGAATTGCCTTCTCAATAAGCTCAGTAGGAACGCAGTAAGAAATTCTGAAATGTCCAGGACATTCGAATGAGTCGCCAGGAACGATGATAAGTCCCAGCTCCTTAGCGGCTTTCCAGCAGAACTCATTCGCATCAGGAATAGGAGACTGCGGGAACATGTAAAATGTACCGAGCGGCTTTACACATTTGTAACCGATCTCTGTAAGTGCATTATAGAGAAGCTCAGCATTCTTTTCATATATGGACAGATCACTTGTCATATCTACTACCTTTTCGATGGCCAGCTGCATGAGAGCAGTAGGACAGTTATGTCCTGTAAATCTGGAAACCTGACCAGCCATAGGAACTAAGAGCTCGGCATCCTTTGCTTTAGGATTAACTGCCATATATCCTATACGTTCACCAGGAACAGATATGGACTTGCTGTATGAATAGCAGCAGATAGAATTATCATAAAACTTTGATACAAATGGAGAATCAACTCCACTGAATACTATTTCACGGTAAGGCTCATCTGTGATGAGGAATATCTCGTGACCATATTCAGCTTCCTTCTTACGAAGTATGTCAGCCAGACGCTGGATGGTCTCAGTAGTATAAACTACACCTGAAGGATTGTTAGGTGAGTTGATAAGAACTGCAGCTACATCCTTGCTCATAGCTTCTTCAAACTTCTCGAAATTAATCTGGAAAGAAGTGATATCTGCAGGAACAACACGAAGCTCTGCACCTGTACCAGTTACATAAGGAATGTATTCTGGGAAGTATGGTGCAAATGTAATGACAACTTCACCTTCTCCTGCAACACATCTAAGTGCATGTGCAAGTGCACCGGCAGCACCAGATGTTGGGAAGATATGCTGTGCTTCGTAATTCATTCCGAAACGCTTATTTAATGAATCAGCAATCGCCTGCTTAGTTGAGTTAAGTCCAAGAGTTGGGCTGTAACCATGAAGTGATACCGGATCACCATTTTCAACCAGTTCTATAATAGCCTTTCCGAATTCATCCGGTGCAGGCACTGATGGATTACCGATAGAGAAATTATATACACTGTCCGGACCGAGCTCAGCAGCACGCTGTCTGCTATAATCAAAGAACTGTCTGATGACAGATTCCTTGCCGGTCATATCCTTATAAAACTTAGATATCATAGGTAAAAACCTCCGCATGATTTTTGTGTTATATAGCACTTCTCCGGGATTCTTGATTATCAAGTTCTGTGTGTGCTACAATAACTACACTATTATAGTAGAAAATGCGATTAAATACAAGGTTGAAAGGTATAAGATTTACATGTCTGAGAATACTAACTTGAAAATATTTGACAGTCATGCACATTATGATGACGATGCATTTGACGAGGATAGAGAACAGCTTCTGATAGATGTTCATAACAGCGGCATAGAGAGGATTGTAAATATAGGCTGTGATGTGGCAACTTCTGAGGCTACGTTGAAACTGACGGAAAACTATGATTACATATACGGAGCAGTTGGAATCATCCCTCATCATGTGGGAGATATAGGAGATAAGGACATAGACAGGATCAGAGAATTGGCGGAGTCTAGTCCTAAGATAGTTGCCATAGGAGAGATAGGACTGGATTATTACTACGATGAACCATCAAGAGAACTTCAGCATAAATGGTTCCGTGCCCAGCTGGACCTGGCAAGGGAACTGGGGCTTCCGGTGGTGATCCATTCCAGAGAAGCAGCTATGGATACGATTCAGATCATGAAGGACTGCCATGCTGAGGAGATTGGCGGGGTAGTGCATTGCTATTCTTATTCCATGGAAACTTCCGACGATTTCCTGAAGATGGGATTCTATTTCGGGATTGGTGGAGTCGTTACATTTAAGAACAGTAAGAAGCTGGTCAGGGCTGTAGAACACATTCCGATGGACAGGATAATCCTGGAGACTGACTGCCCATACCTGGCACCGACGCCGAATAGAGGCAAGCGCAACGATTCACGGAATATTCGTTATGTAGCGGAGAAGATCGCAGAACTGAAGGGAATCACCGCTGAGGAAGTTGCAGAGATAACATACGCGAATGCATGTAGGATGTATAATATAGATTAATATGATATAAAGGGCGGCAACGAACAATGGTCTGTCGTGGACTATTGTTCGTACGCCGCACATGAAACATAATGAACAAATTTAAACTATGAGGACAATATGATTGATAAAAAGAAACTAAGTGATCCTAAAGAAACAATTGCTGTAATACAAAAACATGATTTTACGTTTCGAAAGAACTTCGGTCAGAATTTCCTGATCGATGAGCACGTGATAAGCAAGATCATTGAAGCTGCAGATATAGGCGAGGAAGATCTGGTTCTGGAGATAGGTCCGGGAATCGGCACGCTGACACAGTATCTGGCTGAGGCTGCAGGCGAAGTTATTGCAGTTGAGATTGATAAGAAGCTGATTCCAATCCTGGATGAGACTCTGGCAGATTATGATAATGTGACTGTAGTGAATCAGGACATTTTAAAATGTGACATAGAAGAGCTTACTGGTGGCAGGAGCTTCAAGATAGTGGCGAATCTGCCTTATTACATAACAACTCCGATCATAATGGAATTACTGGAGAACAGGGTAAATGCAGAGTCCATCACTGTAATGATACAGAAGGAAGTGGCTGACAGAATGCAGGCAGCACCGGGAACTAAGGATTATGGAGCATTATCCCTGGCAGTGCAGTATTATGCAGATCCTTATCTGGCAGCAAATGTACCGCCTAATTGTTTTATGCCTCGTCCAAATGTGGGGTCTGCAGTTATACGACTTACGAGACGTGAGACGCCGGCTGTTGAAGTGAAGGACGAGAAACTGATGTTCAAGCTGATACGAGCTGCATTTAACCAGAGACGCAAGACACTGGTCAATGCTGTGAAGAATTTCGAAGGCCTGTCATATACCAGAGAGGATATAGAGGGAGCGCTTGAATCCCTTGGCATTAATCCACTCATCAGGGGAGAAGCCCTGGGCCTTGAAGAATTTGCGAAGCTGGCAGATTCTCTTTTCGGCATTAATTCAAAATAAAGTGATATAGATACATTCTGGCATCGACGGTGTTACATTATACCCAACAAACGATAGCGTAGTCTTCTTAGCGCTGTCGGAGTCGAGTAGGTGATGAGGGGCGCCGCCGATCGGTATCATAAAACTATCGGTATCAGCGGACGTACCCCGAAGAACCGTAAGCGAGACGACAGACAACGCTTAGATAGCGGAGCGTGTTTGGAGGGTATATGTAACACCGCCGATGTAGATTGTATGATAATTATTCAGAAAGGAACGCCATGAAAAAAATCGATACAGATGAGAAATATATGAAGCAGGCCCTGAAGCTTGCTGAGAAGGCTTACGAGAACGGTGACGTTCCCATAGGCTGTGTCATAGTTTATGACGGCAAAGTTATAGGAAGAGGATATAACAGACGTAATAAGGATAAGACAACTCTGGCTCATGCAGAAATCCTCGCCATCAAGAAAGCCAGCAAGGTTATCGGTGACTGGCGTCTTGAGGACTGTACCATGTATGTGACGCTGGAACCTTGTCAAATGTGCGCCGGAGCCATACTCCAGGCCCGTATTCCAAGAGTGGTCATAGGATGCATGAATCCAAAGGCTGGATGCGCCGGCTCGGTTATAAATCTTCTTGAAATGGACGGATTTAATCATAAGGTTAACGTTACCAGAGGAGTATGTGAATCAGCAGCATCCACTCTCTTAAAGAAGTTTTTCAGAGAGTTACGAGAGAGTAAGAATGATACTTGACTGAAAACATTCATTTCAGTATACTATGACATGTTAAAAATGATATAAAGCTTCCGCGCAGCCGGGGAGATAGCGGTGCCCTGTACCTGCAATCCGCTATAGCAGGGGTGGAGGCTAACCTCGGATCGTGTCTGCGGGGCAGCCTTTAATAAGTGACGTTGAAGCTCAGGTCTTACGCGACAGGAATCTGTGAACCGTGTCAGGTTGGGAACAAAGCAGCACTAAGCAGAACCTCTCTGTGCGCCGTGAGGCAGCCTGAGTTGAGTTAACTGTTAAAGAAGCGCTCGTAAGAGCCTTACAAAGTTAGCCGCGCGGATTTTTTTATTGAATGCGTGATTTATTAAATATTCACAATCACGTTTATGAAAAATAAATAAAAAAAAGAATTATGTAAATTTAAGTAGCAATCTATTCTCGAAAGTGTTAATATAATATAGATTAGTTGTGTGCATCTATTCGGAGAAGATAGACACACAAAGTAAGGGGTTATTAAGACACATGGATTACTCAGAGGTTATAGAATTTGTCAGAAAGAGCACTTCTGAAAATAGCAGGCCAAATACATATCCATTTAGAAGTCGTTACGAACACACTATGCGTGTGTACAGATGGGCGATAAGACTTCAGTCTAAGCTTGGCGGTGATCTGGATGTTATTGTACTTGCAGCTTTACTTCATGACATAGGTTGGGATAATGATAGACCTCATAGTGAAGTCAGTGCAGAGATAGCAGTAGAGTATCTGGATAGCATTGGGATTGATTCGGATACTATCACCAAGGTTGGCGAAATCATCATGCTCCATGAGGATAAGGACACAGAAAAGGATTTATCTCTTGAGTGTCGTATAGTTATGGATGCAGATCTTCTGGATGAAGTTGGTGCCGTAGGTATTATGTGGGACTGTATGGCAACTGCTCTTGAAGAGGAAGCAAGCTATAAGAGAGCATATTACAGGATTAAGGAATTCTATCGTAAGAATAAGCCGAAGATCCGCAGGTGTAAGACAGAGGCCGGAAGGGCTGAGTACACAAGACGTATGCAGCTTATAGAGAATTATATATTCCAGTTAGAGAAGGAATTATTCTAGGAATAGTTCCTTTAATAAATATACACTATTTATAAGGAGTTGAAGAAGTTATGGGTAATAAGGTTGCCAGAGTATTAATTGGTATAGTTATTGCAGTAGCAGTAATAGTTGGTGTTTACTTCATACTGCCAGGACCGATGAAGAATCCTCTTAAGAGTTTCCTTCAGTCAACATTTAATTCTAACTACAAAGAGATCATTACAACAATGCAGGATGCTAAGATAAAAGGACATAAGACAATTACTTATGATGAGATGATGAGAGACAAGGCATCAAATGTTGCATGGACTGTTGAGAAGATTAATGTTGATGATGCTGGAAATGGTGAATATTTCGTATATCTCGATGGATATAAGCTTGAACTTGAACTTGAGAACCCACTTGTAGATGATAAGAATAAGTCATATAACAGAGTTCATTGTAGATATTGGTTCAAAGTTAATAAAGATGGTTCTACTATCACTGTAAATAAGAAGGAAGCCACAAATGATAAGGGTATTCTTCCAGAGCAGATCGAGTGTGAGAATGATATGTTCCACCCAGATGCAACTCAGGATCACTACTATCAGGATACTATCGACACAATGTGCGAAGGTCTTGAATAAATCCAGATAATAAGAAAGATGCGCTTTTGATAGCGCATCTTTTTTGTACATTTTATAATGATTTAAGTTCTATTTATTAGCCAGCTCCTCAATCAGACCAACGATCATGGTGATGGCATCACTTTCGTTACCCTGTTCCATATTCTTTATATATGTCTCGCGATTGTTATATACTTCGTTTATAGCCGCCAATAGCACCTCATCAGTCAGGTCTTCTTCCTGGATGACCTTACTGTAACCGCTCTTTTCAAATGAGTTGGCATTCAGTATCTGGTCGCCACGGCTGGCTTCCTTGGAAAGTGGAATAAGAATATTTGGCTTCTTAAGTGCGTGAAGCTCGCAGATCGCATTGGCGCCTGCACGGGATATTACCACATCAGCCAGCGCGAACATATCCTTAAGCTCGGACTTAACATATTCATACTGAACATAGCCGCGCTTACCTTCGAAAGCAGCATCTGTCTTATTCTTTCCACATATATGGATTACATTGAAATCTCCCAGGATCTTGTCCAGACAGCTTCTGACTGCCTCATTGATCTTGGCACTTCCTATACTTCCACCGATGATCATCAGAGTTGGAAGATCATCCTCAAATCCGCAGTACATTTTAGCAGCATTCTTATCACCCTGGAACAGCTCCTGTCTTATAGGAGTTCCGGTAACGATGGCACGGCCTTCTGGAAATGTATCCTTGGTTTCCGGGAAATTACAGCAAACCTTGGTTGCCCTTGGAAGAGCTATCTTATTTGCAAGTCCAGGAGTCATATCTGATTCGTGAATGATGATAGGAACCTTCTGGGTTGAACCGGCGATTACAACAGGAACCGATACAAATCCGCCCTTTGAAAATATAACGTCCGGCTTGATCTTCTTGATTATCCTTACAGCCTCATCAAGTCCGTGAATAACTCTGAAAGGATCAGTGATGTTCTTGAGGTCGAAATATCTTCTAAGCTTTCCGGAAGAGATAGGATAATATGGAATCCCTATTTCCTCAATCAGCTTCTTCTCGATTCCTTCATGAGAACCTATATAATGAATCTCGTATCCCAATTCCTGAAGCGTCGGGATCATTGCGATATTCGGTGTAACATGGCCAGCAGTACCGCCGCCGGTCATAATAATCTTCTTCATAATAAAACCTCCGAAGTGATGATTATCAGTAATCCTAATCAAATGTGCTGAAAAGGTAATACCTATTATATAGCATTATTCAAATGTGTCAAAGTTTTAGTAAAAAATAATGCACATCACATGTAGAAAATGTTATAATAGCTGCATAGTCTTTAAAGGAGGATTAAATATGGGTTATATGGAAATGTTTGAGAAGTGGATCGCAGATCCTTACTTCGATGATGAGACAAGAGCTGAACTTGAAGCTCTCAGGGGAAATGATAAGGAAATAGAGGATAGATTTTATCGCAGTCTGGAGTTTGGTACAGGTGGACTTCGTGGAGTAAGAGGTGCCGGAACCAACAGAATGAACATTTATACAGTTCGTCAGGCTACACAGGGACTTGCGAATTATATACTTGCTAATGGTGGACAGGACAAGGGCGTTGCTATCGCACATGATTCACGTATCATGTCTCCTGAATTTGCAAGAGAGGCTGCTAAGTGTCTCAATGCCAACGGCATCAAGACTTATCTCTTTGAGTCTCTCAGACCTACACCTGAGCTTTCATTTGCTGTAAGAGAATTCGGCTGTATCGCTGGTATCGTTGTTACAGCAAGCCACAATCCAAGAGAATATAACGGATACAAGGTTTATTGGGAAGACGGTGCACAGGTTACACCTCCTCATGATACAGGTATCATGGCAGAGGTTGCTAAGGTAACTGATTTTGCAAATGTAAAGACAATGGATGAGGATGACGCAAGAGCATTATGTCTCTTCAACGTTATCGGAACAGATTTTGATGATAAGTACATAGCACAGGTTAAGGCTCAGAGTATTCATCCTGAGATCATCCCTGACATGGCTAAGGATATGAAGATCGTATATACACCTCTTCATGGAACAGGAAATGTTCCAGTCCGCAGAGTACTTAAGGACCTTGGATTTACACAGGTTTATGTAGAGCCACAGCAGAAGATTCCTGATGGTTCATTCCCTACAGTATCATATCCAAACCCAGAGGATCCAAAGGCCTGGGAGCTTGCACTTAAGCTTGCAAAGGAAGTTGATGCAGACATCGTTCTTGCAACAGATCCTGATGCAGACAGACTTGGTGTATATGCTAAGGATACAAAGACTGGCGAATACATGAGCTTCACAGGAAATATGTCCGGTATGCTCATAGCTGAATACATTTTCAGAGAGCGTCAGGCAACAGGTACTATGCCTGAGAATCCAGCACTTGTTACTACTATAGTAACAACAGATCTGGCTAAGGCTATATCAGCAAACTACAATGCACGCTGCATCGAAGTTCTTACCGGCTTCAAGTACATCGGCGAGCAGATCAAGATATTTGAACAGACAGGCTGCAATAATTATGTATTCGGTCTTGAGGAGTCCTACGGATGCCTGACAGGTACATATGCAAGAGATAAGGATTCCATCGTAGCAGTTATGATGCTTTGCGAAGTTGCAGCATTCTGCAAGAAGCAGGGCAAGACACTTTGCGATGCTATGCAGGATCTCTATGATAAGTATGGTTATTATAAGGAAGGACTTGCTACACTTGAGCTTAAGGGTATCGATGGAGCAGCTGAGATCCAGAAGAAGATGGATAACTTCCGTTCTAATCCACCTAAGGAACTGGGTGGTCTCAAGGTTCTTGCATCCAGAGACTACAAGGCTGACGAAAGAGTTGATTTTGTAACTGGAGAGAAGACTTCAACAGGTCTCCCTTCATCAAATGTACTCTATTATGAACTTGAAGATAATGCATGGTGTTGTGTACGTCCTTCAGGAACAGAACCAAAGATCAAGTTCTACTTCGGTGTAAAGGGCGAAGATATGGCAGATGCTGAGACAAAGCTTGGAAAGCTTCGTGAGGATATGCTGGCAGAACGTTAAGATTTATCAAATTGAGTAACGGGGACAGGGTTGATTCCAATATGGGAATTAACCCGTCCTTTTTTTATTCACAAAATTAATGTTAAATTAAGTTGTAATAATTAAAGTGATAATCTATAATAGCGAATTGTTAGTACTCTTTAACCGTTCGGATTGTCCGAATTATTAAATTAGAAATATCAGAGGTTCCATAATGATATCTAAATTTAGTGTAAAAAGACCATATACTGTATTTGTAGTTGTAATTGCAGTTATAGTTGTGGGAATAGTTGCCATGACCAAGATGACCATGGATCTGCTTCCAAATATGACTCTTCCTTATGTTATGGTCATTACAACAGATATGGGTGCGAGCCCTGAAACTGTTGAGAAGGAAGTTACAGCACCGATAGAGGCATCCCTTGCCACTACTTCAAATCTGAAGAATATTCAGTCCATGTCGTATAACAGTTATTCTGCTGTTATCCTGGAATATGAACAGACTTCAAATATGGATGCTACTATCATAGAGATCCAGCAGTCAATAGAACAGGTAAAAAGTACATTTGACGATAGTATCGGTACTCCTATTGTAATGCAGCTCAATCCTGACATGATCCCTATCATGGTGGCAGGTGTTGGTGTTGTGGGGATGGACAATACCGAAACTACTGATTTTGTATCATCTGAAATTCTTCTAGATCTGGAAGG
>JAEEGL015561649.1_pt1 | contig 39412 bp, 36 predicted proteins | sample 9134231 | NCBI WGS metagenome assembly JAEEGL01 (sample SAMN16246548, study PRJNA631951) | gut metagenome | biome: gut microbiome; feature: rumen; material: fiber-attached | host: Bos | place: Iran: Karaj | collected 2018-10
CTGGCAACGCCTTCGGTGGTTCGAATCCACCTCTGCCCATTTTGATTAACGCGGGGTAGAGCAGTCTGGAAGCTCGTCGGGCTCATAACCCGGAGGTCGTAGGTTCAAATCCTTCCCCCGCTACGAGGGTTAGAGAGCAGAGGTCGAAGAAGTTCCGCCCATCCGCCAAAAAGGGTTTTGGCTTTGGTCGAAAAAGATTCGCCCATCCGCCAAAAAGGATTTTGGCTTTGGTCGAAAAAGATTCGCCCATCCGCCAAACGCTTCGCGTTCGTCGGATGAACGTTTGCTCGCAAGTGCTCGCAAACCCACTCGCAACATTTTGTCGAAATCCCGGTATGCAAGCATCCCGGATTTCTCCAAAAGTTACTCGCTTTGCGAATCGTTTTCTCACTATTCGCCCAGATAGCTCAGTTGGTAGAGCAGAGGACTGAAAATCCTCGTGTCACTGGTTCGATTCCGGTTCTGGGCATACAAAACGGAGATCTTGTTATCAAGGTCTCTTTTTTGTTGCTTATAAATCATATATAATAGTTTGAGATATATTTTTGGAGATTTATATATGCAAAGACCGGGATTTGATGCCATCAAAGACTACGAAGAATTCTGTAAATACTATTGGTACCGGGAGGAACTGATTTCTATTTGCAGGGAGCACGGATTAAAACATGACGGCAGTAAAATTGAACTAAACAGAGTAATTGAAGCGTTTTTTAACGGCGAGCGGATTTTACCCGAGAAGAAAAATACGGGCAAAAAGGCTGCTTCCACGGTGGAACTGACGACCGACACCGGTTTGATTGAATGCGGATTTACATTCGGAAACCGCTTTCGTGATTTCTTTTCCGAACAGACCGGTGTAAAACCGTTTAAGTTTAATGTGGATATGGTTGCAACGGCGAAGGCGGTTAAGGAGAACGGTGATGAGTCTTTTACCCTCGGTGATTTGCTCGATATTTATTACGGGAAGAAAACTTACGCCAAATATGACAAGTCCGCACTTCAATGGAATAAGTTTGTACATGATTTTTGTGTGGACGAATCAACGAAGCATTTTAAAAACAGGCTGAAGGCGGCAGCCGCTTTGTGGAAAATCGTCAGAGAATCGGATTTGCCGAAAGAGTATTCACCGGACTTAACGGAAAAGTTCAGGGATATAATGGATAAAGAATCATAGAAAAAACAGGAACGGACTTTAAATGTGAATGCAAGGGCTGTGCGATGAACGCATGGCTCTTTTTTCGTATAAGTTTTTCTTGGATATTGCATGTGGAATAGAAGTATGCTATTTTATTATTGAACGCGTTCAATAATGAGGGAAAGAATTATGAATAAAGATGAAAAACTGCAGATAACAAAAGACAAACTTTTAGAATCCACCTTCCGGCTCATGGAAGAAAAAGAGGATCCCATGAGCGTTACCTCGAGAGAAATTGCTTCTTTGGCGGGTGTTAAGCCCGGTATGATCAATTATTGTTTCGGTTCGCGGGAAAATCTGATTTATCAGACATTTCAAAAACAGTATCTTGATTTTCTAAAAGAAAGTGACATACAAAGGATTATTCAATCCGATGCCTCTCCAAAAGAGATTCTGAAAGACCTGCATTTTATCGTGGCCAGATGCCTGGTGCAGAATCCGAAATTTACGAAGGCAATTACGGGATTTGTGCTTTTTAAGAGGGATTTGAGTCAGGAGTCCTTCAGTTACCCGTACGTTTATAAGCATTATGCAGGAAAAAAGAGTGAGGAAGAATGCAGATTGATAGCTTATGAACTCCCCACCATGATGCAGCTGATTATTTTCCGAATGGACGATTTCCGTGATGACTTCGGAATTGACTTAACGAAGGATGAAGAACTGAAACATTTTATTAAGATGCGAATCGACCTGCTTTTGGCGGAAGAATAAGAATCCGGCAGGCAAGAATATCCGGACAGGAAAGGAAAACGCAATGGAATATATTTATCCGTTACATCTGCTTCCGAAAGAAAAGGAAAAATCGGCAGGCGGCAAGGCCCGCTCGCTTTCATATATGATGAAGAATACAAAACTTCGGATTCCGAAAGGGTATGTAATCCTTTCGGATGCATTCGAAGGCGACCGGCTGTGTGCAAAAGCGGAAGAAGAGATGGATCATATTCTGTCCGCGCTGGACGGGCGTTTAACGTATGCGGTACGTTCCTCGGCAGTCAATGAAGACGGAGATGCGGCCTCTTTTGCCGGTCAGTATGAAACTGTAACGGATGTAAGAAAAGAGGAAATCCGAAACGCAGTTAAGCAGGTGGCGGATTCTTTGCATAATGCAAATGTCAAAGCATACACGGAGCACAGGGATTCCGTGTGGGACTCGAACCAAAAGGAGGAAAATCTTCCGGCGGAAAACGGAATCGGTATCGTCATTCAGGAGTTTGTAAAAGCCCGGTTCGCAGGTGTACTTTTTACTGCGGATGCTATTACCGGCAGAGATGATTCCATGGTCGGAAATTATGTTTGCGGAGAAGGAGAGAAACTGGTATCCGGTGCGGAGAATGCCGAGGTTTTCAGGATTGGTGTTATGAAGAAATCCTACGAGGGTCCGGCGGAGTTTCAAAAATATGCGGGGGAGCTGGGGCGATTTTGCAGGGTGATTCGCAATCTGTACGGAATGCCGATGGATATCGAATGGGCTGTGGCGGACGGTAAAGTATACATTCTTCAGGCACGCCCGATTACCACGCTCAGCAGGCTGAGGATGGACAGTTACGACATCAACGGGACCCGTTCCGGGTATAAAATGCTTACAAGGACCAATGTTGGCGAGATTTTTATGAAGCCGGTTTCCCCGATGACATTCAGTGTTTTGGAGAAGATTAACGAAATTCTCGGACTTCCCGAGTGGCTTGACAATATCTGCGGGCAGCCGTATATGAACATTTCCGTGATGGTTTCTCTTTGTGTGGCATTCGGAGCAAAGAAAGAGAAAGCGTATGAAGGCATGAAAGGACTCGTGGGAAGGGCTCCGGAGGGAGTGGAGGTACCCGTCCCGCCTTTTAACAAAAAGAATTTTTGCAGAAGAATCTGGAAACTGTTTTTCCCGAAAGAAAAATCGAAACTGAATAAGAAGCAGAAAAAGGAGATGGTGGAACATCTTGCCGATATTTCCCGGGACATGATTGCAGAAATTCGCCAGACCGAAACGAAGCAGGAACTGTATCGGTACTGGGAGGAAAGCATGCTGCCGAAACTGAAGGACGGCATGGCTTCGATTATCGGCCAGTCCGGAACGTCAATGGTTCCGCTCTTTAATACAAGAAACAAAATTGCCAAAATCGCCGGTGACGAGACGGCCGGAAAGCTTTACAGCGGATGTCTCGGAATCATGGAAAGCATGAAACCGCTTCTTTTGATTCAGGACCTTGTAAACGGAAAAATATCAAAAGAAGATTATATCAAAGCCTGCGGTCAAAGGTGCCCCAATGAAATGGAGCTGATGGAAAAGCATCCGTATGAAGATGAAACATACGTGGACAGGTTAATTGAAGAGCATCGCGGGGATACTCTTGATTTGTATCAGATGCAGTCTGCCCAGAAAACAGCATACGAAGAAGCGTTGAAAGAGTTCAAGGAAAAATATCCGGGGAAAATCCGGTGGATTGACAAAACCATTTCCAAATATATTCAGGCAAATACGTTCCGTGAGGATTTAAGAAGCAAGGGGGTATGGATTTTTTGCGTATTTCGTGAATATCTTCTTCGAGCCGGGGAACTTACCGGTCTGGGAGACGATGTTTTCATGCTTACTTTTGATGAAGTATTTGAGTATCTTAAGGGAAACGAAGTTTCGACGGAAGTCATTCGGAAAAGGCGGGAAAAATATGAAGAATACCTTTCTTATGAAACATTCCCCAATATTGTAATCGGGCGGTTTGATCCAAAAGAATGGATGGAAGATCCGCAAAGAAGGAAAGATGTCTATGCACGGGATCTGGTCCGTGAGGCAGACGCGGATGCGGATATCCGGGGGTTTGCGGGTGCTGCCGGCATCGTCCGCGGGACCGTTCGTGTTGTAACGGATGTAAATTTTATCCATGAAATCCGGGAAGGAGAAATCCTTGTAACGAATGCAACCAATGTCGGATGGACGCCGGTGTTTACGAAGGTATCCGCGATTGTAACCGACATCGGAGCTCCGCTTTCCCATGCGGCAATTGTTGCACGGGAATGCGGAATTCCTGCGGTAGTCGGTTGCGGGAATGCGACCATGCTACTTCATACCGGAGATTCGGTTGAGGTGGACGGTTCCCTGGGAACGGTAAGAATCCTGAAAGAAGAGTAACCTATGCATTCTTCTTTTTCTGAGCATTCTTGTAGTGATCGGTGATGGGAGCCATCATTTCTGCATCGTCCAAGGCTTCTTCCATCATCTTTGCGGAGCTGCAGGCACGGGCGCAGCTGACCATTTTGGACATGACATCGAAGTTGATCTGGGTTCCTACTGCGTCGCACTCGTAGCGGACCGCGCGGTTTTTGGAAACTCCGAACCGGCCGGCAACGCTGACGGCATCGATATTGGCACCCATGAAGATGAACTCCCACTGATGTTTTTTCTTTTTCTTTTCCACCAGTTTCTTTACCTTGGCGTAGTCATATCTGCGGCTTGCGTTTTCCATGCCGTCGGTGGTGATGATAAACAGAGTCTTTTCCGGTCTTTCGTCTTCCGGAAGCTCTTTGTGGATATGTCCGATATGCTCAATGGCACCGCCCACCGCATCCAGGAGTGCGGTACATCCCCTGACATAGTACTCGTTATCGGTAAGGGGCTCCACTTTGTGAACCGATACACGGTCGTGGAGAACTTCCGTACGGTCATCGAAAAGAACGGTGGAGAGGATGGCATCGCCTTCCTCTTTTTTCTGTTTTGCGAGCATGGAGTTGTAACCTCCGATGGTATCCGCTTCGAGTCCGGACATGGATCCGCTTCTGTCGAGAATAAATACGATTTCTGTTAAACCTTTCTTCATAATGCTTACCTCTCTTTCTTATTTTGCATTCGTTTGTTTTTTCATCCCGCGTTTATGCGGGTTTTTTGCTTGTTGTTGAGGTAAGTATATCGGTTTCGAAAAATAAAAAGGTCGCATCGTATGCGACAAATTCGGAAATGGTTTTGTATGAAGTTAAACAAAAAAACAGCGGCATCAGCCGCTGATTCTTTTTAATGCATTTCGTACCGGAATTCCTATGCCGATGGCAATTGCCATTTTTGCAAGGTCTGCCGGAATATACGGAACAACGCCGGCCATCAGGGCTGCCGGAAAAGTTAAGTTCAGTGATACCGCAAGCCATGCCGTTCCGAATGCATAACATACGATGGTGCCGAGGATCATGCCGAGGATGTGCAGGGGAATCTTTTTTTCGAATTTACTGATGAAGAAGCCTGCAAGCAATGCCAGCGGAATAAATCCTAACAGGTATCCGCCGGTGGGACCGCCGAGTTTCGTCATCCCTGCGGAAAAATCGGAAAAAACGGGAACGCCGGCAAAGCCGATCAGCAAATATATCAGAACACTTAAGGTCCCGTAGAGCCATCCGTTAATATATACCGCCAGAAAGATTCCGAGAATTCCAAGTGTAATCGGAACGGGGCTGATCGGAATATGGATGGAAAGCGGTCCGAGTACGCAGATTACGGCAGCGCACAATGCAACACGCGTAATGGTCAGTACGGTCATTTTTGTAGAAGAATTTCCCCTGGCGGGATTGTTTTCCTGTGTCATTTATAGAATACCTTTCATTAGGAATCATGATATTGTATTTCGTTTGACAGTTTACAATGAATATACCGATGCGTCAAGGCATTTTATGCTTGACATATTCTATAAAAAGAGTATGATGAAATAACCGACCGACCGTTCGGTCGGAAAAGTTTTTAAGGAGTTTTACCATGTCAAAATACAGTGTCAGACGCCCTTTCACCGTAATGGTGGGCGTGGTTTTAATAGTTGTACTGGGTGTGGTCAGCCTGTATAAAATGAAGGCGGACCTTCTTCCGGATATGAAACTGCCCTATGTTCTTGTTATCACAATGTACCCGGGCGGAAGTCCCGAGGAAGTGGAAAAGAATGTCACGGCGCCGGTGGAGGCGCAGATGGCGACCACCAAAAACGTAAAAACGATTCAGTCCATGTCGTACAACAGTTATTCCATGGTTATTCTGGAATACGAACAGAATTCCAATATGGATTCCATCGTCATAGAGATGCAGCAAAAACTCGATCAGGTTTCCGGCACGTTTCCGACGGGAGTCACGAGTCCTCTTATTATGCAGCTTGATCCCACCATGCTCCCGATAATGGTTGCATCCGCGGATATGGAAGGCATGAGCCAGATTGAGATTACGGATTACGTGAATTCCACGCTGGTTCCTTATCTCGAAAGCGTGGAAGGTGTAGCAAGTGTTACCACCGTCGGCAGCGTGGAGGAGCGCATTCAGATTACACTGGATGAGGATAAAATCAAAAGAATCAACGAAAGAGTCATTGACGAAATCAATGAAGGATTTGCCGATGCCGAAGAAAAGATGGAGGATGGCAAAAAGAAGATTGAAGACGGCGAGAAGGCTTTAGAGGACGGCCAGAAGCAGATGATGGAACAGATTGCGGACGGCTCCAACCAGATTGTAAACGGCAAGATTCAGGCCTATGTCGGTGAGGCAACGATTGAAAGCAATCTGGCCATGATGAAGATGATCAAGCCTTACCTTGAGAGAGCCCTTAAGTCGATGAATGAGGCAACCAAGGCTGCTGAGGTATATGCGAATCAGAGAAAGCAGCTGGAATATTATCAGTATCTTTTAAACAACGCCACGGATGAAGAAATCATGGAACAGACCGGAATGAGCCGTGAAATGCTGGCCATGTATGTGGCACAGGCGAGCGCACAGATGGGTCCCGCACCGGATACCTCGCAGGCAATGGCAACTCTGGCAGGCTTACAGGCAGCAGGCGTTGATTTAAATGCGCTCGGAATTACGGCTGACGGAAGCAACCCGGAACAGTTAGCCAAGGATCTTTCCCAGGCACTGGCTACGGTGAACTCTTCCATCGCAACCATGGAAGCGGCCAAAGGACCTCTTGCGGAAGGCAAGGTCACTTTGGATGATGCATATAAAAAACTCAACCAGGGACTGGTAAAAGGAATCCTGGAAATCGCAAAGGCCCAGGGAGAAATCGCAAGCGGCAAGCTGGCATTGGAGCAGGGAGAAGCCCAGCTCGAATCGGCCAAGGAAGAAGCCTTAAAGGCGGCCGATCTTTCCAACCTGGTTACGGCCGAAATGCTTGGCAACTTAATCGTAGCCCAGGACTTTTCCATGCCGGCAGGCTATATTACCGAAGGAACCGATCAGTATCTGATAACGGTCGGGGACAGTGTGAATACCACGGAAGATCTGGAAAACATGGTATTGCTTGATATGGGTATGAAGGATATCGAGCCAATCCGGGTAAAAGATGTTGCAACGGTTGAAGTTGTCAATAACGCAGCCGAATCTTATTCGAAGATTAACGGAACCCCGGCGGTTATGATGAGTATCGAAAAGCAGACCGGTTATTCCACGGGTGATGTAACCGACCGTTTGCTGGACCGCTTTAAACAGCTTGAAGCAGAGAACGAAAAACTGAACATGGCGGTATTGATGGACCAGGGTGTTTACATTGATATCGTAGTCAGCAGCGTTTTGCAGAACATGTTAATCGGTGCGGCGCTGGCCGTAATCATACTGATTCTGTTCTTAAAAGATTTTAAATCCACATTCATTATTGCATGCTCCATTCCTCTGAGTGTTGTGTTTGCAATCGTGCTTATGTATTTTACACATATCACGTTAAATATCATTTCCCTTTCCGGATTGGCGCTTGGAATTGGTATGCTGGTGGATAACTCGATTGTAGTCATCGAGAATATCTACCGGTTGAGGAAAGAGGGACTGAGCGTTAAGAAAGCGGCTGTGGAAGGAGCCAGAGGGGTCGGCGGAGCGATTGCGGCATCCACGCTTACCACGGTTTGCGTATTCGCCCCGATTGTGTTTGCGGGTGGTCTGACGAAGCAGATTTTTGTGGATATGGCCCTGACCGTTACCTATACACTTGCAGCCAGTCTGATTGTGGCGCTGACATTCGTGCCTGCGACCGCATCCATGATGATTAAGGACGGCGAAGAGAAACAGACGAAGCTTTTCGACAAGTTCCGGGATTTGTACGGAAGTCTTCTGCGGACGCTTCTTTCGAAAAAGGCACTTGTAATCATTTGTGCGCTCCTGCTTCTTGGGACCAGTATTTTTGCGGGATTCTCCAGAGGCTTCTCTTTCCTTGATATGGATATTGAAGTAGATCAGCTTTCCATGACGGTAGCACCGCGTGAAGACCAGGAGATTACCGATCAGGAACTGATGGAACTTTGCGATCAGGTTACCGAGCGCGTGATGGGAATTAAAGGCATCGAAACCGTCGGTGTTATGATGGGTGGAAATTCGGTCCTTTCCGCATTCGGAATGGGCGGCGGACAATCCGCTACGTATTACATCCTTTTGGATGAAAAGAATCACCGGAAAATGGGTGACATCCAGAGCGAAATTGAAGAAAAAACGAAGGATATCGATTGCATGATAACCGTAGAAACCGCTTCCAACGATACCATGTCCATGCTGGGGTCCGGACTTACCGTTATGGTAAAAGGCCGTGACCTGGATCAGATTCGTGAATATACGGAAGAAGTGGTACGCATCATGGAGGATACACCCGGTGTCATTGACATCAAGGACGGTCTGAATGATACGACGCCCTGCTTAAAGATTCATGTGGATAAAATCAAAGCAATGGAGTTTCAGCTTACCACTGCACAGGTATTTGCCGAGGTCATGAAGGCCATCATGCCGAGTACTCCGAATACCACACTGATAGCGGACACCAAGGATTATGATATTTATGTAATTGCCGAGGAACAGAAGGATACCACGCTCCGCGATATTTACAGCCTGAAGTTCCCCTATACCAACAAAGAAGGAAAGCATTATGAAATCCCGCTTTCAAAAATTGTAACCTTCGAAAAAACCGAGACACTCAATGTCATCAACCGCGATGCACAGACCAAGTATATTTCGGTTACCGCAGGCATCGATGACGATCATAACATTACTTACGTCAGCACGGAACTGCAAAGGAAGTTCAGGGAAATGAACATGAAGGAAGGTTACACCATTAAGATGAGCGGTGAGGATGAGATGATTCGCGATGCAATGAAGCAGTTGGTCGGAATGTTAATTCTTGCGGTAATCTTTATCTACCTGGTAATGGTTGCACAGTTCCAGTCACTGCTGTCCCCGTTCATCATCATGTTTACGATTCCGCTCGCATTTACCGGCGGATTCTTCGGACTGTTCATTACGCAGAATACGGTTTCCGTAATCGGTATGCTGGGCTTCGTTATGCTGGCCGGCATCATCGTTAACAATGGTATCGTTATGGTGGATTATATCAATCAGCTCAGGCGCGAGGGCTTAAGCAAGAAGGAAGCAATTGTGGAATCTGCGACGGCAAGACTGAGGCCGATTCTGATGACGACACTGACCACGGTAATTTCCATGTCGACACTGGCACTCGGAATTGGAAAGGGTTCCGCCATGATGCAGCCGATGGCCATCGTTATGATCGGAGGTCTGGTATACGGAACCGTACTGACACTGCTCGTGGTGCCGGTTTTATACGATATCATGAACCGCGAGAAGAACATGGTGGAAGAAGTACTGTAAGGAGGATTGGGACGTGAAAGAGATTAAAATGCCCATGAGTGAAAAGGCAGTTGCCATATATGATGCCATAATCGCAATGATTAATGAGGGTGCGGATGTCAATGAAATGAAGGTCGGCGACATCACCGCGCGTGCGGGAATCGGAAAGGGAACCGCATACGAATACTTCCAGTCCAAGGACGAGATGGTGGAAACGGCGCTGTTTTACAATGTTATGTGTCAGATTGAAACGGCAAAGGCACTGGTAAACGCGGCCGGCGATTTTCACTCCAAGTTCAGGGCACTTTTGGATTATATGGAGAGCAACAGGGACCAGATTCGGCCGTTCCTTTGGATGATGCGTCTTGCGGGTAATTCCTTTGATATTTTAAATGCAACCAATCCTGCGACGGATTGCGGTGAAATGCAGCAGTGCATTACCTATCTGGTAGGGCTTGCGGACTGGTTTATTGCATTCGGTGATGAGGAAGGACTGTTTAAGGAAACGAATCATGATTTCCGCGTCAGTGCGCTCTTATCCCAAATCGTCCAGTACGGCTTCTACGTCCATTTCGGAAGCGAACAGAATCCGGATGAGGTGAAAGAGTTTATTTACGAAGGATTCATAAAACAGTTGTCCTGATTTCTTTGTGTGGAAATTCACAGGGAATTGTGACATAATGGGAATAGATTCTTTTGTAATCAAAAAGGGGGATTCAAATGGGAAAAGTTCGGATTGTAACGGACAGTACCTGTGATTTGTCGCAGGAACTGCTGGACCGCTATGATATTAAGGTGATACCTTTGTGTATCATCATGGATGATCAAAGCTATAAGGATGGCGTGGAAGTTAAGACCGAAGATGTCTTAAAATGGAGCAATGAAAACAAAACGACTCCGAAGACTTCGGCGGCAAACTTAGAAGATGCGTCGGAATTCTTAAGACCGTTTCAGGAAGCGGGAGAAGAAGTTATTTATATCGGCATCTCAGAGGATATGAGTACCACCTGCAACGTTATGCGATTAGCGGGTGAAGAGCTGGAGTTTGAGAATTTTCATGTGATTAACTCCATGAACCTTTCGACCGGAATCGGTCTGCAGGTTCTTCGTGCGGCTGACCTTGCGGCAAAGGGAAAGAGTGCACAGGAGATTTACGATGCCATCAACGGTGCAAGAGAGGATGTAAGAGCATCGTTTGTGGTGGATACGCTAGTGTTCTTATCCAGAGGCGGCAGATGTTCCGCAGTTACCGCGCTTCTTGCAAGCACGTTAAAGATTAAACCCCGCATTGCGGTTACCCTGGGTAAAATGGGTGTGTCCAAAAAATATCACGGAAACTTCGATAAATCCATCATCAAGTATGTGCATGAGATGGAGGACGATCTGCTTGCGGCGGATCCGAGCCGTGTATTTATCACCCATTCTCCGATGGAAAATCCTGCATTGGTGGAAGAAATCAAAGATTATTTAAAGAGCTTAAAGCACTTCGATGAAGTACTCGAGACGAATGCGGGCTGCGTGATTTCCAGTCACTGCGGACCGAACTGTCTGGGTGTACTGTTTTATCAGAAATAGGCAGAGTCTGCGATGGAGAAAGAGATTCGGATTCTTTTCAATCGAATGACGCCGGAAGATTACGGACAAATGATGAAAGACGGTTTCCGGCCGGGGGAATTAACCCCGGCGGAGAACGTCTTTCTTTTGGATGAAGTGAAGGACAGCCTTCGGGCGACAGCAGGCGGAGAGTATCCGTATGCGGAAAATCTTTCCCGGGAGGAGAGGCGGAGTATCATTGCGGATGCTTTGGCGGAGAGTTCTTCCACGGAAGACGAGTGTTTGGAACGCGAGCTTACGAGGGCGTTCCGTGACCGTGGATTGCCTCTGACGCAGGACTTATATGAGCAGGGAGCCGGACTCCTTCTTCGAATTCTCGCCCTGGAAAACATCAGCGACGGAACCAGTGAATATGTGATTCGAAACGGAGTGAATCCGACGATAGAGAATCTCTACCGTTTGCGGTTTGAAAAAGAAAGCGGGAAAGGCGCAGATTTCGAGCGAAGTGACTCAGCTCTTGCCTGGTCATTTCCCGAGGAGGAGTTGTTTGATTTAAAGGCGTATCTGGAAGCGGAAGAACTCCTTTGGGAAGGAGCGGAACTGCAGGCCGGGTGGCTTCGCGAACATAACCTTTTCCTGACGGCGGGAAATATGATGCTCTTAAACAGTCTTTGGGGATTGCCCTGTCCGTTTGAGGTCGCAAAAGCAGCAGAAATTGCGGCGGATAATCTGTCGATGGGATATCAGCCGGAGACGGCTGTGTTTGACATGGATTTCATGAACAACCGGGTTGCCGGCCGGGGCGCGTTGAATGCACCCAAGCTCGGAATTATTCAGAAATCCGGTCAGCAGGCAGAAAAATCATATCGGAAAGGAAACTTAAAAGAAAGGGAATCCGATGCAGACTACGCGGAACTGAAGGAGGATCTGACCTTCGAGGAGTTTCGTGAGGCATATAAAGATTGCGATGAGGCGCTTACCGTTCTTCAAAATCTGGGAATCCGTGTTTGTGCGAATCATCTTCTCGCGATGAAAGCCTTGCTCGCGGGCGAGGGAGAAAAGGTTTTTGCCCGTCTGGCCGAAATCCTTGGGACGAAGGAACTCATTGCCTGCTTCCATGAAGGGGACGGAAAACTCCGTCTGAAGGCAGCAGCGTACAGGGATGTATATGAGCTGTTAAAAGGGAAAGCGAGTGTAAATGTTCTGCAAACAGCAAACGAAGGAAAAGAAACGAGCCCGGCAGCAGAAGCGTCAAAGAAGGACATATCGCAGATTGCGCGAATCCTCCTGTTGATGAGGGATCTGGCGGAAAAAGGATCTTTCGAAACTCCGGTTTCTCTGGGAGAGGCTTTGTTGTGCGTTCATATCCGAAAGCAGGACGGGAATATTTTTGTTTCCTTCCGTCAGGAAGAGACCGGCGGAATCTTTATGAACATCCGGAACGAAAGTGACGGAATCCATGCCCTGGTAGTCGGAGATGACGAACAGGCACTGGAAAGCATAAAAGAGAGCGGTCTTTTATCCAAATACCTCCTTCAATCATTCAAAAAAGAAGTAAGATGCACCTATCTTTTCCGGGAAATGCTGCCGGAAAGAAATCTATATTAAATAATTCTTTTGTGAAACTTGGTCAAAAAAGAGGCGGGCCAACGGTATTTTAGCACCTGTTGGCTCGGTTTTTTTGTGTAAAACTCACAAAGTTTTTTCTAATTAAATATTTCTCAAATAATTGTCTTTACAACTCTATGCATTTTACTATATAATGCACATACACACGAGGATATCTCTACCTCGTTAATCAATTAAATCCATATCGGGTATTTTTCACTAATTAGTAAGACGAAAGAAAAGAGGTGGGACAATACGATGTATTAGTTTTAATACTGACCTTATCTGTAATATACGATTTACAATTCGACAAAGTTCCCAATGCACTGATTGGCATCGGAATCACCGCGGGAGTTATCTTTCGTTTATCAAGCAGTAAAGGAACTGAAACATGGATACTTGTTTTTGACCTTATATTTCCCTTTGTTTTGTTTTTTCTGTTGTTTCTGATTCGGGCTTTCGGTGCCGGTGATATCAAACTTTTAATGATGACAGGTTTATATCTGGGGACGAAAAGCAACTTACGATGTATCGGTTTCGCATTTTTAGCCGCTGCCATGATCGGCATAGTGAAACTGTTAATACATAAACGACTTCTTTCAAGATTCGGAGTGCTTCTTGATTATGGAAAAAAGATGGTGGAGTCAGTCATTTACAAAAAGTCCTTACCGATTTACCGTATCGGGAAGCACACCGAGGAAGCCGCAAAGATACATTTCAGCCTCCCTATTTTGATTGGGACCATGTTGGTTTTAGCGACCGGGCAGGCATAGAAGGGAGTTTATTTGGAAAAGGAAATTATTGCCGTCGGCCATCCGGAAGGGGAGTATGCCGGGCGTTTGGCGGACTATATAAATGAAAAAAGCCTCTTAAATCTGAAGATGGTCGCATTTCAATCCAAAGAAAAAATGGCGGAATACCGAAAACGCCATAATCCCAAATACGAAATTGTTCCTCCCGAATGGGACGAGGAACCGTTATCGGACGGGGAAAGATTTTTCTTCTGTGAAGAAAAAGAACAGGAAAAAGAAAGAGGAATATACCGATATCAGGCAGCAGACCTGATTGCCGCCCGTATACGGGAAGTTGCCGGACTGACAACGGGGCATAGCGAAGTGAACGGGGCAAGTAAATATATAGCGATTTACTCGCCGGTCGGAAGGTGTTTAAAGACATCTTTTTCGCTCACATTGGGTCAGATGCTGGCAAACAGCTACAGGGTTTTGTATCTGAATTTTGAGAATTATTCCGGTTTTGGACGTTTCCTGAAAGCGCAAAAGGCATCGGACTTTACTGATTTGTTTTATTATTTCCGGAATATGCCGGACGAGTTTTTTACGAAAATGGAAGAGTCGGCCATTTCGGTAAACGGCCTTTTAATAATACCGCCGGCACTTTCCTATCTGGATACGGAAAGCATCGGGGAAGAAGAATGGGATAAGTTCTTTCAGGCAGTTTCCGACAGCGGAAGATATGATTATATTCTTTTGGATTTATCAGACTATGTGAAGGGGTTGTATCGAATACTTCAAAAATGCTCGATTATATATACATTGACACCGGCTGATGGTGTGGCAATGGCAAAAATCCAACAATACGAAACAATTTTGTCAGAGATGCATTGCGAAGGGATTTTAAATCATACAAAGAAGCTTACCCCGCCGATTTTTAAAAAGATTCCGATAGAACCGGAGGAGCTGCTTCATTCGGAATTGGCGGATTATGTTCGAAGAATAACGGAGGAGGATTTCAATTGGCTGAAGAAACCGCAGTAAACAGAGAGTGTATAAATCGGATTCGCAAAGAAATACTGGATCGGATGGATTTAAGCAGGGATATTTCCGATGAAGAATTGGAGCGAATGATTTGCAAACAGGTTTCAGAGGAGGCAAGGGACAGGTATATTTCGCTGGAGGACAGAAACCGTATTGCAAAAGGGGTATTTAATTCTCTTAGAAAACTCGATTTTATTCAGGACCTTTTGGAGGATGAGGAAATAACGGAAATCATGATCAACGGACCGGATTTGATTTTTACGGAAAAAGCGGGATGCGTAATAAAGCAGAAACTGCAATTCGAAAATCGGGAAAAACTGGAAGACATGATTCAGCAAATTGTTTCCTCCTGTAACAGAACCGTTAACGAAAGGGATCCGATTGCAGACGCCAGATTGCCGGACGGATGTCGTGTGAATATTGTACTCTCCCCACCGGCAATGGATGGACCGGTGGTTACCATCCGAAGGTTTCCGAAACAAGAAATTACAATGAGGGAACTGATTCGTTACGGAACACTTACCGAAGAAGCCGCATCTTTTCTTCGATTTGCGGTGGAAAGAGGAAGCAATATCTTCGTAAGCGGCGGAACAAGTTCCGGGAAAACAACTATGTTGAATGTCCTTTCCGGGTTTATTCCGCAATCCCTTCGGGTTATTTGTATAGAGGATTCAGCGGAGTTGCGAATTACGCATATTCCGAATCTGATACGATTGGAAACACGCAATTCAACCGCAGAGGGGTGTGAAGATATTACCATCCGGGATTTGATACGCTGTTCACTGAGAATGAGACCCGATCGGATCATCATTGGCGAAGTAAGAGGAGCGGAGGCTTTAGATATGCTTCAGGCGTTTAATACCGGACACGACGGAAGCATGTCGACAGGGCATGCCAATACGGCAACGGATATGCTGCTCCGTCTGGAGGCCATGGTATTAATGGGAACAAAGCTCCCGGTCAGCGCCATTCGCAGACAGATTTCCACGGGAATTGATTTGATGGTCCATTTAAGCCGTCTTCGAAACGGACAAAGAAGGGTGGAGGAGATTCTGGAAATAGTCGGAATGCGAGGAGAGGAAATCGAGACCAATACATTGTTTGCTCTGATACAGGGAGAGGATGGAGAGCCGATTCTGAAAAAAGTGAATGCCCCAAAGCGTACAGGGAGAGGTTTTTTGTCAAAAAGGGTTGTATAAGTAATGGATTATCAAAAATACAGATTAAAAATCCGCGAATGGGTAATTTATGGTTGCGTTTGGATGGGTGTTTCCGGACTTTTTGCATATTTTTTCTATCGTTCCTATATTGTTTTCGCAATTTCGGGAATGTTCTTTCCGTTATTCGTCTCCGGAATACGAAAGAAGTGTGCAAAAGAGAGACGCTGGAGACTGAAACTGCAATTTGCGGATGCTTTGCTGGGGATATCTACAGCATTACAGTCCGGAAACTCCATCGAAAACGCATTTCGAAAAACCCGTGAAGAAATGGAAAAGCTGCACGGAACGGAATCGGATATTGCAAAAGAACTTAAAACCATTACGCAGGGGTTGGATAATAATCTGACCATTGAGAGCCTGTTATCCGATTTTGCCAAAAGAAGTCACGTGGGCGAAATAGAGGATTTTGCGGAACTATTCTCGATGGGTAAACGAACAGGAGGAAATATAAGGCATATCATGGAGAGTTGTCTTGAAACGATTTCCGAAAGTGTAGAAATGCAAAGAGAACTTCGCATCCAGCTTTCTTCCAAGCAATTGGAACTGCGAATTATGAGTATGGTTCCGTTCGGAATACTGATTTATATCGGATCGACATCGGCAGGTTTCTTTGACAGCCTTTATCACAATTTCACGGGAATCATGATTATGACGGGATGTTTGGTTGTGTATCTGCTCGCATATTTTTGGGGGATGAGAATTATTGAAAGAATCAAAGAAACATAAATACAGAATTATAGCTGTTCTTATTGCCGGCATAGCAATTGCGGCATTTCTCAAAAGTTGGAAGCAGACGAATCTGAACGGAAATTTGCTAAAAAGATCCGAAGCCGGAGAGGGATCAAAGGAAATCGAACTGATTGCCAGGTCCGGCAGAGAAGAAGCGGAGATTTCTTTTTCTCTTGAGGAGCACGAATATACGCAGGAGGAATTGAGGGAACAGGAAACAGACTTTGATGCGCAACTGGAAAAAAACGTTTTGAATGACAATTCTTCTTTTTTGTCCATAACCCAACCATTAAATTTTGTTGAAGAGATTTCAGGATATCCGTTTGAAATGCAGTATCATACGGAGCCGGACGGATTGTTTTTGAGGAACGGGGAGATTAAGCAGGATTTATCGCTGCCGGTTTCCGGGACACTATACATAGAAATTACCTGCTCCGGTTATGAGAAGACGAAAACGGTTCCGATTACGATTGCGGAACAAAAAGAAGATGATTTTGAAAAGCGGATTCAGAGCATATTGGAAGACACGGAAACGGAAACCAGACAAAGTATTTATATGGAACTTCCGGACAGCCTGGAAGGGCAAAAGGTAACTTATCAACTGAAAAAGGGGAAAGATACTTATTTGCCTTTATTGCTTTTGCCGGTAGCGGGAGCATTGTTTCTTTGGGGAGATCGTTTCGATGAGACGGAAAAGAGGAAGAAACATAAGGCGGTTTTGCGTGAGAGTTATCCGGAACTGGCAATCAAGATTTCCATGCTGATTCAGGCCGGTTTTACACCGAGAGGGGCAATGGAAAGAATCGGCAGGCAGTATCTGAATGAATGCAAAGAGGGAAGGAGACTCCCGAATCCGCTTTACGATGAAATCATAGCGACGCTTCGGGAAATGGGGAGCGGTATTTCGGAAAAAGATGCATATGAGAATCTCAGTAATCGCTGTTCTTTGCCGGAGGTCTCCAGACTGTGTTCCCTTTTGATTCGAAACCTTAAAAGAGGCAGTGAGGGCTTGGGAAATGAGATACGCAGAGAAGGGCATAATGCTTTGTTATCCAGAAAAGAGATTTTCCAAAAGAGAGGAGAAATCGCCGGAACAAAGCTGCTGCTTCCCATGATGCTGTATCTGCTGATTGTCATGGTGCTGATTCTTTATCCTGCATTTAATGCCTTTTCCGCATTTTAGGAAGGGATGGGGAAGAAGATAGAAATAAAGCAGAAGGGAGGATACTTGGTATGGAAATATTGAAAAGATTTCTTATGGAAGAAGATGGTTTGTCCACAGTTGAAATTATTCTGATTTTGGTTGTTTTGGTCGGACTGGTTTTAATCTTCAAAGAAGAAATGATTAAGATTGTTGAGAATGTGTTTAAGACGATTACAAAGCAGATTAATAAGGTTTGACGGGAAGAATGATAAGAATGAAAAGAAAAAGCAGGGAACCGGAAGGGATTATAACGATATATCTGACAATCACTTTTACGGTGCTTTTGTCCTTGTTTGCAGGAGCCTGGGAGGGAGCCAGAATCAGCGCCTATCGTGTAATGCTGGAATGCGCTTTTCATAGCGCTGCGTTCTCTGCTTTTGGAGAGTATCACAAAGAGCTAAAGGAACAATATGATTTATTCTTTATAGATTTGAGCTATATGACGGATATGCCGTCCGTCGCAAAGCTCTCATCAAGAGTACAGAATGACATGATCACAAATTTGCAGCCGCCGGAAACCCGACTTTTGTTTGCGAAGGATTTCTTCGGAACCGGAACGGTTCAGGTGAAAGTTAAGGATTCGGAAATGGCGACAGACCTATTTGGCAGTGTATTGGAGAAGCAGGCAGCAGAATATGTAAAAGACAATACGCCGGTCGGAATTGCAGAGGATCTTGTGTCTCTGGTAAAAATCCAAAAGGAATACGAGCTGGATGAAGATTCCTTTGAAAAAAGACGTCAGGAAAACCAAAAAAGTGAAAAATCGGAAAACCGGGAAAGAGAATACGGAGAAGAAAAACAAACCAGAATTTATCAGCAAATCGGCTTTGAATACAATTTCCTGAATGCGCTGGATGTTTTGGTTGTAAAAAAAGATGCGTTTACCGTATCGGGGAAATTTTTAAATCCTTTGGACATCCCGTCTTTACGCACATCTGTTTTGAAAAGTGATGCCGGGAGTTTTCGGGAAGTAAGCTATGACCCTTTGCAGGATGCGTATTTTACGGAATATGTAGTTCGAAAGTGTGGAAACTATGCAAGGCCGAAGGAGGGTAGTTTCCTAAGTTATGAAGCAGAATATGTATACGGAGGTTTCCTCAATGACTCCAAGAACTTAAGCTTTACCATTCGGAGTATTTTCTATATTCGAACGGCTGCTAATTATGCATCGCTGAAAAAGGACAAAGACAAGAGAGAAAGAGTGGAATTGATAGCGGCGGGAATTTCTGCGCTGACAGAAATCCCACAGAAGGCAGCGGAAGAGGCTATCTATTGTTTGTGGGCCGGAGGAGAAGCCACCTATGATGTGGGGGACCTGCTTCGAGGAGAGAAAGTCTCGCTGATTAAGGATGCGAAAGAGTTTCATCTTTCCATTGAAAACGGTTTTGAAAACCTTCTGTCGGTCGGGACGGAGCAGATTTCCGCAGCATTGGAGGATCAAAGCGGGAAAAAAACGCCGGAAGAAACAGTGCTGGGCAGCTATTTTGAAACCGGAGATTCTTTGAAGGTCGACATTAAGCTTTCCTATGAAGACTATCTAAGATTGTTGATTCTTCAGGTTCCGGGAGAAGTCAGGAGCTTAAGAATGCTGGATATTATAGAAACCGATATACGACAGACGAAAGGGAACGAGTATTTTCGAATTGATTTTTGCCTGGATGCGGCAATGTTTGAAGTACAGGGAACCGATGCATACGGAAAAAACTATTATATGAAACGGCAATATGCATATTAATTGAAATATGGTGTGGCTTGGCACTTCCTCTTTGAGACCTCCTTTCTATGGAGGATAGTTACTGCAAATCTGAGAAAATCGTGTTGGGTCCTCACTTAACCATTTCTTATATCCCAAAGAGGAAGGTTCAAGCCACATCATGTGCAGTTGAAGGTGGAATAAATGAATAAAATAGAAAATCGGTTTAAAGCTGCATCCGTAACCGTGGAATGTACGCTTGTTCTGCCGTTATTTCTTTTCTTTACCATACAGTTGTTCTCTGCGTTTGAAATGCTTTCGACATATGTTCGGATGCAGACGGTTTTGGAGGAGGTTACCGTAGAAGCGGCAACCATTCTCGGGATTACCGAAGAGGATGTTTCAGAAGAGATGTCCTTTCTGCTTTCCGAAACCCTGATACGGGAAGAAATAACGAGAAAGGCCGGAATTGAATGGTTGTCGAAGTCTCCAATTATCGGAGGGGCAGCAGGTCTTCATCTGTTTCGATGCAGTCTGGGGAGCGATCAAAAGAGTGTCAGTCTGATTCTGACGTATCGCGTAAAACCGTGGTTTGCGCTTGGGAATGTCGGCAGGATGACACTTGTGAATTCCTGTAGAGCGAATATTTGGAAAGGATATGAAGCAGATTCCGACGAGCAGGACGAAGGGAAAGTATATGTTACGGCAACCGGTTCGGCCTATCATTTATATCCCGATTGTCGATATCTGATAGCGGATTCACGAACTGTATCGGGAAAAGACCTTGGGAAGGCAAGAAACAATAACGGAGAAAAATATTACGCATGTGAGCTATGCAGCAAAGGAGATACGGTACAGGAAGATGCGTTATACAGCATTACTTCATGGGGGAGCCGGTATCATTCCGATCCCGCCTGTAAAGCGTTAATAAAAAATGTCAAAGCAATCTCTGTTTCTGAGATTGGGACAAGGCATCTTTGTTCGAAATGTGCCGGCCGTTCAGGGGAGTAAACCGAAGAATAAATGGAAATCCTAATTGATAAGATAAGAATTACAATCTGTTTTCTTTTCCTTCTTATGGAGGGGTGGTCCGATCGGAAAAAGAAAAGAATCCATCTGATTCCGGTAGCGATATTCGGATTGGCAGGGATTTGTCTATGCGCTTTTCAAGGACCGAAGGATATTGCATATGCGTTTTTCGGCATGGTACCGGGAGCAATGGTTTTGCTGTTGGCATATGCCACAGGCGAAAAAATAGGGTACGGAGACGGTTTTGTACTGATGGCTACGGGAGTTTTGTTGGGTTTTCGAATGAATCTTTTAATGATGCTGTTTGGAGTTTTTTTGGCATCTCTTTCGGGAATCTGGATTCTGATACGAAAGAAAGGAAACCGAAAAACAAAAATACCGTTTGTGCCATATCTGATTCCGGGTCTGACTTTGACACTGGCAATGGTTCTACAGGGAAATGGAATATGAAAGAAAAAGAGAAGACAGAAAACGGAAGTATCACGATAGAAAGTGCTTTGATTATGCCGGTTGTATTATATGCAATTGTTCTGCTCGTATATCTGCTTTTGTTTTTGTATAACCGAAATGTATGTTATGATGCTGCCTTGTTGTCTGCAAAGCAGGCCGCTTATTTCGAATCGGATACGAATCGCCAGATCGAGAAAAAAATGAAAGAGAAATGCGAAGAGGCATTGCTGGATCGATTAGTCGGAGTCGAGAATCTTTCCGTAAAGATATCTGTAAGCCGGTTTCGGACGGAAACGGAGATAAGTGCACGAATGTGTTTTCTGGATGCTCCGGTAATAAAGGGACTTATTCCGCTTGGCGAGATAAAAGTAAAAGGAAGTGCGGAGCGTTTTCGCCCGGTGGATTATTTTCGGGCGATGAAAAAAGTTGAGTACTTAAGCAGTTGGATAAAGGAGAGAAAGCAGAATGAATTTGGCGGTGGAATACAAGAGGGATATGAGTCGCAATTACCTGATTATTCCTCTAACATGCAACTCTTACCAGGTCCGGATGATAACACGGAATAGACCGGATGGTTTTTTGCCTGTTACGGAAAAACAAAAAGAAGGGGAAGAAAAGCTGTGCTATGATATTTCGTCCAGATTGTCCCTGGAAAGATTGTATGAAAAAAAGGATATGGGCTTTGAGGAAATCAGGCGTTTCTTTGTTTCCTGGCAGGAGGCAAATCTGTCTGCGGAAAGATATTTGCTGACCTCATCGTTTTTGATTTGTGCCCCGAAGTATATTTATATGGATCCGTCCGGTCTGAAAACGGAATGGATCTGTTATCCCAAAGAAGAGGAGACACCATATCCCGAAGATTTGAAACTTCTTGCGGAATTCATTTTGGAAAAAGCCAATCGTGAGGATTCAAAGGCCGCAGAAGCGGCATATGCTTTTTATAAAGCGGTAAAAGAGGATTCTTTTCTTCTTCCCGATTTGTTGAAAATGTTTGAAAAAATGGCGGAAAAAACGGAAGAAGATCTCGAACCTGAGGGACCGGTTAAAGCCGAATGTCCAAGGGAAGAGAATGAAACACCGGAACAGATTTGGGAAAGAAAACCGAAAGAGAGTCTTTTTGTAAGAATAGGACGATTTGTGGAAGAAAAGCTTTTGAAAAGAGGAACGCACAGATTAAAAGTCGAGAAAACCGAGCAACCGCGGGAAAACGTTCGAAGAAAAGAAGAAGCAGCAGATTCTTTTGCGTGGATGTCTCAGCAGGAGGAGTCCGGGGAAACGGTTCTTTTGGCGGGAGAATCGGAAGAAGTCCGAGAATTGTATTCCATGTCGGATGGAAGGCGATTTTGTCTTGATCCGCTTCCCGTGACAATCGGGAAACTGAAAAAAGAGGTGGATTTGTATTTGGATTCTCCCGGAATTTCGCGTTATCACGCCAGAATTCTGGAAGCAGACAATGCTATCTGGGTGGAGGACACGAATTCGAAAAACGGAGTTGTCGTGAATGAATACAGGCTTTCGGCTTTCGAGAAGGTTAAGCTGACACCCGGCGACCGTATCTACTTCGGCAGGGAGGGTTTTATCTTTCGTTGATTTTTCCCCTGAATCCTTATATAATATCTCATACAAAGAGGTATCTGTATGAAGGAAAAGCTTTCTTCTTTTTTGCTTTTGGAAGGCTTCATTCCCGCGACAAAGGATCACGGGGATTTCGAAATATATTTGAAAAACGAAACAGGCTTCGTTACGGTACTGATGGTATTTCTGTTAAGGTCAGGCGTCCGGTTTGAAAGCAGTGATTACAACACGCTGAAGACCCGCGCCTTAAAACTTCTTGAAGAGAATCATCTTCCGGAAATGCACAGCCTGTTTTTGGTCATGACCGAAGATGTGGACCGGGCTTTGGAAGCAACCAAAGGGGACCGTAATGCCTGGGTAATGGACTTGTCCGCAAATGCATTGATCATCCCGGAGGATCGTGTGGAAGACTTTTACGGGATGAAAGGGATGTTTACCAGATTCCTTATGAATCCTTCCGGTGCACAGGAAGTCCTGAATCAGGTGCGGCGCGAACTCGACGAAACCATCGAGAAGCAGCGAAAGACGGAGCAAAAGAAAAGCATTCAGGCTGTTCCGTGGGTTTCCATCGGAATTGTAAGTCTGTGTCTGGTAACGGGAATTCTTTCATTCGTACTCGGAGAGTCGTTTACGGATGCATTAAGTCTTGACCCGGTTGCGATTTTTGAGCGCCATCAGTGGTATCGTCTTGTAACCTATCTGTATGTGCATGCCGATTTGTCCCATTATATGAACAATATGGTAATGCTATACCTGGAAGGGACGACTCTGGAGAACGCATTCGGTCGGTGGAAGTATCTGGCTTTGTACCATCTGCTTGGAATGATTGCGGGACTTGGGTCTCTGGCATTCAAGGTTTATTCCGGAACCGATGTTCCCACGGTCGGAGCATCCGGTGCGATTATGGCACTTCTCGGAGTAATTCTTTATTTGACGATTCGCAATATCCGTGCATTTCGTGTCGGTGCGGTTTACCGGATTTTTATTATGGTTTTGCTGGCCTTCTACAGTGTATACGAGGGCTTTAAAACACCGGGTGTCGACAATGCGGCTCATGTGGCCGGTATGGCAGCAGGAATCATTGCCGGTATTGCATGGGATTTGATTTTGCGATATAAAAGAAAAACAAAGCAATAAAAAAATTGGTAAGGGGTGGCAAAGATGACAAAAGATGATTGTATTTTCTGCAAACTGGCAAATGGAGTATATCCGACGAATTCCATTTACGAAGATGACAAATTCAATGTGATTCTGGATGCGGGTCCTGCAACAAAAGGACATGCACTGATTCTTCCGAAGGAGCATTATGCGAATCTTTTTGAACTTCCCGACGAAACAGCAGGTGAAGTCATGATTCTTGCCAAGAAGATGGCAACGCATATGAAGGAGAAGTTAAACTGCGACGGATTCAATCTTGTGCAGAACAACGGACCCTGTGCCGGACAGACGGTATTCCATTTCCATTATCATCTGATTCCCCGTTATGAGAATGACGGACAGAACATCCTTTGGGAGCCGACTTCTCCCGATGAGGAGAGCCAGAAAGAACTCTGTAAACTGCTTTCATTAAAGTAAGAGTCAAGGAGCGTGTCGATTATGAATACCGACAGCAAAGATCCGGGCAATAAGGCCGAAGCGCCGGAAGAGAAATCAAGAGAACAGAAACTGAATTCCATGCGCAGGGAATTTCGTAAAACGGAAACCCTGTGGCTGGTTTGTTGTTGCGTTTCTTTGATTGCAACATTCGTTTACCTGTTCTTCATATACAAGAAACAGTTATTTGCGGATTCTCCGCTGAAATACATTTTCATCGTGGTATTGCTGGTCATTGTATTTTTCTGTATATACCTTTTGCCGGTTCTTCTTAAAAAGAACAAAAAGTACAAGGCATACTCCCAGGAATATAAGAAAATGTATATCAAACCGCTTCTCGAGAAAGCGTTCGGAGAGGGAACTTATAAAGGAACGGAAAAGATTTCGCTGGAGGGAATTACTGAGTTTTCCCTGCTTCGTAAAGCCAAAAGCGCGCTGGCAAATGATTGCGTAAACGGTGTCTACGATCAGGTTCCGTTTCTTCGCTATGATCTGACGCTTCGTTATGACAAGAAGTCTTCCACGTCGGATTGCGTACTGATTGCAACGGAGATAAAAACACATTTGAAGGACGAGTTGCAGATTGTCCATGAAAAGTTTAAAATCGGCGGCACGGATTACGATCATCCGGAAGGTTACGGTAAAGTGTCTTCCGGCAAAGAATCTTTTGATAAAAAGTTTTCGGTTTACGCAAAGGATATCAAGGAAGGCGAGCGTTTTGCAAAAAGGCTGGAACACGCGAAACTCGAAAAACTGGCAAGAAAAGACCCGATTGCTGTATTCTTTGATAAGAAAAAGGTTTATTTGGTCATCAAACGTGACAAAGACGTAATGGAAGCGCCGGTATATCGTCCCGTAAAAGAGGAACGCTGCATTAAGGAAGCCGGTGAAGAAGTGGACATCATCAAGTCCTGGATAGATTTTTTGAAGGATTGTGTATAAACCATGTGGGAAAGCATATTAAAGACCATAGCGGAACTGGACATCAGAGACAATGCGCTTAAGTATTTTACCTCGTCGAAATTTATCGTCAGTGTTTTTTTACTGATTATTGCGGCAATTCTTCTGATTGCGGTAAAGAGGGGCGTTGCGCTTTTTATAAAAAAATCGGCAAAGCTTACCGGAAAGTCAAAAAAAGAAGTAGGTCAGGTTCCTTTAGTTGTTGAGAAAGTACTGACTGGAATCGTTTTGGTTTTGGCAATCCTTTCCATCTTCCAGGTAAACGGAATCAATGTAACGTCTTTGGTTGCCTCTTTGGGAATCGTCAGTGCCATCGTCGGTCTTTCCCTTCAGGATTACCTAAAAGACCTGATTATGGGTGCCCATATCTTTATGGATAAATTCTTTGTGGTGGGTGATGTGGTCCGATACAAAGGAACGGAAGGTATCGTTATTTCCTTTACCACAAAGACAACCAAGATCCAGAGTATGAGTGATTTTTCCGTCATATCCGTCTGCAACCGTAATATTGACGAGATTGCAAAGCTCGGGGATTTTCAAAAATTCAATATTCCCTTATCCTATAGTGAGGATGTTCAGAAAGTGCACAGGGTTTTGGGGGAAATTACGGAACGCATCAAGGAAATCGAAGGCGTGAAAAGCGCAGTTTACAAAGGAACGTGTGAGTTTCAGGATTCCGCTATTATTTACCGAATCAATTACTATTGCGACCCGAAGGATAAATGGACGGTATGGTATAAGGTTATAAAGGAAGTTCAGGAAGGCCTTCTTGCGGAGAATATTCAGATTCCGTTCAATCAGTTGGATGTTCATCACTATACCGAGAAGTAAGTTTTTGAAAACAGGCATAAAGAAATATAAAAGGCGACTGCATATGCAGCCGCCTTTTTTCGCTTTAACGTTACTCTTTCTTTACCGAAATTATGCGGTAATCGTTTTAAATCCTTTTGCCCGAATGCAGTCCTCTACTTCCGGAGCATCCTGTGCATGAAGAATCTGAACCGGGAGACCCGAATCACGGTTGAATGACAGGTAGATGTAGTCGACATTGATGTTGCTGTCATAGAGAGTCTTCAAAAGTCTGTTTAATGCACCGACTTCATCAGCCATTTCCACGCCGATGACGTTACACAGCTTGCAGAAGTAACCGGCCTGTTCGAGTTTTTCTTTTGCGAGTTCCGGTTCGGAAACCACCATGCGGATGATTCCGAATTCGGCACTGTCATTGGTTACGGAACCCCAGATGTTAATCCCTTCTTTTGTAAGAACGTCGGTAATTTCCTTCATGGTTCCTTTTGCGTTTTCTGCATAAATGGATAATTGTTTTAACATTATTTTTTACTTTCCTCTTCGATTATAGATATGATTTTGGTGATTGCATTTCCCTGCGAACTGAAGGTCATGTTTTCAACATATTTACCGCGGTTGCAGTAAAGTTCGTAAATTTTGTCGGTCAGACTTTCCGTATCCATGTTTTCTTCTTCCAGAACCAGTGAGTAACCCTGAGACTGGAAGGATGCGGCATTCAGAATCTGATCGCCTCTGGATGCTTTGGCGGATAAGGGAATCAAAAGGTTCGGCTTCTTTAACGCCAGAAGTTCGCAGATGGCGTTGGCGCCGGCTCTGGAGACTACGATGTCCGCCATGGCCAGAACATCTTTTAGGTCGCTCTTTAAATATTCAAACTGCTTGTAACCTTTTTGATTGAGCAAAAGGTTGTCCACATTTCCGGTTCCGCATAAATGCACAACCTGAAAATCATTTAATAGCTTAGGCAGGGATGTGCGAATCTCTTTGTTAATGACAAGACTGCCGCTGCTGCCGCCGATCACCATCAGAACAGGCAGGTCTTTGGTAAAGCCGCAGAGTTTGAATGCTGCTTCCTTATCTCCCTGCATGAGCTCCGCACGGATGGGGGTGCCGGTTAAGACTGCTTTGCCGGCCGGAAGTTTGGAAATGGTTTCCGGAAAGTTACAGCAGACCTTCTTTGCAACAGGAATACAGAGTTTGTTTGCAAGTCCCGGTGTCATGTCGGATTCATGAATGATGCAGGGAATCTTTAAGGATGCTGCTGCCCGTACAACGGGTACCGACACGAAGCCACCTTTGGAAAATACGACATCCGGCTTTATCTCTTTCAGAATCTTTTTTGCTTCCGACATACCCTTGGCAACACGGAACGGATCGGAGAGATTCTTCGGATCGATGTATCTGCGAAACTTTCCGGTGGCAACTCCGTAATAAGGGATATCATAATCGGAAATCAGTTTTTTCTCGATTCCTTCGTAGGATCCGATATAACTTATTTCGTACCCCAGCTCCCGGAGTTTCGGGAGAAGAGCAATATTCGGCGTGACATGTCCGGCGGTTCCGCCGCCCGTCAAAACGATTTTTTTCATAAAATCGACACTTCCTCTTTGGTTTTGTTTCCTTATTCTATGGAATAAAATACCAAGCCCAATTATAACAAATCAACTCCGGTGTATCAAGGAGCATTTTCATAAGGTAAAAAGGCTTGAAACGGCAAGGTTTATTTGCTACACTTGAGGATGGACAAAAACGCACTTTTTGTGCGAAATGAATACGGAGGTAAGGATATGAGCAACGTAACATTTGATTATTCCAAAGCAGCACCCTTTTTAAAGGACCACGAGATGGAACTTATGAAAAAGCTGGCAGAGGATGCAAAGGCAACACTGGTAAGCAAGACAGGAGCGGGAAATGACTTCCTTGGATGGATTGACCTTCCCGTAAATTATGATAAAGAAGAGTTTGACAGAATTAAAAAAGCAGCAGCAAAGATTCAGAGTGATTCCGACGTTCTTTTGGTAGTCGGCATCGGCGGCTCCTATCTCGGAGCAAGAGCAGCCATCGAATTCCTGCGTCACAGTTTCTACAACGTAGTTGACAAGAGCGTTCGCAAGACCCCTGAAATCTATTTTGTCGGCAACTCCATCAGCTCCACTTATTTGAAGCACTTAATTCAGGTAATCGGTGACAGGGACTTCTCCATCAACATGATTTCCAAGTCCGGTACGACGACCGAGCCCGCAATTGCTTTCCGCGTATTAAAGAAACTCTGCGAGCAGAAATATGGCGAAGAGGAGGCAGCAAAGAGAATTTATGCAACCACCGACAAGGCACGCGGATCATTAAAGGGACTTGCTACCGAGAAGGGTTATGAGAGCTTCGTTGTTCCCGACGACATCGGCGGACGTTTCTCCGTTCTTACCGCAGTAGGACTTCTTCCGATTGCAGTATCCGGTGCGGATATCGACAAATTGATGGAAGGTGCGGCAAAGGGAAGAGAGATGGCATTAAACAATGCTTTCGAAGACAATGATGCGTTAAAATACGCAGCCGCAAGAAACATTCTTTTAAGAAAAGGAAAACAGATTGAGATCCTTGCAAACTATGAGCCGGCAGTTCACTTCGTATCCGAGTGGTGGAAGCAGCTTTACGGCGAGTCCGAGGGAAAGGATCAGAGAGGTATTTTCCCCGCAAGCGTGGATCTTACTACCGACCTTCACTCCATGGGACAGTTCATTCAGGACGGCTCCAGAAACATTTTTGAAACGATTATCAACATCGAGACTTCCAGAGAAGAGATTATCATTGAGGAAGAACCGGTTGATTTGGACGGTTTGAATTACTTATCCGGAAAGAGCGTTGACTTTGTAAACAAATGTGCAATGAAGGGAACCATTCTTGCACATACCGACGGACAGGTTCCGAACTTCTTAATCAATGTTCCGGAAGTTAACGAATTCTATCTCGGCGAGTTGTTCTACTTCTTCGAGTTTGCATGCGGCGTATCCGGATACATCCTTGGCGTGAATCCGTTCAACCAGCCTGGCGTGGAAAGCTACAAGAAGAACATGTTCGCACTTCTCGGAAAGCCCGGTTACGAAGAGCAGAGAGAAGCGCTTCTTAAGAGATTACAGTAAAAATAACCGCTTCCCCGTAATTACGGCGCGTACTTACGGGGGAGCCTTCAAGGAGAGATTTAGATCATGGCAGATGATAAGAAACAACTCGAAGCCATTACCCCGATGGAAGAGGACTTCGCCCAATGGTACACGGACGTTGTTAAGAAAGCAGAGCTTACCGATTATACTTCCGTAAAAGGATGTATGGTAATTCGCCCTGCAGGATATGCTATCTGGGAGTTAATCAGAAATCAGCTGGATGCAGAATTTAAAAAGACCGGTGTACAGAATGTATACCTTCCGATGTTTATTCCCGAGAGCCTTCTTCAGAAGGAGAAAGACCACGTGGAGGGATTCGCTCCCGAAGTGGCATGGGTAACACAGGGCGGACTGGAACCTCTTCAGGAGAAAATGTGCGTGCGTCCTACTTCCGAGACCCTTTTCTGCGACTATTATGCAAATACCGTGCATTCCTACAGGGATTTGCCGCAGGTTTGCAACCAGTGGTGCAGCGTGGTTCGCTGGGAGAAAACGACCAGACCGTTCCTCCGTTCCAGAGAGTTTTTATGGCAGGAAGGCCATACGGCACATGCGACCGCCGAGGAAGCACAGGAAAGAACCGAGCAGATGTTAAACGTATATGCGGACTTTTGCGAAAACGTTCTTGCCATTCCCGTTATTAAAGGCCGCAAATCCGATAAGGAAAAATTTGCCGGCGCCATCGCAACCTATACCATCGAAGCTCTGATGCACGACGGAAAGGCACTGCAGTCCGGTACCAGCCACAACTTCGGTGACGGTTTTGCGAGAGCATTTAACATCCAGTACACATCCAAAGACAACAAACTGGAATATGTTCATCAGACTTCCTGGGGAATGACCACCCGATTAATCGGTGCCGTAATCATGGTTCACGGCGATAATTCCGGTCTGGTTCTGCCTCCGAAGGTTGCACCGACTCAGGTGGTTATCGTTCCTATCCAGCAAAAGAAAGAAGGAGTGCTTGATAAGGCATTCGCCTTAAAAGAGCAGCTGAAAGACTTCCGCGTAAAAGTGGACGATTCCGAGAAGAGTCCCGGATGGAAGTTCGCAGAGCATGAGATGCGCGGAGTGCCGCTTCGTCTGGAAATCGGTCCCCGTGACATCGAAGCGGGCAAGGCAGTCATCGTTCGCCGTGATACCGGTGAAAAGACCGAGATTTCTCTTGATAACCTTGAAGTGACCATCGGCGAAATGCTTGACCGCATTCAGAAAGAAATGCTGGAGCGCGCAAGAGCACACAGAGATGCGCATACCTATACCGCAACCAACTATGAGGAGTTCGTAAAGATCCTCAACGAAAAGCCCGGTTTCGTAAAGGCTATGTGGTGCGGAGATCAGGCCTGCGAAGATAAAGTAAAAGAAGATACCACGGCGACCAGCCGCTGCATGCCGTTTGCACAGGAACGCATTTCCGAAACCTGCGTTTGCTGCGGACGCCCGGCCAAAGCACTGATGTACTGGGGCAAGGCATATTAAAGCCGAATAGACAACGAAAAAGAATATTTTATACAATAAGGAGAGCACGAAATGAATGTATTGGTAATTAACTGCGGAAGTTCATCCCTGAAGTATCAGTTAATCAACTCCGAGTCCGAAGCGGTACTGGCAAAGGGCCTCTGCGAAAGAATCGGAATGGACGGAGCAAGATTAAATCACACCCCCGCCGGCGGCGAGAAAGTGGTAATCGAAGCACCCATGCCGGACCATACCGTAGCGGTTCAGATGGTAATCGATGCTTTGACGGATGCAAACCACGGTGTTGTAAAATCTTTGGATGAAATTGATGCGGTAGGTCACAGAATTGTCCATGGCGGCGAGAAATTTGCTTCCAGCGTTGTAATCAACGAAGAAGTAATCAAGGCCATCGAAGAGTGCAATGACCTGGCACCTCTTCACAATCCCGCAAACTTAATCGGAATCCGTGCATGTGAAAAGATTATGCCGGGCGTTCCGATGGTAGCCGTATTCGATACCGCTTTCCATCAGACCATGCCGGAGAAGGCATATATGTACGGTCTTCCTTATGAATATTATGAAAAATACAAGGTTCGCCGTTACGGCTTCCACGGTACCAGCCACGATTTCGTATCCGCACGTGCGGCAGAAATTCTCGGTAAGACCAGAGAAGACTTAAAGATTATCGTTTGCCATTTAGGCAACGGAGCTTCCATTTCCGCAGTAAAGAACGGCAAATGTGTGGATACATCCATGGGACTTACCCCGCTCGAAGGTTTGATTATGGGAACCCGTTGCGGTGACATGGATCCCGCAATTGTGGAATTCATCGCAAATAAAGAGAATTTGACCGTATCCGAAGTAAATACGATTTTGAACAAGAAGTCCGGTGTGGAAGGAATGAGCCGCGTATCCAGTGACTTCAGAGATCTTTCCAAAGCCATGGATGAAGGAAATGCACTTGCGAAAATGGCGCTCGAAGCATATACCTACCGTGTTGCAAAGTACATTGGTTCTTATGTTGCAGCCATGAACGGCGTGGATGTTATTGCATTTACCGCAGGAATCGGAGAGAACGACGGAAGAGTCCGCGCGATGGTGGGCGAGTATTTAGACTATCTCGGATGCGGAATCGATCCGGAAAAGAATAAAATCCGCGGCGAGGAAGTTGTTATTTCCAGACCGGGTGACAAGGTCACCGTTTTGGTGGTGCCCACCAACGAAGAATTAGCCATTGCACGTCAGACGGTAGCATTGGTTTAAGCAAAAACAGGCGGCATCTCCAAACCGGATTTGCCGCCTTCCATAACGGGGTTAGCAGATTAATATGTATGGGGAGAGGATAGCAAGATGAAGATTCTGATTAAGGATGTCATGACAATTTTACCCGACCAGAAAGAAAAATTTGTGGTTCGGGAGTGTAACGTGTATATCGAAGACGATATCATCAAGTCCGTAATCGAAACCGAAAAGAAGAAGGATTACAGGGCTCCTTTTTCCGATAAAACCGCCGATAAGGTGATTTCCGGAAAAGACAGGCTTTTAATGCCGGGTCTTGTAAACGCGCATTCCCATATTTATATGAATTTCATGCGCGGATGCGGGGATGATTTGGCTTTCGACGATTGGCTGTTCAAGCGGATTTATCCCATTGAAGATAAAATGACCGACGAGGATGTAATATGGGGAACCAGACTCGGTCTTCTTGAAATGATCGAAAGCGGTACCACGTCCTTTATCGATATGAACCTGAATATGCTTCCCTGCGGAGAAGCCATTGAGGAAGCGGGGCTTCGCGGCATCATTTCCAGAGGAATCGTCGGCAGCGGCCCGGACGATGAAGGTGCGATCCGTCGCATCAGGGAAACGATGGAGGCCAGGGAAAAGTACCTCGAAAACGACTTAATCGAAGTCTGCATGGGCCCGCATGCTTCCTACAGCTGTGACGAGAAACTCCAGCAGTACGTTGCGGAACTGGCGATGGAATATAACATGAAGGTCAATATCCACTTATCCGAAAGCCGGAAAGAAGTGTCGGATATCAAGAAAAAATACGGAGTGACTCCGATTGCACTTGCGGAGAGAGCCGGACTTTTCAATAACCGTTCCATCGCGGCACACTGCGTTCATGTCACCAAAGAGGACATGGATATATTAAAGAGAAATCAGGTTACGGTAGCCACAAACCCGGTCAGCAACATGAAACTCGGAAACGGATTCGCGCCGCTTCCCCGTTTTATGGAGCAGGGAATCAACGTGGCACTCGGTACGGACGGTGCCGCAAGCAACAACACCCTGAATATGTTCCATGAACTCAGCGTCCTTACATTGATTCATAAGGGTGTAACGCAGAAGGCACAGTGCATTTCCGCAAAAGAAGGATTATACATGATGACCATGGCCGGAGCCAAAGCCATGGGCAAGGAATATGAAATCGGTTCCGTGGAAACCGGAAAGAAAGCGGATTTAATCCTTCTGGATACGAGCCGCACATCCTTTATTCCGAGAAATGATTATATTGCGAATCTGGCATATTCCTGCAACGGTTCGGAAGTTATGACCGTTATCGTAAACGGAAAGATTCTGATGGAGGACAGGGAAGTCAAGACGCTCGACCGCGAAAAGATTATTTACGAGACCGAGCGTACCATGGAGAGAATCATCAAATAGCAGTCCGGTGATGCAACAGGGGAAATTATGACCAACGAAGAAATTCTTTCAAAAACAGATCATACACTGTTAAAACAGGATTCCACCTGGGAACAGATCCGCGGAATCATTGATGACGGGATAAAATATAAGACGGCCAGTGTCTGCATTCCTCCCTACTATGTAAAGCAGGCGTCGGAATATGCAAAGGGCCGCGTGGCAATCTGCACCGTCATCGGTTTTCCGGAAGGATATTCCACGAAGGAAAGCAAGTGCTTTGAAGCATCCGATGCCGTAAAAAACGGGGCGGATGAAATCGATATGGTAATCTGCATCGGAGCATTAAAAGACGGAAAATACGATGAAATCGAAGAGGAAATCCGTGCGGTAAAAGCGTCCTGCAACGGAAAACTTTTGAAAGTCATCATTGAGACCTGTCTCTTAACCGAAGAGGAAAAAATCAGGATGTGCAAAGTCGTAACGGCAGCAGGAGCGGACTACATCAAAACCTCCACCGGATTCTCTTCGGGCGGGGCCACGAAAGAAGACGTGAAACTGATGAAAGAGAATGTGGGAAAAGAGGTAAAAGTAAAGGCCGCAGGAGGAATCTCTTCTTTGGAAGACGCCGAAGACTTCCTCCGTCTGGGAGCCGATCGATTGGGAACCAGCCGGATTGTGCGTCTGATGGCAGAGAACCCGGCCGAATAAGCCGCAGTTGCCGAATACAGGACACCGTGCTACAATAAAAAGGCTTTTTTGCATTTTGCAAAATACATACAGCAAACTGACAACGATAAAAATATAGAAAGAAGCGAAACGATGGAGAATCTGGAATTACAGCAAATCGCCAACAAGGTACGCCAGGGCGTAATCATTTCCACACATGCCGCCAAGTCGGGACATCCCGGCGGATCCTTATCCGCGGCGGATATTTTTACTTATTTGTATTTTGAAGAAATGAATGTGGACCCGAAGAATCCAAAGAATCCCGACAGGGACCGCTTTGTGCTGTCGAAGGGACACACGGCACCGGGCCTTTACTCGACTCTTGCCGTCAAAGGATTCTTCCCGTTTGATGATCTTACCACGTTAAGACATCTGGGTTCCTATTTACAGGGACATCCCGATATGAAAAAGACGCCGGGCGTGGATATGTCCACCGGTTCTTTAGGACAGGGCTTTTCCGTAGCGGTAGGCATGGCGGTTGCCGCAGGAATCGACAAAAAGGATTACAGAGTGTATACCCTTTTGGGAGACGGCGAACTGGAGGAAGGTCAGGTTTGGGAGGCTGCCATGTTTGCAGGATTCCACAAACTGGATAACCTCTGCGTAATCGTAGACAATAACGGACTTCAGATTGACGGAAAGGTGGACGAGGTCTGCTCTCCTTATCCCATTGACAAGAAGTTCGAGGCATTTAATTTTCATGTAATCAAAGCGGATGCTCACGATTTTGATTCTTTAAGAGCCGCATTTAAGGAGGCACGTCAGACCAAGGGAATGCCTACGGCCATTATTTGCGCTTCCGTAAAGGGAAAAGGCATTTCTTTCATGGAGAATCAGGTGGGCTGGCATGGTGTGGCACCGAACGACGAGCAGAAAGAAGCTGCACTGAACGAACTAAAAAAGGCAGGTGAAGCATTATGTCAGAAGTAAAGAAAATCGCAACCAGACAGGCTTACGGAGAAGCCTTGGCAGAACTGGGTGAAAAATATCCGAATCTGGTGGTTATGGATGCCGATCTGGCCGCTTCCACAAAGACAGCCATGTTCAAAAAGAAATATCCGGAGCGTTTCTTTGACGCGGGTATTGCCGAAGCGAATATGGTCTGCATGGCAGCAGGACTTGCCACAACAGGTAAAATCGTATTTGCAAGTTCATTTGCCATGTTTGCCACGGGACGTGTTTACGAGCAGATTCGTAACTCGATTGGTTATACGCATTTAAATGTTAAAATCGCCGCTACCCACGGCGGAATTTCCGTAGGCGAAGACGGGGCTTCCCACCAGTGCATCGAGGACGTGGCACTGATGCGCAATATTCCCGGCATGGTAGTCTGCGTTCCTTCCGATTATGTGGAAGCGAAGGCAGCCGTACAGGCAGCCATCGATTACGACGGACCCGTATTTTTACGATTCGGAAGAAGCAACGTTCCCGTAATTAACGACAGGGAAGATTATAAATTTGAACTGGGCAAAGGTGTTTTGCTGAAAGAAGGAACCGATGTCACGATTATCGGAACCGGTATCTGCGTGGACAGCGTTATCAAGGCGGAAGAAATGCTTGCGAAAGACGGAATCAACGCAGAGATTATCAACATTCATACGATTAAGCCGTTAGACGAGGAGCTTGTATGTGCAAGCGCAAAGAAGACCGGCAGAATCGTAACGGTGGAAGAGCACTCCGTAATCGGAGGACTCGGAAGCGCGGTATGCGATGCGGTCTGCAAGAACAATCCGGTACCCGTTATGAAGATCGGTGTACAGGATGAATTCGGAACCTCCGGCGCCGCCGACGTGCTGATGAAGTATTACCGTCTGGACGCACAGGGCGTATACGAGCAGGTTAAGGAATTTTTAGGCAAATAAAGGGAATTCATCCTGCCAAATAAAACAAATTATCATAAGCCTGACGGGAGAAAAAGGCCCGTCGGGCAATTTTCATAAAGGAACTTACTATAGAAAGGAAGCGATAAAATGCAAAACAAAGGACCATATTATATTACAACGGCAATTGCTTATACTTCCGGAAAACCCCATATCGGGAACAGTTACGAAATTGTGCTTGCGGACAGCATTGCCCGTTTTAAGAGAAAAGAAGGATATGACGTTTTCTTCCAGACCGGAACCGATGAGCACGGTCAGAAAATTGAACTTAAGGCGCAGGAAGCCGGAATTACACCCAAGGAATTCGTGGATCAGGTTGCCGGCGAAATCAAGGGAGTATGCGACTGTCTGAATACTTCTTATGACAAGTTTATCCGTACCACGGACGATTATCATGAACGCCAGATTCAGAAGATTTTCAAACGTCTTTATGAGCAGGGCGATATTTACAAGGGAGCATACGAGGGAATGTACTGCACTCCCTGCGAGTCTTTCTGGACGGAATCCCAGTTAAAGGACGGCAAATGTCCGGATTGCGGACGAGATGTAAAACCGGCCAAGGAAGAGGCTTATTTCTTTAAAATGAGCAAGTATGCCGACCGCCTGATTGATTATATCAATACGCATCCGGAATTTATCCAGCCGGTTTCGAGAAAGAATGAAATGATGAACAATTTCCTTCTTCCCGGCCTGCAGGATCTTTGTGTATCAAGAACCAGCTTTAAGTGGGGTATCCCCGTGGACTTCGACGACAAGCACGTGGTTTATGTCTGGCTGGATGCTCTTTCAAACTACATCACCGGTATCGGTTATGATGCAGACGGCAATTCCTCCGAGCAGTATAAAAAATACTGGCCGGCAGATCTTCACTTAATCGGTAAGGACATCGTAAGATTCCATACCATTTACTGGCCGATTTTCTTAATGGCACTCGGAGAGCCGCTTCCGAAGCAGGTATTCGGACATCCCTGGCTGTTATCCGGCGACGGTAAAATGAGCAAGTCCATCGGTAACGTTTTATATGCAGATGATCTGGTAAACTTCTTCGGCGTGGATGCGGTACGTTACTTCCTGATTCATGAGATGCCGTATGAAAATGACGGTTCCATCAGCTGGAACTTAATGACCGAACGTATCAATACCGACCTTGCGAATGTTCTCGGCAATCTGGTGAACCGTACCATTTCCATGAGCAACAAGTATTTTGACGGAATCGTGGAGAACAAGGGCGTAAAGGAAGAGGTGGACGAGGATCTGATTGCCCTTGCAACATCCACTTACGGACGCGTTGAGGATAAAATGAAAGAGCTGCGTGTGGCGGATGCCATTACGGAGATTTTCAACCTCTTTAAACGCTGCAACAAATACATTGACGAAACCACTCCCTGGGTACTGATTAAGGACGAGGCAAAGAAAGACCGTCTTGCTACGGTTCTTTATAACCTTTCGGAAGGCATCATGATGGGTGCATCCCTGTTAGAGCCGTTCCTTCCCGATACGGCGAAGGAGATTTCCCGTCAGATGAATGCACCGCTTCGCGATTTTGATACCTTAACGGAGTTTGGCGGATATCCGAGCGGCAATAAAGTAACGGCCGAACCGAAGGCTCTTTTTGCAAGACTTGACATCAAGGATGTTCTTGCAGAGGCGGAACGTATTGCGGCAATTCAGAAAGCGGAAGTTGCGGCTGAGTCCGGCGCGGATGCGGCACCGGCCGAAGAAGGCGTAATCGATTTGGAAGCAAAGCCGACGATTACCTATGACGATTTTGCGAAACTGCAGTTCCAGGTGGGCGAAATCCTTGCCTGCGAGGAAGTGAAAAAATCCAAGAAATTATTATGCTCCCAGGTAAAAGTGGGCAGCAAAACATTACAGATTGTATCCGGCATTAAATCCACATACAGCCCCGAAGACATGGTGGGCAAGAAGGTTATGGTACTGACAAACCTTGCGCCTGCGACTCTTGCGGGAATCGAATCCCAGGGTATGTTAATCTGCGCAGAGGATGCGGAAGGAAAGCTTGCTTTGCTGGTTCCTGAATTTACAATGCCGAGCGGAGCGGAAATATGTTAAGAAATAAAAGAATATTTCGGGCGGTCCTTGCCCTGATGCTGATACTGATTCTTGCGGCAGTGCCCGGAAAGGTTCTGGCGAAAGGGAAGGACAAACCGTATATTGCCTTAGGGCAGGATTTGAACGAAGCCGAACTGGCAGTTGTCCTGGACAAGTTCGGCATTACCAAGGAAGACTTATCGGACTATACGGTTCTCTATGTGACCAATCAGATGGAGCATGAGAATCTCGATTCGTATATTCCGGCTTCCGTAATCGGTACGAGAGCGCTTTCCTGCGTTATGATTAAGCCGGCGGACAAGGGAAGCGGAATTACCGTTACGACGGAGAATATCAATTACTGTACCGTAAGCATGTATAAGAACGCACTTCTTACGGCCGGAGTGGAAGATGCGGAAGTATTTGTAGCCGGACCATCCATGATTTCCGGAACGGCCGCATTAATCGGCGCCTGGATGGCATACGAGGAAATGACCGGTGAAGAATTAAGCGAAGAACGTAAGGAAACGGCTCTTCAGGAAATCATTACCACCGGTGATTTGTCGGAAGAGATTTCAGCGGACGGGGAGAATGAAGGAATTACCAAGGCTGCGGCAGAGGAGCTGATTAATTACGTAAAGGCGCAGGTCATCGCGCAGGGACTTACGGATCCGGAAAAAATCAAAGAAATCATCGAAGAGGCTCAGGTAAAATTCGATATTCACTTAACGGATGAGCAGATTGAGAAGCTTGCCGGAATGATGGCGAGTGTCGGAGAACTGGATATTGATCCCAAAAAACTGGTGGAGCAGGCCGGAGATCTTTACGATAAGTACGGCGATTCCATTAAGGAACTTTACTCCAAAGTGGTTACGGACGATGTGAAGCAGAGCTTCTGGACCATGATCGGAAACTTTTTTAAGAACCTGTTTGGCAAATTGGGAAATAAGAATTCATGAGTTTATTTGAAGTAAGCAAGGCAGCAGAAGAAGAGTGGGAAGATGCGATGGCATTGGCATACCGCACGTTTCACAAATATGTGGCGGACGGGTATTCCAAAGAAGGCGTGGATAATTTCGAGAATTTTATCTCCGATCCGCATCTGTATCAGATGTTTCGTCTGGATGAATACCATCTCTGGGTGGCGAAAGACGACTTCGGAAACATAATCGGAATGGGGACGTTACGCTCCGGGAACCACATCTCTTTGTTGTTTGTGGAGGACAAATGGCTTCGTAAAGGAGTCGGAAGTTCCATTATGGAGGCTTTTATCAGTCATGTCCGCCGGACCGGAAACGACCGGATTACGGTGAACGCATCGCCTTACGGTGTTCCGTTTTATCATAAGCTTGGCTTTGAGGATACGGGCGATGAACAGGTTGCGGGAGGTATGATTATTACCCCCATGCGAAAAATGATTTAAAATCTTTTATTCAGGTGATTTATGGGAAACAATGCATTTATGGACGGCGACAGCTGGCTGAATGTCGGACTGTCACATTTATTCGACATACTGCTTCTGGGGATTATC
>JAEEGL015000781.1_pt1 | contig 39407 bp, 37 predicted proteins | sample 9134231 | NCBI WGS metagenome assembly JAEEGL01 (sample SAMN16246548, study PRJNA631951) | gut metagenome | biome: gut microbiome; feature: rumen; material: fiber-attached | host: Bos | place: Iran: Karaj | collected 2018-10
ACCGCCGCTCCCGAGGGTGCCAGCCTGGAGTACACCTTCTGGATCCCCGGTGACGGCATCGGCGATCACCCCGCCTTCATGATCGTCAACGAGACCAAGAACGCTCTGGCCGACATGGGCATGAACCTCATCATCAAGGACCTGACCAACTCCTCCGAGCTGTGGGATGCTCTGCGCGCGCAGACCGTGGCCTTCTGGGCCGCCGCCTGGGGCGCCTCCGTCGATCCCGACATGTATCAGATCTACTTCTCCGGCGACGCCACCCATGTTGCCGGCGGCTCCAACTATCAGTACGCCATCGACGATGAGGACCTGAACCAGCTGATCCTTGACGCCCGCGCCTCCACCAACCAGGAGTACCGTAAGGCGATGTACAAGGCCTGCCTGGACATCATCATCGACTGGGCCGTGGAGATCCCCACCTACCAGCGCCAGAACGCCATCATCTTCAGCACCGAGCGCGTTGACCTGGATACCGTCACCCCCGATATCACCACCTTCTACGGTTGGATGGCGGAGATCCAGAATCTGCAGATGAACTGAACAGACTGATCCATTGCCGCATCCCCGCCCAAAAGCGGGGATGCGGCGACGCCGTACAGAAAAAAGCGGCTCCCCATCGAGCCGCTTTTTTCTGTGCGGCGCTGGGACCGGGGCTCACGGGATCCTGCAAATCTACGGTTCCGTCATACTATCCGCGAACGGAGGTCTGAAGCGTGCATAAATACATCCTGAAGCGCCTGATCTACTCTGTGATCATCTTCTTCTTCGTGATGCTGATCATCTACGTCATCCTGCGCTGTCTGCCCACTTCCTATATCGAACGGGTGGCGCTGCAGAAATCCATGCAGCCCAATTCCAAGAGCTACGAGGAATGGATGGCGCAGCTCACGGCGATGTACGGCATGGACAAGGGCTATCTCATCGGCTACTTCAACTGGCTGGGCAACTTCTTCACGGGCAATTTCGGCGACAGCTGGTTCTGGACGGTTCCCGTGGTGGAGGAGTTCCGGCAGACGATCTGGCTCAGCTTCATCATGGGCGTCGTCACCATGTTTTTCGAGCTCATCATCGCCATTCCTCTGGGCATCATCGCCGCAACGAAGCAGTATTCCAAAACGGACTACACCATCTCCATCCTGGCCTTGGCGGGCATCTCCCTGCCCACGTTCTTCTTTGCCTCGCTGCTGAAGCTGGTATTCTCCGTCAAGCTCGGCTGGTTCGATCTTTTCGGCCTGGTGGGGCGGAACTACGCGCAGCTGGACGCCTGGGGAAAATTCCTGGATAAAGCCCATCATCTGGTGCTTCCCATCGTCACCCTGGTTGTTCTGAACATCGGCTCCCTCATGCGCTATACCCGCACGAACATGCTGGAGGTCCTGAACGCGGACTACATCCGCACTGCCAGGGCCAAGGGCCTCAGCGAACGGAAGGTCATCTATCTCCACGCCTTCCGCAATACGCTGATCCCCCTGGTCACCATCGTGGGCGGCAGCCTTCCCGGGCTTTTCTCCGGCGCCCTCATCACGGAGACCCTTTATTCCATCCCCGGTATCGGCTACGCCTCCTATCAGGCAATGGTCGCCGGCGATATCCCGTTTTCCATGTTCTACCTCGCTTTCCTCGCCATTCTGACGCTGCTGGGCAATCTGATCTCGGACCTGCTGTACGCCGTGGTCGATCCCCGCGTGCGTCTGTCCTGAGAAAGGAGGCAGACCGATGAGCGACAAGATGGAAGAAATGAAGAACGCGAATCCCGCGTCAGAAAACAAAGAGGAATACGCCCTGGACGACGAGCGCCGCGTCAAGGTGCTGTCTCCCGGCGCCATGGTGGCCAAGCGTTTCTTCAGAAACCGCATCGCCGTGGTTGGCCTCGCGATCCTGGCGTTCATGTTCCTGTTCTCCTTCCTGGGAGGACTGCTGAACCCCTATAAACAGGACCAGCTTTTCTATACCACGACCTATCAGAAAAAAGACTATGCCGGCGCCGTCAAAAACGAAGAGATGCGCTTCATGGCGGCGGAGGGGCAGACCTTCGATTCCATCATCCAGGCCCAGGCCGTGCTGGGCATCACCACCCACAAGGAAACCGTGACCTACCGGAACGTGAATTACCATATCACGACGGAGGGCGACGAATTCTATTCCGTTTCCCTGGACGACGGGACCGTGATCGGCATCGCCTACAAGGACGTGGTCAGCTCCAGCGTCGCGGGCGAGTCTCTCAGCTTCGACTTTGTGTACAGCGCCCTGAAGGCCTACAGCAACGACGGCGGGAGCTTTACCGTGGACGGAACGGCCTACTCCATCAGCGAGGGCGGCCTTGTGGAGGCGGAGGGCAGGGAAGTGGCCTTCATCAGCCGCTACGTGGTGCAGGCCATCATGCCGGATATCTTCCTTTCCCGGGACTTTCAGGAGCAGCTGGTGGTCGCTCTGGAAGCCGGCGACGACGAATTCTATTTCACGGATGAGGACGGCGTCACCAGCGAGTATTTCGTCACCTATAAGCCCGACGTGAAGACCTGGAACGTGCTCCAGGAGACGCCAACCCGCACCTACGACACCTATTCCTTCCCCAGCAGGGAGCATCCCCTGGGCACGGACAAAAACGGCATGGACATGCTGGCCCGCCTGATGTACGGCGGTCGCGTTTCTCTGGTGATCGGCTTCATCGTGGAGTTCATCGCCCTGGTGATCGGCGTCATCCTGGGCGGTATAGCCGGTTATTTCGGCAAGTGGGTGGATCAGCTCATCATGCGCATCGTGGACGTGTTCTACTGCATCCCCTCCACGCCCATCATCATCATCCTGGGCGCCGCCATGGACGCCATGTCCGTACCGCCCCGGCTGCGCATGCTGTATCTTATGCTGATCCTGGGCTTCCTGGGCTGGCCCGGGCTGGCCCGGCTGGTGCGCGGCCAGATCCTCTCCCTGCGGGAGCAGGAGTTCATGGTGGCCACGGAGGCCAGCGGCATCCGGATCTCCCGGCGCATCTTCCGGCATCTGGTACCGAACGTCATCCCTCAGCTGATCGTCAGCTGCACCATGGGCATCGGCGGAACGATCCTCACCGAGGCGACCCTGAGCTTCCTGGGCCTGGGCGTCAAGTTCCCCTTCGCCTCCTGGGGCAACATCATCACCGACGTCAACAACACCTTCGTCCTGACGAATTATCTGTTCATCTGGATCCCCGCAGGCATCTGCATCCTGATGACCGTTCTGGCTTTCAATCTGGTGGGCGACGGCCTGCGCGACGCCTTCGATCCGAAGATGAAGCGATAAGGAGGGAGACGCTCTATGGCAGGCAAGAATAACGACGGCTACCTTTCCGCCCGCGAATCCCGCAGGATCTCCCGGGAAAACCGCAGGATCACCAATCAGTACGAAAAAAAGCGCAAGCGCAAAAACGTGCCGGAGTCGGAGTATCTCACCCGGATGCACGACCCCAACAATATGGTGGAGTTCGACAATCTCCACACCTATTTCTTCACGGATACCGGCGTCGTCCACAGCGTCGACGGCGTGACCTTCGATATCCCCATCGGCAAGACCGTGGGCGTCGTGGGTGAGAGCGGCTGCGGAAAGAGCGTCACCAGCCTTTCGCTGATGCAGCTGCTGCAGCGGCCCCAGGGTCAGATCGTGGACGGCGAAGTGCGCCTGAACATGGGCGACAAGGCCTACGACGTTACCAAGACGCCCAATGAGGTCATGCAGCGCATCCGGGGCAATATGGTCTCCATGATCTTCCAGGAACCCATGACGGCGCTGAATCCGGTGTTCCGCATCGGGGAGCAGATCTCCGAGGTAATCACGCTCCACGACACGGAGAACAAGTCTCCCGAGCAGGTGAAGGCCCGCACCATCGAGCTGCTGGAGATGGTGGGCATCGCCAACAGCGAGGGCGTCTACAAAATGTATCCCCATGAGCTCAGCGGCGGCATGCGGCAGCGCGTGGTTATCGCCATGGCCCTGGCCTGCAACCCCCGCGTCATCATCGCCGACGAGCCCACCACCGCCCTGGACGTGACGATCCAGGCCCAGATTCTGGACCTGCTGCGGCAGCTGAAGGACAAGACCAACGCCTCCATCATGTTCATCACCCACGACCTGGGGGTGATTGCGGAAATGGCGGATTATGTGGTGGTCATGTACGCCGGCCGGATCGTGGAGAAGGGGACGGCGGAGGACATCTTCTATCATCCCGCCCATCCCTACACCATCGGCCTGATGAATTCCAAGCCCGTGGTGGGCAAGAAGGTGGATGAGCTGTATTCCATCCCCGGGAAGGTGCCGAACCCGGTGAATATGCCGGACTACTGCTATTTCCGCGACCGCTGCGAGCTGTGCGTGGAGAAATGCGCAGGCAAGTATCCGCCCACGCTGCGCATTTCGGAGACCCACTGGGTCAGTTGTTACCGATATGAAAACGAAGCGCAGGGAGGGGAATGAGCATGTCCGCTGAAAAGAACGAGTACCTCCTTGAGGTAAAGGACCTGAAAAAGTATTTCCCCATCAAGGGTGGCCTTCTCTCCCGCACGGTCGGGCACGTCAAGGCAGTGGACGGGGTCAGCTTCCGTATAAAACGCGGCACCACCATGGGACTCGTGGGGGAGAGCGGCTGCGGGAAGTCCACCGTCGGACGCACCATCCTGCGCCTCCATGAAAAGACGGCCGGAGAGGTGCTGTTCAACGGGGAGGATATCTTTGCCCTGAACCGTCAGGAGCTGCGGAAGATGCGTCCCAAGATCCAGATCATCTTCCAGGACCCCTATTCCAGCCTTTCGCCCCGGCTCCCCATCAGCGAGATCATCGGCGAGGCGGTACGGGAGCATAACCTGGTGCCCTCCAACGAGCTGGACGACTATATCTCCCGGATCATGAAGGAATGCGGTCTCCAGGAGTATCACAAGGATCGCTATCCCCATGAGTTCTCCGGCGGCCAGCGGCAGCGCATCTGCATCGCCCGGGCTTTGGCGCTGAATCCGGAGTTCATCCTCTGCGACGAACCGGTCTCCGCCCTGGACGTTTCCATCCAGGCGCAGATCATCAACCTGCTTCGGAATCTGCAAAAGCAGTTCGGGCTGACGTATCTGTTCATCTCCCACGATCTCTCCGTGGTGGAGCACATCTCCGACACGGTGGGCGTCATGTACCTGGGGAATCTCGTGGAGTTCTCCGAGACGGAAAAGATCTTCAGCAAGCCTCTCCACCCTTATACTGTGGCCCTGTTCTCCGCCATCCCCGTGCCGGATCCCAATTATAAAATGAAGCGCATCGTTCTTCAGGGAAGCATCCCTTCGCCGGCAAATCCCCCCAGCGGCTGCAAATTCCACACCCGCTGCGACAAATGCATGGAGATCTGCAAGCATGAGGCGCCCGAGTTTGCGGAGATCGAGCCGGGTCACTTCTGCGCCTGCCACCTGTATACCGGCGGGGACAAGAAGCCGGAAGCAGCGGCGCAGGCGTAAGCCATGGCAGCCAAAAAACGCATGTATGAGGACGACGACGGGCGGACCATCGCCGATATGAACGTGGAGGGGATGCCCTGGTACGACCGGAACCGGGACCGGGACCGGGAACAGAGCTCCGGCAGCGCCCGCCAGCCGATGGACCGTACCCAGCGCAGAGCGACGATCCTTGCTGTCGTCACGGCGGCGCTGCTGATCGCCGCCGTCTTCGGCATCGGCTATTTCATCGTCATCTTTCTCATGGACAAGCTGCTCTAGTCAGCGTTCGGCGCCCATGCCGTTCTTCGGGTGGGCGCCGCATTTTTCCCTTTCTTCCGGCGGATGCGAAATATAACTTGCCTTTTTCCTGCCGCTGGTTTATAATCCCATAAGAAAAAGGGAGTAACTCGCGGTTTCCGGACCGCGGCTGCAGCGTCAATACGGCGCCCGACGCCCGCCGCAGCCTTAATGAGTGAGACTTTTGTCTGCGGACAAAGGTCTTTTCTTTTCTTTTTTCATTCCGAAAGGAGCGGTCGTATGCAGAAATACCTGGAAACCCCTGCACAGGTCCTGGCGGAGCTGTCCGCGACGCCGCAGGGCCTCACTTCAACGGAGGCGGCGTCCCGCCTGGCGAAATACGGGAAGAACAAGCTGGCGGAGGCGAAGAAGGAAAGCCTTCCGAAGCGGTTCCTGAAGGCGCTGTGCGACCCCATGATCTTCATGCTCCTGGGCGCCGCATTGATTTCCACGGGGACGACCATCTATCAGAACGTGGTCCAGCATGAGCACGAGAGCTATGCCGACCTGTTCATCATCCTCTTCGTCGTCATCATCAACACGGTGCTCAGCGTCGTGCAGGAGAGCAAGGCTGCGGAAGCGATCGACGCGCTGATGGAGATGACCGCCGCCACCAGCAAGGTGATGCGCGACGGCGTGATCCATGTGGTGAAAAGCGAGGACGTGGTGCCGGGCGACGTGGTCGTCCTGGAGGCCGGCGACGCCGTTCCCGCAGACTGCCGCATCCTGGAAAGCTACAGCATGAAGGCGGAGGAATCTGCCCTCACCGGGGAAAGCGTGCCGGTGAACAAGCTGGTAGACGTGCTGATGCTGAATCCCGGCCAGAAGGACATCCCCCTGGGCGACCGGAAGAACATGCTTTACAGCGGCAGCACCGTTTCCTACGGCCGCGGGACCGCCGTGGTCACCGCCACGGGGATGGAAACGGAAATGGGAAAGATCGCCAGCGCCCTGAATCTGGCGGAGGACGAGAAGACGCCGCTTCAGAAGAAGCTCGCCTCCCTGTCCAAAACTCTGACCAAGCTCGTTCTGGGCATCAGCATTTTCGTCTTCCTCTTCGGGACCGCCCGGGAACTGATCTTCGTTCGCAGCGGCGCCCCGATCTTCGGCACGATCCTGGATACCTTCATCATTGCCGTCGCTCTGGCGGTGGCCGCCATCCCCGAGGGCCTTCCGGCCGTCACCACGATCATCCTGTCCATCGGCGTGACCAGCATGTCCAAGCGGCAGGCGCTGATCCGGAAGCTGACGGCGGTGGAGACTCTGGGCTGCACGCAGATCATCTGTTCGGACAAGACGGGCACGCTGACGCAGAACCGCATGACCGTGGTGGATTCCTTTACGGACGATCCCATGCTCCTGGCCAAGGCCATGGCCCTCTGCAGCGACGCAAAGCGCGGCCTCGGCATGCACGAGGCCGTGGGCGAGCCCACGGAGGCCGCTCTGGTGAACCACGCCCACGATCTTCGGCTGTACAAGGATGAGCTGGACGAGACCTGCGTCCGCATCGGAGAGGCGCCCTTCGATTCCATGCGGAAGATGATGAGCACCGTCCACAGGGAAGCGGAGGGCATCCGCCAGTACACCAAGGGCGCCTGCGAGGTGCTGCTGCAGCGCTGCAGCGCCTATCTGAAGGACGGCGAGATCCGTCCCATGACGGAGGCTTACCGGGAGTCCGTGCTTCACCGCAACAAGGAATTTGCCGACCGCGCACTCCGCGTGCTGGGAGCGGCCTGCCGCAGCTGGCAAGAGGAGCCTGCCGACTATGAAGCGGAGACCCTGGAGCAGGATATGATCTTCATCGGCTTCGTGGGCATGATCGATCCCTGCCGTCCGGAGGTTTACGACGCCATCGCGGAGTGCCGCAGCGCCGGCATCCGCCCCGTGATGATCACCGGCGACCATAAGGATACCGCCATAGCCATCGCCAGGGACCTTGGCATCATCCAGGATCCCTCCGAGGCCATCGAGGGCGCCATGCTGGAGGACATCAGCGACGAGGATCTGGTGGACGCCGTCACCCGCTACAGCGTCTACGCCCGGGTACAGCCGGAGCACAAGACGCGCATCGTCCGCGCCTGGCAGGCGCGAGGCATGGTGGTAGCCATGACCGGAGACGGCGTGAACGATGCCCCGTCCATCAAGGCCGCGGACATCGGCGTGGGCATGGGCATCACCGGAACGGACGTGACGAAGGGCGTCAGCGACATGGTGCTGGCCGACGACAACTTCGCCACCATCGTGAACGCGGTTGAGGAGGGCCGGAAGATCTACGACAACGTGCACAAGGTCGTGCAGTTCCAGCTCATCACCAACCTCTGCGAGATCATCGCAGTCTTTGTCGCATCCATGCTGGGCATCCGCATCCTCAGCGCCGCGCACCTGCTTTGGATCAATATGATCACCGATTCCGCTCCGGGGCTTGCCTTGGGAATGGAGCAGGCGGAGCCGGGCCTCATGGAGAGAAAGCCCCGGCCCTCCGATGAAAGCCTGTTCTCCAACGGCAGCGGCCTGATCGTGATCATACAGGGCCTTCTGATGGGCGCGCTGATCGTTTTCTCCTTCCTATTCGGCGAATGGCTGGAAAACGGCCGCTGGGCCTTTGCGGAAAGCGCCGACGGCATGACCATGGCCTTCCTGACCTGCAATTTCGCGGAGATGTTCTGCGCCTTCAGCACCCGCAGCCTGACGAAATCCGTCTTCCGGCTGAAGAAACAGAACTGGTGGCTCTGGGGCGCCCTCGCCTGGACCATTGTGCTGACCTTCGGCGTCCTATTCGTGCCTGCGCTCTGCCGCCTCTTCGGGCTGACCTCCATCAGTCCTTCGGAATTCCTCATTGCCCTTGGCCTCGCTTTCCTCACGATCCCCTTCTCGGAGGCCGCCAAGTTCATCCGGAAGACAGGTGGCAGGCATGCTGACCCTTGAAAACAAAAACGGCTATTCCGTGACCCTGCTGGAAACGGGCGGCGCGATCCAGTCCATCTGCATGCCCGACCGTAACGGTGTGTTAGGGGATATCGTGCTCGGGTATGACGATCCCGGAGATTATCCCGGCCGCAGCTGCTTCGGCGCCTTCGTGGGCCGCTATGCCAACCGGATCGGAAACGCCCGTTTCACCCTGTCGGGAAAGGAATATCACGTCACAGCCAACGAGGGCCCCAACACGCTCCACGGGGGTCGGGGCTATCATCTTCGGACGTGGAAGCTGGAGAAAACCGCAGAGGGCGCCGTACTTTCCCTGCGGGATCCGGACGGGACGGAGGGTTTCCCGGGAAATCTGGAGCTCACCGTAGAGGTCGTGCTCACGGAAGCCAATGAGCTCGTTTTCCGCTACTCGGCGGTATCCGATGCGGATACCGTGGTGAATTTCACGAACCACAGTTATTTCAACCTCTCCGGGGAGAAGAACATCCTCGGCCATGAGCTCTGTCTCAACGCCGACCGGTATCTGGAGGTCGACCGCGGGCTGATCCCCACCGGCAGACTCATCGATGTGAGCGGCTCCGATTTCGATTTCCGAAAGCGGCGGCCGATCGCTTCCGGGAAGTATGACCACTGCTTCGTCCTGAACGGCGGGGAAGGGGCCCAGGCCGAGGTATGGGATCCCGTCAGCGGCCGGGGATTCCGGCTGTTCACGGACCAGCCCGGCGTTCAGCTCTACTGCGGCGCAGGGCTGGGCGGCATGCCCGGGAAGGGCGGCGTATGCGAGCCCTTTGCGGGCTTCTGTCTGGAAACGCAGCATTTTCCGGATTCTCCGAATCATCCCGAGTTCCCGCCCGTGATCCTGCGGGCAGGGGAAACGATGCGTTCTCAGACGGTCTTTGCTTTCTTCACAGATTAGAGAAGGCGGGCATTCCCCGCTCCGGGGAAGCCGGTCCCGGCCGTCGGCTGTCCGGCTTCGGCTGCTGTCGGTCAGCGGTACGGAATCCGAATATATGTAAGCGGCACGTTAAAAACGTGCCGCTATTCTTGTATTCACCCTTGAAATGTTAACTAAAATCGGTTATGATTATTACGGATATTTGAAGAATCGATGAACGACAACGTAAAAACGGACGCCGCAGTCCGGCAGAAGGCAGTTCGCGTCCGCGCCGGTCCCGCTCAGAGACGGATGCTGCAGAGCGTTACCACCAGGGAAAGCACAAGATTGTTCAGCCGGTCGAGCTTTCCTCTCAGGGCCGGGATCGCTTCTTCACTGATCCGGAAGTCTACGAAGCGGCGGGGGAATCCGTCGGGTTCCTCTTCCGGCAGCGTCTTTTCAACCCCTTCGGAGGACATGATCGAGCGCATCAGCCGTCCGACGGCGCCGTAAAGGTAGTTGACCCGCTTCAGGCGAAGCTGCTCCTCCAGCTGTTCCTCCTTGCCCTCCCGCTCCGCTTTCTTCTGCAGATATCTGGCGCGCAGGATCGCGGAATGCATGTTCATGGAGAGACAGTTCCACAGCCCGAGAAGCTCGTCTGCCTGCGGAGAATATTCACTCATTGTGTACCCTCCCAACCAAACCGAAAGGAGTCGATGCCATCGTCCGAAGACGCACGCTTGAAATCATTGGTCTGTATTCACTGCCGCAACGAAAATGACTGCCAGGAACGGAATGTGAGAAATGAAACAACGGAATTTTCTGAACAGGGAACGAAAAGAAGATTACTGTGCCAGGCTTACGGAGCTGCTGCCCTTAGTCCGGGGCAGGCTGGGCATGACACAGGAGGAACTGGGAATGGTCAGCGGCGTGAGCCGCGTAACGATCTCCCAGATCGAGTCAAGGCGCGCAAAAATGAATTGGCTCCATTTCACTGCGCTGATGATGATCTGCTTTTCGGAAAGGAATACGAAAGAGCTGCTTTATTCGAAGGGCCTTCTGGACCCGGAGCTGCTCAGCTTCTACCAGGTCTCCATGCGGGAGCCTGAATTGAACGTCACAGTCCCCAGGGAATCCATCGCGTTATGGAATGAACTGACGAAAATATAAGAGGTTTTGAGGAAAAGCCCGGCGGTCGTCTGCAGCCGTCGGGCTCTTTTGCGTCCCGGATCAGCGATCGTACACCAGCGAGACCTCCCGGTCGTCCATGGCACGGTCAAGCGCCGTGCGGAGCGTCGTCAGGTTGCTGGAATAAATATAGTATTCCACAGCGCCGTCCAGCTCGCAGGCGTATTGCCGTTCGTTGATCTTATGAAAATGCATGGATCTCTCGGTCCCGTCCTTCAAGAAGATCGTGATGGAGTTCTCATAATCGGGATCATAGGCTACGTCCTGCCGCATGGCGCTGACCTGCCGGAAATTCAGGGTGCGGCTGTAGATGCGCTTGGTGTTCGTCTCCCCGATGTCCTTGCCGTTGATGTGGCTACAGGTACGCACGACCTCAATGCCGGAGCCGGTCACGTCGTCATACTCGTAAAGGATCATTTCAAAGGTGTCGCCGCCGAAATCGTAGAGGACCTTGTCCACGTTATGGATGTTGATGATCCAGGGCGTACGGATCTGGAGATTCATATAGTTCAGATCCAGCCAGTCGAAACTGCTGATCGTATAGGTGAGGAGGGTGATGTGTTCCACCTCGCCGGCCATCAGCGCGTCGTATTCGCGGCCGATCGCAGCGTAGCATTCGTTGTTGCCCACGGTGCCGACCACGATCTCCAGGCTGTTTCCGTAGGGGTTTTCAAGGAAGAGTCTGGCCGGCTTGTCCAGCCCGTATTCCGAAAGCTCGTCCTTGGTGATGTCGCCCCGGATGCTGCTCTGGGTTAGGGTCGCCAGCACCTCCAGCAGATCCTCCACGGCGTCGGTCGTACAGGGGGAAACGAAGGGCTGCAGCATCATATAGGCGGAGGAGGTGATGTTGCCCTCCATGCTCAGATCCTTATCCAGCATGATTTCCGTATATACGCCGTCCCGCCTGGTGAAAGAGAAGTGAACGATGTTTTCGTAGATATCTTCATCCGTATAGGTGGGGAAGCTGTCCACAGCCCGGTACTCATAGGGCTTCCGGCTGAACAGGGTGGTGAGGTAATTGCCGATGGTGTAGACCGTGTTGTCCTTATCCGTGATGGCATAGTAGTAATTCCGCACAGGGGTCTCGTTGCCCACGTTGATGGTGACGGAATTCCCGTCCGAAAAGCTCACGGTCAGGGTAAAGCTCGGATCGTCCAGACCGTAATCCGAAAGGTCCTTCGGGTTTTCTTCGATCTTGGAGGTCGCCGTTACGGAGGATACGGTGAACATCATGGAGTGGAGGCGGGACGTGTTGTAACCGAAGAAATCGTCCTCCGGGTAAACGTCATAGACGTATTTCCCGTTCTCCTGGGAGATTTTGATGTCAAAGACGTTCCCGTCTCTGTAATCGCAGAAGATGCGGGTCACGTCAGTCCCTGAATGATGCACCAGGTAATTCACCTCTTCGGGCGTAGGGGAAGGGGACTCCACCGGAATGACTTCCTTTTCCGGAAAGACGTATACCATGATGACCAGGGCCAGGGCGACGACGACCACCGCAGCGGCCGCGATTACGATGCGTTTGATATTCGAGGGCATCAGAGGTGTCTCCTTTTCGACCAGATCAGTACGCCGACCAGCAGGATTGCCAGCGGCATGGCAATGACCACGACCCAGAGGACCACGCGGCTCTGCCAGGTGAGGATGCTCAGAGTCGTCGCCTCAAAGTCCTTGTCCGGGATCACAACGCCGTCGCTGTATTCGCTGATGTAATCCAGCGTATGCTCCAGGAACTGAGCGTTCAGGAAGTTGGAGGCTTCGAGAACGGAATCGGAGATCATGCCCGCCGAGCAGAACAGGATATCGCCGCGGGTGTAATTCATGTTCTTGTCCGTAAACAGGTATTCGGAGATCACGCACATGTTGAAGGGACCTGTGGGATCGGTTCCCTCGTTATAGTCGTAGCCCGTGGTGATCTCGTTGAGGTCCTTGGCGTAGGAGCGCTTGGAGGAGGTCATCAGCACGGAAAGCTTGTGATTGGAGGTTTCCGTTCCGGTGAGCTCGATGGGCATGCAGCCGGGTACGATGGCAAAATAGTTGCGGGTGTTCAGCCGGTCAGTCACGTTCGTCACCGTCGCGACGGTGGGGACGACGTAGAAGGGCATGTTGCTGATGCTCTGATAGTTGTCCAGGATGTATTCGCTCCGGTAGCTGACGCCCCATTCCTCGAAGTAGTTGTTCAGATTCGTCAGGGCCACGCTGGTTTCCGGCGTCAGGGCAATGATCGCGTCGCCGCCCCGCATGAAGAAGGCGTCCAGCTTCTCGATCTCCTCGTTGCTGTAGTCCGTAGCGGGGGAGGAAATGATGAGCAGGGTGCATTCCTCGGGGATCTCATCCTGAGCCAGAATGATAACCTTGGTATCGTAGTTCATTTTCGTGAGGATGCTGTCGATCTGATCCTTGGAATAATCCTCACCGTGGCCGCGGACCCAGCAGGCGGTGTTGACGGAATCCTGAGTGACGAAGAGAATGGCGGAGGTGATGGCCTGCTCGGCGCGGAGGCCGACGTAATAGGTGATGTTCGTCTCCTCGTCCACCTTGATGTTGTACAGGCTGGTGGGGGACATATAGGTCTTGCGGAGGTCGCTCTCCACAATGAGATAGTTGTTGTTCAGGTCTCCCAGCTCATTGTACTGCTCGAAGATCTTGGGGTTCATATTGGGGTTGATATAGCGCACCTTGATCTTTCCGGCGCCCAGGGCTTCGTAGCGCTGGAGGATCTCATAGATGTTGCTGAGCAGCTCCTGGGAATCCTTGAAGACGGTCTCATCGGCAAGCACGGTGATGGTGACGTTTCTCGTCATGTCGTCGATGACTTCCTTGGTGTCCTCGGAGATCTCGAAGAGGTGCTCCTTCGTCATGTCGAATTCCCAGACGAAACGGTCGGTCATATAACCCAGGAGAACGTTGACAAGGACGATGGCAATGATGAAGATGACGGTGAAAACCGTTGCCAGGGTGCCGTATTTGAATTTCCGGCTTTTTATTTCTTCTTCTTCGGCGGCCAGCTCTGCGTCCAGCAGGCCCTCGTTCAGGATCTCGTCATCCGATTTTCTTTTCATGGTATCACAATCTGCCGTTGCGGCAGCTCCTTTCTTGGGAATCGGGCGCGGTTCCCGGCCCGTCGGGTTCGCCGGAAAACGGTCAGCTCCAGCGTTTCTTCTCCAGGACGCGGACCGTCAGGAACAGGAACACGGCTGCCGCGCAGATATAAAAGAAGAAGTCGGCCACGGAGAAAACGCCCACGTAGAAGGTGTTGTATCGGCGGAAGATCGAAATCCAATAGAGGATGCGCTTGATCCAGGTGAGCTGGATGAGGCTGTAAGCGTAATCCATCAAAAAGAGGAAGACGTTGATGGCGAGGGTCGCGATGTTGGCCACCAGCTGATTCTCCGTGAGAGAGGAAACGAAGCAGCCGATGGCGATGAAGACGGCGCCGGCGGAAAGCAGGGCGATGTAGTTGCCGAAGATGATCGCCCCGTTGGGGGTGCTCACGGCTGAGATGATGATGACCTGCACCAACAGGAGAAGAAGGGAGATCACGAACACCGTGTAGGCCGCCAGGAATTTGCCCATCACGATGGCGACGGGCTTCACCGGAGCGGTGAGCAGAAGCTGGTCGGTCCGCTGCTTGTAATCCTCGCTGAAGGTGCGCATGGTGAGAACGGGGGCCAGCACCACCAGGGCATAGAACATGATGCCGTAGCAGGCGGTGAGCCGGTTCTGGCTGGTGAGCATGTTCATGACGTAGAACACCAGGTTCATCACGAAGACGAAGGCTGCGATGAACACATAGCCGACCGGCGAAGTGAAGTATGCGCGCAGATCGCGCTTATAGATGGCAGACATCAGATATCACCCTCCTCGTTCTCGTCAGTTTCCGGGGCCGGCTCAGGCTCGAAGGCCTCGGGCGCGGCGTCCCCGCCGCTTACGTTGAGGGCCGTATCCGCGGAGATCTTCCTGGGGGCCTTGTTCTGAGGATTGCGCTGGCGCTTCTTTTCCTCCACCAGCCGAAGGAAGATGTCCTCCAGGCTCAGATCCATGCTCTTGAGCTGCAGGATGGGGTAGCCCGCCCTGGCAAGGGCGTTGAACATGGGCTTGCGGACGTCCACGTTGGGCTTGGCTTCAACAAGGAAATCGTAGGAGCCCTTTTCCGCCTGCACGGTCACGTCCGCGAACTGGACGCCGTCGATGCTCCGCAGGATCTTGCGCACCATGTCCTTCGGGCCGGCCACTCGGACGGAGAGCTTCCGATCCCCCGTGATCATGGAGGAAAGGTTCTCCGGCTTGTCGTCCGCAACGATCTGGCCGTTGTTGATGACCAGCACCCGCTCGCAGATGGCGCTGACCTCCTGCAGGATATGGGTGGAGAGGATGATGGTGCGGTTTTTGCCCAGGTTTTTGATGACGTTGCGTATTTCGATGATCTGCTTCGGGTCCAGGCCGACGGTCGGTTCGTCCAGGATCAGCACCTCGGGATTGCCGATCAGCGCCTGGGCCATTCCAACCCGCTGCTTGTAGCCCTTGGACAGGTTGCGGATCACCCGCTTATACTGATCCTTCAGGCCGACCAGCTCGCAGATCTCCATGATATGCTCGCTGCGCTTCAGTTCCTTGGAGGCCTTCAGATCGAACACGAAATCCAGGTATTCCTCCACGGTCATATCCAGATACAGCGGGGGCTGCTCCGGCAGATAACCGATCTGTTTTTTCGCCGTGACCGGGTCCTCCAGAACGTCGATCCCGCCGATGCGGGCTGCGCCGGAGCTGGCGGACAGATAACCGGTGATGATGTTCATGGTCGTGGATTTCCCCGCGCCGTTGGGGCCGAGGAAGCCGACGATCTCCCCGTCGCCGATGGTGAAGGAGAGCCGGTCGATCCCGCGCTTCTTCCCATAGGTCTTTGTCAGATTTGATACTTCAATCATCCGTAGTTTCCCTCCTGATGCTTGCGGAAGGCCCGTGTCCGGGGTGCGGTGCCGGAAAGGACCGGGCCGGCTGTGATTGCCGTAAGCGGAAAAGGACCGGACCGGCGGGCACAGCTTTCAGCTATTATAGCATCCGATACCGTGTTTTACAATATTAAATCGAATGCCGCGACAGGCGGTACGCCTTCTTTTTGCTTTCCTGCGGAGATAAGCGGCCCTAAGTTTTGGCGCGCAGCCCTTTATTTTTCCTCTTTCCGGTGATATAATAAATAATCTGAATCGAATGCAACACCACATACAAGGCGGAAACTGAGATATGAGTATCATCACCAAGCTTTTCGGGACCCGTTCGGATCGGGAAGTCAAAAGGATCATGCCCCTCGTTCAGAAGATCGAGGCGCTGGAGCCGGCGTATAAAATGCTGACGGATGCGCAGCTGAAGGAAAAGACGCAGGAGTTCAAGCAGCGGCTTGCCGCGGGAGAAACCCTGGACGACATCCTGCCGGAGGCATTCGCCACCGTGCGGGAAGCGGGGGACCGGGTGCTGGGCATGCGGCATTTTCCCGTGCAGCTGATCGGCGGCATCGTGCTTCATCAGGGCCGCATCGCCGAAATGAAGACCGGCGAGGGCAAAACGCTGGTGGCTACGCTCCCGGCTTATCTCAACGCGCTGACGGGGGAGGGCGTCCACATCGTCACCGTCAACGATTACCTTGCCAGGCGCGACAGCGAGTGGATGGGCAAGATCCACCGCTTCCTGGGCCTCAGCGTTGGGCTGATCGTCCACGGCCTCACCAGCGAGGAGCGCCGGGAGGCCTATGCCGCGGACATTACCTACGGCACCAACAACGAGCTGGGCTTCGACTATCTGCGGGACAACATGGCCGTATACAAGGCGGAGCTCGTCCAGCGGGGTCACGTGTTCGCCATCGTGGACGAGGTGGACTCCATCCTAATCGACGAAGCCAGGACGCCGCTGATCATCTCCGGCAGGGGCGACGAATCCACCGATCTGTACCGGCAGGCGGACGCCTTCGTGCGCCGTCTGAAGCGGGTGGTCTACGCCTCCACGGACGAAAAACAGGAAGAGGACGAGAGCATCGACGCGGATTACATCGTGGACGAGAAGGCCAATACCGCGACGCTGACGGCCAGGGGCATCGCAAAGGCGGAGCAGCATTTCGGCGTGGAAAACCTGGGCGACCTTGAAAACAGCACCCTGAGCCACCATATCAACCAGGCTCTGAAAGCCCACGGCATCATGAAGCGGGACGTGGACTACGTCATCAAGGACGGGGAGATCATCATCGTCGACGAGTTCACGGGCCGACTTATGTTCGGCCGCCGCTACAACGAGGGCCTGCACCAGGCCATCGAGGCCAAGGAGGGCGTGAAGGTCCAGTCCGAAAACAAGACGCTGGCCACCATCACCTTCCAGAACTATTTCCGCATGTACCGGAAGCTCAGCGGCATGACCGGCACCGCCCTCACGGAGGAGGAGGAGTTCAACACCATCTACAATCTGGATGTGGTGGAGATCCCCACCAACAAGCCCGTGATCCGCATCGACAATCCGGACGTCATTTATAAAAACGGAGAGGGGAAGGACGCTGCCATCCTGGAGCAGATCCTGAAGTGCCATGAGAAGGGGCAGCCGGTGCTGGTGGGCACCATCTCCATCGAGAAGAGCGAGCACCTGAGCCGTCTGCTGAGCCAGAAAAAAGTCCCCCACAACGTGCTGAACGCGAAGCAGCATGAGCGGGAAGCGGAGATCGTCGCCCAGGCGGGCAAGTTCGGGGCCGTCACCATCGCCACGAATATGGCCGGCCGCGGCACGGACATCATGCTGGGCGGCAATCCGGAGTATATGGCGAAGAACGATCTGCGGAAGGCGGAATATACCGAGGAGGAGATCCTGGAGGCCACCGGGTACGGGGACACAGCCAACGAGCGCATCCTGGCGGCCAGGGAGCTCTTTGCCGATGCCATGGCGCAGCACCGGGCCGAGACCTCCGCGGAGGCGGAAAAGGTGAGGGCTGCCGGCGGCCTTTTCATCGTGGGCACTGAGCGGCATGAGTCCCGGCGGATCGACAATCAGCTCCGAGGCCGCAGCGGCCGACAGGGCGATCCCGGCGAAACCCGCTTCTACATCGCCATGACGGACGATCTCATGCGTCTTTTCGGCGGCGAGCGGGTGCAGGCGATGATGGAAGGTCTGGGCATGGAAGACGATATGCCCATCGACAACAAGATCATTTCCAATGCCCTGGAAAACGCCCAGAAGCGGGTGGAGAGCCGCAACTTCCAGTCCCGGAAGACCGTGCTGGAATACGACGACGTGATGAATCAGCAGCGCGAGCTGATCTATAAGCAGCGCAAGCAGGTGCTGGACGGAGAGGACGTAAGCCAAAGCATCCGGAACATGGTGGGCGATTCCATCGATATGACCGTTGCGGATGCGCTGAAGGAAAAGGGCTACGTCAGCGATCTCCAGGAGCTGCAGACAGCCGTCGCCCCCTATAAGGGCCTGTTTGTGAAGGAAGACGACTTCCGACCCTCGGTAGTCGAGCTCAACAGCTATACGAAGGAGTATCTCTCCGAGCGGCTGAAGGAAAAGGCCTTTGAATTCCTGGACGAGAAGGAGAAGCGCTTCGGCATGCTGCCGGGCACGGAAGTCCCCCTCATGCGGGAGCTGGAGCGCGTCATCCTCCTGCGGGTCGTGGACGAATTCTGGATGGAGCACATCGACGCCATGGACGATCTGCGCCGGGGCATCGGCCTCCGGGGCTACGGCAATAAAAAGCCCATCGACGCCTATAAGCAGGAAGGCTTCGAGATGTTCGACGCCATGATCAACGGCATCAAGTCGGAGGTCTGCCGCCGCATCCTCACCGTCGAGGTCAGACGCCCGGAGGAGAGCGTGCAGCGCAAGCGCGTCGCAAAGGAAAACCTGAACAACGTTGGCGGTGAGCAGGAGAAGGCGCAGCCCATCCGAAAGACGAAGATCGGCCGCAACGATCCCTGCCCCTGCGGCAGCGGAAAGAAATACAAGTTCTGCCACGGAAGGGACCGGTAATGGAGCGCTCCCGCCATTTGTTCACCTCCCGCGCCGGCGGCGTCTCCACGGGCGTCTGGGCGAGCCTGAACCTCCGCCGCAGCTGCGGGGACGATCCGGAGAACGTCCGCGAAAACTTCCGCCGCGTAGGGGAAATGATCGGCTGCAGCCGCTTCGTTTTCCTGAGCCAGCAGCATACGGACCGTATCCTCCACGTGGACGGAAGGGACGCGCTGACGGATCCCTACGCCCCGCTCACGGAAGCCGACGGGCTGATCACGAGGACCCCGGAGCTGGGGCTCATGGTCTTTTCCGCCGACTGCGTGCCCATCCTTCTGGAGGGCGACGGCGTAGCGGCCGCGGTGCACGCCGGCTGGCGCGGTACCGTCAAAGGCATCGCCGGAAAAGCCGTGAAGGAAATGGGCTGCGATCCGGCGTCTATCCGCGCCTGGATCGGTCCCGCCATCGGCGTCTGCTGCTATCAGGTGGGCGACGAGGTGCGGGAAGCCATGCGCTCCCTTCTGGGGAAGGATGCGGAGCCTTACATAGCCGGAAGGAACGTGGACCTCAAGGGCTTCAACCGCCGCCTTCTGGAACTCAGCGGCGTTCGGGAGATCGAAGTCAGCCCGGTCTGCACCATGTGCAGTCACGAGGAATACTGGTCCCACCGCTATACCAGCGGAGAGCGGGGCGTTCAGGCCGGCGTGATCGTCCTCAACGGGCGAGGAGGGCTGCAATGAGAAGGATCCTGCCCCTCCTTTTTGCCGCCGCGCTGCTGCTCTGCGCCTGCTCCGGGCCGGTACGGGAAGCCCCGCCGACCGCGGCGGCGGACGAATATCCGTCGGTTCCGGCGGCGAGACAGACTGCGCAGCCCGCGAAGTGGCGGGACGACGGGCTCTTTACCCTTCGCTGCGTCGCGGGCGATACGCTGAATCCCTACGCCTGCTCCACGGAAAACAACCGCCTTCTGAGCTCTCTGCTTTACGAAAACCTCGTGGGCGTGTCTCCGGAATTTTCCCCGGAGCCCGCCCTGTGCGCACAATGGACCACGGAGGACGGGGGATACAGCTTTGAGCTGATCCTGCGGGAAGGCGCCCGCTTTTCCGACGGCTCGGAGGTCCGCGGCTGGGACGTGATCTATTCCATCAACCGCGCGAAGGAATCCTCCTCCTTTTATGAGGAACGGCTCCGTTCCGTTGCGGGCGTCGGGCTGTCCGGCTCCGGCGTTCTCATCACTCTGTCAGCTCCGCAGCCGGGCTTCCCCGCGCTGCTGGACATCCCGGTGGTGAAGGAGGGGAGCGCGTATCGGGACCAGCCCACCGGGAGCGGTCCCTATATGCTGCAGGAGGATGAAAGCGGCCTGTATCTTTCCGGGAATCCGTACCATCCCGACTGCGGCAGTCTCCCGTTTCAGCGGATCGAGCTGCGGGACTTCGCTTCGGATTCCCTCATCGGCGCATTTTCCTCTGGGAGCCTGGATTTCCTGATCTCCGATCCGGGGGTGACGGTCATGCCCGGCCTGGAGGGGGCCGTACGGCGCAGCGTCCCCACGACGGTGCTCCATTATCTCGCGCTGAATCCCGCATCGGAGCAGTTTTCCGATCCGGCCAGAAGGAGACTGGTGAACGCGGTGATCAGCAGGGGCAGCCTGTCCGGCATCCTGGGCGGCGACGCGGCCCTGCTTCCGCTGCACCCCCTGCTTCCGTATTATGACGAAGGTGCGGCCAAGGCCTGGCTGCCGACGGACATCGAAAGCTACTGCATCGAGATCCTGACGGAGGACTATAACGGCGACGGGCGTCTGGAGTACTTCCGGGACGGAGTGCCGACGGATTTCACCTTCCGGCTCCTGGTCTGCTCCGGCAGCGATACCGCGACGGCCGCCGCCCGGAGCATCATGGAGGATCTGGACCGGGTCGGGATCGGCGCGGAGCTGCGGATGCTGAATTCGGAGGAGTTCCTGAGGGCCGTCGGCCGCCGGGATTACGACGCGTATCTGGCATCCATGCGCCTGACGGCGGATTTTGACCTGACGGCGCTCTATCGCAATCCCGGGGACGATCTGCTGCAGAGGCTGGCCGGGGATTATATCTCCGCTTCGGAGGCGGAAAAGTCCGCGGCGGCGTCTGAGCTCTGCGCGTATTCCACGGAAAGCAGCTGCGTGATCCCCCTGATTTTTGAACGGCGGGTGTATTACCGTCGGCCCGGCGGCGTCCGGGAGATCGCTCCGACCTGGACCGATCCCTTCCGGAATATCGCCGATTGGACGATCGAGGATGAAACGGAGGAAGAATCGTGACGGATAAAGAGCTTTTGAGTATGGCGGCCGAAGCGGCGGAAAACGCCTATGCGCCCTATTCGGGTTTTCGGGTCGGCGCCGCGCTGGAATGCGCCGACGGCAGCGTGTTTCTGGGCTGCAACGTGGAGAACGCCTCCTTCGGCGATACGCTGTGCGCCGAGCGCACGGCGGTGGTAAAGGCCGTCAGCGAGGGCAGGCGGGAGTTCCGCCGCATCGCCGTCTCCGCCTCCTCGGCGGATTATTGTCTGCCCTGCGGCAGCTGTCTCCAGGTGCTGCGGGAGTTTTCCGAGGATATGGAGATCCTCTCCGCCCGGGGCGACGGGCACTATGTGAGCTATAAGCTCCGCGCCCTGCTTCCCCGGGTCTCCATTAAGGGGGAAATGGAAGGGCTCCTGCGGCAGTCAGAGTAAGCGCTCCGCCAGGAGCCGCGCCGTTTCCGCGTGCGTCTCCTCCTCCTTTGCCAGCCTGCGGCACAGGGCCGCCAGATCCGCCTGCGCCGTCTCTGCGCTCCGGCGGTAGTCCTGCGCCCGGTCCAGAGCGCTCAGGTAGTAAGCCCGCAGGTCCCGGAGGGACGGCTGCCCGGCGGTTGGCGGCTTGACGGCGGCGGGACAACGCTCGCCGGTTCGGAGATAATACATTGCGCGAAGCGCCCGCAGGTGCCGCCGGGCGTCCCTTCCGAAGCTCTGGAACGCCTCCCGCAGCGGCGAAGAAGCCCTGCAGCCGGACAGCCCGAGGCAGAGGGCGTCTGCCTCTTCCTCGCTTCTGATCCACCGTTTCAGGCTCACCTGCTCGTTTTGCCCCGGAGCCGCGCCCGTAACGCGGCTCCAGACCGACGCGAAATCCGCTTCCATGCTTTGCCCTCCTTATTTTCGCTATCCCGATCATCCTATGCAGGAAAGGACGCTGTGGACCATGCCGAAGTTCTTTGCCCCCGACTGCGATCTGAGCGGTGATTCCATCCGGCTTTCCGGCGAGAACGCGGAGCATCTGAAGGTGCTCCGCGTCAGAAACGGCGAAAGGCTTACGGTGAGCGACGGCAGGGGAAGGGAGGCTCTCTGCGAGGTCGCGGAGTTGTCCGGGGACAGCTGCAGCCTCCGGATCCTGGAACGCGGTCCCTCCCGGGGAGAACCGACGGTGTCCGCCTGGGTCTACGCCGCCCTTCCCAAGGGCGACAAGGCGGAGACCATCGTGCAGAAATCCGTCGAGCTGGGCGCCGCAGGCGTCGTTTTCTTCCCATCGGAGCGCTGTGTTTCCCGTCCCGACGGAAAATCCGTCGCCGGGAAACTCTCCCGCTGGAACCGGGTCTCCGAGGCTGCGGCCATGCAGTCCTTCCGGGGCAGGATACCGGAGGTCCGCTTTCTGCCGGACTATGAGAGCATGCTGCGGGAAGCCGCGGAAGCGAGGTTTTCTGCCTTCCTCTGGGAAGAAGCGTCGGAGCTCTCCCTGGGCGGCCTGATGCGTCAAAAGGCCGGGTTTCGTTCCGCCGCGCTCATCACCGGTCCGGAGGGCGGTTTTTCCCGGAGGGAAGCGGAAGCGGCCCGATCCGCCGGGATCCCGGCCGTGACCATGGGCCCGCGCATCCTCCGCTGTGAGACGGCGCCCCTCTGCGCCCTGGCCGTCCTCATGTTCGAAACGGGGAATCTGGAATGATGAACGGGAGGCCCGACCGGCCTCCCGTGGATTTCATACTCACTTTTTTGCCGCCAGAAGCGGCTTCAGGAACCTGTCCAGCCTCTGGAAGTATTCCCCGGTGTCCGACAGGCAGGCAGCGCCGTGCCCCGCGTTTTCGGCGACGTAAAGCTCCTTCTTTCCCGCGTACGCCTTGTAAAGCTCCTCGGTCATGGAAACGGGGACCTGCCGGTCCTGCTTGCCGTGGATGAAGAGGACGGGCGTCCGGGCAGCCTCCAGGACAGGCTTCAGATCTGCGCCCAGGCTGCGCTTCCACTTCAGGAGACCGTACAGACACACCAACTGCAGCATGGGGAATACGCGCATCCCCAGCTGTCTGCGCATCACGTGACGCAGAATCTCCCGGGGAGAAGAGTAGGTCCCGTCGGAAACGACGGCAAGGACGCTCTCCGGAAGAGGCTTTTCCATCGCGAGAAGCGCCGTGAAGGCGCCCATGCCGGCGCCGTACAGAATGAGCCCGGCGCCGGTTTTTTCCGCTGCCAGGGACGCCCACCGGCGGCAGTCTTCGGATTCCAGCAGACCCAGGGAGCAGGTATCGCCGCCGCTTTCGCCGTGGGAGCGGGCATAGGGCAGCAGGACAGCCCAGCCCTTCTGAGAAGCCCAGCGAGCGATGGGGGAGAGGTTCTGCGGGAGAGCGCCGTAGCCGTGCATCAGGAGCATGCAGGGTTTGTCCTGCTTGCCGTTCAGCCAGAGGGCCTTCAGCTCCGTTCCGTCCTCAGCCGTCACGGAGAACTTTTCCCAATTCTGCTTTTGGAACCACATCAACGCCGGTTTCAGAATGGAAGCGAAGGAAAAAAGCTCGGAGGACATCAGCACCTCCTCCTTCAGCAGGTCCTTCGTGGGCGGGCGGCGGAAGACCCTGCGGAAGAAATACCAGGCGACCAGGAGCAGAAGGATGAACAGGATGACGACGGCGATCACAAGCCACATGGGGCAGCACCTCCTCCGAAGCTGCCGCTATTGTACCGCACCGCGCCGATCTCTGCAAGCGCCGCCGCGGCTTTTGTCAGGAAAGCTCCTTGAGCCGCCGTCCTCCGGCGTTGCACAGCAGCGCCCGGGCGCGGGGGATGTCGGCGGCGTCCAGGGACAGAGTGACCGAAGCCTGCAACGCAGGGTAGACGGGCAGCCCCAGAAGATCAGAGGTGTAGATCACCCGGCTGCCGAGCTCCCGCGGCGGCATGCTCAGATCGGAACCCTGAGTACCGGCGCTCCAGGGGTAGTAAACGGCGGCCGCAAAGGGCGCGGCGCCGGATACGGCGCTGCTCCGCTCTGCGTCGATCGCCGCGTCCAGATAAGGAAGAGCGCTTCTGAGCCTGGAGATCGCCCGCTCCGCCTCGTCGACGGAATCAAACTCTGCCGATATGCGTTTTCTCATCGCAAGACCTCCGAAAGAAGTATGCTTTATTCTGCCCGGATGGGAGGGGATTAAAACGGTATTGTTGCCCGGAGACAGGCTTCGGCTGAAAAAGAAGCATCCCTGCGGCAGCGAGCTCTGCGAGGTCCTGCGCGCCGGGATGGATTTCCGCCTGCGCTGCCTCGGCTGCGGAAGGATCTGGGAAATGCCCAGAGCAAAGCTGGAGAAGGCAGTCCGAAGCAGGGAAGAGAAGGAGAACTGACGACGGCCCCCGGTTTCGACGGACAAAGCGCCCTCATGCCAATAGAATACCGGCATGAGGGTTATCTATCTGGACAGCCTGATCTGGCTGGAGCTGACCGTGGACACCGTACTGCTGTGGGCGGCGGGGAAGCTGTGCCTGGCCCGCCGCGCGCCGGTCCGGCTCCTGCTGGCGGGAGCGGCGGGCAGCTTGTACGCCGTCCTCACGGTCTTCTGGCCTCCGGCGGCTTCACTGCCGGGGAAAGCGGCGTCCCTCCTCATCCTGCTCCTCATCGCTTACGGCAGGGAGCCGCGGCTCTGGCGCATCGGCCTGGCGTTCCTGGCGCTCTGCGCGCTCTTTGCCGGGGTCTGCGCCGCTGTGGCGGCTGCCGCCGGAAGAGTGACGGCAAGGGCCCTCCTCTTTTCCGCCGGAGCCAGTCTCGGCCTTTGCGCGCTGCCCTTCCGCTTCGCCGGGAGAAAAGGAGGGAAATGCAGCCTCTTTCTCCGGGGCGAGGGCGGAGCGGTGACGCTGCCCGCGTTCCGGGATACGGGACATAGACTGACGGATCCCTTCAGCGGCAGACCTGTGGTGATCGCCGGCGAAAGGGAGCTCCGCCCCCTGTTCCCGCCGGAGACCCGCCGCATTCTCACGGAAACGGAGGGCCTTTCCCCGGAAGAGAGACTGTATGCGCTGGGCCGTGGGTTCTGCCTCCTGCCGCTGCGCACCGTTTCCGGCGACGCGCTTGCCCTGTCAGCTTCGGTACCCGAGGCGAGGCTCGACGGAAAGGACCTGGGGAGCTGCAGGGTCGTCTTCAGCCGCAGACCCATCGAGGCGGACGGCTGCCGCGCCCTCATCGGCGGAGATGCGGAAACATGAAAGGAGATTTCGGTATGAACGGGATCATCGGGCGGATCGTGGGCTTATTCCGCAGAAGGCGGCGGGGCGTCTACTACGTCGGCGGCGCGGAGGGCCTGCCGCCGCCCATGGGGAAGGAGGAGGCGGAGAAATGCCTTGCACAGCTGCGGGCCGGGGACGGGAGCGTCCGTCAGAAGCTGATCGAACGGAATCTCCGGCTGGTGGTCTACGTGGCCAAGCGGTTCGAAAACACGGGCGTGGGCCTGGAGGATCTCATAAGCATCGGGACGATCGGCCTGATCAAGGCGGTCGAGACCTTTGACCCGGAGAAGCGGATCAAGCTGGCTACCTACGCCACCCGGTGCATCGAAAACGAGATCCTCATGTTCCTTCGGAAGCTGTCGAATCAGAAGGGAGAGATCAGCCTGGAGGAACCGATCAACACGGATTACGACGGAAACGAGCTGCTGCTCAGCGAGGTCCTGGGCACGGACGCCGACAGCGTCATGCAGCCTCTGGAGGAGGAAACGGACCGGGCGATCCTGTACAGGGCAGTGGAGAAGCTGCCCGGCCGGGAAAAGAAGATCATCCAGCTTCGCTTCGGGCTTTTCGGCGGAAGGGAACAGACCCAGAAGGAGGTCGCGGATTCTCTGGGCATCTCCCAGAGCTACATATCCCGGCTGGAGAAGCGGATCATCTCCCGACTCCGGCACGAGATCCTGCAGGAGATCGGCTGAGCGCTGTTAAAGGCTTGCCGCAGCTGCGGCAAGCCTTGTTTTACGGCTGCACATGTGGTATCATGCGGCTATGAAAAAGAATCGTTACCGGCAAATCTGCAGCGCGTATCTCATGCTGATGAGCAGCGTTTTCCTGCTGGCCGTGTCCCCGTCCGGGTATCTGAACGTGGTGGAAACGAAGTTCGCCGTTTTCTGTGCCCTGACGGGAGTGTTTGTGCCGGCGGCGGGAATCTGCTTCTTTTGCGGTGAAAGGCCGGGATTCCGGCGGCTCTCGGCGGCGGACGTTCTGATCCTTGCATATTGGGGCTGGAGCCTTCTGAGCGCCCTTTGTTCGCCGTGGAAACAAATCGCCTTCCTGGGCGGCAATCGCACGGACGGCATGATAACCCTTACCCTCTACTGCTGCGTTTTTCTGCTGCTCAGCCGGGGAGGAGAACCGGACCGAAGGCTGTTATGGGCCGCCGCCGCGGCTCTGACCGTGTATTGCCTCGTCGCCGCGCTGCAGTTTTTTGATCTGAATCCCCTGGGGCTTTACCCCGGCAGCGTCCGCTGGTCTGGCAGGGAGCGGGAATACAACGGCGCGTTCCTTTCCTTCAGCGGGAATGCGGATATTTCCGCCTCCGTACTCTGTATCGGCTTTGCCCTGATGTGGGCGGAGGCCGCCGTGCGCAGAAAGCCGCTGTTTCTGCTCCCGGCCGCCGTCTGCATTGCCGTAATGGTTTTTTCCGGCATCCGTTCCGGCCTCCTGGGCGCTCTCGGAGGGCTCTGTCTGTGCCTTCCCTGCGTTCTGCCGCTGAAGCGCAGGGGAAAAGCAGCCGTATACGCCGCCCTGGCGGCCGTGCTGCTCCTTGCCCTGTTCCTGATATGGCTGATTCCCCTTCCCGGGACCCTGGGAGAGCTCCACGGTCTGCTGCACGGGAACGCAGAGGATTCCTTCGGCTCCGGGCGGATCTACATCTGGAAAAACGCGCTCCGGCTTATCGGGGAAAGGCCCCTCCTGGGCGGCGGCGCCGATACCATGGGCCGCCGTTCCCTTGCTTTCGAGCGGATCCGGGAGGATGGCTCCCGTATCCGGAGGACCATCGACTGCGCCCACAGCGAGCTGCTGAACGTTGCCGTGAACCAGGGCCTCCCGGCGATGCTCCTGCTGCTGGCGGCCCTGGCCGTCACCCTGATCAACGCCTTCCGAAGCGGTGATCCGGCTTCCTCCGTCCTGCGCGCGGCCCTGGTGTCCTACCTGATCTGCGGCCTGTTCGGGATCGCCATGCCCGCAAACGCGGCGTATTTCTGGATCGTATTCGCCCTGCTGGCCGGAACGGCCGACCGACGGCGCGGCGGCGCGGCGGAAATTGACAAGGAAAAGCAACTGCGCTATAATGATAAATTAAAGAAGCGATGAAACGTTTCACACTTTATGATATAGAAAGGCGGATAGGGATGGATCTGTTTCGGAAATGCGAGGAACCTTCGCTGGCAGACGAGTACAAGGCCAAGGGCATTTTCCCTTATTTCAGAGAATTGCAGTCCCGCCAGGATACGGAAGTCATCATGGAGGGCAAGCGGCGCATCATGCTGGGTTCCAACAACTATCTGGGACTGACGACGGATCCGGACGTTATGGAAGCCGGACTGCAGGCGATACGGGATTACGGGACCGGCTGCAGCGGCTCCCGTCTGCTGAACGGAACGCTGAAGCTCCACCTGGAGCTGGAGGAGGAGCTGGCAAGATTCCTGCGCAAGGAAGCGGTGACGACGCTGCCCACCGGCTTCCAGACGAATCTGGGCATCATCAGCGCCCTGGTGGGCCGTAACGACTACGTGATCTGCGATCGGGACAACCATGCCAGCATCTACGACGGCTGCAAGCTGAGCTACGGCAAGATGCTCCGCTACAGGCACAACGATATGGAGGACCTGGAGCGGCAGCTGGAGCGGGTACCGGAGAGCGCCGGCATCCTCATCGTGACCGACGGCGTATTCAGCATGGGCGCCGATCTCTGCAATCTCCCCGAGATCTGCCGCCTGGCCAAGAAATACGGCGCCAGGGTCATGGTGGACGACGCCCACGCCCTGGGCGTGATCGGCGAAGGCGGACGCGGCACCGCCAGCTATTTCGGCCTGGAGGATCAGGTGGACATTTACATGGGCACCTTCTCCAAATCGCTGGCCAGCCTCGGCGGCTACGCGGCGGCGTCCCAGCGGGTGATCGACTACATAAAATACAACTCCCGCCCCTTCATGTTCGCCGCCTCCATCACCCCTGCCTCCTGCGCCGTGGCTCTGGCCGCGTTGCGCAAGCTGGAAGCCGAGCCGGAGCGGGTCGCCCATCTGCGGGAGCTGAGCGATTACATGCGGGACGGGCTCAAGGCCAGGGGCATGCGCATCCGGGAAGGGGTTACCCCCATCGTGCCGATCTTTACCTACGACGCCATCAATACGCTGCAGAAGGCCACGGAGCTCTATGAAGCGGGCGTCTACGTGAATACCGTCCTGCCTCCGGCCGCGCCGGCGGACGGCTGCATGCTTCGCTGCAGCCTCATGGCCACCCATACGAAGGCGCTTCTGGACGAGGCGATGGACATCATGAAGTCCGTCATCGGCGAATACAATGGCTGACCTGCGCGTCGCCCTTGTCACCGGCGGCAGCAGCGGCATCGGTCTCAGCTGCGCCAGGGCGCTGAAGGACAGGGGCTGGCGGGTGTTTACCCTCTCCCGCAGGAGCGAGGGACCCGACGGTTTTGTGCACATCCGGGCGGACGTCGGCAGCCCGGAGGATTGCCGACGGGCGTTGGATACCGTGGTCGAGAACTGCGGACGCCTCGATCTGCTGGTGAACTGCGCCGGCTTCGGCATCTCCGGCGCGGCGGAATTCACGCCTGAGGGGGAAGCGGAGGATCAGGTCAGAGTCAACCTTTTCGGAACGGCCAATATGTGCAAGGCGGTCCTGCCCCAGCTGCGGAGGCAGGGGAGCGGGCGCATCCTCAACGTGAGCTCCTTCGCCGCACTGACGCCGATCCCGTTTCAAATCTGGTATTCCGTATCCAAAGCGGGGATCAACAGCTATACCATGGCACTGGCCAACGAGGTGCGGCGCTTCGGGATCTCGGCGGCCGCAGTGATGCCCGGCGATACCCGCACGGGCTTTACGGACGTTCGCCGGAAATGCCCGGAGGGCGACGAGGTCTACGGCGGCGCCATCTCCCGCAGCGTGGAGAAGATGGAAAAGGACGAGCGGGGCGGCATGAGCCCGGACCGGGTCGGCTCTCTGGTGGCGAAGCTGGCGGACAAAAGGAAGGTCGCCCCGCTGTATACGGTGGGCTTCGGCTACGGTTTTCTCGCCCTGGTCTTCAAGCTGCTGCCGGCCGCGCTCAGCAACCGTATTCTGGGAATGATGTATGCGTCCTGAACCGGGAGGGAAAGACCGATGGATTTTTCCGAACTGAAAAAGTATCTGGAGCGGCTGCCGGCGGACAGGCGGATCCCCGGCTGCGCGATGACCGTACACGTCGGCCGGGAGACGGTGTTCGAGGATTTCATCGGGACCGGCAGGGGAAGCGTCTACTGGATGTATTCCGCCACCAAGCTCTTCACCGCCGTCATGTACTGCCGTCTTTTGGAGCAGGGAAAGCTGCGCCCGGAGGACCGCGTTTCGGACTACCTTCCGGAGTATGCGCGGCTGGAGATCGCGGATGCGGACGGGCAGCGGCGTCCGGCCAAAAACCCGCTCCTGCTGGAGCACCTTATTTCCATGTGCGGAGGCCTGACCTACAACATCTTCGATCCGCTGATCCGGGAGGCGAAGGATCGCAGCACCCGCGGCATCGTGCGGGAGATCGCGAAAATGCCGCTGGCGGGGGAACCGGGTGAGATCTATCTCTACAGCCTCTGCCATGACGTGCTTGCCGCCGTAATGGAAACGGTGACCGGCATCCGTTACGCCGAGCTGCTGCGCAGGGAGATCATTGAGCCCCTGGGCATGAAGGACACCTGCTTCCACCCAACGCCGGAGCTGGAGGCGCGCTTCGCGCCGCAGTTCCGCTGGGGGGGCGAGGGGAAGGAGCCTGTTCCCGCCATCGGCAACATGTTCTGTTTTTCCGACGATTACGATTCCGGCGGGGCCGGTCTGTGCAGCACGACGGAGGACTACATCCTGCTGCCGGAGGCCCTGGCCAATGGCGGCCGCGGCAGGGACGGCTACCCTCTGCTTCGCCCGGAGACGGTCCTGAAGATGACCGAGAACCACGTCACCGGCTCCCGGCTGGCGGGCTTCCGGCAGCGCTGGGAACATCACCGGAGCTACGGCTACGGTCTGGGTGTCCGCACACGCATGGATCAGAAGGACGGCAGCCTCTGTCCGGTGGGCGAATTCGGCTGGGACGGCGCCGCGGGCGCTTACTGCCTCATCGATACGAAGAATCACGTCAGCCTCTTCTACGTGCAGCACGTGCTGGAAATGGGGCCGGTCTTCGAAGAGATCCACCCCCGGGTGCGGGACCTCGCCTATGGCGCCCTGCAGACCGAATAAACGTCTGCAATCCAACAGAGAATAAAAACGGACCGGGCGGCTGGATAAAGCAGCTGCCCGGTCCCGATCTTTTGGCCTTATTCGCTCCCGCCTTCGGCCTCGCCCGTAAGCATCCCGGCGATACGGAGATAGACGTATTCCGCGTTCTTCCGGAATCGCGCCTCCATCTCCTCCGCCTGCGCTTCGCTTCCGGCGAGGATGTCCATGGAAAGCATTTCCCCCAGCCCGTCCGACAGAGAGAGGTGTACGGTGTAGCCGCCCTCGGCCTTGGGAGAATGCTCCGTTTTGATCATGGATTCCCGCTCCAGGATCTTCGCGGCCCGGTCCGTCACGGTGACGGCCTTCATGCGCACGGTATAGGGGAGCTTGCTTTCCAGATCCGTCACGTCCCGGATGCCTTGGGGCGTGATGCTGTATTTCCCCTCCGCAACGATGACCTGACCGGACGCTTCCATCTCCGTCAGGGATTCGATGTAGTCGAAGTAATTTGTGGCGTTGTCGATCAGAGCGAGCTCCGTGAGCATGCCCTGACTGACGGGAGCGGGAAGCCGCTTCAGAATGAACAGGATCAGCAGCTTGATCGTAAGCTTGTCCCGCACGAATCCGTAATTGTCCATCGGTTCTGTCACCTCTCAGCCGCAAGCCGCTCCCGCCGAAGGAAAAACGGCACATTGGAGGCTCGGCGGCATAGATTGATATTGAAAACATCCTGTCAGGAGGTGTATCTATGGCGGAAAGGGTAAAACCCGGGCCTGTCGGTGAAGCTGCCGCCATTCGGGAGGCCGTGAGCATCCATACGAAGAAGATCTACGATTCCTGCCGAGACAAGGACTGTCTGGAGGATCTGCGGCTGTATCCGGACAGCTCGTCTCAGGCGGCCATCTCCTCGGCCATCGGGATCCGGGCGAAATCCGTGGAGCTTCTTTACGCGGGGATCGAGGTGGAAGAGGCGGCCTTCAACAGAGGCTACTACACCGTGGACGTCCGCTTCTTCTACCGCGTGAAGGGGGAGGCGTACAGCATTACCGCCGGAAACAGCGGCATCAGCGGCCTGTGCGTCTATGAAAAACGGGTCCTGCTCTTCGGCAGCGAGGGCAGCGCCAAGGTATTCACCTCCGAGCCGTCCTCAGAGCTCAGGTGCGTCCGCCTGCCGGTGGCGGTAGTGGATGCGGTGGACCCCATCATCCTGAACATCCGGCTCCGGGACGTCAGCGAAAGCGCGTCCGCGGAGCTGGACCACAAGGAGATCCCGGACTTTATCAAGCGGGCGTTTCCTGAGGGGCTGGTCTTCACCGGCGACGTCAAGCGCGTCTTCGTCACCCTGGGGCAGTTCAGCATGATCCGCCTGGAGCGAGATTCCCAGATGCTGATCCCGGCCTACGACTACTGCCTGCCGGAAAAGGGTTGCACCGCCGAGGCCGGAGACGATCCCTACGAGCTCTTCAAGCGCATCCGCTTTCCGGTCGACGAGTTTTTCCCGCCGGACACGATACAGAGCTGCGACACTTACCGCGAGGCTGCCGCCCAGGGCGTACAGACCTGACGCTCCAGCCGGGAGGCTGCCGGAAAGGCAGCCTCCCTTCGCCTTTATTCGCTTTCCGGGGCAGGGAAGAGGGCCAGCTCCGCGATGGCGCGGCAGCGCCGATCCGCTGCGCGGTAGCCCTCGATCAGCCGAAGCTCCTCCGCCGTGATATCCGGCGGCGGCTTGCGGAGCTCGCTGCGGCCCAGCAGATAGTCAGCCGATACGCCGAAAAAGGCGCAGAGGCGCTGGATCGCATCCTCCGTCAGACCGCGTCTGCCGTTTTCAACGGCGGAGACGGCAGAGGCAGCCAGGAACACCGCTTTACCCAGTTCATCCTGCCGGAGACCCCGCTCCTCCCGCAGACGGCGAACGTTGTTCATAAAAGCGGTCTCACTCGTCGTCTTCGCCGGGAAACTCCAGCTCGTCCACAAAGACGTCCTGGAAGGCCGGATCCGCGGCAAGCTCCAGATATTCGATGCTTGCGGCCAGACGGGCGGCGCGCTCGTATTCGTCGATGCTCAGCATACAAAGGCGGGCGCCCTGTCCTGCGGCGTTGCCGATGGCCATAACCTCTTCCTCCAGCTCGGGAGGGATCAGGCCGATGCCGCAGGCGCTGGCGGGAGACATATAGCTCCCGAAGGCGCCGGCGATCATAACGCAGGTGATATCGTCCGTATCGATGCCCAGCTTCCGGCACATCATCTGAATACCGGCGGCCATGGCTCCCTTGGCCAGCTGGACCTCCCGCACGTCCTTTTGGGTGAACACAAGGCGCTCGCCGGTCCCGGAGGCCTCCGCATCGGCGATCAGGAAGGCGCGCTGGCCTTCGTACTCCACGATGTATCTGCTGAGGAGCTTTGCTTCCTCGCTCTCTGCCTCGTCCGCCTCGATGAGTCTGCCCGCCGATTCCACCATACCCACCCGCACGAGCTCGCTGATGAGGTCGATCAGGCCGCTGCCGCAGATGCCGATGGGCTTGCCGTCGCCGATGACGCTGTAGGAGAGCTTCCCGTTTTCCAGGCTGACGTGGTCGATCGCGCCCTCCGCGCCGCGCATGCCGCAGGTGATGAGAGCGCCTTCAAAGGCGGGTCCGGCGGCGGTGGAGCAGGCGATCAGGCGTTCCTTCGTGCCCAGGACCATTTCTCCGTTGGTGCCGATATCGATGAGGAGGGTCATCTGTTCCTTCTCGTCCATGGAGGCGGCCAGCGCCGCGCCGACCGTGTCGGCGCCCACGAAACCGGCGATGTTGGGGAGCATATACAGCTTCGCGGAGCTGTTGACGGAGAAGCCGAAGTCCGCAGCGGTCAGCTGCATCGGCTCCGCTGTGGCGGGCGTATACGGGGCATAGGCCAGGGAAGCGGGGGAAATGCCCAGGAACAGGTGGTGCATGCACGTATTCCCGACGATGGTGATCAGGTATATGTTCCGCATTTTGTACCCGGCGGAGGCAGCGCACTTTCCGGCCAGCTGATTCAGCGCCTTGCGGATATCGCCCGTGGGACCGGCGAGACCGTTTTCCACGCAGTATTTCACGCGCATGATCACGTCGCCGCCGTAAGTCGTCTGCGGATTCAGAAGACTGGCCTGGCCGATCTGCTCGCCGCTGCGAAGATCGCCGAAATAGCAGGCGACGGTGGTGGTGCCGATATCGTAGGCAAGGCCCAGCACAGGCGTACCCACCGGGATCACGTCCAGGACCTCGTCGGCGCAGATCACCGCGTCCACGCGGTAACTGTTCTCCTCCAGCGTGTCGTAGAGGGAAGAGATCACCTGCAGATTCGGACGGAAGGAAGCCGCCGCGCCGCCGCCGGCAGCCTCAATGGAGTCCAGCAGACGCCGCCAGCAGTCCCGGAGGTCCTCCGTGGTGGGCCTCGGGATCTCCAGCGTGAGCACCTTCACCGCCGGCGTCGGCGCTACCTCCCGGGTGATGCCGCCCATGAGGATCCGGTGGCCCTCGTCCTTCCGGGGGATCTCCACCGTCATATCGCCGGTGATCTTCGTGCTGCAGGCCAGGACCTCCCGCGTGCCCAGGTCGTCCGTAACGGTGACCTTGCATTTCTTGCAGGTGCCGTTCCCGCCGCAGGGTGCGTCGATCTTAAGATCGGCGGCACGGATGGCGTCCATGATGGTCATGCCTTCCCGGGCCTCGAAGACGATGCCGGAGGGTTTGAATACGACTTTCATTTGTTCACCTCACGGAAAAGATAGCAGCCGACGTAAGTGAGGGTGCCGCGGCCGTGGTTGTACAGAATGCCGTTATCCTTGCAGACGTCGCTGATGACCATCCCATAGCCCTCCATGGGACTGCTCATCAGATCGGGGAAGCGGCAGGGGGCGTCGGGATAGGTGCATTTCTTGCAGTGGGTGCATTCGCCGGCGCCAAGGGGGAGCACGTCCAGCTCGGGATGCTCCTTCCGCAGCTTTTTCAGGAACTCGACGAAATGATTGGAATGGAGCTTGGAGGTCGCATCCATGGTTTCAAAATCGAAATCGTCCTCCAGCTGACCGGTGGTCTCCACAATGATGCCGGTCTCATACCGATTCACCCGCTCCTGGCATTCTTCTATGGTACCGCAGCTGGGAGGACAGCTCCAGTTCGTCTGATATGCGTGGCATTTGTTGACGGCGCACATCTCCCGGACTTCCTCCCGAAGATGGATCGTGTCTACGCGCATGGGTTCGGCCAAAGTAAAACCGATCTCCAGTGCCTCTTCGCACAGCTTCGCAATATCCATTCTCCCGCGTCCTTTCACCGTATTTCTCCCATATTATATAACATTTTTTGAATTTTGCAACGGTGTATGCTATAATGGCCCTGCGGTCGGGACGCCGTCCGGCCCTTCACCCAATCCCCACGGAGGCATTTACTATGTTTAAGAGGAAAGTCGAGGAATCCGGAAAGACGACGGTATTCCGCTTTGCCTGCCGCATTTTCTACGGCCACATCATGAACATCCTCATCATGCTGGTCGTGTATTTTCTGGTGGACAATCTGAAGCTCATCGGCATACAGCAGCCGGACGGAATGTACGCCGTCTGCGTTACCGTCGTCTGCTTCCTGTTCTACCTGGTCTACGTGTATATCCAGAGCTGGCGCATCGGCCAGCGGGATTACAACCAGGTGCTCTACAAGCACATCGAATACAACAAATGGAAGCCCCTGGCGGCGGCGGCCGTCAGCCAGATTCCCGGCGTCGTTCTTTCGATCCTGGGCATGATCCCGCCCACCCGGGAGGTTGGCCGCAGCTTCGCGAGCATCTTCTACTTTTTCTTCACCTGGTTCCTGTCCCGGTGGAAGGATTCCTTCCCGCTGATCTACTTCATTCCCGCGCTGGTGCCCATCCTTCTGGCTCCTGCCGCCTATCACATGGGCTATCGCGGCGTTTACCTCGCCAATAAGGTCGTTTACAATATGCCGAAGGAGAAAAAGGACAACCCGAAGGGCAAATGACGCAGGGGGAATAATCCAGGCGGTCTCTCCATAGGAATCACCGGGGGAGGGACTTATCCATGAGGATCCGATATCTGGCGCTCGTCTGCATCATTCTCCTGTGCTGGCTGCTGTTCCGTCCGCATGCCCGGCCTGTCTTTCACAGCGGCGGCACCCTATTGACCTTCGTCATCGACGCAGGCCACGGAGGAGAGGACGGGGGAGCCGTCGGCAGCGGCGGCCGGAAAGAGAGCGACATCAATCTGGCCGTCGCCCGGAAAACAGACCTTCTCTTCGGCCTCTGCGGGATCCCTGCGGTGATGACGCGCACCTCGGATGAGATCGCCTATCCGGACGCCGCCGTCACCGTCCGGCAGCGGAAAACCGCGGATATGGAGTACCGCGCCGCCGTGGTCAACGGCCGGGAGCGGGCGGTGCTTCTCAGCATACATCAGAACAAATTTACCTCTGCCGGGCCGCGGGGCGCCCAGGTGTTCTACGGGAAGGGCGAAGGGAGCAGGGAGCTTGCGGTTTGCGTGCAGTCCCGGCTGGCGGTCCTGTGCGGGGAGCATCGGAAGGCCGTGCCGATCTCGGAGGAGGTCTATCTCATGCGCCAGGCTGCCTGTCCGGCGATCCTGGTGGAATGCGGCTTCCTTTCCAATCCGGAGGAGATGGAGCTGCTGATCGACGACGAATACCAGACCAAGCTCGCGGCAGCGCTGACGGCAGGCTGCATCGGGCAGCTGAAGGAGCTGGAACGGGTTTATGGCGAAGGCTAAAAGCATCTTTTACTGCACGGAGTGCGGGAACGAAACGCTGAAATGGCAGGGGAAATGCCCCGCCTGCGGCGCATGGAATACCATCGTCGAGCACAAAGAAAGCGCGCGCTCTGCGGGCTCCGCCGGACTTCGCCGGATGCCGGAGCGTCTTTCCGATATGGAATCCGAGGAGGAGAGCCGCTTTTCCACAGGCATCGGAGAGCTGGATCGGGTCTTGGGCGGCGGCGCCGTGAAGGGCTCGCTGGTTTTGGTGGGCGGCGCTCCGGGGATCGGAAAATCCACGCTGCTTCTGCAGCTCTGCGGCAGTTTCGAAGCAGATAAAAAGATCCTCTACGTCAGCGGCGAGGAATCCGGACGGCAGCTGAAGCTGCGGGCCGGGCGGCTGGGCTGCGACATGGAGCACCTGTACGTGCTCATCGAAACCGATCTGGACGGGATCCTGGACGCCGTAGCGGCTTTTCGGCCGGATGTGCTGATCGTGGACTCGATCCAGACCATGTATCACGCTTCTCTGGACTCGTCTCCCGGCAGCGTGCCCCAGGTGAAGGACTGCACCATGGCGTTCATGCGCCTGGCCAAGGATGAAGGCGTTACCGTTTTCGTGGTGAGCCACGTGAACAAAGAGGGCGCCATCGCCGGACCGAAGGTGCTGGAGCATATGGTGGACTGCGTGCTCTATTTCGAGGGCGACGGCGGCATCGGATACCGCATCCTCCGCGCCGTGAAAAACCGTTTCGGTTCCACCAACGAGATCGGCGTATTTGAAATGCGGGGAGAAGGTCTGGCGGAGATTCCCAATCCCTCGGAAAGTCTGCTTGCGGGGCGTCCCGTCGGCGCGGCGGGAACCTGCGTCACCTGCGTGATGGAGGGCAGCCGCCCGATATTGGCGGAGATCCAGGCCCTTGTTACAAAATCCAGCGCAAACATACCAAGAAGGAACTTCAATGGCTTGAATTACAACCGGACGACGCTCCTTCTGGCGGTTTTGGAGAAAAGGGGAGGGCTGCGGCTCGGGACCTGCGACGCCTATATCAACGTAGTCAATGGCCTGGAGCTGGACGAGCCGGGGGCCGATCTGGCCGCGGTTCTGGCCGTCGCTTCCAGCTATACGGACCGGGCGATCTCCGATAAGACCGCCGCGATCGGGGAGGTCGGTCTGACCGGGGAGATCCGCGGCGTCCCCGGCATGGAGCAGAGATTGACCGAGGTTTCCAGGCTCGGCTTTGAGCGCTGCGTCGTCCCGCGCAGGAAGGCCGGACGGAAAACGGCGCCGCCGGGACTGGAGCTCGTCGAGATCGGCACCGTTCAGGAGGCGCTGGCGGCGGTTCTGGGCGCACGGCGGAAGGCCCCGGGCGAAGAGTAATTCAGGTACTTGAACGATAGAGGACGGGCAAATGGAGATCCTTATCAAATATCATGAGCCGCGGCTGGAAAAGCTGAAAGCGATCAGCGTCGGCGATTGGATCGATCTGCGGGCCGCGGAACGCGTGGAGCTTAAGGCGGGAGGCTTCTACATGGTTTCGCTGGGCGTTTCCATGAAGCTGCCGGAGGGCTACGAAGCGCACATAGCTCCGAGAAGCTCCAGCTTCCGCAAATGGGGCTTTCTGCAGACCAACAGCGTCGGCGTGGTGGACAACAGCTATTCCGGCACGAACGATCTGTGGATGCTTCCGATCTACGCCACGAGGGACGCCGTGATCGAAGTGAACGACCGTATTTGTCAGTTCCGGATCACGGAGCGCATGCCGGAGATCACGTTCCGCGAAGTGGACGCTTTGGATCCGCAGGACCGCGGCGGCTTCGGCAGTACGGGTAAGGCTTAGCGCCCGAATCGCCGCCCTGGGACTTATTGAGTCCCGGAAGCCCCAGCTATCTGCAAAAACTTGAGAAAAGCCCCTCTACACTCAACAAAATTTTTATTTTGTTGAGTGTAGAGAATTCATGGATTTTACCGGGTCTATCCCAGACACACACTTCCCTGCACGGAGGAAGCTTCCGATGGAGCTGTCTGACCTGTCCGTGATCCGTCCTCTGCTGGAGCGGCACGGCTTTCGATTCTCAAAATCCATGGGTCAGAACTTCCTGATCCGCGACTGGGTGCCGAAGCGCATCCTGGAAGCCGCCGCGCCGGACCAAGGCTGCGGCGTGCTGGAGATCGGCCCGGGTATCGGCGTGCTGACCCGGGAGCTTGCCTGTGCCGCAGGCAAAGTCGTTTCCGTGGAGCTGGACCGAGCGCTGCTGCCGGTGCTGTCCGAAACGCTGGCCGACGCCGGCAATGTGAGGATCGTGAACGCGGATATCATGAAGCTGGATATCCCGGAGCTGCTGGACAGTGAGCTTTGCGGCCTGAGGCCCACGGTCTGCGCAAATCTTCCGTACAATATCACAACGCCTGTCCTGCGGCGGCTCCTGGAGCTGGAACGCTTTGAACGGATCACGGTAATGATACAGAAAGAGGTCGCCCAGCGGATCTGCGCCAGGCCCGGAACGGCGGAATACGGCGCCTTTACCCTGTTCTGCGCCTTTTATGCCAGGCCTTCCATCTGCTTCGACGTGCCGCCGGATTGCTTTTATCCCCGCCCGAAGGTCACGTCCACGGTCATCAATCTGGATCGGATCGAAGCTCCGGAGGGGCTGGCGGACAAGGCGCTCCTCTTCGACGTCACCCGCGCCGCCTTCTCCCAGCGCCGGAAGACCCTGGCTAACGCCCTCTCTTCCCTCTTCCGGGATAAGCTGTCGAAGGAACAGCTGCAAAAGGCGATCCGTGAGGCCGGATTTGACGAGAGGACCCGGGGCGAGGTTTTATCATTGAATGAATTTGTGGTATTGTCAAATATTCTTTATAATGAATTATAGTCGCAAAACCGGGGCCGCAGATCGAAATCTGCGGCCCCGGAGGCGCTTATGAGATCGTTATTCGGCTCAGTCCTTCTTCACAAACTCGAAAGCGGGAACCTGCTCCTGCTGCTCGTAAATGGGATTGTAGACGTTGCCGCGGAAGACGGTGGCGAAGCCGGGCGTGGGGGCCTCGTCGGGGAAAGCGCGGAGGATGGCGTTCATGCGCAGCTCCCAGCCGGGCTTGAAGTCCACGTGGGTGAAGATGAACTTGTCGCCGCGCTTGATGCCGCGGACTACGCGCTCGCCGGCATCGTCAGGATCGCGGGAGAGCTTGCTGAAGTCGATGGGGTTGCCGTTCTCGTCCTTCGGGGGCTCGAACTTGGGCATGGGCAGGGGCTTGCCGTCCTTGTCCTTGGGAGGCTCG